>Ga0129307_1000856_pt1 | contig 40471 bp, 35 predicted proteins | sample P1105metagenome_FD_94437 | JGI IMG/M metagenome (GOLD analysis project Ga0129307, IMG submission 94437) | Capybara group fecal microbial communities from Wisconsin, USA - P1105 metagenome | ecosystem: Host-associated > Mammals > Digestive system > Large intestine > Fecal | place: USA: Wisconsin...
GCTGTCCCCATTTTGCGCCGTGCAGTTTGGGCCTGTCCCCAAGTTGCACATTAGTTGGTCTTTTCGTCCTTCTTGGCATGGAACTTCTTGTACATTGCGTAACCTGCTCCGCCGAGAACTGCGATGATGAGTAACCACCACCATGAAAGTGACTCTTCGTTGATAGGTGCTGCTGCAAGAGCTGTCTTGCCATCATCAATGTTTGTTGTAGTCTGTTCAGTCTGAGTTTCAGGAGCTGCATCTGAAAGAGCTGTCCTTTGCTCATTAAGATTAACTGTGTTTTCTGCTGCTGCAGGTGCGGCATTTGCCACAACTGCTCCGGGTGCGAATACCAAGGGACCTGCTGTCAAAATGGGAGTTCCGAGGGCCTCGGCTGCAGGTAATACTACAGTTCCGGTTGTTCCTTTGTCAGTTCCTGTCTCTCCGCCGCCTTCTCCTGAAGGTGAAGGTGTCAGCTGATTAACCTTTGCTGTAAGCTGGTCACCAAGTTCATCAAGAGCATCAAGGAGGGCATCTCTTCGTTGAATTGCTGCAGCGAGTCTGCTCTGAGCATCCTTAAGCCACTCTTTTTTCTCCTTAAGCTGTGCCTCATAACCATCAACATGCTCGCCAAGTTTATCAAGCATATCTTTAATCTCGGTTACACGATTTTCAGCTCTCTCAACTGCCTTGTCAGCATCATTTGCCTGCTTGGAAATGTTAGCGTAGAGCAGAGATAATGCAGCCTGCTTCTTGGAAGCCTTATCCTGCTTATCGATATTATCCTGGTATCTCTTAACTTCCTTCTCCTTATCAGAAATTTCTTTCTGCTTATCGGAAAGAGCCTTTCTGTAATCTTTAGCAAGATCCTGAATTTCCTTCTCGTATCTTATTTCCTTGCTTCCGATTGTGTAATCAGGTCCGTTCTTATAGGTTGTGCCAAAGAGAAGATTGTTTTTGTAGTAATTGTCGTTCTCGTACTGAACGGTTGCACTATTCTCCTCACTCTTTCCCCATGTTGTTGTTGAAATGGTCTTCATTTCTTCCTTAACAACTTTTTTAAGGATGTAGTTAAGAGTTTCGTAGCCGTAAGTTGTGTAGGACTCCGTTCCGGGAACATCCACCCAATCCTTAATCGCTTCTTTTCCGGTAACACTGACTCTATGGATGTTAGTAGTACCTGTGGTCTCCTTAAGTTTAGCAAGAAGTGCAGCCTCAAGCTCATCCTCATCCGTAACATCAAGAGTCACATTACTTACCTTGCTTCCCGGTGCATAAAGTACTGTAAGTTTTCCGATATTTCCATCATGATCGATATCTTCAATGAAGACTCCACCATTCTCCTCAATCAACGCTTTTGCAGCGTTAACCGCTTCCGTTCTACTTGTACCACCGTTAAGGAATTTTAATATTTCATGATAATTAATCTGTAACTGGACAACATTTTCATATGAAACTGTGCCTTCGACATGATACTTATCTGTAGCGAGTTCATCAAAGAATCCCTGCTCTATCTTCGTGATTTCACATGTGGTGCTTCCCTCTATAGGTCTCTGGCCAAAATAGTCACCGCCAACGGGCCATCCGGTATTCTCGATATAGTCATGTGCTGCCCTTCTTGCCTTCTCAATTCCGGAATCAGCAACCACATCAACTAATCCACCATCATTAGCACCTGTTACATTAGTATTTACATGATCGGTAAAGTAAACACTATAGTTTCCGGATACCTTGTATCCAACAGTCTGTAATTCTTTATTTGTTGTGGGACGTGTCTTAGTATCATCTTTTGTACTTACATAACCATATGCAGCAGCATCAGCAACACTTATGACTGTACCCTTTTTAACTTCCTTGTCTACGCCGTTGACATTGATAACAAGTGTTTCTCCGGCATTCAGACCGTCAATCTTAGCATTAAGAGCCTTTACAAATGCTTCTTTAACCTTGCTCTCATCTTCCTCTGTAGAAGCTGTTGCACTTACCCCATCAAGAGTATTTCCTGAGTAGGTTGTGGTTGTTACGTCTGCTTTAACGGTTCTTGTAAGAACACCATTGCTATAATTCCAAGTAACCATCTCAGATTTCTCGTTTACATCAACAACTTCACCTATTCCTTTTACGCGATTATCTGAGTCAGTAACAGCATTTTCGTCAGCCTTATCAGTATATGCAACATACTGGCCCTGGGAATTCTTACTGATAACGTAATTGCCCTTTTCAATTGCACCATTCTTGGCAATTTCATCGCGTTCTGCCTGTGTGAGCTCGGTTTCGTCAAAGTAGAAATGCTCGGTTTTTTCAAAGATAACAAGACCACCAAACTTATGCTGATCATTGTTCTCATTAAGCTTGTAGTTTAACTTCTTGGTTACTGTGGTCTCTTGTCCGTTGGCATCCTTTACCTTGTAAGTTACATCGCAGTAGTTAAGCTCACCGTCAGAATTCTTCTGCCATTTTAAGCTTACAAATTCACCATCGAGAACCTGGGGAACATAGTAAAGTTTAACAACTTCATCAAAGTATTCATCATATGTTCCCTTCTTTGCGCTGGTTCCGTCGCTAAAGACAGGGTCATCTTCACGGCCATGCTCAGTAGTTTCTTTGGTCCAAGGGTTATAGGTCTTATAGTTGTTGTCAATTCTTGCATTAAGTGCAGATTCAAGTGCATAAAGCTTTGCGTACTCGCTTTCCTTAAGGTCTTTAAGCGCCTTCTCTGCTTCAGATTTAGCATTCTCAGCTTCGCCTTTAAGTCTGTCAGCTTCTGCCTTTTTGTTATCAGCTTTAATCTTAGCTGCATCAGCTGCTGCCTTGAGGGCCTCAGCGTCTTTCTCGAGTCTTTCTAACTCGCTATATAATTTTCCGGAATTGTTCTTAGCTGCTTCCTTATATCTGTTGTATTCGGTAATAGCAGCATCATATAAGCCGGTAAGTCTGTCAAATTCAGCCTTTTCTGTATTATATTCAGCTGATGCTTTTACATACTCACCTTCAAGTCTTGCAAGTTCGGTCTTGGTATCCTCAACTGCTTTGTTAGCCGCATCAACCTTGTCCTTAGCTTCGCCGTAAGCAGCATTGGCAGCCTCAACTGTTGTAGCAGCTGCAATATCCTTCTCGCTCTGCTCAACCTGCTGTTCAGCTGTCTTAAGTGTTTCATCAGTATTCGTTAAAAGTGCGCCTGCTGCATCAACAATATCGTTGGCACCGGTCTTCTCCTTATTCTCGAGAGTACCATTTACCTTATCAACCTGTTCCTCAATCTTAGGCTCTAATCCATTAATAATGCCTTCATTAATTGCTGCTCCGGTAATGTTTCCTACAAGTGCGCCATCTTTCTCAGCTGCATCTGAAATGAAGTTAAAGTTAGTGTCTTCCTCGATTGCAAGAACCAGTCCTGCCTCATTAACCTTCTTATCAATCTGGCCGGGAGCTGCAACGTTTGCTACATCAACTGCTCCAATAGCTTCATTTGTTTCCTCAACCGCTCCAAGAATGGGGCCCTGAGTTGTGAAGGGGTTAATTACCTCACCCAAAACATCAGCTGCCTTAACCTCAGGTTCTTCTGCCTTAGCATCTGTTGCAGGTGTTGCAGTGCCATCTGAAGTTGTGTTTTCTCCTTCGGGCTGATTGCCTGTTGATGCCATAGCCGTCATGGGCTGGCTTGCCATGGCAAGTGATAATCCGATAGATAATGCACGGACTACATTTTTGTTGACCAATTTCTTTTTGACCATTTCTCTTATATCTCCTTTTGTAAAGTGTTTTCCCTGTTTTTATGGTGTGCCTAAGTCTGATTATTTATCTTCATCCAGTGTGATTCTGTCGAATAAGTACTCCAGAACATCACCTGTAAACTTTCTTGCACTGATACCTACAATCACTGATCCGTCGCTTGCAGGTTCGTCTTTTCTGATTACATCTGCGTACATTATTAATGTTTCAGCTACGATGATAATGTCCTTCCCCAAAATATCAGGTGCATCCTTGGGAAGTCTTACTGCCATTCCTAAGGGGCTCAGGTTTACCACCTGTGCAAAAATCTTCTCCTGTGTGTCGCAAACAACTATCACACTCTTGGCATCATATGCCACACGGTCAATCCGTCTTCTCTCTTCCATTTCTGCCTCTCCATGTAATATGTTTTTTGATGGATCCTTTTTGGTTTATGAAATCGAACCCATAACTACCGAGTCTTCCAAATCCTGTCTGATTTCTCTTAACTCACTCAGATTCCATTTGGGAAGGTTTGGTGTAACCTCAAGCTTATATTCCTCGGTGATATAAGCTATCCTCTGACGCTCCTTGCTACAGCTTAGTGCATATCTTGTCACCACGGCAACCAGTGCAAGGATAAGCACAATTAAAGCTCCGGTTATCCAAGGTAACGCCGCCTCGAAAGGGGTTTGGGGTGCCGGAGCCAATGGTGTCTGCGTGTCTTCAATTGTCGTTAGTGAATATAACAAGTGCATTTTGAAACCTTCTTTTTTTTGCTCTCAAGTATTAAGACTTGTGTGCAACTAAAAGTGGCTCACTTTTTTTGAAAATTTTTTTTATTTTTTTGAGTTATTTTAGAAACGAAATTCTCCAGCTATAAATGAGAAGGATTAGTTTTTACAAAAATATAACGGCGCCGGATAAATCCGACGCCGTCTTGAGTATTACTTTTAAATCTTAGTTAGTTGTCTTCTCGTCCTTCTTGGTCTGGAACTTCTTGTACATTGCATAACCTGCTCCGCCGAGAACTGCGATGATGAGTAACCACCACCATGAAAGTGTCTCTTCGTTGATAGGTGCTGCTGCAAGAGGAGCCTTCTGTTCAGGAAGTTGTTCATATGCAGTATCAGCTGCTTCTTCAGGAACTGTTGCTGCAAGCGCTGCCTGACCATTTGTAATAGTTGTTGTATCATCTGCTGCTTCTGCGCCGGGTGCTACAACTGCTCCGGGTGCGAATACCAAAGGACCTGCTGCCAAAACGGGTGTACCCAGGACTTCGGTAGGAGGTAATACTACAGCTCCGGGTGCTCCACCAGTCTCTCCGCCGGTCTCTCCACCGGTTTCTTCACCGCCGCCACCGCCGAAGGTAGGAATTGTTAACTCGCCAAGAGCTGTAAGAAGATCGTCTCTTCTCTTGATAGCATCTTCAAGTCTCTGCTGTGCATCTGCAAGCCATGCCTTCTTCTCAATAAGCTCAGCTTCAAAGTTATGTCTGCTGGTATCAAGATCATCAATCATTTTCTTGATTTCAGCGATACGCTTCTCAGCCTTATCTGCTGCCTTTTCAGCCTGCTTAGCTTCCTTAGAGATTCTAGCATAGAGTTCGGATAATTTAGCCTGTCTCTTGAACTCAGCATCATGCATATCGATTACATTCTGCTTTGCAGAGATTTCTCTGTCCTTGGCATCAATCTTAGCCTGCTGTTTTGCAAGAGCATTTCTGTAATCAATAACAAGCTGCTGCTGCTTATAGTCAAATTTCTTCTCTGAATCAGAATTAGCATCTGTCTTATAATCAGCTTCGCCATGCTTGTAGGTTGTTGCGAATGAGATATCTCCGCTGTACCAGTTGTCGTTCTCGTAAGTAGTGGTTGCATAGGTATGATTACCAGGCGCCTTCGTCCAAACAAGATGCTCAACCTCGGCCGCTTTCTCCTCTAATACGCTCTTAATGCTGAAGCCGAATCCCTTATATCCAAATGCTTCTCTTGTCTGAGCAACTGCTTCACTTGTGTTATATGTAAGATTGAGATTGTTTGCAGTAACACCTGCATCCCTTAATGCTGCTAATACTGATGCATCATTGATTCCTTCCAAACTATCAGCTGAAACAGTAACTTCTTTCTGAGCATCATCCAAATAGTAGTATATCGTATACCTATTTAAACCTTCTCCATCCCACTGGTCAGTGTCAACCACCTTAATTCCTGTAAAGCCTTTTTGTGCAAGAAGTCTAGATGAGGATTCATTATCTACATTAATGCCGGTAAAGATAAGCCAGTCCTTACGAACCACCATGCTGGAAAGTTTTGCGTAGTTAATAGCAACATCACCGGAATAGTAGCGTCCATCGTTAGTTTCCCACTTCATTCCAGCGACATTATGGCGCTCATAACCGACTTCTCTAGAACTGTAATTGCTCGTGGAATATCCGAGAAGCTCAGTGCTCTGCTGATCATAAAATAATCCGTCTACATATTTGTATTTATTCGCTTCATCTTCAGCTGCACTATTAAACGCATTCCTGGCTTCTGAATCGGATATATATACATTGAATGCCCAGCTGCTCTCAAAGTCATTGATATGAACAGTCTTAGTAAATTTATTGTTATAGCTTACATTAAGCTTGTAACCAGATATTGACTCATCATTATCTTCAACGTAAGCTGCTAACAAATCTTCATCTGAGTACTTCGTTCCCTTAACAAACTCAAACACTTCTCCGTTAGCGTTTGTTATAATAACAGTTTCTGTTGCATTGCTGTTGGCTTTAGGTACTTCAAGTTTTGCTCTAAGTGCACTTACAAAATCAGCTTTAGCAGCCTCAGCGTTAGCAAAAGCATTTTCAGATTTACCAGATACACCAGCCACCAAACTTGTGCCCGTGTAAGTAGTTGTAGTAACATCGGCTTTAACAGTCTTTGTGAGTGTACCATTAAAGTAATTCCATGTAACTTCCTTGGTGCTTTCGTCTACATCAACAACAGTTCCTGCGCCCTGGCCATTAACTCTGCTGTCAGAATCTGTTACCGCCCTACGGTCAATCTTATCCGCAAATTTAACATATCTACCATGGGCATCTTTAGTAACAACGTAGCTGCCCTTGTCAATTCCACCCTTTTCTTCAATCTCAGCGCGCTCAGCTTCTGTAAGCTCATCCTGGTTGAAGTAGAAGTGCTCGGTTTTCTCAAAGATAACAAGGCCGCCAAACTCATGCTTGTCGTTCTTCTCACTAAGCTTGTAGTTTAACTTAACTGTCTTTTCAACAGTCTTGCCATTCTCTACAACCTTATAAGTAACATCACAATAATTGTAAATATCATTGTTGGAGTTATTCTTATTCCACTTAAGGCTTACGAACTCACCCTTAACTACTTCAGGAATGTAGTAGAGTTCAACAACCTTATCGAAGTACTCATCATAGGTTCCCTTCTGAACACCGGTCTTGTCACCGAATTCGGGATCATCTTCTTTACCCAATTCGATAGTTCCGATGATTGTGGTCAGTTCAACATTATTGTCTACTCTTGCATTAAGCTTATCCTCAAGGGCCTTAAGCTCAGCATACTTGTTCTTCTGAAGTTCAGCCTTCTGCTCCTCTAAAGTCTTCTTGGCTGCTTCGGCAGCTTTCTTTGCCTTATCAGCTCTATCCTTAGCGGCATCAGCTCTTCCCTTAGCTGCATTTGCAGCTTTATAAAGGTCGTTAGCTTCCTTCTCAAGTCTGTCTAACTCACTGTCTAAATTCTTGGCATCTGTTCCGGCTGCATTCTTGTAATTGATGTATGCGGTGTAAGCATTATCATATAATGTCTTGAGGGTACTGTACTCTGTATCAGCATCATTGAATGCTGTCTCAGCTTCAGCATAATCACTTTCGAGTTGTGCCAACTCAGTCTTGGTAGTCTCAACAGCTGTGTTAGCCTCTGATACTTTCTGCTGTGCTGCAGCATATGCTGCATTTGCTTCTCCGGGAGTACCTGCATTAGCAAGAGCTGTTCTGCTGGTTTCAATCTGTGCTTCGGCCTGAGTAAGTGTTTCCTCTGTGCCATCTAATAACGCATCTGCCTTATCAACGATATCGTTAACACCGGTCTTATCGTCATTTGTAAGGGCATTGTTTCTTGCCTTGAGTTTCTCTTCAACCTGGGGCTCTAAGCCATCCTTAATTCCATCCTGAATTGTTGCGCCTGCAACGTCGCCTATAAGACCCAAGTCTTTCTCTGCAACATCTGAAATGTGGTTGAAGTTGCTATCTGCTTCCCATGCAAGATCAGCGGCTTCCTTGTTAACGCCAAGTTCAATCTGGAAAGGCGCCTGAGCGTTTGCAGCGTTAACTGCATCGATTGCATCATTTGTTTCTTTGATAGCAGATTGTACGGGCATAATTGTGTCATTAAAATCTACAAGTTCTCCCATAACCTCTGCTGCCTGAGTAGCGGGTTTTTCCTCTTTAGCATCATCTGCGGGACCTGCAACCGGGCTTCCTTCTACGGGATCTGTAGTAGGAGTGTCAGATGTTTCTCCTGCTGCCATAGCTGTTAAAGGCTGGCTTGCCATAGCAAGTGATAATCCGATAGATAATGCACGAACTACGTTTTTGTTGACCAAATTCTTTTTGACCATTTTTCCTAATTCCTCTCCTTCTGTAATGTTTTCCTTGTGGTTAGGATAACTGTGCCACCAGTTCTCCAATGTGGGTTTGTGGGTTTTGTGGGTTTTACCTAATTTACTGTACCTGTAAGTTACTAATTATTTATCTTCATCCAGTGTGATTCTGTCGAATAAGTACTCCAGAACATCACCGGTGAATTTCCTTGCGCTGATACCTACAATCACTGATCCGTCGCTTGCAGGCTCGTCTTTTCTGATTACATCTGCGTACATTATCAATGTTTCAGCTACGATGATAATGTCCTTACCTAAAATGTCGGGTGCGTCCTTGGGAAGTCTTACTGCCATTCCTAAGGGGCTAAGGTTTACAACCTGTGCAAAAATCTTCTCCTGTGTGTCACAAACTACAACTACACTCTTGGCATCATATGCCACACGGTCAATCCGTCTTCTTTCTTCCATTTCTACCTCTCCATATAATATGTGTTTTTTGATGAGTTCTTATTCTGTTTATGAAAGTGAACCCATAACTATCGAGGCTTCCAAATCCTGTCTGATTTCTTTTAGCTTGTTCAGGTTCCACTTGGGAAGGTTTGGCGTAACCTCAAGCTTATACTCTTCAGCGATATAAGCTATCCTCTGACGTTCCTTGCTGCAGCTTAGTGCGTATCTGGTCGCTACGGCAACCAATGCAAGGATGAGCACAACTAATGCCCCGGTAATCCAAGGTAACGCTGCCTCGAAAGGCGTTTTCGGTGCCGGAGCCAGTGGCGTCTTCGCGTCTTCAATTGTCGTTAGCGTATATAATAAGTGCATATTGGAACCTTTCTAATTAGCCTCTCAACAATAAAGACTGACGCGCAACTAAAAGTGGCTCAAATTTTTTAAATAAATCTTGTTTTTTTTATCTTCTATATATATAGTGTCATTTTTGAGGTAAAATTCCTAACCAAAATTAAAAAAAAATAATTACAACTTCTCGGATTATTTCCGTCTCTCTGCCTGTTTTATTTTTCTTTAGATTTAGCAGGTTGATTTTCCCACTTAAATCTGCCAGATTTACATACTTCCGATATTAGCAGTAAGACTGCGACCTACCATTACTGCCAGAATTCTCATACCTTTGATTTGGCAGACGAAGCCTCCTTTTCTTTACTGCCTGATTCCTTATTTCTGCGCTCCAAGCAGAGTGCGGGTCATTTTCCCTACTGCCCAAATGCAGATTATCCGGAATCCAGCAGATATAAGGTGCAAAAAGCAACGCCTGCGAGGACGCAGGCGTTGGTGTTTCTATTTGAATAAATTCAAAGTATTGTCATAGGTAATGTTCTCGTTGGTGACGACCTTGTATTTGGTGATGCGATAGAATGGATCTCCGGCTTTCTCGGGATAGAGAATCTCAAGGGAGATCTCAAGGTTTTGGAGGTCGGAAATCTGGAATTCGAAGGAGGAGGTGTGGCCAACCTTTGCAAAGTATGCTTCCTCGTCGCCCCCTGCTTCTTTGTAGGCGGCGGCCAAAGCATCGTCCACGCCTGCAATTGCCTCCTGGGCCTGGTTGGAAACCTCGTAATAACGCTCGGTTCTCTCCATTACCTTCTGTCCAAGCTTAAAGTCCGCATTTGAACTTACGATACTAAGAGCCGCGAAGGATACAAGACACAGCACCACGAATATTAATAATAAGGATGAGGAGCCGATGTTGACTCCGAATGCACTTTTTTTCTTAGCCATCTTTCAAATCCTATCGAATCAATTTATTAACTACTGCAGAACGTTTGGAACATGCTTTGATACTGTCAATTCATATATGGTATCCTGATTTGCCGGATCATCATACAAAACCTTGGCATATCCTGAATATAAGCCTGTTGCTTCGTCCAAACCAAGATCTCTAAACAACAGATAATATGTGGCAACATCTGCATCACATGCGTTGAATTTCTCATCATAATAGATGATGAGATCATTTGCATCATTGACTGTAGCTCCGGTGACCTTGGCCATGGCAGCCATTCTGTCTTTGACCTCCGGATTGTCATCCAGTACCCCGTAGTAAATCTCGCAGAAATCCTCACATTTTACAATGGCTCCGTTCTCAGCGGCGGTTTTGCCGTCAAGCATGTGAGCCTTGGCAAAAAGCTGGATGCACACTGTGCCTGCCAGGGCGAAGAACAATATTGAAATAATCAGTTCCATCAGGAACAAACCTGTTTTGGACGTTTTCATTACTATAATTACCTCGATGCTTTGGGGCTTACAAACAGCTCAATATCCTGGTCGTCTTCGGTGATGATACTGAAGGAATAAAGGGTATCGGACACCTTGGAAAGATCAAAACCCTTAACGGGAATAAGCTTCTGTCCTGCTTCAGGGGAGTTGCTGTCGATTTTGAAATCAGGGCTTACGAAGAGTTCTCTCAGGTATCCGTCGTAGGCGTAAAGGTATGTTGAATAAACCTTTTCATCCACGGTTTCCGAAAGAATCAATGCAGGATTTCCGGCCAAATCAGCTACTTCTACGCTTCCCGCCTCATCGTTCTGACGGATCTTCTCTGCCACGTAGGAGTAAGCCGTTCTTGAGTTGTAGTTTGTGTTCATGTCGTCAACGGTTTTCTGGTAAACGCCGGCACCGATGGATACAAGCATCAGAGCACAAACGGCGAATACTGCGAAAAGCGCCAGGACGAAGATTACGTCCACAACATGATTGTTTTCGCTTTTTGTATTCATAGTCTCTACCTATTTAGTAAGCACTGTGACTGTGGGGTACATGTTGGCCCCGTAAACCTGATAATCCACGAAGAACTTGTCGTGGTCATAGGTCAGTCCATAGTGATTCTCGATGTATTCAAGTGAAGGGGGATAGGTTCCCTCCACAGCGTAACACTGGGTTATTGAGCGGTTAAGAGCCGTGGTTAAGCTCTCCTTTTGCTTATCGATGGTGGTCTCGGATACCGAAGCGATACCCTTGATGAAAACGATAAATAAAAGGATGAATCCCAATAGCGGCAGTGAAAGCTTCTGTATTTTTCTAAGAATAGAAGGTTTCTCGAATCTGTTCATAATTTATCCTATGCTTGTCATGATTCCCATAAGAGGAAGGATTACTGAAAGAAGAATCAAACCTACGATAACGGAAAGGATAATAACCAGAGTAGGCTCCAGGGTTGCGATAATCTCTGAGAGCTTCTTTTCTGTGTCCTTCTCGTAGTCTTCGGCGATTTTGCCCATAACCTGGTCGATGGAACCGGTTCTGAAACCTACGGCTACCATACGGGAATACAGTGATGAGAAAATGTCGGCTTTTTCCAAAGCTTCTGAGAGGTTAAAGCCCTCCTCGATGCACTTCTTGCAGACTGCAATCTTCTCTTTGGTTTTCTTATGCTCAACGATAACGCTTACAAGGTCGAGGCTTGAGTAGGTGTCAAGGCCTGATGCGATGGTCATTGCAAGACCTGATGCGAAACGGCCTGCGGCAACTTTCTCATAAAAGCCCTTTGTAAGAGCAAACTCATTAAGGAAGTTCGTGGTAAAAGCTTTACCTTTTCTTGTCTTGAATCCAAGGAAGTAAACGATGAATACCACAACGATAATGGCAAGAATTACAATGCCGTAACGGTTAAGGGTATTACCAAGGCTAAGTAAGCTTGCGGAAACGCCGCTCATCTCGCTGCCTAACTGCTCGAATACCTGGTTGAAAATGGGAAGAACCTTGGTAAGAAGCACATAGATTACAAGAAGCATCATGCCAATCATAATAAGAGGATATCTTACTGCGGATTTGATGCTGTCTGCTATCATGTCCTCATGCTCGTAGTAGGCTGCCAGGGACTGCATTACGTTGTCCAGGTTACCTGACTGCTCACCAAGCTCCACCATGTGAAGTACATAGTCGGGAAAAACGTCTGTTTCTCCTAAAGCTTTGTAGAAGGTTTCGCCCTGGCCAAGGCTTTCGATAATGGTGTTAACCAGTGCTTTTCCTTTCTCATCCTTGGTGTCCTGCATCAAGATGCTCATGCCTTCATAGGGTGTGATGCCGGCATTCAAGATCATTGCTGTCTGGCTGCAGAAGGATGCGATTTCGGCATTTGATAAAAGTCGTTGAGATTTCATATTTTTCCTCTTCCTCTTCTATATTAATACACGTACATAACTGTATAATTGCTACCGTCACCGATAAAGTTCTTTAAGGCGCTTTCTGATGAGTTGGCGGCGAAGGTGGGGTCAACCAGTGACCAGTCCTTACCGTCGAATTCGATGATGCCGTTTAACCAGCCCACGTCCTCGATGAATACGCTTATCCATGCGTGGTATGCTTCACCGGCATATCCTACTTCAAGGTGAGTAGGGATTCCCTGGCTTCTAAGCATCGAGCACATAACTGCGGAGTAATCAAGGCATATACCTGTTCCGCTTCGTAAGATCTCATCCACATTTGAGGTGTAGCCACCGGCTACAGTTGCTGCCTTGTCGTAGTCGTAGGTGATATTTCCTGTTACGTAATCGTAAACCATTGTTACGGCTTCAAGGTCGTTGTTTGCGGGCTCAACCAGTTCTTTGGCTTTGGCTACAACCTGGCTTCCGGCGTTAAACTTAACATACTGGTTGGGATAGAGAAATGCGCCAAAAGCGTTTGTAATCTCCACCGGCACAACCTGTGAAAGACATGTGGCATAGCTGGTTCCCGATACAAGGGTGTAGATTGCCACAGTGTAGTTTCCGTTTCCGCAGGTTAAGGGGAAGGTCTCGTAATCGTGGCCTATGAGGTCATATGTGTAAGCCGAGCCGCCTTCGGGAGTTATAAGTACCTTAACGTTTTCTGAATCTCCCGTGTATTTGACGCATACATAACCGTCGCCCTTGTGGGAAGCATCGATAAAGCCAACATCGTTGGTATAAAGCTCAGTTCCGTCAGCCTGGGGTTCAAGACATTTTGGAGTGTTGTCCCTGGTACCCTTTCCTTTGGCTTCGGGTACTGCCGCTTCCTCCTCAGGTTCACTTGCTACAGTGCTCTGAGACGAGGGTGCCGACTGAGGTTTGCTTCCAAAGCCCTCATCTATGGGGGTAACCACTCCGCCGCAGCCTGAAACAAGTGCCGCTATTAAGATTGGAATCAAAAATAAGGTTTTCTTTTTCATGATTTAATCCTGTTAATCCAAAGGGGTGAACAGCAAATGTAATTCTTTGCCGGACTCCTCCGTGATAATGATATTTACCTCTTCATCAGGCATGGGGAACGCGATACAAAAGCCCAAAGAGTTAAAGTAGTTGGCATAGGTCTTATTTCCGTCCACATCCACAAAGTAACTCTTGGAAAGATCTATGTCTCCTCTTGAAAGGCTAATTAAGAGTTCATCCCCGTACTGCTCATGGAACTCCACCTTAAACTCGGGGTTCTGCTTTCCGAATCCCGGATAAAACTTGATGGGAAGCATCAATGTCATGGCCAAGAGGATTACTGTAACCATGATACAGATATCATAGGCCATCCCGTTGTATTTACATCTTAACAGTATTTTGTCAAAGGGAACGGTGTTTGGCTTCTCCCCTGCATCTTCAAAAACATTTTGAAGGATTCTGTCCGCCGCTTTGACATCCATTTTAAATTCATTTTTCTTTTTAAACAGTGACATCTCAGACCCTCCTAATCTTTCATGCTGCGTCGCAGCATTTCTTCTCCTTGGGATATGTAGCGCTTTACGCTGCTACGGCTTGTCCCGAGGGTCTTGGCAATGTCTTCAAGTTTCATGCCGTTGAAGAACTTCATCTTAACGGCCTGCTGCTCCTTAAAGGGAAGCGCGTCAATGGCTTCATGGAGCCTCTTATATTCATGCTTCATCTGGGTATTAACCTCAGGATTACTGCTTTCCTTCGGATCCAGAATCTGGCTGATGATTTCGTCATCTGTAGGGGTTGCATCGTTTCCGCTCTTTTGAACCATGTCAAAACAAACGTTAAATGCAATCTTGTTCAACCAGGAGACAAAAAGCTTTGGCTCGTTGATTGAGTGGATATTTTTCAACGCCCTTATAAAGGTTTCCTGCACTGCGTCCTGGGCTAAATACGTGTCCCGAAGATAGTGACAGGCGTAATTATAAACTTTGTTGTAGGTCAGAGCATAAAGGGTTGCAAAAGCATCGGAGTTATTCTGCTGTGACAGAAGAACCAGCTGCCCTATTTGCTCGTAATCCGGTTCCCTCATAACCTAAAGAACTCCTGTCAATCTACACGTTTGTAAAGGTCACTGTAGACCTTTGAGATAATACCGGTTAAGCTGTCAAACTTGGCATCGGGATTATATACTGTTGCGTTATGGGTAACAATGGGTGAATCCTCATGCTCACGATTGTACTCATTGATGGCATCCTCGGTCTTGTTTAAAAACTCAAGAAGCTTCTCTCTTGTAGAATCGTTGATGATACAAAGGAATTCATTTCCGCCGTTACGTCCCACAAAACCATACTCATCTCCAATGGTCTCAAGGATTCGGCAAAAATCGCGCAACAACTTGTCTCCGCTTTTCCTGCCGAGACTATCGTTAACTTCCTGAAGATTTCTTATCTGCATAAGAACACAGGATATTTTTTCAACTGATTGTGGTGTGTCGTACTGATCAAAAACAAGATCACAGCTGTACCTGTTGGGAATACCGGTAAGGCTGTCAAGATACGCCAGCTTTGCAAGATTGTGACTTTCCTTATCCAGATTTCTTAAGGTTGTGAAATCGATGGCAAGGAAAACCATACCGGCTATAATCATCAACCATGTAAATACAAAAAGAGTGATGACTGTCGGATTGGAATAGATTTTCTCTCGCAAAGTGGGATTTAAAATAATGATGAGAAAAAATGCAACGTCAACTACGCAAAGAATTGCAAGCTGAATAAGCTTGAACCTTCGCAAGGACGCGTGATGTTCGTTCTGGCTTTTCATATGTCCCCCTGTCACTTTAATACTGTGCCTGTGCCTGGCAAAAATATTTGCTTCTTTATTATATGCCAAAAAAAATCAAATGTAAACGCAAAAAAGGGCGATTTCTTAAGTGAAATCGCCCTTTTGTATTACAGTTTATTCTTCAGTTTCTACAACCTCTTCTGCCTCGACTGCTTCTTCCTCGAAGTCTTCTTCATCCTCTTCGCGAGCTCTCTTGGCTCTCTCGGCAGCCTCTGCTTCCTTCTGAGCCTTTCTTGCTGCTTCCTGCTCTGCGATAAGTGCATCGGTAGAAAGTGCTGTATTACGGTATCTCTTAAGACCCGTACCTGCAGGAATAAGCTTACCGATAATAACGTTCTCTTTAAGTCCGATAAGAGGATCTACCTTACCCTTGATGGCAGCCTCGGTAAGAACCTTGGTTGTCTCCTGGAAGGATGCAGCTGACATGAAGGAGTTGGTAGCAAGAGCTGCCTTGGTGATACCAAGCATGATCTGCTTTCCGTCTGCGGGAGTCTTACCCTCTTTAACGAGCTCTTCGTTAACATCCTCGTAATCAAGAACGTTTACAAGTGAGCCGGGAAGGAATTCTGTATCTCCGCTCTCCTCAATTCTGATCTTCTTAAGCATCTGACGAACGATAACTTCGATGTGCTTATCTGCGATATCAACACCCTGTAAACGGTATACACGCTGAACTTCTCTGAGCATGTAATCCTGAACGGCACGGATACCTTTAATCTTTAAGAGATCGTGAGGGTTAACTGAACCTTCTGTAAGCTCGTCGCCGGCCTCAAGAACCTGACCGTCTGTTACCTTGATTCTGGAACCGTAAGGGATTAAGTAAGCCTTGCTCTCTCCGGTTTCGTCGTTGGTAACAACAACCTCACGTTTCTTCTTTGTATCTCTGATCTCTACCTTACCGGCAAACTCAGCGATGATTGCAAGTCCCTTGGGCTTTCTTGCCTCGAAGAGCTCCTCTACTCTGGGAAGACCCTGAGTGATATCGTCTGCTGTAGCAACACCACCGGTATGGAAGGTTCTCATTGTAAGCTGTGTACCGGGCTCACCGATAGACTGTGCTGCGATAATACCAACAGCCTCACCTACCTGTACTGCTTCACCGGTTGCCATGTTAGCACCGTAGCACTTTGAGCAGATACCGAGTTTACAACGACAAGTGAGAATATTTCTGATTTTGACACCCTTGGATTCCTTGTTGTCACGCATGTTGCCTTCTTCATCTTCTGCCATGAAGGGCTTACCGTTCTCATCAAGACCCTTAGCCAAAATCTTCTCTGCACGGCTGGGTGTAATCATGTGGTTAGCCTTAACGATTACATTGCCGTCAGTATCTTTAATCTCGTTGCAGGAGTAACGACCTACGATACGATCCTTAAGTCCCTCGATTGTCTCCTTGCCATCCATGAAGGCTTTGACATACATTCCGGGGATTTCGGGTCTGTCTTCGGCACAATCAACCTCGCGGATGATGAGCTCCTGTGATACGTCAACCATTCGACGTGTAAGGTAACCGGAGTCAGCGGTTCTAAGAGCTGTATCGGACAAACCTTTACGAGCACCGTGTGCTGACATGAAGTACTCCAGTACGTCCAGACCTTCACGGAAGTTTGACTTGATGGGCAACTCGATTGTACGACCTGATGTATCGGCCATCAAACCACGCATGCCGGCCAGCTGCTTGATCTGCTGGTTGGAACCACGGGCACCGGAGTCTGCCATCATGTAAATATTGTTGTATTTGTCGAGACCGTCAAGAAGGTCTTTGGTAAGACGTCCATCGATCTCGTTCCATGTCTCAACTACTGCACGATATCTTTCTTCCTCAGTAATAAGACCACGTCTGAAGTTACGTGAAATCTTATCAACAGTCTCCTGAGCCTCTGCAAGGAGCTCGGGCTTACTTGCAGGAACTGTCATATCGGAAATTGAAACTGTCATTGCAGCTCTTGTTGAGTACTTGTAACCTGTAGCCTTAACGTTATCAAGAACCTCAGCGGTTACTGATGCACCGTGGGTGTTGATAACCTTCTCAAGGATTTTCTTAAGCTGCTTCTTACCTACGTGGAAATCAATTTCAGGTAAAAGAGCATTCTCTTTCTTGCTTCTGTCCACGAAGCCAAGGTCCTGAGGAAGAATCTCGTTGAAGATGAGACGGCCAAGACTTGTCTTGATAACGCCTTCGATTTCCTCACCCTCGAATGTAGCTTTTCTTCTTACATAGATGTACTGGTGAAGAGTGATCTCACCGTTCTCGTATGCAAGAATAGCTTCGTTCATGGAGTTGAAGTATCTTCCGAGAAGGTCAATCATACGGCAGGTGATGATTCTGTTACGTTCAGGGTCAACACAAACCTTAACGAAGGTCTCGGATTCAAGAGCAGTATCTTTGATGGCCTCAACTGCCTTCTTGGCAGCATCGCCCTCTTTGCCCTTTACAGCTTTTGCTTTCTTCTCCTGATATTTGTTGTAAGCCTCAAGTGCCTCGTCAATGGAGGAAAATTCAGCTTTTACCTGCTCAACGATCTTGGGATCATTGGAGAAGTCAGCGTATTTATGCATGGTCAGATAGTAGATACCGAGGACCATATCCTGTGAAGGAACGGCAACGGGACCACCGTCTGAAGGTTTAAGCAGGTTGTTGGGTGAGAGTAAGAGGAACCTACACTCAGCCTGAGCCTCAACTGAAAGAGGAAGGTGTACAGCCATCTGGTCACCATCGAAGTCAGCGTTGAATGCTGTACATACAAGGGGATGAAGCTTAATTGCCTTACCTTCTACAAGGATGGGCTCGAATGCCTGGATACCAAGTCTGTGAAGTGTAGGAGCACGGTTAAGCATAACGGGATGCTCAGCGATAACCTCCTCCAAAACGTCCCAAACCTGTGAGTCAAGTTTCTCAACAAGCTTCTTGGCATTCTTAATGTTCTGGCTAATTCCCTTGGCAACAAGTTCCTTCATAACGAAGGGCTTGAAGAGCTCGATAGCCATTTCCTTGGGAAGACCGCACTGGTAAATCTTAAGTTCGGGTCCAACGACGATAACGGAACGTCCTGAGTAGTCTACACGCTTACCAAGGAGGTTCTGACGGAAACGTCCTGACTTACCCTTTAACAAATCTGAAAGTGACTTCAGAGCTCTGTTACCGGGGCCTGTTACGGGACGGCCACGTCTGCCGTTGTCAATTAATGCATCAACTGCTTCCTGGAGCATTCTCTTCTCGTTACGTACGATGATGTCGGGCGCACCGAGGGTAAGAAGTCTGGAAAGACGGTTGTTTCTGTTGATAATTCTTCTGTAGAGGTCGTTGAGGTCGGATGTTGCGAAACGTCCACCGTCAAGCTGAACCATAGGACGAAGATCGGGGGGAATAACGGGAATTGCATCCATTATCATCCACTCGGGCTTGTTACCTGACTCAAGGAATGCGTCAACAACCTCAAGTCTCTTGATAACTCTTGCTCTCTTCTGACCTGTGGAATCTCTTAATACCTCATTTAATTCTTTAGACTCTGCTTCAAGATCAATAGCCTGTAAAAGCTCCTTAATCGCCTCAGCACCCATACCTACACGGAACTTGTTGCCCCATGTCTCTCTGGCATCCTGATACTCCTTCTCGGAAAGGATCTGCTTATACTGAAGATCTGTGGTTCCGGGATCAAGTACGATATAGGAGATAAAGTACAATACTTTCTCAAGTACTCTGGGTGATAAATCAAGGATAAGTCCCATACGGGAAGGGATACCCTTGAAGTACCAGATGTGGGATACGGGAGCTGCGAGCTCGATGTGTCCCATACGCTCTCTACGAACGCTTGCCTTTGTGACCTCTACTCCACAACGGTCACAGACAACGCCTTTGTAACGGATCTTCTTGTACTTACCGCAGTGGCACTCCCAGTCTTTGCTGGGTCCAAAGATCTTCTCACAGAAAAGTCCGTCACGCTCAGGCTTAAGTGTTCTATAGTTGATGGTCTCAGGCTTTGTAACTTCGCCTCTTGACCACTCACGAATCTTTTCGGGTGATGCAAGCCCAATCTTGATGGCATCAAATGTCATGGGCTGGTATACTTCATTGGTTGATTCTGACATTTTTGGCACTCCTTCCAATGCGTTTTATTCGTTAAAATCCATTTCTTCTGCTTCGAAATCAGCTTCCTCTTCAAACTCTTCTTCGGTGCTTACGAGCTCGCCGTCGTCACCAAACTCCTGAGTCTGATAACCGTGCTTGCCATAGGATTCTCCGCCGTCATACTTTCTGGAATCAGATTCCATCTCGTAGCGGAAGTCTGTGTCGCCGTAGTCGATTGTCTCGGAAATCTCGACTTCTGTGTTGTCCTCACGAAGAACTCTCACATCAAGACCGAGTGCCTGTAATTCCTTAAGAAGTACCTTGAATGACTCAGGGATACCTGCTTCAGGGATGTTATCACCCTTGATGATTGCTTCGTATGTCTTAACACGTCCGATAACGTCATCGGATTTAACAGTAAGAATCTCCTGCAAGGTGTAGGATGCGCCGTATGCCTCAAGGGCCCAAACCTCCATCTCACCGAAACGCTGTCCACCGAACTGTGCCTTACCGCCAAGAGGCTGCTGTGTAACCAGTGAGTAAGGGCCGGTTGAACGTGCGTGGATTTTATCGTCTACCAAATGGTGAAGCTTTAAGTAATGCATGTGGCCGATGGTTACAGGTCCGTCGAAGAACTCACCTGTACGTCCGTCACGAAGTCTTACTTTACCGTCTCTTGAAATGGGAACGCCCTTCCAAAGTGATCTGTGATCCCTGTTCTCTGAAAGGTAATCCATAACCTCAGGCAAAAGCTCGGCTTTGTGCTTACTTGTAAATGTATCAGCCTTCTTGTCGTACTCCTTGCCTTCCTTAGCTGCCCACTCTTTAGCTTCCTTATCATCGAAAGGAAGGTTTACGTAATCGTTGGCAAGGTCAAGTGTATCCATGATATCGTTCTCGTTAGCACCGTCAAAAACAGGTGTTGCTACGTTAAAGCCAAGGGCCTTAGCCGCAAGTGAGAGGTGAATCTCAAGGACCTGACCGATATTCATACGGGAAGGTACGCCCAGAGGGTTAAGTACGATGTCAAGAGGACGACCGTTGGGAAGATAAGGCATATCCTCAACAGGAAGAACTCTTGAAACGACACCCTTGTTACCGTGACGACCAGCCATCTTATCACCAACAGAGATCTTTCTCTTCTGGGCAATGTAAATGCGAACCGCCATGTTAACGCCGGGAGATAATTCATCTGAATTTTCTCTTGTGAATACCTTGGCATCAACTACGATACCGTATTCACCGTGAGGAACCTTAAGGGAAGTATCTCTTACTTCTCTTGCCTTCTCACCAAAGATTGCTCTAAGGAGACGCTCCTCTGCAGTAAGCTCGGTCTCTCCCTTAGGAGTTACCTTACCAACAAGGATATCACCGGCACGAACCTCAGCACCGATTCTGATGATACCGCGCTCATCAAGGTCTTTTAAGGCATCGTCGCCGACACCGGGTACGTCACGAGTGATTTCCTCGGGTCCTAACTTGGTGTCTCTTGCTTCTGCTTCATATTCTTCAATATGTACGGATGTGTAAACATCATCCTGTACAAGTCTTTCACTAAGTAAAACAGCATCCTCGTAGTTGTAACCTTCCCAGGTCATGAAACCGATGAGAGGGTTCTTACCAAGAGCAAGCTCTCCGTCTGCTGTGGAAGGACCGTCAGCGATAACCTGTCCTGCCTCAACGTGCTCACCCTTCTCTACGATGGGCTTCTGGTTGTAGCAGTTGGACTGGTTGGAACGGGAGAACTTTGTAAGGTGAAGCTCTTCCTTCTCGCCATCGTCGTATTCCATTTTTACCAGATTGGAAGATACATATGTAACTGTACCTGCCTTCTTGGCAACAACGCAGACACCTGAGTCAACTGCAGCCTTAACTTCCATACCTGTTCCTACTACAGGAGCCTCGGTAACAAGAAGAGGCACTGCCTGACGCTGCATGTTTGATCCCATGAGGGCACGGTTAGCATCGTCGTTCTCAAGGAAAGGAATAAGTGCTGTAGCCACAGAGAATACCATCTTAGGTGATACGTCCATGTAATCGAACATAGCCTTGGGGTATGCCTGTGTCTCCTCACGGAAACGACCTGATACGTTGTTATTTACGAAGTGACCCTTCTCATCCAAAGGCTCATTCGCCTGAGCCACATGGTAGTTATCCTCCTCGTCGGCTGTCATGTAAACAACCTCATCTGTTACACGAGGGTTCTCAGGGTCGGACTTGTCGATTTTTCTATAAGGCGCCTCAACAAAGCCATACTCGTTGATACGTGCATAGCTTGCAAGGGAGTTGATCAAACCGATGTTAGGACCTTCGGGAGTCTCGATAGGACACATTCTTCCGTAGTGAGAATAGTGTACGTCTCGAACTTCGAATCCGGCACGGTCTCTTGACAAACCGCCGGGTCCCAATGCGGACAAACGTCTCTTATGAGTAAGCTCACCAAGAGGGTTGTTCTGGTCCATGAACTGTGACAACTGTGAAGATCCGAAGAACTCCTTAACTGCTGCAGTTACTGGCTTGATATTTATAAGTGACTGAGGAGAAATGTTGTCCTCGTCATGAGTTGTCATTCTCTCTCTGACAACTCTCTCCATTCTTGATAAACCGATACGGTACTGGTTCTGTAAAAGCTCACCAACGGCACGGATACGACGGTTGCCCAAATGGTCGATATCGTCCTTGTTTCCGAGGCCGTACTCAAGATGAAGGTTATAGTTAATGGAAGCGATAATATCTTCACGAGTAATGTGCTTGGGAATAAGTTCGTGAATGTTCTTCTTAATCTCCTCGCCAAGCTTCTCGGCATCATCGCCGTACTCCTCGATTAACTGCTTCAAAACAGGATAGTAAACAAGCTCGGTTACGCCAAGCTCTGCAGGATCGCAGTCTACAAACTCTGTAATGTCTACCATCATATTGGAGAGAACCTTAACATTCTTCTCCTCTGTCTGAATGTACACAAAGGGAACTGCCTTGTTCTGAATGGAATCAGCAAGTTCAGCAGTTACTTTGGTGCCCTTCTCAGCAATAACCTCTCCGCTGGTGGGATCGATAACATCCTCAGCCAGAATCTGATGGCGGATACGGTTTCTGAGCATTAACTTCTTATTAAATTTATATCTACCGACTTTAGCTAAATCATATCTTCTGGGGTCAAAGAACATAGCGTTAAGAAGGCTGTCTGCGCTCTCAACACTCAAAGGTTCGCCGGGACGAATCTTCTTATATAATTCGAGTAAGCCCTCTTCGCGGGTAGTTGCGATATCCTTGGTGAAGGAAGCCTCAATCTTGGGCTCATCGCCAAAGAGCTCACGGATTTCCTCATTGGTACCGATTCCTAAAGCACGAACAAGCACGGTGATGGGTACCTTACGGGTTCTGTCCACACGTACATAAAATACGTCGTTAGAATCTGTCTCGTACTCAAGCCATGCACCACGGTTGGGAATTACGGTACAGGAGAAAAGTCTCTTACCGATTTTATCATGACCGATTTCATAGTAAATGCCGGGAGAACGAACCAACTGGGAAACGATTACACGTTCTGCACCATTAACTATAAATGTACCTGTCTCTGTCATAAGAGGAAGGTCGCCCATGAAGATTTCATGCTCTGAAATTTCTTCTTTTTCCTTATTATTAAGGCGAACTTTCACTTTCAGAGGTGCGGCATAGTTGGCATCTCTCTCTTTACACTCTTCAATAGAATATTTAACGTCGTCTCTGCAGAGTTCGAAATCTACGAACTCAAGGCTAAGGTGTCCGCTGTAATCCGCGATTGGAGAAATATCGTCAAATACTTCCTTGAGGCCTTCATCCAAAAACCACTGATAGGAATCCTTCTGGACTTCGATCAGGTTGGGCATTTCCTGGACCTCTTTCTGTCGCGAATAACTCATACGTATTCCCTTGCCTGATGAGGTGGGACGTATTCTGTTTTTTTCCATTGACATTTCACCCCGTTCTTTATGATTTTGTCGCTATTGTATCAGAAAATTCGCATGGTTCTGCACAATAATGCATCATCCATAGTACTACATTTTTTCAAGCGAGTCAAGGAAAATTTTTTCTTTTTTTCGGGGGATTTTTTGTGCAATAGTAAAGGCAGGATGGGTGTCCTGCCTTTACATGTGTTTTGGAAGATTCTATCTTCAACCGGAGCGGGACGGGAACCCGCTTCCGGTCATTGTAGGGAGTTACCTTCTGGGAAAGCATTTTCACGCAAGTTGTGTGTACATCTGATTCTACATTTGGGGTTTTGTACTGTCAATATAGATTTTGCAAAATTAATAATATGCAACTAAGAGTATCATTTTGGAGTTGTGTTGGGAATTTAGAATTTTCTGACAATAGCGATGGCGTATGTGCAGATTGGCATATACGCAAACAACAAAAAAGAGGCAGGTACAAAACCTGCCTCTCGATAGTCAGTAATTAAATTACTTAAGGTTAACCTTAGCGCCAGCCTCTTCAAGTTTCTTCTTGATGTCCTCAGCCTCTTCCTTGGTTGCGCCCTCTTTGAGCATCTTAGGAGCTCCATCAACGAGATCCTTTGCTTCCTTAAGACCAAGACCGGTAACTTCACGAACAACCTTGATAACTTTAACCTTCTCAGCGCCGCACTCTGCGAGCTCTACATCGAAGGAATCCTTCTCCTCAGCTGCGCCTGCGCCATCACCTGCGCCAGCTGCTGCTACAACAACGCCTGCTGCTGCAGATACGCCGAACTCTTCCTCACATGCTTTTACTAAGTCGTTTAACTCTAATACGCTAAGCTCTTTGATAGCGTCGATTAATTCCTGTGCTGTTAATTTAGCCATTTTAAAAATCCTCCTGTAATTGATTATTCTGCTGCGGGAGCTTCTTCTGCTGCAGGTGCCTCAGCCTCTGCTGCTGCGGGAGCTTCCTCTGTTTTTGCTTCTGCTACGGGCGCTTCTACTGCAGATGCGCCACCTTTCTCTGCCAACTGATTCATAACGCGAGCAAAGTTTGTGATAGGGCTCTTCATGCTGCCGAGCAATCTTGAAAGAAGCTCTTCTCTTGAAGGGATCTTAGCGATTGTGCCGATTCCTGCTGCATCATAGATAGTACCCTCAACCATGCCGCCTTTGATCTCAAGCTTGTCAGCTGTCTTGGCAAACTTTGCAAGAATTCTTGCGGGTGCTGTTGCATCGCTTGTTGAGATTGCAATTGCGCTGGGTCCTTCAAGGTAAGGTGCAAGTTCTTCACAAGCTGTTCCCTTGAATGCAAAGTTCATAAGAGTGTTCTTGTAAACTTTGTAAACAACACCGGCTTCACGAAGTTCCTTACGAAGTTCAGTATCCTGAGCAACTGTAAGTCCGCGGTAATCAACTACGACTACGGAGGCGGCATCCTTAATGTTCTCGGAAATCTCATCAACGATGGGCTTTTTTAATTCTACTTTAGCCATTTTCTTCCTCCTTATATTATTTTTGCCGAAAGGAGTTTATTAAATGTAAAAACTCCTCTTTGCCGAATAGACAAAGAGGATCAAATTAATCTTAAACTCTTTCCTCGGTGAGCGGTTCACACGCTTACGACCTTTCGGTCACTCACTGTCTTCGGCGATATATTGGTTTCCAAAGAAACCTTGACTAATATACCATGAGTTCTGGTATGTGTCAACTGTTTATGCGTACTTAGCTGTTGAAACTTTTACACCGGGGCCCATTGTAGATGTAACAGTAACGCTCTTTAAGTACTGTCCCTTTAATGAGCTGGGCTTAGCCTTAAGGATTGCATCAAGGAGAGCCTTGTAGTTCTCGCTTAACTGCTCCTCTGTGAAGGAAGCCTTACCGATAGGTGCATGTACGATGTTTGTCTTATCAAGTCTGTACTCGATCTTACCGGCTTTGATATCAGCAATTGCCTTAGCAACGTCCATTGTAACTGTGCCGGCCTTAGGGTTGGGCATCAATCCTTTAGGACCGAGAACCTTACCGAGACGACCAACAACACCCATCATATCAGGTGTAGCAACTACTACGTCGAAATCAAGCCATCCATCATTCTGGATCTTGGGGATGAGCTCCTCACCACCAACGTGATCTGCACCTGCTGCCTCTGCTTCGTTTACCTTGTCACCCTTAGCGAAAACAAGTACTCTTACTGTCTTACCTGTTCCGTTGGGAAGAACTACGGCACCACGAATCTGCTGCTCAGCGTGACGTCCGTCGCAACCTGTACGAATGTGAACCTCAACGGTCTCATCGAACTTAGCTGTTGCTGTCTTCTTTACAAGTGCAAGTGCCTCTTCGGGCTCATAATATGTTGCGCGGTCTACCAACTTGGCAGCCTCTGTATATTTCTTTCCGTGTTTCATTTTTTACCTCCTATGGTTCAAGCGACTTAATGTCTCCCACTTTAACTATATTGTTAATTAGTCAACTACTTCGATACCCATGCTGCGTGCTGTACCAGCGATCATGCTCATTGCAGCTTCAATGCTTGCTGCGTTAAGGTCAGGCATCTTCATCTCAGCGATCTCACGAACTTTGTCCTTTGAAATCTTAGCAACTTTGTTCTTGTTGGGAACGCCTGAAGCTGTCTTAAGGTTGCAAGCCTTCTTAAGAAGTACTGCAGCAGGGGGAGTCTTGGTAACAAAACTGAAACTTCTGTCTGCGTATACTGTGATGATAACAGGGATGATAACGTCACCCTTGTCTGCTGTTCTCGCATTGAACTGTTTTGTGAACTCTGCGATGTTAACGCCGTGCTGTCCAAGTGCAGGACCAACAGGCTGAGCCGGTGTAGCTTTTCCGGCAGGAATCTGTAACTTAATGTATCCTTCTACTTTCTTTGCCATTGTGGCACCTCCTAAAAATGTGGTTAGGCACAATCATGTATCGATTGCTCCCACAGCCCATACATGCTCGTATGAACTTTCTGCGTGTTACATATATCTTTCTCCCTGTGTACGATTTGGAACCTGTCCCATTTTTGCACCGTGCAATTTGGGGCCTGTCCCCATTCTGCACCGTGCAATTTGGGCCTGTCCCCAACCTGCACATTGGAGTTGATATCTAGTTGAGTTTGCGGACTTCTGCGAAGCTGATCTCTACAGGGGTCTCACGACCGAACATCTCAACTGAGATTGTAGCTGTCTGCTTGTTGAAGTCAACCTTGGAAACAACACCCACTGTATCCTTCCAAACACCGGATACAACTGCAACTGTGTCTCCTTCTTCGAAGTCGATGGTAACGTTCTCCATGTGGATACCAAGGGACTTCATCTCGGCTTCGGTCAAAGGCACGGGCTTACTTCCCGGTCCAACGAAACCTGTTACGCCTCTGGTATTACGGACAACATACCATGTGTCATCGTTCATAACCATGTTTACCAGAACATATCCGGGGAACATTTTCTTCTGGACTGTCTTCTTGGCACCGTTCTTCACCTCAACAACGTCGAGCATGGGAACACGAACCTCAAGCATGTCCTTCTTTAATGACTCGTTATTCGCGATGGTCTTATCGATGTTAGCCTTTACCTTATTCTCGTAACCGGAATAGGTATGTACTACATACCACTTAGCTTCCTCCATGTGATAACCAGCCTTTCTTAAAATGTAGTCAAGAACTCAACACCATGCTGAATTAAGAAATCCAGAAGTGCGATAAAGGCACCGGTAACTATGGAAACTACTACTACAGCGATTGACTGCTTAAGCATGTCCTCTCTGTCGGGCCATGTAATCTTCTTGAGTTCTGATTTAACACCTGCAAAAAATGCGGGCTTCTTGTTTTCAACAGAATCTGACATAATTACTCCTTCCGGGGACCTAATTACTTTGTTTCCTTATGTAAAGTATGTGTCTTGCAGAATCTACAATACTTCTTAATCTCCATACGATCGGGATGTGTCTTCTTATCCTTCATTGTATTGTAGTTACGCTGTTTGCACTCTGTGCAAGCCAATGTGATCTTAGTACGCATAGCCTTTCCACCTCCGAAATCTATAAAACAAAATAAAACGTTTGCTACTGAATTTTAAGCATAAAAAAAAAGACCTAAATCTCATCTCGCTAGAATAATATAGCATGGATTTAGGTCTTCGTCAACAAGGAATTTTTATCCTGCCAAATCCGCCATTGTCTTCTCAATGGCAGGCATTATATATTCGGTAAAATCAGTTTCTTCTCCAAAGCACTTTTTAATAAGAAGATTTAAAACCATCAAAGCATTGTCCGTACATTTCTTGGGGCCGTCCTGCTTCACCATAAGCTTCGCTTTCCTGTAGTCGGCTTCAAGAAGTTCGGGCTTGTTGATGGGCTTTGCGCACAGGGCATGAATTGCAATGTCTCTGGCGACTATGCCCATAACGTTTTCTTTTATGGAAGCGGCATCCGGGTTATATGCCTTCAGTGCCGTCTCCACGTAGGTGGCAGGCAATGACCTTAAGAACTTCTGCTCTTCTGTCAAAAACCGAAGCATCTCAGAAACCAGATCGATGCCGCGGCAATCACCAAGATTCACCAACATTGGATAGGAGAAGTTTACGACACTGTCCTGAGGTTTGAAGATAGGGTCGTATTTTTCAAAAAAAGTTCTGAGCTCGCCTGTAAAGAAGTTCCTTAAGTTGGGATTTCCGTAATCATTAAAATCTGCCATTTCCTTATTATATAAGGAAGCGGAGTTTTTGAGCTTCTCAGTCACAAGCTTCAATCCGTCCACATAGGACTGGGCTGCAGACATGTTTTCGGCTGCAACCTCACAGGCATCACCGTTGGCAATCACCTCATCGATGCAGAAGGTAATGGCCTGCATGAATTCCTCGGTCTGCTTCTTGTCGGGGGCTGTCCCCTTCTTCGCATTATATTTTTCAATAAGCTGTGCTACTATAGGCGCCAGTTCCAGAAAATCGTAATCCATAGCAACCTCCTATTAATAGTCCTGCTCCAGTTGTGCCAGACGCTCGATGGCGGGCTCGTACTCGCCACACTCTGCATAAAGCTCCATGGCCTCATCCATCTCGCCGTAAAGTTCGTGGATACATGCCATATTAAATGAAGGAATAAATGTGTTGGCTCCTTCAACAATTACCTTCTCGGTTTCTTTAGCCTTAATAAAAGCATCCATGGCCTTGTCTATCATGCCGTTTCTCAAGTACACGATGCCCATAAGGCAGGTAAAATCTCCGGAGTTCTTATACTTATCCGATAATGCCACAAGTTCAATGGCATCCGAGTGGTTGTTCATTCGAAGGAGGGTGTATCCAAAACCGAGGGCCAGCAAAAGCTTAGTGGTCTCATCGATATCCTCACACTCATCCATGCCCTTCTTCATATACCTGGCGGCTTCCTTGTTCTCCCCCAGGAGGGCATAGTGCTGTCCAAGCATAAAGTAGAGGGCGGTGTCTTTTACAAACTCTTCATCCTCAACTGCTTTAAGTAAAAGCGGCAGGTTCCTCTCAACTCGCTTAAGGCTGCCTTCCTCAATGCTTAAGTATCCATAGTGAGAAACCGTCATATTAATGTCCAGGTACACAAGGGGCGTGTTCTCCTTGCGGCGAATAATCTTCTCGCCTATGGAGCCCTCAAATTTGTGCTTGGTCCTGTTGCAGATTCTGGGACGCTTCTCGATGTAGGCATCCTCTGCTCCCAAAAGCACATACATGTTTCTCACATTTACCATGCCGATGGCGTCGTCGTCCTCCAGGGCGTTGGCAAATTCTTCTATATTAATATAGGTAATTTCTTCGTCGCAATCCAGGAATAATATCTCGTCGTTGGCGGCGTTTTCCATTGCAAAATTTCTTGCTACCGCAAAGTCGTTACTCCATTTGTAATCAATAACTCTGTCAGCATACTTCGCTGCCACCTCTTTGGTGTTGTCCCCGGAGCCCGTGTCCACGAAAAGGACCTCATGAGGATAGTCTCCGAAAGCCTTCTTCACCGATTCAAAAAGCCTTTCAAGGTGCTCCTCTTCATTTCTGCCGATTATACACAACGAGAATGCTGTCATGCTATTCCTCCGAAAACCAAAAATTGACTACACAATTCATTTTAGCAAGTTTCGGCGATAAAATCTACCATTTCACCCACATTTTGCATGGAGTTTACCTTATTTAAGGGAATCTTGATTCCAAACTCTGTGCCGATAGCCATCATAAGGCTTACGTGCTCCAATGAGTCCCAGCCCTCGATGTCCTCCGCAGTAGTTTCATCCGTCACGGTGATTGAGTCGTCGTCGAAGACGTCACGGAAGACGTCGTTTACTCTTTCATATATCTCTTCTCTCGTCATAGTCTATTCCTTTCTTGGTGCAGAATGCCGGCGGGGCCGGACGTGCAGTTTGGGGCCGGAGGTGCAGATTGGGGACAGGCCCAGATTGCACGCTTCGTGTGCAATCTGGGCCTGTCCCCAATCTGCACCTCCGGCCCTAGCCACACACTCAGCCTAGCATTTTATATATCTGTTTTTATTTTCATACCCATCTATATCCATGGTATAGAATCTATTCCCCTCAGCATCCTCCGAAGTCAGTGTAAATCCCATACCATCGTAGAACTCCCTCACCATCTTGTTCTTTGCGGTGGGGTAGTAATGGCCGGTGAGTTTGGTAAGGCCCCGGGATTTGGCGGCGGCTACAAGGGAATCTAACATAGCGTATTCCATGTCACGTTTAAGGACGCGGCAGCTCATGAGCCAAAGCTCGATGTCCAGGGTGTCGCCATGGATGATTCCTTCCACTACGCTTACCACGCCGTTGTCGCCGAACTTGTCGATGAGTTTGCCGTAGAGGGTAATGCGATTAGCATCAGAAGCCATGTTTATAATGTCGTTTTCAGAGAATCGCTTTGTGGTTAAGTTAAACTGATTGCTCTTATTTGTAAGCTGTGCGATTCTTGAGAAATAAATATCCTTGAAGGGGCCGATCTCCCCTTCCATCTCAAGGGACTTAAGATACTCGCCGTAGTCCGCGAAGCTTTCCTCAAGTTCAAGTCGCTTGGCATTTTCAAGATACATGCCCACTCTCTTTAAGTCGTCCTCTGAAATTGCGGCGGGGTTAAAGTAGCCGCTTCTGTCTATCATGTAGGCGTAGGTTTCGGGAGTTGTAAGTTCAGGGACTCTGCAGCCCTTCACCTGCTGCCTTACGATTTCACGCTCCGCAGGATTGTCGTCCACAAAAACAAAGCTCTCGGGAAGGAGATTAAGCTCCGAAGCCATTTTAACCAGATTCTCGCTCTTGGGATTCCAGTTAATCTTCTTGGCAACGAAGTCACTAGCCTTTAAGACGCTGTCGGGACGCTCGAAGCCCTTTAATGCCACATCCTCTTCATTCTTTGAATTGATGGTAAGAAGAATTCCTCTTGCAGCCAGGGTCTTAAGGTACTCCTGGAACTCGCTGTAGGTTTCCGCCAGGGCAGTCTCCTGACCGATCTCGATTCTCTCGGGACCATCGTCTCCGATGACGCCTCCCCAAAGGGTGTTGTCCAGATCAAGGCAAACCACCTTCTTTTGCTTGCCAAAAATACTTCCTATTAAATTGGAAAGTTCAAAAGCCATGTAAGGAATAGCCGGAAGAGCCACCGCATACTTATATAACTGCCAGTAGGAAGGCTCCGCCCACTTATCAAGTCCGTAGCAGGCCGACGCATAGTTTATATCATTTATCCAAAAGCCTTCGTTACTCTCCGCATACAAAGCAAAGCGAGAATTCAGTTCATTTACAAATCTTATATATCCACGATACTCTGTAGAATCGATGCTTCCGAGGTTTCTTATATAAGGAAGCTCGAAGTTATTCTGAATCAAAACGCAGCCATAAACTGACTTTGCTCTGGCCCAAAGGGTCTCAAACTTTTTGTACACCGCATCAAGCTTAGCTGCCACGCCCTCTTTTGAATCCGCAAGGGTTGGCAGGTTCTTTAAGTTTCTGAAGGTTGTGTGAATGAAAATCACATCCGGCCCAAACTCCCTAAGCTCCGGGTTGTCAAACATCAGATCCTCATAGTACTTGTTGTACTCGGACTCATAGAATTCGCAGGGTATCCCCTTATCAAGAAGGAAAAGCTCCAGGCAGTCCTTGATATGGCTTGTGGTGCTGCCTCCAAGAATCGCAATCTTTTTAGGAGTGCCGGCAGCCGCGCCGCTTTCAAGAAGCTGTCTCTTGATGGCCCTCTTCTTAGTCACAATGTATTCACCGTTAAAAGGAAATTCCAGTTCTCTCATAGTCCGCTCCGTAAGTTTCTATTCGTAGTCATACTCTAAATTTTCGTATATTTCTTTAACTTTATCAAGATGAGCCTCGTAGTTATCCACTGTCAGCTCCCCCTCGCCCTCATGCATCCACTTAAGCATCTTATCATTAATCCACTCCCCGTAGTGAAGTGTGTCCATATAATTATCAAGATTCGTTGTTATGTCAACCTTATCTGAGAAGTCATAAACCTTGATATTTTTCTCCGTAAGCAAACGGGAAACCGCCAGTTTGTAGGCCTCGATGGTATAGGAGAGCTGTTTCGTTTTTACCATGCCGTACCAGTAGGCCGCGGAGTAGGGCGGAATAAAGAACACAAATTCCGTGTCCGGGTGCTCTCTCGCAGTCTTTAGAACATTCTCCTCAACGTTGATCCAAAGGGTTTTCGCCGCCTGCTCATCAAACATTACTTCCTCGGTAAAATCAGAATAATCTATTAATCCCGCCAGGACCTCGTCCCTTCCGTAGGTGGCGTAGGGGTACCAGACCCCGTACTCGTCCATGCTTTTCGTGACATTGCCGGCCCTTGTATAATTTATAACCTCCGTCACCCTCTGAATTACATCCTTATTATAAAGATATCTTACGTCGTTGAACACGCTCTCATCGTAGAGGTACTTGGGGATATCGTCGTAGCTTTCATCCGTGGGCCCCGTCACAAGTCTGGTGGCATCGAGGCTCCTGATAACAAGCTTCACGCCCGGATTGTGAGAAAGAGCCCTTCTTACGTAGCCGTCCTGCTCGTAGAAGGTGGCGCTGGCCGCAGTCTGTTTAATTGTGGTAAAACCCCACAGTTCCTCCACTTCGGAAACCTTGAAGTTCTCCGCAATGCTGGTGCCTGCGATTATTGCTTCGTAGTCGAAATGCCTTGCGATGCCATCGTTCATGTAGCGCTCATCAACGTAGGGGTAGGACAAGCCCGCCGTCGGGCCGTGGAAATGCCAGAAGGGATCCACGTAATAAACAGCCGCTCCCACTGCGATGACGAATATCAATATGAGGGCAAGTACGGTGATGCCCCACTTTTTCGGATTGATTGTTTTATTCATGTCTTAAATGTCTTAGAAGTTAAAGTATAAAAATGTTGCCATATTTGAAAGCGAAATAAGTGACCAGGCAAAAAGTGCGAAGGTCAGAATCGCCGTGATAACCGTTTTCTTAATGGGTTTCTCGTGAAGGTTCTTTGGAACCAGGGCTATGAAGGTCGCAAGGGCCACAATCAAAGCCATGTTAATCCAGGGAGCCTTCCTTGAAAGTATAAATAAGGAAGGAATGTGTCTTTCGATGTACACCAGCTCCGTCACATCAAAGCAGTTAAGGATTCCGATTCGAATTCCTTCACTCCAGCCGGTGCCGAGACGTCCAAGCATTGTAAAGAACTGCTTTAGGGAATCTGCCCTGAACAGTGCCATGGCCCAAACCACAAAGATGGTATTGGTGGTCCATCTAAGGGCCTTCGGAAGTTTCTTTCTCTTTTTGCCGGTTAAATGCTGGAAGGCCCTTACAAAACCGTGGCTAAGGCCCCAGAGGATAAAGGTCCAGTTGGCGCCGTGCCAGATTCCGCTTATAAGGAAGGTGAGAATCATGGTGATGACGGTCCAGGCCTGGGGCTTTTTGACGCCGCGCTTTTTCTGGGCTGCATTCATTTTCATGCCGGGTGTGGAGAAAGCAATTGGCATAAATACGTATTTTTCAAGGAAACGCCCCAAAGTCATGTGCCACTTATCCCAGTATTCCTGAAGGGATGTGGCCTTTAAGGGGGAGTTAAAGTTGATTGGCAGCTTAAAGTTAAACATCCGTCCAAGGCCTATTGCCATGTCGCAGTATCCGCTAAAGTCAAAGTAGAGCTGCAAGGTGTAAACCACAGCCGATGCAATTACCTCAGGTCCTGTAAGGGTTTCATACAAGGGATAGGCGAAATCAACCATATGGCCCAAGGTGTCGGCAATCAGAACCTTCTTAGCTAAGCCAAAGGTAAAAATATAAACTCCGTCGGTGAAATTATTCCAGTCAAAACGTCCCTTCTCCTCGTCCTTAAACTGGGGAAGCATCTCGGAAAGGGATACGATGGGCCCAGCTATCAGCTGGGGGAAATAGGAAACAAAGAGGCTGTACTCCAAAAAATCATGGTCCTCAGTCTCCTCATTCCACACATCCACAAGATATCCAATCTGCTGGAAGGTGAAGAAGCTGATTCCTAGAGGCATAAGGATGTGCATCAAAGGCAGGTTCGTGCCGGCAATGGCATTAATATTCGAAACCGTAAAGTCCAGATACTTAAACACGAAAATAAGAGCAATGTTAAACACAATGCCCGATACAAAAATCCACTTCCTATGATACTTCTCTTTCTTAAACAGTCTGGAAAAGCCGAAGTTAACGCAGATACTTCCGATGATAACAGGCAGGTACGCCAGCTTAAAGTAGGCGTAGAACCATAAAGAAGCAGCCACAAGAAAGGCTTTGGCAATTCGGTTGTTAATCTTGTTTAAGCCAAAGTAACCAATTATAGTTACCGGCAGAAACAAAAATATGAAAATATATGAATTAAAAAGCATTAATCTATAACTCCGCCCGGGCAGCATCCATGGCCGCCGCAATCACTTTATCCATGTCGTAGTACTTGTAGGAGCCAAGGCGTCCCCCAAAGATAACTCCCTCTTCTTTTTCTGCGAGGGTTTTGTACTCGTCGTAAAGAGTGTTGTTTCTGTCATCATTAATGGGATAGTAGGGTTCGTCTCCGGGCTTCCAGGCCGCGGGGTATTCTTTGGTCACCACAGTTCCCTTGCACTTATTAAACTCAAAGTGCTTATGCTCGATGATTCTTGTGTAGGGAGTCTCCCTGTCGGTGTAATTCATAACCGCATTTCCCTGATAATCATCGACCTCTGAGAGGATTTCGTTTTTGAAACAAAGGGATCTGAACTCCAGCTGCCCAAACTTATAATCGAAGTACTCATCAATGGGGCCGGTGTAGAGAACCTTATCGTAGGTAATGTCCTTGCCTGCAGCTTCGTTAGCAAGGAAAGTTTTATAGTCAGTCCCAAGCCTTACGTCGATTCCCTCAAGCATTTTCTCGATTATACCGGTGTAGCCCCCAATGGGAATCCCCTGATATTTATCGTTAAAATAGTTATTGTTGTACTCAAATCTTAAGGGAAGTCTTCTTATTATAAAGGAAGGTAAATCCTTACAGTCTCTTCCCCACTGCTTTTCGGTATAGCCTTTGATGAGCTTCTCGTAGATGTCACGGCCAACCAGGGATAAGGCCTGTTCTTCAAGGTTTGTGGGATTGTCGATTCCCTCCTTGGCTCTCTGCTCTTCTATTATCTTCTTTGCTTCCTCGGGCGTTTCCACTCCCCACATTTCCTTAAAGGTATTCATGTTAAAGGGAAGGTGGTAGAGCTCCCCCTTAAAGTTTGCTATTGGGGAATTGATATAATTGTTGAAATCAGCAAACCGGTTTACATAATTCCAGACCTCCTCATTTGAGGTGTGGAAAATATGGGCGCCGTACACATGAACGTTGATGCCGTTTACGTTCTTTGTGTATACATTGCCGCCAATATGATTTCTCTTCTCAATAACAAAGCAGGTCTTGCCCTGCTTACTTACTATATTCGCAAAAGTGGCGCCGTAGAGTCCGGCGCCCACAATCAGATAATCATAGTGCATGAAAAAAGCCTCCGACATGAACTATTATATCATATCAAAGGCTTTTAGCAGTAACCTTGGAAAATCATTCCGCTGTATTGACTTGTATTATATGGTGATGCGAAGCTCTTTCCGGGATTCTTGTAAGCTACAACTGTCTTGTCCACGTATTCCATAGGATTAATGGAGATCTGATTGGTTTTACGAAGAAGGCTTCCCGCAAAGTTCTTAACTGCCTTAAGGCTGTCCTCGGAAGCGTTCTCCCTGAGGGCCTTGTCGTTAACCGTAAGGGTTCCGTCATCGTTGGTGGAAATACCTAAAGTGTTCAGGTCATCCTTATAGTATACGGAAAGCTTGTGGATATCCGTCATAAGCTTCCTGCCTCTTGATAAGGCATTGGCAAAGGTCTCCGTGTTCTTGATGAAAGTGTTGTAACCGTCAACCAGAGTGTGGATGTTGTCGGCCATGGACTCAAGATCCGTCTTCACACCGACTTTAACCGGTTCTGAATCAGGTTCGCTTACGCCCTTTAAGGTTACGGCGAAGGTCTTATCGATGGTGAAGATATTGGAGTTTGTGACCTGAGGCTTGCCGTTTACTTCAAACTCGGCGTTCTTAGGCATTACCGCCGTGTAGTTAAGGCCAAAGTAATCAACTGCGCCCTTTCTCTTGGCTGAATTGCTGTCGTTGATGGAGAAGTTCAGCTCTCTGTCATCGCTTATGCCTGTTGAAACCGAAGCTATTCTTATGGCACTTCTGGACTTGTCATCACCGATGATGTTGGCCTGAAGTCCGATATTTGTATTATTGATAAGTCTTACGATACGCTCCTGAACGTCCTTGTTGGACTCGCCCTCTGCGATTCCGAACTGGAATTCATAGCTCATATCGGGAAGATTAATGTCAAAGGAATAGGTTCCCGCAGGAAGTGTGGGCTCCTCGGATGTAAGGAAGGCACCAAGGTTAACCTGAGGGGAAGCAAGGGCATTAACCTTAATCTCGATTGCCTGGGTCTCATCCTCTGCTCCGTTTCCGATGTATTCAGCAGTAACGATTCCTTCATTCTCGGAGAAAGCTGCCTTCTTCTGGAGCACGTCATCGCCGCCACCTACGGAATAGATGGTGTTCTTAAGCTCTCTTGCCTGTTCTTTTACGCCCACAGCAAAATCACGAGTTTCTACAGATCTGTCCTGTAAAACCCACGGAGATTCTTTATTAATCTTAACGATGGAGTTGTATACACCACGAAGCTCGCTCTTCTTGTGGGTATCCGCTGCGGAAGTCCCTTGGGGCGAATATGTGGTAAGGTATTGATCGTATATTTGTGCAAGCACTAGATTATTAGCCATACCGCCCCTCCTTTCTTCCATGAAATTACGTACCTTCGAGTACGCTGCGGGATGCTAATTAATTGACATCAGGCGTGCCCCGACTCCATTCGGGCCCACTACCACGCCTAATTACACTTATACTTAGTATCATGGTAGCACAGTTGTAAATATATTGCAAGACTTTTTCACGATTTTTTGCAAAAAAATTGTGAAACTCCCCACCGCAAAAAAACGGCCTCGACATAAAGTCGAAGCCGTCGCTTTTACCAAATATGGAAATTATTCAGTAACTGTGAAGATTTCCTCACCGTCAGCTGTGTAGTAAGCGAAAGTTACGCTTGTAGGACGAATCTTTGATGAATTCTCGATCTCATCCTTAACACTTGCGATTGTTGTTGACCAGTCAGCAGAATCGGGAAGCTCTGCCTTGATTGACTCGATCTGATCAGCATCGAAATCTGCTGAGTAATAATACTTGTAAGTAAGAGCGTTCTCTACTGTCTCGATATCGAAATCGCTGTAAACGCCACCGAATGCAGAACCGTTAACGATCTGATCCTTCTGATCTGCGATCATCTTCTGACCTTCAGCTGAGTTCATGATCTTCTCAAGATTTGCAGTACCACAGCCTACAAGAAAAGCACATACGAGAACGGCTGCAAGAACCTTCATAACATTTTTCTTCATTTCTAAATCTCCTCTTTCAAATAAAGTTTAAACAAACATGTGCCATTGTACACACCCTGAAAAAATCTGTCAATAGTACGATAGTCCCAAAACTATAAGGATTCAATCTCACTTAAGAGAAAAAGACGATTGTTGGATTCGCTGCGAAGAGGCGTTATTCTGCCCTCTTTGACCATCTGATTAATGTACTGTCTGGAGCATCCGAGAATTTTGGTGGCTTCGGTTGTATCAACCAGACGATTGGTAACAAAATCCACCATATCTTCCAGCTTTATATTGGTCTCCTCACCGGCCTCATACATTTCTTCTGCTGAAAAGCCTCTTCCTGTCGCCCACTGAATATCGTTGCCTCCCGGAGTAATATGCAGTCTTTCAAAGAGTTCCTTGTACTTAAGAACCCTCTCAATCATCAAATCTTCACTGTTATTTTCCTTGATATCTACAATTCTAGACTTTCCATCTATAAAAAACACCAACACTCGACCGGATGAAAGGGGAATCGCCTCCTTGATTTTCTTTTGCATCCGCTCTTTAATCTCCGGTTCTATTAAATCCTCCTCTATTTTAACCAAAAACAAATCATCCTGAGCGCATCGGCCTTCACTCATGGTCAACAGCCTGCATTCATCATAGCCCCTTAATCTGTTGGTTCTTAGAATTTCCCCCAAATTCTGTCTTTCTCTTGGAACTATTCTTTGCAGCACAAATTTAGCGGAAAGGCTGCTTCCTATGCTGTACCTGCCATCATGTATACTTTTTTGGAAAATAAAAGGAGCCTCCCACTCATCCAATCCCTTTAACAGTTCAGTATGGAAACTGTTCTTAGCCTCGTAGTAAAAAAGATAACCCAAAAGCTTGGAATTGGCGGGATCAGGAAAAGAGTCACGAATTTCGAATACTTTCAACGTAATCCCACCTCCTTCTTATCATCTCTTGTATCTTTAGCAAAAACGTATTATCCAATATGCCTTCAAGACCTTCTGTAAACATGGCGATATCCCCGTCTGTAACAGGCGGAAGATCCCTTAAAAATTCCACGGGAACAAGGGACAGATTATCTTTAGCGCTGCTTCCTCCAAGAAAGGACTGTACCTTTCTGTCTTCCATTACATCAAAAGCTGCAGCTTCCTCCGCAGTATGGCATCTGCACAAAAAAGATAATCCATGGTCAAAGAGTGGCGCCGGAGTTACACTCTTATTGTCTCTTGAACGAAGCACCTCAAAGTTGGCACCATGTCTGTCCCTGTTTAGAATCAAAAAATCAATAGTCAGTGCCTGATATGCACTTTTCTCGAATCCCATTCTTCTGCAAAAATCAAGGGCATATTCCCTTTCATTCCTCCAAAGTTCGTAATAATCCTCGAAAGAAATTTTGCTCTCGCCACTTCTCTTAAAATCCTCCGATTCACAGACAAATGTTGTCAGTTCCCGTCCATCAACAAGGATCTTCGCATTTATCAATCTGTATTTCAAATGATCAAATCCAAGATGACTGAGAATTCTCTGCGCAATAATCTCATTAACGCATTCATGGCCCTCTACTCCCTCTCTCTCGTTATAGTCAGAAAGCTTGTAGTACTTCTTTATGCTCATGGAATCGTCATATGCTTTAAGAAACGAGCCTGCAGTGCCTGAGGATTTCCTTACCCTGGCCCAATTCAAATATTTCAAATCCTGGATTTCGTATATAATATCTTCCATTGTGTCTCTCCATTACTTGACGTACGTCAAGTAATTTCATTATAACCAGGGGAATTTATTGCGTCAATGGTCAGATAAAAAAAGAGAGGACATTCTGTCCTCTCTTTACCGTTATGTTGTCTATTCATCCTTTTTGGCTTTTATGTCCTCGTCAATTATGAATGCAGGACGGGTTCTGGAAGCATCAAGGGTTCTCCAAAGGTACTCCCCAAGAATTCCGAGGGTCGTAAGGATTAAGCCTGTGGATATCAATACCACGCACATCAGTGATGCCCAGCCTGCGATGGGGGTTCCGGATGTGAAATACTCCACAAGAACGCTTATGAAAAGTGCCAAAGCTCCTATGTTAAAGAGAATTCCAACCCAGGTCATGAACCTGATTGGCATGTAGGAAAAGCTCATGACAGAATCCAAAACCAGCTTAAACTTCTTGGCAAAGGTCCAGCGGGATTTGCCCTTGTCGCGGTTCTTTCTGTCAAAGGGAATCATCTCTGTCTTAAAGCCTGTCCACATAACCTGAAGGGTAAGGCTTGAGTTCTTCTCATCAAGGCGTTCGAGTACCTCGATTACCTTTCTGTCTACCAGATAGCAATCGCAGCCTCCGGGAGGCATCTTGTCGTTAACAAGCTTTCTGATGATTTTATAGTACATGTTGGCAAAGAAAACCTTCACCTTGCTCTCATCTCTTGATCTTCTGACGGCAAGGACAACCTTGTTGCCGCGCTTCCAGCTTTCGTACATTTCAAGGATTAAGGTGGAATCTTCCTGAAGATCTGCCTGCTTTGTCACAGCGCAGTCTCCTGTGCAGACGCTTAATCCCGCAAGTAAAGCTGCGTGCTCACCAAAGTTTCTGGAAAGCTTTACAAGGTGGACGTTATCATCCATGGCCTTAATCTGATTCATGACCTCCCAGGAGGAATCTCCCGAGCCGTCATCAACAAAAACCAGCTCATACTCACCGATGGTGGGCAGAATCTTGGCTTTCATGTCCTCGTAAAGGTCCATTAGGGTATCTTCGTTATAGTATACAGGTACAACTATGGAAATTTTGCTCATAATCTTTCGGCCTTTTCGTTAGTCTCAATTGTTTTCGTTTATTATTTTCAGATAATCGTCGTAGTCTCTGATGTACTCTTTCTCGTCATAGTGGCGGCTTGCCAGGACTAAAAGCACCGAATCAGCGGAGAAATCATACATATCCTTCCAAAGCATGGCCGGAATGTAAAGGCCCATCCTTGGCTTGTTAAGCTCAATGATAACCTGCTCTCTGCCGTTATCAATCTTCACCTTGCTGCTGCCGCTGACGTTTACAAGGAGAAACTCCGTCTCTTTGTTGGCGTGCTGGCCTCTTACCACCGTGGCATCGGAGCCGTAGATATAGAAGGCTCTCTTGATGTCGAAGGGAATGTCCATGCCGTCCCCCTCAATAACCACCAGGTTGCCTCGCTCGTCCCCCAGCTCCTTGAATTCTATTATTTTGTATTGTTGATCTATTTGCATTGATTCTCCTTTAAGTTTCGGGCCGGACGTGCAGTTTGGGGACAGTCCCA
>Ga0129307_1000857_pt1 | contig 40426 bp, 57 predicted proteins | sample P1105metagenome_FD_94437 | JGI IMG/M metagenome (GOLD analysis project Ga0129307, IMG submission 94437) | Capybara group fecal microbial communities from Wisconsin, USA - P1105 metagenome | ecosystem: Host-associated > Mammals > Digestive system > Large intestine > Fecal | place: USA: Wisconsin...
CAAAGGCGGTGACCACCACCGTGGCCTTGACCTCCAGGCAGCCGCACGAGGCGTCCAGCATCTCCACCGGCCCCAGCTCCACCAGGAAGGACGGCCGCGCAAAGTCCACCGGTACCCGCTCCAGATAGACCGTATTCCCTGGATACCGCTCCTCCACCAGCCCCTTTACCGCCTCCGTAATCGCCAGAAATGAAAGCATGCTATCCCTCCTGTAATTTGGCCTGTATCTTCTTTGCAAACCGCTCCGCGGCCTGGTAGGCGATCTCCTCCGCCCGCTGCCGTGCCGCGAGATAGGCCCCTTTCCCGGCCACCCGGTCCGCCACCAGCTTTTTCCCCAGGGCGGGAACATACCGGCCCTTTTCCTGCTTGTGTCCGTTTTCGATTGAGTTGGTGACGTATCCCACGGCGTAGGGCTCGCCGGAGCCTCCGTCCCGGGCGAAGGTCTCCTTTTTGGGGCGGACTGCGGCGTAGCCGCCGCCGGAGCCCACCACGGCCTCCTGCCAGCCCGCCGCCTCGCCGTTTCCCAGGCCCCGCTGGACCTCCGCCAGGACGGCCCGGCCCATCTCCTCGTACATCTCCCGCCGCCATTCCGGGTACTCCCGCAGCAGGTCGTTGAAGTCCGCCGCCAGCCGCTCCAGCGCGTTCCGGTCCAGCCGTACCGTCTGCATACCTGATTCCTCCTTCCGGTCTGCGGTCTGTCACGCTGCGGATTGGGCGCATAGCCGGTCGAATAAGCACGGACTCCGCGAAAAATGCTGCTCAGGGCTAAGGCCCTTCGCCTGTTTTTTCGTCTGCGTCCTGACTTATTCTCCCTATGCGCCTATCCTCACGCTTCTCACTGATCCCCCTTTCGCAGGATCTCGTACTCATTCTTCCAGCCGTCCAGCGTGTGGGCCACCTGCACCACATACCGTGTGCCGCCTGCCTCCACCAGGCCCTTGGGCTCGATCTCCACCGCCTTGGGCGTCACCAGCACGTAGCACACGGTGGTGGTGGCCATGGGGTGGTCCTGCTCGTGGCGCAGGTACTTCTCGACGAGTACGCCGGGGAATGTTGGGCCGTTCTCTCCCCGGTGGACGTTGCCTCTGCACGCCGCAGGCTCTACCAGCGCGGCCTGGACGTCCAGCCACCCGGGGACGTTCTCCACGATGGAGGTCAAAAGCAGATGCTGTCCCTTCCAGCGCAAAGCATTGTGGAGGGTGAGGCTCTGCCGCCGCAGGACCAGGCGCACGTCCCGTGCCCCGATCCCCACCTTGGAAAAGAGGTTCGTCCGGTCCGTCAGCTCCGCCTCCGCCCAGGTCCGCCGCACGCTCTCCCACGCCCAGCCTCCCTCCACCGCGGCCAGCTCCAGCACCTCCACCCGCTCCCGCAGGGCGCTTGCTCCATGCCGCATTACGCTCCCTCCGTCCCGTCTGTCGCGGACTGCACCGGCTCGCTCCACTTGAGCTGATTAATCAACCGCCGGAAAGCCGGGTTTTCATTGACGATGGTACCAGTTATGGTCTCATCCCGGAGGTCATAGGCGTCCAGCACCATGTAGTTGACACACAGGTCGTACTGAGCCCGCCGTGGCGTGCCCTTCGCGGGCACCGCCACCCCGGCGGTAGTCATGTACGCCGCTGCACTTTCGTACAGCCCGACCAGCAGCTCCAGCTCCGCATCCGTTGGAGTGTCAATCCGGCAGTAGGCCGCCAGCTGGGCCAGACGTTCTGCGCTCAGCTCCATGGGATCACGTCCTTTCCGGGCCCGTCACGCCAGCAGGGTCCAGTCCTGTGCCGACGTATACATGCCGCAGCAGTTGCACACGGCGGAGCACATCACGGCGGAGGCGGAATCATGCTGGAACTTGACGCAGTAATAGGGGGCGTCCACTTCGATGGAGACCACGGCGGCCACCTTGCTCATGGCATCCGCAGCGGTAAAGCTGGTCTCAGCCACCTTTTCGGCGTTGGCGCCGGTACTGTCATCGGCGGAATACAGGGCCACGGTCAGCGTCTTCCCGCTGGCCAGACTGGCCAGCAGGATATGAAAATCAATGGATAGGATCCCCTTGGCGGCAACGTAGTCGGTTGCGGTCTCCGTGCTGGCGGCCACCGATGCAGGCGCCAGGCAACAGACGGTGGAAATGCGCTCAAAAATTCGAGTCATCTCAAATTCTCCTTTCTATCAGGCCCGGGCCGCCAGCGTGACAAAGGGGCTGCGGGTCTTGGAGCTGTTTTTGATGGTCATGGGGCTGTTGATCTTGGGCGCGCCGTTGCACCGGAAGACAAAGCGGAAGCACTGCTGGTCGGTGAGGAACTCCACGTGGATGGACCAGTCCTGCTTGGCCGTGCCTTTGCGCAGCAGCATATACTCCTTGGGGTCGATCAGCAGGACATCGCCTGCGGATCCCAGGGCGCTGCAGCTATCTTCAAACAGCACGGGCTTGTTGAGCACTCTCTGCGTGTCAAAGTTGCCCAGGCCGCCTTCCGGGTTCCAGAGGAACTTGGTCTCGCCGCCGCTGGTGATGGACAGATAGGGGAGCTGTTCCTCCAGATCGGGGTGCATGACCCACACCAGCCGGTCCCGGTTCCGGGGCATGGACCGCGCCAGCATCTTGATCGCGTTATCGCCGGTGAAGGTGCCCGCAGCCTGTCCGGTGGTCTTGGCCACGGTGATGAGCGCTCCGGACTTCAGGATACCGGTCATCTTCCCCGCGCCGTCGCCGGAGATCACCCCTTCGGTCATCAGCCGGTCGGCTGCCAGGGAGAACGCATTTCCGAAGAATCCGGTCATAAAGGGAGCGTCCTGGAGCAGCTCGTCGGTGGCGTAGGCCAGGCCCATCATCTTCTCCAGATCCATGCGCACCTCCCGGAATTTGGGCTTGCTGGATGCGACGGTGTGGCCCTCGCTGACCCAGTACATCTGGATGCCGCCGAACACCGACTTGGACACGTCTGTCTCATCCACCTGCAGCCAGCGGGCTGAGTTGGAGGCCGCGCCTACCGTATAGCTGTCCAGCCGCTGGAGCAGGGGGCTGTTCTGCACGGCACTCTCCAGGATCTGCCCGGCAAAGTCCTCCTGCACGGCAAAACCGCCGTCGGAGCCCACGCCCTCGCTGGCGCCCCTGGCTGCGTCCTGCACGATGGCCAGCCGCTTGTCCTGAATACCCTTGCTCTGCTGGTTATAGATGGCCTGAAGCTGCTCGCCCAGGCTGGCAAAGGGACAGGGGGCCTTTCTCTCATCCTTGGGGGTGACGCCCGTTTCATCCTTGTGGTCAGAGGGGTCGATGGGGTCCGCATTTCTGCGGCTTTCCTCCGCCAGGGCCTCGTAGCTGGCGATGGAGGCGTTGATGCCCTTCATCTGGTCGCTGATCTTGTTGATCTCCTCCGTGTTGCCCTCCTGGGCAAAGGTCTCGGCTTTGGCCAGCAGGTCCGCCTTCTGGACCCGCAGGTCGTTGATCTTCTGGATAAAGTCCATGGTTCTCGGCTCCTTTCATATTTCTGCAAGCACCCGGGCCAGCGCCTGGGCGCATACTGCCTTGTTTTGTTCGGCGGCCCGAAGCGCCGCCACGTGCTCCCGGTACTGCTGTCGCATGGAGGCGGTCAGGCGGATCTGCCGCCCGGCGGCGGCCAGCATAGTCCCCGGCCCCGGCGGCTCCTCCCCCTCCAGGGGCACGATCCCGTCGATCAATCCATACTCCAGCGCCTGGGTGGGGCTGATCCAGATGTTTTTGTCCATCAGCTCCATCAGATCCTCACGGGGCTTGCAGCCTTTTCGGGCTGTATAGATCTCCAGTACGCAGTCCCTGGCGTTTTTAAGGCCCTCGGCCGCAAGCTCCATGTCCTGGTAGTCCCCGCCCTGTTCCCCGCTCGGGTTGTGGTAGCACAGCAGGGCGCCCGGCTCACTCTGGATCTCGCCGCATCCGGCTGCGGCCAGGGTGGCCGCCGATGCGCCGTAGCCCTGGAACAGGGCCCGGGTCCTGCCGGGATACCGGCGCAGCATGGAGCGGATCTCGTTGCCAACTGCCATCGATCCGCCCGGGCTGTTAATGAGCAGCGTGATCTCTTCTCCGTCGGCCTGTTCCAGCGCCTGCGCCACGTCCATGGGGGCGGTAATGTCCCGCCACCCCCACCAGCGCAGGATGTCGGCGCTGTCGTTGTCCCACAGTTCGCCTCTGAGTGGAATATCCATAAGCATCTCTCCTTTCTGATCTGGTGCTGTCCGCGGCTGGCCGCGGGGAAAATCGCGGGCGGGTTAGCCCGGAGGTGGAAGCGGACGCGCCTTTGCACGCCGCGGACAGCCTTACGGCTTGACCGGGTCCTCTGCTGTGCCGTTCACCACGGCTTCCAGGGAGGCCAGGTTCTTGGTTGCCAGGAACTTCTGGCCCAGCCCACCGGGGATTGGGTCCTTCTCCTCAAAAGCCCGGCAGTCATCCGGGCAGTACACAGAGTTTTGGATCATCTTTTCATAAAAGCGGCTTCGACTCTCATTGTCGCCCCGCAGCAGCACCCCCACGTTAGCCCGCAGATACCAGCCCTGCTCCTGACGACGCCAGCCAATCAACTTGTAGCTCATTTCCTGCTCCCAGGCTGTCACATGGGGCAGCAGGGTGTTTTCGACAAAGTCCAGCTGCTGCTGCTCGTTAGATTGGTAGCTCTGCTTTCCCGTCTGGAGCATATAGGCCGGGATACCGGTAAAGCGGGATACCTCTTCAACGGAAAATCCCCGGCTCTCGATATACTGGCTATCCTTCTGGTTGAGCCCAATTGGGCTATATTTATAACCCCGGGTGAGCACCGCTACCTTGAAGGCGTCCTCCGCCCCGGCCGCATACCTGGAAAATTCATTCTTGATCGCCTCCCGGCCGTCTTTTCCGAGGTCGGCGTCCACCTCCACGATGCCGCTCATTCGGGCCCCGTTTTGATAGAACTTACGGCCGTACATCTGAGCCGATCCGTCAGCCTTGATGGTCTCCCGGGCCAGGTCCAGCACACCCCGGCCGTGGACTCCGTCGTAGGTATCGAAAAACACGATCACGAGCTGGGACGGCGCCAGGGTGATGGAGAGTTCGTCCGCCGTGAAGTCATACCAGTAGTGCCTCGCCTCCCCGTCCCATCGGATGCTGCAGGTGGAGGCGTCCAGCGGGATGAGGTCCGTGATGCGTCCCAGCCCGTCCCGGACGATCCAGCCGTACCCGGTCCCATGCCAGAAAGCGTTGGATGCGATGATCTTCTTGCACAGAGCCGGGCTCATGCGTTCGTTGGCCCGGACCTTCAACAGGTAGTCCAGCGCCTGGTCCGACTGCGGAATGCGGGCGTCTCCGTTCTTTTGGTACAGGCTGTACGGCAGCACGCTCATGGCCCCCGTATAGATGCGGTGTGCCGCCGCGATGGGAGACAGCCGCTCCGCTCCCGTCCGGCTGTCCGGGTACTCCTCGCCGGAGAAGAACACCGTGCGGAACCATGCCTGCACGTCGTCCCAGGCGATCTCCTGGTAGGATGCGCTGGCCTTGGGCCTCGCTCGGATGCTGTTGGACAAAAGCATGGCTTACTCCTTTCTCCCCCGGGCGACGATCCGGGCATAAGCGCCCAGACAGACGCCAGCCACGCCGAAGGCTGCGGCGGCGCCCACGGCCAGTGCGGCCGCTGTGATCAGGCACACCCCGGCGGCTACGGCCAGCAGATCGTCCAGGTAGGTCCCTAGCACGCGCACCGCTTTTTCTCTTGCCCGCCTCCGCGCCTCACGGCGGGCGGTCCTTTCCAAGTCATACGGTTTTTCGGTCATAGGCTCCAATCCTCCCCCAGCTTGGTGGTGTCAAAGCCCGGGCCGCTGGCCAGCTTGATCAGTGCGGTCGCCATGGCGATGATCCAGGCAACCGTGATATCGATCCGCCCGGGGCTTCGGTTTTTCATGGGCTTTGTGTTTTCATTGCCGTCGGTGGCGCAGCGTACATTGCCAAAGCACCAGCGGGCGCAGGTGTTGTGCTCGTGGAGCATCTCATGCTTGCGCAGCAGCCGCTCCACCTCCTTCATGCCCGGCGACATGCCCATCATGGTCTGGGGGATCTCGACGACCTCCAGAGGCCGCTCTCCTTCGCCGGCCTGCATCAGCCGCTGCGACAGCGTCCAGGACAGCGCCGCGTCAAGGCCCAGCGTCTCAAGACGGTAATCCCGGGCGGCCTGCCGGATGGTTTCTTCCACCTGGTCGTAGTCGATGATATCGCCGGGGCATCCGGTCAAGAATTGCGCCCGTATCCAATCCCCATAGGGCACTCCGTCCCGCTGTTCCCGCCCCTCCAGATCGTCCAGAGGGACCCAGGCCCAAAAAAGCGTCACCCAGGTCTCCAGGCCCTTCTGGGGTGGGAAAAGCAGCACGAAGGCCGTCAGGTCGGTGCTCTTGGACAGGTCCAGTCCGCCAAAGCACCGCTTGCCCCGCAGCAGCTGCCGGACTGCCGTCCGCCGCTCCAGCACAGACAGTCCCTGCCATTCCGGCCGGTTCCACTGTGTTTTGTCATAGATGGTCAGCGGCACCCAGCCTGCCACCTTGGCAGAGATCCACTGATTGAGCCGCAGCCATCGGAAAAGGCGCTCCTTCACCTCGCTTTTTTTGGCCGCCCGGGCCTCAGTCCGGAAGTCCCGGAGCTTCAGGTTGTGGCCCAGGCCAGGGTTGCACAGGTACCAGAGCTGTTCATCGTAGATATCAAGCTCGGCGATCCGGTCCGGGTCGTCGCCGGTGAGGACCGATAGTCCGTACATGATGGGGCACCAGGCTGGGTCGTCTTCGTCCAGCTCCCGCTCGGGCCGGCCGGCGCGCCAGGCCATGATGCGCCGGCACTGCTCGTGGATCTCCCAGCCGATACTGGTCCGGTCCGGGTCGTCGCCGGCGGTGGTCAGCACGATCACCGCCTGCTGCCTCCGGGCGGCGTTGGAGCCGGAAATCAGCACGTCCCACAGCCTCCGGGTGGGCTGGGCGTGCAGCTCGTCGATGATGATGCAGCTAAAGGAATATCCATGCTTGGTCTCGGCGTCGGAGGAGTAGATCTTCATAACGCCGCCGTATTTGGTATGGATCTCCTTCCGGGAGTCCACCGCCCAGGCAATGGGATCATGCTCCGGCTGTCCCAGGCAGGTGTGCTCCACCATGTACTTGGCCGCCTCGTAGATCTGCGTGGCGTTCTCCTTATCCGAGGAGAAGACGCCCACCCGGGGTCTGGCCTCCCCATCCCAGAGCAGATGATACAGGCCGAGGCCGGCGGCAAACTCGGTTTTCCCGTTTTTCTTAGGCAACTCGTCGTAGAGGAAGCGGCGGTAGCGGACCCAGGAGCCGTCCTCGTCCTGGGTCTGCACCCCGTAAAACTGGGTAATGGCGTCCATCTCCCAGGGCTGAAGCTCGAAAGGCTTGCCCGCCCACTCGTTTTGTCCGAAGCACAGCAGGCTGAAAAAGTCCACCGTATCCTGCACGGCCTCTGCGCTGTAGCGCAGCACCGCTCCGTCGTCCGGAACGGGCACTTCTAGGCTCGGGCCCAGGGTAAGCATTTCAGGCACGGTGCATCCGCTCCCGCATCATCCGCTCAAACGGGTTTTCCTCCGGCGCCTTTCCGCCCGCGCCCGGCGGCAGCACCAAACGGCACCGGCTGGTGACGGTCAGGCCCATATCGTTGGCCGCGCCCCGGCACTGCTTGAAGAATCGGTCCTGAACGCGGGTCGCCCCGTCCAGGGCTTTCATATCGATCACCCGCTTCCCGGCCTCCATCCGTCCCCGCTGGATTTCCAGCACCTTCTGTGTGGCGGCCAGATAACTCTGCTTGGCCAGCAGGTACCGGGCCAGGGTGTCATAATCCAGAACAGTCAGGAGCCCGGCCTCCTTCAGCTTACCGCCCAGGGCCCGAAATTCCTTCTTCAATGCCTCCGGCAGATACTCCGGCGGCCGAATCTGCTTCGGGACCTCGGCCCGAACCTCGGCGGCCGCCCGCTCGGCCTTTTCTTTTTTGGTCAGGTGCTTTTTCCCGTTACCCTCCAGCACCTCCAGCGTCTGTCGTGTTCCGGCCATGATATTACCTCCCTCCAGGCCCGCCGGATACTATTTTGCGTTAAACTCATACCCGCACTGCGGGCAGGTATAGCGCTTGCGGAGCTTTGTAGATTCCAAATCCCCGGTCTCCTCCGGCGCCTCGCCCTCGCCGATCTGGATGTCTTCCGGGGTGAAGCCTGTGAGCGCCAGATCAAAACCGAGTTCCTCAAGCTCCTCCAGCTCCAGACCGGCCATGGCCTCGTCCCAGGCCGCCAACTCGGCCAGCTTATTGTCAGCCAGAATGTAGGCCCGGCGCTGTGCATCGGTAAGCCCCTCCACCAGATTGCAGGGCACCTCCGTCATGCCCTCAGCTTTGGCGGCCTCCAGGGTCCCGTGCCCGGCGAGCAGATTTCCCTGGGCGTCGATGAGTAGGGGGCGGACGAAGCCGAACTCCCGCAGGCTGGCCCGTAACCGGGCAATTTGGTCCTCACTGTGGATCTTGGCATTACGGGCGTAGGGGACAATCTCCTCCACCCGCTTCATCACGTCGCCACGGCAGGCAACGCGCACCGCTGGTATTTTCTTTCCTCTGGCCATCCTGGCCGCCCCCTGTCCTGATCGCCGGCTAAACGGATCGCCGGCTAAGGTCTCCCAGCCGCAGCCTGAAAAATCACCCGTGGGGAAAAAATCTTGCAAAGAGGACTGCCTGCGGTTATAACGCCTCCCGTTGAAACTTTCTCGGGGTGGGGCAGGGTATCCGACGCCTACGGCGTCGTGGATACTACGCGCGGGCATGACCCGGACATATGCGCATGCGCCCAAGCCTAGTCCAATTTTGCTGGGTCGAGGCGCTTACTTTTGGCGCGTTTCGCGCTGTCTTTCGGCCATCTCCAGAGCCGTTTTTTGGTTGTGATGCCGCTCACATAAGCTCTGGAGATTTCGGCGGTCCGTGAATAGCGCCCAGTCTCCACGGTGCGGAATCTTGTGGTCCACCCGCGTGGCCCTGACCCGCTGTCCCTGTTTAGCGCACTCGCGGCAGAACGGCTCCAGCAGGAGCTGTGTGGGCCGAAGATCATCCCGCCATGCTGGCGTATAATACATCCAGTGCCACGCAGCACTCTCCCCGCGCTCTGCCCGCTTTGGCTTATGCTTTGCGCAGTATCCCTCGCGGGTGAGCTCCGGACACCCAGGATGCCGGCATGGCCGGAGTGGTTTTTGCGCCATGGGCTATCATCTCCAGGCAAAACAAAAAGCCGGCTCCGACGTCCGCCCCAATCGGGTTGGATCATCGGCACCGGCTCTCAAAGCACTGGCCCTGCTCGATATTGATCATCGTCTCTGTCCGGCAATCCCGGCAGTAGACGATGAGATTTTTGGCCGAGGTATCCGGCCTCACCTGGAGGACCTTACGCCGTCGGCAGGAGGGACACATCAACCATCCGTCCTTGATGACTAGTTTATCAGTTTTTTTCTCAGTTTGCAAGGCGCTTTCTCCTTTTCTACACACCGTGACGAATTATTAAGACTGGTTTCAAGCGGGAAAATTATTAAGCGGCCCTTGCCGCCGTCCTATATTATAGGTATAGCGTTCCGGCTCCCGCTCAGGAAAAAGGAGATACCGGGCCCCCACACAGTCCGCAAAGCCGTATGGGTTTCGCTCACTGAAGCGCTCATAATCCACGGCTCCCATCGGTGGAGCAAGGGTAATGCTGTCACTCGGGATCTCAATGTACTCCACCTGGTATTTTTTGAGATTTCTAGACCCCCGCCAAGTCCTCTCTCCCGGCTTGGCCCGCCCAAACTCCCGGGCCTCCTTCGTCATATACTTGGCAAGCTCACGATAATAATGGATGTCCAAAGGCTCCGCCCGAACATAACCTCCCCCCTGCCACAGGCTCCGCACCTCCTCCAGGTCCTCCAGCGACACACAATTGAGCACTACATGGTGGTGGAGCCGTCTGTTCTCCAACTCTCCGTCCTCGTCAAAGTGGTCGTAACATCGACATTCGTGAAATCCCTCCGTGTTGTATATATATCGGAGCTCTTCGCCCCGTTTTCGGCGGGCCGCGCGATATCGCCGGACAAACCTCTGGAAGCAAGCATCAGCACTCTTCTTGTTGTTCGGGAGGTGAGCATCGTCGTATGTAAAGACCAATACCCAGTCTCGGGCACCGAAGTTAGTCGCCAAGGTCAGCTCCAACTCTCTCCAGGAGCACTTCAGATTGTAGAACTGCTGACCGGGCGAAGTGGGTACCTGTCGCCTGCCCCGTCGGCGCTGTCCGCTTAAGTCCGGGACTTTCCCCAGGATCTCCAGGTGCAAAAGACCCGCCGTGATGGATTTGATACACTTCGCCATCTCAATTCTCCGGTTCCAAGCGGGACAAGGCCGCACCGATGGCACGCCATGTATCCATTGGCAGCTTGTGCCCCAGCAGCGCGTCTCGGAGCTCTGTCACCGTCAGCTCCTGCCCCGCCGCATCTGCCAGCGGTTCCAAAGAGCCTAACCCGTGGCGGTCCCGGTAATTTCGGAGGCGCTCATAGATCCGTCGCTTCTCCTTCGCGCCGCATCCGGCAAAGGCCGCCTTGCCCTCCAGATTTGTTTCGCTTGGTGTCATCGGAGTTGATGCTTCGCCCGGACCCCCTGTGCCCTGTACCCAAATGCCGCCCAGTTCTGGGAGTTCCAGCAGATCCCACTGCACGCCAGCCCCTACGACGAGGACGCCCTGCTCCAAGCTCTCTTTGACATAATCCCTCATCTGATAGAGGTCCACGTCTGGCGCTGCCGGCACTGTCACTACCAATACCCTGTTCATATGCGCTCCTTTCCAAAACAGGGACAGGCGGGGCCGCCGCCCCGCCCTCCCTTAACTCGCAGGTCCGCGTTAGCCGCCGGGATTAACTCTGCTATTACCGCCCGCAAAATGGCACAGCCATGGATGCTACAGTTATGCTCCCATCCGCAGCCGAGGCAGGCCAGGCTGCCAGTCTCAACCGACAACCGGCGCACAGCATCTAGTAGTTCTTTGTTATCCATATCAGCGCTCCTCTCAGGCCGTCTTGACCTGCTCATCATCGGCCGCCGCTTTCCGGCGGGGCACCTTCGGGGCGCCGTCCTCGTTCCGCTTGCTGCCGGCCCGGAGCCACCGCAGCCAGGTATCCAAAAATTTCTTGTGTATCGTCCGGGGACTCACCCGCCCGGGGTTCTCTGGGCAGGCGCTCCTCTCGTTGTCATATCCGTGGATCTGCCGCAGCTGGTTGCCGTCCATCTCCAGAGTGATGTATGGGGTGGCCGGCGCATTTGTCCGGCGGAGGAACAAGATGGTGGTCACGCCCTCCATGTGCCGGGCGGCGTAGCCTCCCACACAGTGGTGCAGGGCCTTTCCCTCCCGCCGGAAGAACAGATAGTGAGAGAAAAGGTCGTTCATCCGGACCAAGTCCTCCTCGGTGACGGTGGGCCAGCCGTTCAGGATCTCCCGCTCTCGCTCTGTGTATTTCACATGAGTCACCCCCCTCAGAAGAAGTCGGAGAGATCCAGCAGTATGTCGGTCTGCCGCGGCTCCACCGCCGCAGGCTCCAACTGAATACTCATAGAAAAATTGACCTTGGCCCCGTCAAAATAGAAGGATGCAGCCCGACGGTAGGCCTCCAGATCGGAGAGAGAGTTGCCCACCCCCTTGGCCACGTCGGCCATGCAATCCTGGAAGCTCCCGCCCTGGACCACCGCTTGGGCAAACTCTTCATTCTGTCGGCAGAAGTCCAAGAGGGCATCGCGGACGGCTGACTTCATAACGGACTCCTTTTGCCCCTTGGCCTTGTTATACTCCTCCTTCAGGCGGTTCTCCGCCTGCTCAAACCAACTGCTCATTCCGCACACCTCCCGATGGCCTCAGCCAGAGCTTTCAGAGCCTTTTCCATGCCCTGAGCGGCGGTCCGGTCCTCCCGTCCCCTGGCCTTGATAAGATATCCCTTCATTTTGTTCGCCAGCTCCTGCCCCTGAAGAAACAGTACCTCAAACTGGGCTACCTCTTTATCGGTGCTCAGGGCGGCTTTTCTCTCGGCCTTCTCCCGCTCCTCCATGGACTTTTTCAAGATTTCCATCGAAGCCTCGGCCTGCCTCCGCTTGTCGTCGGCTTTCTCCTTGGCCTCCTTCGCCTTGTCCAACTTTGCCTGCATCTCGGCCACAGCCTCCGCTCTGGCCCTTGCGATAGCCTCCGGGTCGCAAACAGATTCCACCGCGACCTCCACCGGGCGTGCCTTCAGCTCGGCCAACTCCCGCTCCAAACGGGTGGACTCTTGATCGGCTCGCTCCTTCTCCGCCCGGGCCGATGCCAAAGCAGCATTGACCAGCCGCATATCGGCCTCCATCTTGGACCTCGCCTGCTCGGCTGCTGCGGCATCGGCTCTGGCCGTTTCGGCCGCCTTCCGGGCCTCGTCACGGTCCCTGATGGCCTGGGCCAACTCTCGCTTGGACATTTCCGTTACGGTCTTTTCTTGACCGTTCACGTCATGCTTTTCGGCTAAAAATTCCTCTCGCTCAGATGCTGGCAAAGCCAGCAATTGCAATGCCTTAGAGGCTCCCAAATCCGTCACCAGTGACGGATTTTCGTACTCCCTTGCCAAGCGCATGAAGCGCTGCGCAGTCGCCTCCGAGAACTCCACTTTTTCTTCCAGCCAAGGCAACCACTCTCCGTGTGACAACTGACCCTTTGCCTCGTTCAGCCTGCTACCAATTTCCAGAATGGCCGATCCAGCCTGTTGCTTGTACAGCCAAATTTCCGCAGTAATAACCTCAATGGGCCTGCGGGCTGCGTCCTGGGACTTTGTTTCGGCCAGATTGTTCTGTCTCATATCCATACTTCCTTCCGCCGCTTATACCTTCATTGCCCGCAGGCAGGCGTTGTAATTCTTGGTCAGGGCGGTAAACGCGGCCTCGCTGCCACCGCTATCTGGGTGCATGACCTTCGCCAGCCGCCTATACTGCGTCTTGATATCTTCTATGGTGGCCGGCCGATTTGCAAATCCAAGAGCGGTAAAACAGGGCTCCATGGTTGGCGCCTCTGGAAGTGCTGGCACGCCCTCCAAAAGCATATCAAGGGTAAATATCCCCTTTTCGACCGCCCGCGCAAGCCCTTCCAGCGAATAGACGATCTCCCCAAACAGGTCGCTTTTGTATATCAGCCCTCGGCCACAGGCGGCAGACTTGGCACTTGAGTTTTCAAATCGATAGGTTTTGTCTTTATACCGCATCTCGACGAAGCAGGAGCACCCTGCCTTGCGCTCATAATAGTCGCATTGATAGTGATCTGCGTCTACACCCAGACGCTCCATGACACGAGATAGCTTTTTCTCAAAATCCTCCAACGTACCACGATATTGTTTTGTCATATTCGCTCAAAACTCCTCTCCGAGTCTAAATTGCTCCGGTATTTCCTCCCGCTTTGGCCTCCGGTAGGACATCCCGGTGATCCGGCTGGAGGCCAAGGAGAAAGCCAGCTTGCAGCTCCCCACGCCGCCGTGTCGGTTTTTGGCCAGATCCACCTCCAGGAGAGATGGGACGTTGGGGTCCACTGTGCTGCGGTCGGCGTAGTAGTCCTCCCGGTAGAGGAAGATCACCCCGTCGGCGTCCTGCTCCAGGGCCCCGGTGTCCCGCAGGTCAGAGAGCTGAGGCCGCTTGATCTGTCTCCCCTCCACCTCCCGGTTGAGCTGGCACAGGGTCAGGATAGGGACCCGGAGCGTCCGGGCCAGATTTTTCAGGGCGCCTGAAATCTCGGTGGTGTACTCCACCCGCCCGGCCCGGCGGGAGGCGGCCGGGGGTAGGATCTTGCCAAAATAGTCCACCACGATGAGCCGCAGGCCGACAATGCTGCGGGCCAGGGCCCCGATGTCGTCAACTGTTACCGTGGGGGCGTCGTTGGAGTAAAATGCCAGGCTTGCCAAGGACTTTGCGGCCTGACTGACCTTAACCTCCTCCGGGTCTGTAAGAGGCTGCATCAGCAGTTTGTTGGCGGAGATGCCGGTCTCCCGAGAGATCCGCTTGGCTGCCAGTTGTTCTGTGTCCATTTCTAGGGAGACAAATAACACCGGATCAGTTTGGGCCACCCGGTCGGCAATGTTGAGGGCTAGGGTGGTTTTCCCCATGCCGGGCCTTGCGGCCAGGAGATAGAGTCCGGAGTTGAGCATCCCGCCTCCCAGCAGCTCATCCAGGGCCATATAGCCGGTGCAGACATAGCCCCTGGCGTCTCCGGCCTCCACAGCATCCCGCTGGCGGAAAAAGGCCAGAAATCCGTCTGCCGGAGTGACCAGCCGCCCAAGGCTGCTCTGGGACGCCAAGTCATCCAGTCTCTGCCCGGCTGCGGAGAGGACGGCGGACGGCGGTTCCCGCCCCTCAACGCCCTCTCGGATGCGATCAGCGGCCTCCATCAGCGCCGCCCGAAGGCTCTCCTCCTTGACCAGCTTGACATACTCCATCACATTGGCGGCGGTGGGAGTGAGCTCCATGAGCTCCAGCACATATTGCCGTGAGACCTGCGCCCCCATTTTCTGGGCACGGTCCAGGATGGTCACGGAGTCGATCCTATCCCCATCCCGCTCCAAGGCCAGGGCCGCCTCGTAGAGGGCCCGGTCTCCCTCCAAGCGGAAATCTGTCGGGTGGAGCGCCCGCTCCACCTCCGGAAGACACCGATCCGTGAGGAGGATGGCGCCGATGACACTCTGCTCGGCCATAAGGTTCAGCCTTTGGCTATGTACATCCGGCATCCGGCACAAGCACCTCCTCCCCGTTGATGACCTCCGTGTGCCATCCGGTGAGCTGTCTGGCCCGCGCCTTGGGTGGTCCCACCTTGCCGCCCTGTTTAGGCTCGTCTGTCCACCGCTGGTTGCGGAGATACCGGCAGGCGTAGGGCGCCGGCCAGTCCTCGGCCCTCACCTGCCACTTGAGCGCCCGGGCAATGGCGTCGATGAGCGCGTCATCCGGCTTGAGCCTGTCCCATTCCCGCACGGCGGATACCCGGTCTTCATGGCGGGGGTAGAACTTCCAGAATGCTTCGAACCGCTCAGGCTTCCAGGTGGGGACGCTCTTTGTTTTCTTCTTTTTGGCCTGTCCCCCTTGGGGGACTATAGGGGGTATATATTCTATACTTGTATTATTCTCCTGGACATTTTTGTCGGGAGGGGTGGTGTCAAAATTGTCAGGAGGGGTCCCGACAATTTTGTCGGGAGGTGGCGCTTCTGCCTCCTGTCCGCATACGGCATAGATCCGTCGCTCCAGCACCTCCCGCGTGTCGGGAGGGGTAGTATCAAAATTGTCAGAGCTCCCGACAATTTTGTCGGGAGGGGGTTCGGATGCCTCTTGACTGCATACAGCATAGATCCGCCGCTCCAGCACCTCCTGCGTAGCCTCGTCCCGGATCACGTCCACCCGCAAATACCCCCGCTCCGCCAGCGCGGCAAAAAGCCGGGTGATGCTCCGGTCAGACAGGCCGAACAGCTTTGAAAAGTAGCTGTTTTGGGCATAGCAGTACCCCAGCTTGTCCGAGAGGGCGGTCACCTCGCCGTAAAGCAGCTTGGCATTGGGAGATAGTTCCGTGTCGTACCGGACGGATGCGGGGATGACCGCCCAGTAGGCCGGTCGTTCTGTGCCCGCCATATTGCCGTCCCCCCTACAAAAGATACTCGACCCACCCTGGCAGGCCGACAGCGACGATGATACACCCCAAAAACATGGTGCAGTCCCGCAGCATAAGCAGTGCCCGGCGGCGCTCCGCCCGGGTCATTTTATGCCATGCCCGGCGCTGGGCGGCCAAAATACCCGTCCTCCGCCGGCGGTTGCGTCCATCCCCCACGGGTCTCCAGTCAGCGACTATGTAATCCATACTCTGCTCCTCCTCTTGATGATGTCCGTGCCGCTCCTGGCGCGGCGGGTCGCGGTGACGCCGAGAGGCGCGACGCCCTGGCCCGTGCGTCCGGGCTCCGCCTGATCCCCGCCGCCCCAGCGGCGGCACGGCTTGTCCACTGCTTACAGAGGCCGCTCTTATGGAGCGGCTCTCCATCATGCCGGCTCCGCCTCCGCCCAGCGGGCATCTTCGAGGACTTGCTCCGCTGATTCTGTCCCGAAGCGCACAACCGTCATCCCATCCGGCGTCCGGGCCTCCACCTTCCAGCCGCCATCCACGGCCTCTACCGTCAAGATCTTATTCATGTGATACCTCCATCACCAAATCCCCTGATCGATCAGGATCTTTGCCGCGACCTCCTGGATATGGCGGCGGCCGGCGGCACGCTCCTCCTCGGTATACTCCTTGTGCAGCGTATAATTCCGCGTGATGCCAAGCTTGGGTCCCCAGTCGATAAATGTGGCCTCGTCGGCCAGTATCTGCTCCTCGACGATCTGGCCGTTTTTCTCCGTCCGCTCGGTGTATGTATCCAGGCCCTTCCGCCGGGTAATCGTCACATGATATTCCTTCCCGCTGAGTACCCGCGTTTTATGTACCACTGTTTCAAGTACCGCCACCATAATCACCTCGTCTCAGCCTATTCTTCCGCCGGGTTGTCCTATGAGAGCAGAGTGGCCCTGCTTGCCCCCCTTCCCCGCCCTGTGGTATGATTTGGGTGGTGGAAGGAGGTGATTTTATGAGCCCTTTACTCAAAAATGACTTAAATCGATTTTGCCGGGTATATCTGGATAGCATGTCCGATATCCTGAAGAGGCTCCCCATGCCCGCAGCGACGAAAATTAAGCAGGAACTTGAAGAGGAGTTTGATCTATTCCAGCAATCCATGTTTAACCGCATAGAAGAAGAATTTACGAAATAGTAGGTATTGTCTCATTCAAAAGCGTCTGGGCCGTCTCCAGCGTCTCAGACGCTTTTTTGTAAGTAAGTCCGCTGTTAACTAATAACTGGACAATTTCCGAAGCAATTTCTTTTGTTGCCTCATCTGGTGTTGGCATCCCATATGGGAGTCTCATCTCCTTCACCTCCTCTCATGCGCTGTTTTGGGGGGCATACCTACGAAAAAGAAATCGTAGGGGACCCCTAGGGCCTCGCAAATAGCTGCCAGCTCATCAGCAGCCATCCTCTTCTCACCCCGAACTATTGCGCTCGTCTTTTGCTTTGTCCATCCACATCTCTCAGCGATGAATGCCTGCTTTATTCCATGGGATGTTATATACTCCCGAACGGCCTTCGCAGTGTCCACCTTATTCCTCCCTCTCCGGTAGCGAATTTCTTTACCCGCGTCCAGAATATCACCGTTTTCCGCTACTGTCAAGTGTGAATCTCGAATTTCTTGACTTTTATATTTTTGCGTGATAGTATACGCTCATAAAAGGTGGTGGATATATGGGTAATAACCGAGGCATTTCCCTGCGTGAGAGAATCCGTCTCAACCTCGTTGCCGCAATGGAGTCTGCCGGATTAACTCAAGTACAGCTAGCTGATGAGTTGGGAATAAGCAAGGGTACTGTAAACAATTGGATTCGCGGTAATAACTCTCCCGACGTAGATATGGTTCCTCGTATTTGTAACGCGCTCAATATCCCTATTTCATTTTTATATGCTCCTACTGCCTCGGAACCTGCTGAAACTGGCAGGCAACAAATAACCCCCTCCGATCTCTCGGAGGAGGCTAAGAAAATAGCAAAAGATTATGATAATCTGGATGATCACGGCAAGGGAGCGGTCAAGGCCATCCTGGCATACGAAGGTAAAGCCGCGCCTGCTGAACCCCGTAAGGAACAAGAACAGCCCGCCGCCATTTTCTACCCCAAGGCGAAGAAGAACCACGGCATAGTGCAAATCAATGTCTATGATCAGCCTGCCGCCGCCGGTTTGGGTAACTATCTGGATGAGCCGGACTACCATATTGAGCAGTACCCGGACGCCGTAATTCCGCCAAAGGCTGACTTTGGCATTATTATTTCCGGCGACAGCATGGAGCCTAAAATTCACGACGGCGGCACTGTGTTTGTTCAGGCCGCCCCGGTCATCGATGCTGGTAAGATCGGCATTTTTATCCTTAACGGGCAGGCATATTGCAAAAAATTAGTCGTGGACCACGGCAGCCGTCAGGTCCGCCTCGTCTCCCTCAATCCTAAGTACGCGGATATTGTGATCGCAGAGTCCGACAATCTTCGGACTGTGGGCCGCGTCCTTGGCCAATGGACCAAGGGCCAGCCACAGGATATCTTCGGTTGGTGACTTGACACCATCTGAAACAAAAAATAAAGGTCATAATGACCGATATATGAGGTGAAGAGAATGGCGACTGAGCGTGAATACCGTCAATTCATGGAACCCGCTGAGTTACACAAGGCTATCAATACCCTGCGCGGGCTGGTAGCTGGAATCAATTCTGATTTGTCGGTTGGCAGCAAAGAGGTCACCGAGCTGATACACTGGTGTGAACTTCAGGCTCATCTTAGGTATTGCCATCCATTCTCTGAGATCATACCGATGGTTGAATCCGCTTACGAGGACGGCGTAGTGACCGAGGACGAAGCCAAAGACATCCTGTGGCTTTGCAACAACTTTGTGGATAATGCATCCTATTACGATATGGTGACCTCCTCCATCCAGTTTCTCGCGGGGATGCTCCACGGCCTGCTTGCCGACGGAGAGCTGAGTGACCAGGAAATCGCCACACTGAAATCATGGATAGACACCAATGACTTTCTGGCGGGTACATACCCATTTGATGAGATCAACAGTCTGCTGCACGTTGTCCTGAGAGATAAAAAAATCGATGGAGAGGAACGGGAGCAGTTGATGGCCTTTTTCGGAAATGTCATCGATTTCACCGCCTCCTATAACCTGTCCGAGAAAGATTTTTCTCAATTGCGCAAGAAGTACAGTGTAGACGGCATCTGTGCTATGTGCCCTGATATTGTTTTTCCCGGAAAGCTTTTTTGTTTTACCGGGGAGTCCCATCGAGCCAAGCGGGCAGAATTTGTGGAGACCATTACTCAACTCGGCGGCAAGGCACGCTCCTCTGTCTCTGCGAAAACTGATTACCTTGTGGTCGGAAATGCTGGAAATCCATGCTGGGCCTATGCCTGCTACGGGCGTAAGATTGAGGAGGCGGTCAATTTGCGAAAAGAAGGTGCCTCCGTTGTTATCGTTAATGAAACTGACTTCTGGGATGCCGTCGATGACGCTCTCGCTGGAGTGACCGATTAACATTTTCCAACGCAAAAGTAGAAGGAGGTTATCCTGATGTTGGAAGAAAAGGACCTACAGGCAATCGCACAGATCATGGATTCCAGAATCGGAGAATCTGAAAAACGCATGGCGAGCATGATAGACCAAAAACTGTCCCAGCAGAAGCGGGAGATCATGCGGGAGGTGGGCGTTCTGATCGAGAACGAGGTCACACCCAAATTCAATCTGCTGGCCGAGGGGCAGGAGGATATCCTGCGCCGAATGCCCAGCGAGGACGATATGGATATCATCGACGGCCGCCTGACCACCTTAGAGGCATCTGTAAAGAAGCTCAACCGCGAAGTGGCGCAGCTTAAAAAGGCACAATAAAAATGCCGCCCCCGGTACTCGCATACCAGGGGCGGCTTAAAGGTCATTTTTAAGAAATGTGGATTGAAACAGGAGCACATACAATGGATGCAGCCGCATACCTGCGAAAATCTCGAATGGAAGAGGGCATGGATACAGAAGAAGTGCTCAGCAAGCACAGCTCCGCCCTGTCCAAATATGCCGTGGAGAACGGGATCCATGTGGTTGAGACCTACCGGGAGGTAGTCAGCGGAGAGTCTCTGTATGCCCGGCCTGAGATGCTCCGCCTGCTCCAGGACGTTGAGGATGGAAAATATGAGGCGGTCCTGGTCATGGACCTGGACCGCCTATCCCGTGGACGGATGAAGGATCAGGGAATCATCCTGGATACCTTCCGGGACTCCGGCACGCTGATCGTCACACCCGAGAAAACCTATGACCTCGCCGATGATCTGGACGACGAGATGGCGGAGTTTAAAACCTTTATGAGCCGCCGGGAGTATAAGATCATCAATAAGCGGCTCCGCCGCGGCCTGCGGCAGACCATAGAGTCCGGAGGCTATGTAGCAAACGCCCCATATGGATACCGCAAAATAGAGGTCGACAAAAAGCCCACCCTGGAAATCGTGGAGCCGGAGGCGAAGTTCGTCCGCATGATGTATGAGATGTATGCGGACGGCTACGGCTGTGTCTCCATCGCCCGCCAAATCAACGCCATGGGGGCCAAGCCCCGCAGGTCGGACGCCTTTAGCCGTACCACGGTCGCGGCTATCCTGCGCAACCCCACGTATATCGGCAAGATTGTGTGGGACCAGAAAAAGCATATCAAGAAGGGCTCTAAGGGCAACCCAAAGCATATTACCATCTATCAGCCTCGGGATAAGTGGACGATTGTGGACGGCCTCCACCCCGCCATTGTGACAAAGGAGCTGTATGACAAGGTGCAGGACATTATGACAGGGCGCTACATCCCCGCGTCCAATGACGGCACGATAAAGAGTCCCCTGGCCGGGCTGGTCCGCTGTGCGGTATGCGGCAAAAATATGCAGCGGCTTGGGGCAAATAATGGACAGCCCTATCTCCTCTGCACAACCCCCGGGTGCTGTGCCGGGGCAAAATTTGAGTTTGTGGAGCAGGCGATCCTGGACCATTTGGAGGAGGTCCTGGGGCAGCTCATGGTAGACAGGCCAGACGAAATTGTAAAGGGTACGGACTTCCAGGAGGCTCGTCTGGATGCCCTGCACAAAGAGTTGTCCGCCGCCGAAGCCCAAAAGAGCCGCCTCTATGATCTGCTGGAGCAGGGTGTATACGATGTGCCTACTTTCCGGGAGCGGATGGGGAAGCTAAAATCCAAAATATCAAACACGGAACAGGAGGCCGACCAGCTCCAGCGGACGATCCGTAATAGCCTCCAGGCGGACCCTGCCGCCATGGCGGCACGGATCCAAGCCGTGCTGGACTCCTACGACGAGTCTGACCCCGCACACCGAAACGAGCTGCTCCACAGCGTGCTGGAAACGGTGTGGTACACCAAAGCAAAGAAAACAAAGCCTACTGATTTCCATCTCCGCTATGACCTGAAGCCCAACTGACGGAGGGCTTTGAGGACTTTGGTATTTTTATGCCCAGCATATTCTAAAGCGGTATATCTTGCGATAAGGACTGTATCGAAGATCTTCGCTTCTACCCCACGCAGAGCTCTCAATGCGCCATTGACCGCGCCATCAGCATCAAGGCCGGAACCGCGGAGCTGTTGTACGTGTACATCGATGTGGAACCAGTCGGCTTTAACCGCGGCTTCTATACTGTAGACGTCCGCTATTTCTACCGCGTAACCGCGGATGCCTTTGTGGGCGCCGCCCGTCCTGTGGAGATCTGCGGCCTTGCCGTTTTTGACAAGCGCGTCATTCTCTTCGGCAGCGAGGGTAACGCCAAGATTTTCAGCTCTGAAGCCGCCTTTGAGGCGCTGGACGAGCAGAACATCCGCAAGAGCAACCTGCCTACCGCTGTTGTGGAGGCCGTAGATCCCATCGTGCTCAATATGAAGCTGGTGGACGTCTGCGAGTGCCGTCCCTGTGACTGCGAGCTCACCGAGATCCCGCCCTGCATCTGCGCCTGCTTCGGCAGCGACCTGTGCTTCGGCGGCGAGGGCAAGCGGGTCTATGTCACCCTGGGTCAGTTCTCCATCATTCGCCTGGAGCGCGAGACTCAGCTTCTGATGCCGGTGTATGATTACTGCATGCCCGACAAGGAGTGCGCCTGCGGCGGCGGCGAGGATGACCCCTGTGAGATTTTCCGCCACGTCAAATTCCCCGTGGATGAGTTCTTCCCCCCCAATACCATCGCCTGCGGAGACGCTTTCCGCGACGTGCAGTCCGGCTGCTGCAAATAATCCCGCTCCTATTCTCCACATGCAAAAAGGAGGAGACGCCCGAAAGGCGTCTCCTCCTTTTCATGAAAAAGCGGATTTTAGATGACGTTCAGGTTCACATTGGACCACTCGGTGGTCTCCAGCTTGGTGAAGTCGTTGTCCACCACCAGGGTGCCATCCAGCACTTCCTGATACAGAGCCTCGTACTCCTCCACGGGGTAATTCTCCAGGCTCCAGGTGTCGGTGGGAAGACCAACGGAGTTCTCATTGACGCCCAGAGAGGTCGCCACGCCGCCGATCTCGGAGAAGGTGCCGTCATAGACCTTGGCCACGGCCCATTCGACAGCGTCGGAAAGGCCCTTCATGGCGGAGGTGATGACAGTGTCGGACTGGCTGGACTGATCTACGTCCACGCCGACCACAAACCCGTCGTTGGCGGAAGCAGCAGCGGCGATGGACTGGAACATGGAGCCGCCGCAGGCAAAGATGACCTCGGTGCCGCTCTCATACCAGCCATTGGCCATGGTCTGCAGCTCAGGAGAGGCGCTGAAGCTGGAGCCGTACTCCCAAGAGTAGTTCATATCCACGGTAACGCCCATGTCCGCCGCAGCGGCGTTGGCGCCCTGGACAAAGCCATAGCCGTAACGGCAGCAGGCATCGTTGGTGCCGCCGCCGCCGCCGGAGAAGCCCAGCTTGGTGAAGCCGTCCTTCACAACGGCATAGCCGGCGAAGTAGCCGCACTGCTCTTCCTTAAAGGCCACAGCCGCCACATTGGTCAGGGTATTGCCGGCCTCATCGGAGAGGGGATAACCATCGATAAAGACAAAGGGGGTGTCGGGGAACTCGGCAGCTGCCTTCTTCAGGGCGTTCTCCTGCATAAAGCCGGCGGCCACAACCACCTTGGCACCGGCGTCAACGGCGGCCTTCATGGCATCGTAACGGTCGTCGTCGGTGGCCTCGTTGCCGTTGGCGGGCTGATAATACTTGTAGCTCAGTCCATTGGCGACGGCGTACAGCTTCACGCCGTCAAAAGTGCCCTGGTTGAAGGATTTGTCCTTGAGCTGGCCCACATCGGTGATAAAAGCGACCTCATAAGTACCGTCGGCAGAGGTCATGCTGTCCTCGATCTCGTCCGGATTGGTGACTGCCTCAGGGGCGGTGGTATCGGCGGGGGCGGAGGTGTCGGCGGGAGCGCTGGTGTCCGCAGGGGCGGGCGTGGGAGTGCTGGCGCTATTGCCGCCGCAGGCCGCCAGCGAGAAGACCATTGCACCAGCCAGAACAAGAGCGGAGAGTTTCTTAAAATTCTTCAAACTGATCTACCTTCCTTTCAAAATCAATGCCCGGTACGGTACAGACGTTACGATAAGGTCCATTCCTCCGAGCACGGGCTTATTATAACGCACATTTTACCAAAGCGCAACTGCAATTTCGCCATTATCAAAAAAAGTTTACAGAATTGTTTCAAAAGTATTAACCGCATTAAGGGACCGGCTCCGGTTTCTCCTGAACCGCAGCCGGTCCTGTCATTCAATATCCTTCCCCTTGCTGTCCCTTCACCAGCTTGACGATCCGGGACGTTCCCAGACGGTCCGCGCCCAGCGCCAGAAAGTCCTCCGCGTCCTGAAGAGTGGAGATGCCGCCTGCCGCCTTGATCTTCACGCCAGATCCGATGTGCCTGGCGAAGAGGGCCACATCCTCCCGGGTGGCCCCGCCGGTGGAAAAGCCGGTAGAGGTCTTGATATATTCCGCGCCCGAGGCGGTGACGATCTCGCACATCTTGATCTTCTCCTCCTCCGTGAGCAGGCACGCCTCCACGATGACCTTTAATATCCTTCCCTGACAGGATGCCTTGACGGCTTTGATCTCTGTGAGCAGGTCCTCCCAGCGCCGGTCCTTCACCCAGCCGATATTGATGACCATATCGATCTCGTCGGCCCCGTTGCGGATGGCGTCCTCCGTCTCAAATACCTTGACGGCAGTGGTGGAATAGCCATTGGGGAACCCGATGACCGTGCAGATCTTCAGCGCGTTGCCCACGTGCTCCGCCGCCCGGCGCACATAGGAGGCGGGGATGCAGACCGAGGCGCAGCGGTATTTGAGTCCGTCGTCGCAGACCTCCCTGATCTGTTCCCAGGTGGACTCCTGCTTGAGCAGGGTATGGTCGCAGTGGGCCAGGATTTTCTCGGTATCCATGGTGATACTTCCTTTCCGAATCGGTTTCCGCCCTTACGGGCGGCGCTCTGTCCTATTTCCGCTCCCGCAGATCGGACCGCCCCACGAGGTAGTCCAGGGAAACGTCAAAAAAGTCAGCAATAATAATTAGCCTTTTAAATGTTGGATATCCTTCCCCGTACTCGTAAAGCTGATATGCACGCAGGGTCAACCCAACTATTTTCGCCAGTTCCTCCTGCGTGAGCTTTTTTTCTTCTCTTAGCTCCTTTAATCTGTCTGGAAAAGACATTTTATGCACGCTCCTCTTGACATGCAGAATTTATTCATATATAATTACGTAGAAATTCTACATATGAGGTGAAGTCATGGACAAGCTTCTGCAAAGCCTGCTGCGGGAGTGGGATTATCTGCTCCAGCTTCAGGATGAGACGCTGAAGGCGCTGCCGGAATATCCCCTGGTCTACTCGGAATACACACGTTTGGCCGACGAGCTGGAGCAGCAGTTGGGCGAGGCGGGAAACAAGGCGCTTTACCGGCGCTATGAGGGCGCACATTCCGCTTACCTCGCGCTGTGCGAGCGCGCCTCCCTGCTCTGCGGCGCCCACACGGCCCTGCGGCTGCTGCTCACACTGTTATGAGTGTATAAGAGCGGCTCCCCAGGCCGATTTTCTCCGCATGCTCCAGACAGCTCTCCCACTCGGCTTCTGGTGTGGTGTTGATGAAATGGTCGTGGTGGTCTACGAACCCGTCCTCATGCATCCGGTCGTCCAGCAGACTGCCGGGCATGACGGGAAGCTTGAGGCAGGCGTCGGCACAGGCCTGGTCCAGCGCCACCGGGTCGAAAGAGGCAAACATGCCCACATCGGGCAGGATGGGCGTATCGTTTCCGTCGTGGCAGTCGCAGTATGGGGAGATATCGATGACCAGACTGATGTGGAACTGCGGCCGGTCCTGCACCACAGCCTTGGCGTACTCCGCCATTTTACGGTTGAGCTCGGCATTGGCCGCGTCGTCGGGGGTGCGGATGGCGTCAAAATTACACGCGCCGATGCAGCGCCCGCAGCCCACGCATTTCTCCTGGTCGATGCCGGCCTTACCGTCCTCGCCGTAGGAAATGGCGTCCTGACCGCACTCCCTGGAACATCTCCGGCAGCCCACGCAGCGGCTCTGACGCACCAGGGGTTTGCCCGCATTGTGCTGCTCCATCTTGCCTCTCCGGCTTCCGCAGCCCATGCCGATATTTTTGATGGCCCCGCCGAATCCCGTGGCCTCATGGCCCTTGAAATGGGTCAGGCTGATAAACACATCCGCGTCCATAATGGCCCGCCCGATCTTGGCGGTCTGGATATACTCCGCCCCCTCCACAGGGACCTCCACATCGTCGGTGCCCCGCAAGCCGTCGCCAATGATGACATGACAGCCGGTGGAAAAGGGTGAAAAACCGTTTTCATAAGCGGCCTCCATGTGCTCCAGGGCGTTTTTCCTGCGCCCGGGATACAGGGTATTGCAGTCGGTGAGGAACGGCACCCCGCCCAGAGACTTCACCACGTCGGCCACCACCTTGGCATAGTTGGGCCTGAGATAGGTGAGATTGCCCGGCTCGCCGAAGTGGAGCTTGATGGCCACCAGCTTCTTTTCCATGTCGATGTCCCCGATGCCCGCTCTGCGGATCAGTTTTTCCAGCTTGCGCAGCAGATTGGTGCCCACCGGGGCCCTGAGATCAGAGAAATATACCTTCGATTGTTCCAATGTTGTGTCCCTCGTTTCTTTTCGTCTCTCAGACGGCGAAATAGGCCGCCTTTCCGCCCTGGAGCTCCTTGCGTATGCGTCCCTGCACCATCAGGTGATCCAGATGGGACATACACTCCCCCACTGCGAACCACTTCTGCGCCACCGGGAAGGTGTCCCAGGAGCTGGCACGAATCTTCCATGTCATTTTTCCCGCCAGGAAATAGGCCGGCTGGCCCGGGTGGTTCTTTACCGCGGAAAAGGCCTCCTCCAGGCGGCGCTTATGGTGCTCGAGGAGTTGGTCGATCCGCAGGCGCATATCTCCGCCCCGGCGATGACCGGGCAGGGCCAATTTCACGTCATATGCCCTGATCTTCTCCAGGCTCCTGAGATAGGACCCAAGGGCGTCCGGCATCCGTGGCCAGGCGGTAATATTGGGCGTGATATCAAAAAGCACGTGGTCTCCCAGGAACATGCAGCCCTCCCGTTCCATCCAGAAGCACATCTGGCCCGGGGTGTGCCCGGGCATCAGCAGGCACTGCAACCGGTAGTCCCCGGCCTCCAGCACATCGCCGTCCTCCAGGCTGGAATAATGTCCCCCGGTGGGTGGAGCCATGGAGCGGGCGGGATTCTTGTCCCTGATCTGCATCATCATGGAGATGGGAAATCCCTCCTCCCGGAACCGGTTGTCCGCCTCTTCCCAGTACTTCTGGCGCTCCGCCATGTTGTCCAGCGTGAGACGGTCCACCGAGCTGACAAAGATCGTTCCCGTCTCCCCCGCCGCCTCCGGAGCCAGTCCCGCGTGGTCCGAATGCAGGTGTGTCAGCAGCACGTCCACATCTCCACGGCGCAGCCCCAGCTCTCTCAGCCCCGCGAAGAGGGCCTCCCGGCAGGCCGGCTGGCGGAACCCCGTGTCGATGAGCAGATTACGGTCCTTCCCCCGAATCAGATAGGCGTTGAGCTCCTTGAGCGGATTTCCCGGCAGGGGAACGGGAATCCGATGGATATTTTGCATGATTTCCTCCGGCATGAGGCACCTCCCAATTAAAGTGTTCTATTTTTAGATATGTATAAACATACCACATCCTTCTCCAAAAGGAAAGGGTGGAATTGCCCGAAAAGCTCCCCTCGCCGCGATAAAAGGTGGCCCGCCGCAGTATGCGGCGGGCCACCCGTATGGATAATGCTGCAGATCAATAATTCTCAGCCTTGATCTCAAAATAGGCGCGGGGATGACCGCAGACGGGGCAGACCTCAGGGGCCTCTACGCCGTACTCCAGGTGTCCGCAGTTGCGGCAGTACCACACCTTGACCTCAGCTCTCTTGAACACCTCGCTGTTGGAGAGGTTCTCGGCCAGCTTCACATAGCGGTCCTCATGGCTCTTCTCGATCTTGGCCACAGCGGCAAACGCATCGGCCAGAGCGTGGAAACCTTCCTCACGGGCGGTCTCGGACATCTCCTTGTACATCTCGGTCCACTCTTCATGCTCACCCTCGGCGGCGGCCAGCAGGTTCTCAGCCGTGGTGGCGATGCCGCCCAGAGCCTTGAACCAGAGCTTGGCGTGCTCCTTCTCATTGCCGGCGGTCTCCTCAAAAATGGCTGCGATCTGCTCGTAGCCCTCCTTGCGGGCTACGCTGGCAAAATAAGTATATTTGTTGCGGGCCTGGGACTCCCCGGCGAACGCTTTCCACAGATTGGCCTCCGTCTTGCTGCCTTTCAGTTCCATATGATATAAATCTCCCTTCATCAAAATATCTATTTTTTATGTACCGGTTCGGCGCACCGCGCCGCAGGACGCCTTATTCCTCGCCCTTCCAGAAGCCGTGGAGATTGCAGTACTCGTAAGCGGTCACAGGCTCGCTGCTTCCCACCTTCAGGACAGGCTCGTCACCGGGCTTGGGCAACTGGAAGGTCACCTTATTGCCGCTGACAGCCGCAATGATCTGGATATAGTGCTCAGGGAGCATGGGGTGAATGGTGGAACCCACCTGCACGGTCACATGCGCGCCGTCACGGGTGATCTGGGGAACATGTTTCTCCACAGCGCCGTCGGTGACGTTGGCCTTCAGCTCCTGCATGGGCTCGCCGCAACAGACCAGAGGCACACCCTTATCCACCAGCTTGAACGCGATATTGCCGCAGTGCGCACAACGATAAAGTTTCAGTTCCATGGCAACATAACCTCCTAAAAAAATTTTTGTGTTTTAACACAATCTAATTTTACCATATTCTGTATTGGAAATCAATGCTTTTCGACACAATGGGCACAGATTCCGGAAAAAAACACCTCATGGCGCTCTACCTCATGCCCGCTGCACCTGGCCGCCTCCTCGTCCAACCCATGGTCGTACTCCAAGCCCTCCAGGTCGTATACGCCTCCGCATTTGCGGCAGCGGAAATGTGGATGGGGCTCCTTAACAGCGTCATATCGCTCCACCGGAAAGGGCATCCGCACAATGATTCCTTCCTCTGAGAGCAGGTTCAGGTTTCGGTAGACCGTACCTAAGCTCAAATTGGGGTTTTCCGGCTTGAGCCAGCTATAGATCATCTCCGCAGTGGGATGCTGATTCGTATGCAACAGGCACTGATAAATCAGTTCTCTCTGTCGAGAATATCGTTTGCCGCTCATGCTCATCTCCTCTTCTCAATAATCAGTAATTGTTCCTTTTACTGCACTGATTATAACAGTAATTATTCTCGATTGCAAGCCTTTTTTCAAATCTTTTAAAAAATTTTTCCGGGCGTAAGGACACGGCGGACGCACATAATAAGACACGGATGGAATCCTATTTTTTGTATGATGCAGGAGGCAATGATATGAAGCGCAATCAAATCGCTCTGGTCTGTGGTCTGGCCCTGATCGGTGCGCTGGCCGGATGCAGCAAAAATGAGACGCCCAAAGTGACTCCCACGCCCACTACGGCCCCCACCGCCACCGTAGCCCCGGAACCCACCCACGCGCCGACCACGGAACCGGTGAATCCCACCGATACCGTAGCCCCCACCGACCATTACGACGCCAATGCCGACGGGCAGGTGAGCGGCGGAACCACCAATCCTGAGACCGGCGTGGGCGATGCAGCCCGGAATGCCGTGGATCAGGCGGGCAATGTGGTCGGCGGCGCGGTACGGGGCACCGGCCGCGTCATCGAGCGCGTGGGCGAGGATATCGCCGACGCCGGCAGACGATAACGCAGTCTTACAGGACGTCTTTCGATTTCTGAAATGAATTTGTCAGGAATCTGACTGCTCCGCTTAAAAACACCTCCTTTCTGTTGGATTATGATAGTTCCAACAGTTAGGAGGCGTTTTTTATGTCAAAATGCAGGCTGGCCGTTCTCTTTGGCGGCTGCTCCCCGGAGTATCGCGTGTCCCTCCAATCGGCCCATGGGGTGCTCACACATCTAGACCCGCAGAAATATGAGCCCGTCCCCCTTGGCATCACCCGGGATGGGCGCTGGTTTCTCTACACCGGCCCCTATGATGCGCTGCCGGACGACACCTGGCACCTGGGCCCCTGCTGTGTCCCCGCCGTCCTCTCACCGGACCGGGAGCTCCATGGGCTGCTGCTTCTGAACGCCGCAGGGCCCTCCACGCTGCGGCTGGATGCCGCGCTTCCCGTCCTTCACGGCCGCAACGGCGAGGACGGTACCGTGCAGGGCCTGCTGGAACTGGCCGGTATCCCGGTGGCAGGCTGCGGCGTACTCTCCTCCGCTCTATGCATGGACAAGGAGCTCGCCCATCAGGTGGCGCGTGCCTCGGGTGTGGAGGTCCCCCGCTCTGTGGTTTTCCGTGCAGGGGAGGACTTTGTCCTACTGCGCCAGAGGACCGCCGCGCTTTCCTGGCCCCTTTTTGTAAAGCCCGCCCGGGCTGGCTCCTCCTTCGGCGTAACCCGTGTTACCGCCCAATCCGAACTCTTCGCCGCCGTTTCAGCCGCGCTGGAGCGAGACGACAAAGTGGTCGTTGAGGAGGAAGTCTCAGGATTTGAAGTCGGCTGTGCCGTATTGGGGGACCGGGACCTCACGCTGGGCCGCCCCGATGAGATCGAACTCCAGAAAGGCTTTTTCACCTACGATGAGAAATACCATCTCATCACCGCCAGAATCCATACGCCTGCCAGAATCTCTCCGAGTCAGGAACAGGCCGTGCAGGCGCTCTCGTCCAAACTCTACCGCGCGCTTGACTGCCGCGGTATGGCACGGGTGGATCTCTTCCTTACGCCCGACGGACGGTTGATTTTCAATGAGATCAACACCATCCCCGGCTTTACGGCGCACAGCCGCTATCCCGCCATGATGGCTGCGGCAGGGCTCTCCTTCTCCCAGGTGCTGGACCGGCTCATCGAAACGGCGGTGGGCACATGAGCGGTTTTCTCATACTGGTCAACCGGGAGCATCCCCTGTCTGCTCCTCCGCCCGCTTCGGCCCTGGTCCCTGCTCTTCCGGACCGGCCGGACGTGCTTCTCCTTCGCCCTGCGGCCGACGCACTTCGCCGCCTGCTCCAGGCGCTGGACGCCGGGACCCGCATTGTCCCGGTGAGCGGGTGGCGCTCCCGTGCCGAACAGGAATCTCTCTGGGCATCGTCCCTCCGGGAAAACGGCCCGGCCTTTACCCAGACCTATGTGGCCCGCCCGGGATGCAGTGAACACGAGACTGGACTCGCCATTGATCTGGGCGAAAATGTCTCTGAGCTGGATTTTATTCGCCCCTCCTTCCCCGATACCGGCATATGCGGAACGTTTCGGGCCCGGGCGGCGGAGTTTGGCTTTATTCTCCGCTATCCCAAGGGCAAGGAGGCCGTCACTGGAATTGGTTGGGAGCCCTGGCACTTTCGGTATGTGGGCGTCCCTTTTGCCCGCGAGATTGCAGACCGCGACCTCACGCTGGAGGAGTATCTGCTATGAGCTGCTCTCCCCTCTCCGGGGGTCTGGACTGGTTCCGCCTGCCTGCCGCGCTGCTGGTCGTAGCCAACCACACCTCTCCGCTTCTCGCCTTTTCCCCCGAGGCCGATCATGTGCTGACCCAGATCCTGGCACGGGTGGCCGTCCCCTTTTTCCTGACCGTTTCGGGGTATTTTCTGTTGCCGAAGGCGGAACGGGAGGGCCGGCGCGCCGTGTGCCCCTTCCTCCGCCGGACGCTGCTTCTCTATCTGTGCGCCACACTTTTCTATCTGCCTCTCCAGCTCTATAAGGGACATCGTCCTGGCCTCCTTGGCGCGCTGCGCGGTTTCGCCCGCCTGACCGGCCTGACCACTCTGCTGATGGACAACGATTTTCTTCACTTTCTCGCCGTAGCTTGCCTCTCTCTGGCCGCCGGAGCACTGTTCTGCCGATTCCTGCGGCCGCGGCCATCCCCTGCTCCCGCCCGCTGCTGGGCCGAGATCGACCTCTCCGCCCTTCGGCATAACTTGGGGGCGCTCCGGGCTCGAATCCCGCCGGAGTGTGCCCTGATGGCCGTGGTCAAGGCGGATGGCTACGGCCATGGCGCCGTCCAAATCGCCCGTTTCTGTGCCGGGGAGGGTGTGGGCGCCTTCGCAGTGGCCACCGTAAATGAGGGGGCCGCCCTGCGGCGTGCCGGGATCAAAGGTGATATTCTGGTGCTGGGGCGGACATTTCCTCCGGAATTCTCCGAAGCGCACCGCCGAAACCTCATCCTTACCGTTGCAGATCCCGTCCACGCCGAAGAGCTTGCCGCCTTTGGAAAATCCCTCCGGCTCCATGTGGCTGTGGACACCGGAATGCACCGTCTGGGATTTCCCTCTTCGGAGGTTGACGCGGTGGCTGCGGTATACCGGGCTCCCCGCCTGCGGGCAGAAGGTCTTTTCACCCACCTTTGTGCCGCGGACAGCGACACACCCTCCGACCGCGCATTTACTCACAGTCAGATCGACGCCTTTTTCGCGCTTGCAGCGAATCTGAAGGCCCGCGGGATCGATCCGGGCGTGCTCCATATCCAGGCCAGCGCTGGCATCTACTCTTGTCCGGCTCTCCCCTGTTCCCTTGTCCGCCCCGGACTGGCACTCTACGGGGTGGGCGGCTCCGGACTTCGTCCCGTACTCACACTGAAATGCAGGGTCGCGGCGATCCATGTCCTGGCCCCGGGCGATACGGCGGGCTATGGCCGGGCCTTTACAGCCAGCCGCCCCACCCGTCTGGCCGTGCTCTCCATTGGCTATGCCGACGGCTTTCCCCGCGCATTGGGCGGACGAGGCCACGCGCTGATCGCCGGAAAAAGCGCGCCTATCGTGGGACGTGTCTGCATGGACCAGACTCTGTGTGATGTTACCGCTATCCCCGCCACAGTGCCTGGATGTGAAGCCGTCCTCATCGGCTCCGGTCTGGACGCCGCAGCCGTGGCCAGCGCTGCGGAGACCATCCCCAATGAGCTTCTCTCACGGCTGGGCGTCAGGGTCCAGCGAGTCTATCGCATGCCCTCATAAAAGCAACCCTGTTTTCTTCCCTGCCGGACGATACAGCCCTGCTGCCTAAGCGGGATTTCCGGGAAAGCATCACATGCGGATGGAAGTTGCTCCGGCAGCTCCATCCGCATGTTTTTTGATTCATTACTCCTTGATCCAGGTCCGAAGGCCATATTCGCAAGGGGCGCTTCTATTGTCGGACCATGTTTACAAGCTCTAAAAACCGATCCTGACTGGGCAGCCACTTTTTCTCTCTCTCCGGAAATGTTCTGTCAAAGCGGGCCGCCGCCTCTGGATCGGTCCGGAATGCCTCCGATTCTAAAAAGCGGCCTTCCACCTTCTCCAATGCGCCCGAGCGCAGTTCCCGCCCTTGCAGGGCCGCCGCCCATTGCCCCTCTCCGTTTCGTATTCCAAACTGTTCACCGGGCAGAAAACCCAATCGACGATAATAAGAGGGGTCCCCATAGAGGAAAATGGAGCCAAAACCCATCTCGCTCGCCAGCGTGGTCACGCGCTCCACCAAGACGCGCCCCACACCGTACCGCTGATATTCCGGCAGCACACCCAGCGGCCCGAGGCACAGCGTCTCCCATGCCGTTTCGCGCACACTCACAATACGGGCATGGGTACACATGACGTTTCCCACCAAGCGCCCCTCCGCTTCGGCCACCAGGTCCAGCTCCGGAACAAAGTCCCGGTGTTTCCGCAAAACATGGGCCAGATAGTGCTCCTCACAGCCCGGCACATAAACATTCCAAAAAGCCTCCCGTAGCAGACACTCTACCGTTCGAGTGTCCTCCGGCCCCTCTCTCCTCAGTTTAACATCCAAGGCCATACCCTTCTCAGGAAAATACAGGGCCCTCCGGATGTGGAAAGCCCTGTATCGACTGCTATTTCGTCTCTTCGTCCTCCACCGGCTCCCACGGCTCATCAGAGGGCCCTTCCCGGTGGTCCGGGAGGGCGGCATTGATGCCGAAGGCAATTGCCACCCCAACCACGGTCTCGATGATGCGGGCCGCCGCATAATAATACCGTTCCACCCCTGTCATCCCGTTGACCAGAATCACGCAGGGTACGATACAAGCCATGGCACAGGCGGCCGGCCGCTTGAGTAGCAGGCATAGCCAGACGCCTGCCACACAGACCACGCCGAGCATCAGCGCCTTGACCAGCGGATAACGCACCGGTTCTCCCAGCGCCAGCACCAGGACCCCAAGCGTGCCGCCCACAGCTACGCCGATAAAGCGAGAAATGCCCTGCTGCATCGTCTGCCCCAGTGAACTCTGCATACACACCACACAGGCAATGCAGGCATACAGTGGGCCCATCTGCCCCCATACTCCTCCCAGCTCTTCCCGGTACAAAAGACCGAACGGCACGAAGACCAGATAAGAAATCATGACCGACACCGCTGTTTTAACGGTGCGCATACCCACTTTAGGGATAAGAATGCTCATTTTTTCTTAGAACGGCAGATTCAGCCCGCCGGTGAGCTGTCCCATGGAGGCGGCCGCATCAGAGGCCGCCGTCCGCATGGCCTCGTTGACCGCAGCTACAATGAGATCCTGCAACATCTCCACATCCTCGGGGTCCACAGCCTCGGGATCGATAGCAAGGCTCTTGAGCTCATGTTTACCCGACACCGTGGCCGAGACCACGCCTCCGCCCGCCTGCGCGGTGTACTCCTTGTTCTCCAACTCCTCCTGCATCTTCTGCATATCCTGCTGCATCTTCTGGGCCTGCTTAATCATATTCATATTAAAACCGCCGCCCATGCCGCCTATACCGCGGCTGTTGAATCCCTTTGCCATAACCCGCTCACTCCTTGATGGTAATATTGTCGAACCGCCGCCCGAAGGCCAGCAAATCATCCAGCTTATCATGCCCGACCGCCGACTCCGGACGACCTACTTTTACAGACACACGTACCTCACGCCCCAGTCTGCCCTGTGCAAGAGTTCCCACCGCCTCCAGCACAGTGGGACGGCTCACCACACCCTTTACCAACTCGTCGTCCGCCCAAAGAGTGAGCACCCCATCTGCATATTCCCCCCGCACCATCGAGGGATTCCCAAGAAAAGACCATGCGTTGCGGCTCACTTTATTCTTAAGTCCGGCCGCCAGCGCAGGCCAGATATCTCCATCCGGAGCAGGCGGTACGGACGGCACCGTGTCGGCCGTAGGTTTCGGATCGGACGCGGCGGCCATCGGCTCCACACGCGGTATGCCAGCTGCTTCCCACGGCAGCAGATCCTTCTGGGAGCGGTCATCATCGACAAGCGTTTCTCCTTGCATATAGCTTTGCGATATGGAAATTCCCGCTTTCTCCCCCGAAATTATCTGACAAGCGTTTTCACTTTTCTCTTTTAGAAGTGGGACGCCACTGGACAATTGTGCTTCCACACGGTCCAACCGCGCGACCAGCCCGCCTGCGCTGTCATCCAGCCGCTCGTCACACAGGCGGATCAGACACAGTTCTGCATCCGTCCGCCGGTTGCTGCTGCGCGGCAGCTCTGCCAGAGCGGCTTGCAGAACAGTGAGCATCCACACGAGCCGGGGTGCCGTGAACTTCTCTGAGAGTCCCCGCATCGTGGTCTCATCGAACCCGCCGTTCAGAAGCGTGCCGCCGGACCTGGGCGCTGTCTTTCGGATCAGCAGGTCTCTTGTCAGCGAAGCCAGCTCCCCCAGGATCGCAGAAATATCCTTGCCGCCTCCGTAGAGCCGTGCGATGTCCTCCAGCGCCCCTCCGGCATCCCGGTCCGCCACGCGGCCCATCAGGCGGGCGGTCTCCAGATTTCCGGCAAGCCCCAGCGCATCCAGTACCTGCTGCTCTCCGATGGGCCCCGCCGGCCCGGCACACTGGTCCAGCAGGGAGAGCGCGTCCCTCAGGCCGCCGTCCGCCAGTCTGGACAGCAGCGCCGCCCCCTCGGAGGTGAGCGCAATTCCCTCACGTTCCGCCACATATAAGAGGCGCTGGGCTATATCGCCCGGCAAGATTCGCTGAAAAGAGAACTGCTGGCATCTTGATTTGATGGTCGCCGGCACCTTATGGAGCTCTGTGGTGGCCAGAATAAACATCAAATGCGCAGGGGGCTCCTCCAATATCTTCAGCAGCGCATTGAAGGCAGCGGTCGAAAGCATGTGCACCTCGTCTACGATGTACACCCGCTTGCGCACTGCCGCCGGGGTATATACCGCTTCATCCCGCAGGGCGCGTACCTGGTCCACTCCGTTGTTGGAAGCTGCATCCAGCTCCAGCACGTCCAGAATGGAGCCGTTTTCAATGCCGCGGCAGGAATTGCATGCATTACAGGGATTCCCGTCCACCGGATGCTCACAATTGACGGCTCGGGCCAAGATCTTGGCGCATGTCGTTTTGCCCGTCCCCCGCGTTCCGGTAAAGAGGTAAGCATGAGAAAGCCGGCCCGTCGCCACCTGCCGCTTGAGTGTATCGGTGATATGGGTCTGGCCTACCACATCATCAAATGTGCGGGGCCGCCATTTTCGATAGAGCGCCTGGTACAATCCAATCACCTCAAATGAAAAAAGAGGGGCGCGGCGTACCGTACCCCTTCCCTTTTATTCCGGCGCAAAACAAGGCCGCACACCGGCCTTTGAACACTGCGCTATGTCCGTGACCCTGGCAGCCAACTCAAGAACGGCAGCCCCGCGGCACACGGGAGGTTCCGCTTAATGCTGCTCGGTTCCCCGCCTGACATGGTTCACGGGTTCCCGTTGCGCGGGACCGATCTATCATCGCCACTTACCGGGGGCAGACGACACAGCGCAGCTCCGGGGGCCGGGATTCATCCCTGCTGTAGCGGGTTGCAGGTACAGGGCACCGCTATCTCCCCAACTAGTGCGGCCTTATTTCGCACCGGACCGGATAAGGGTCCAGCAAAACCGGTATAGGATATTGTACTACACTCCTTTCAATTTATCAATCCCGGATTTTATTTTTGCGAAAAAAAGGTCTTTACAAAATCGCGGAGTATGCTATAATAAGTAAGCATTCGGCTCCGATCGGGTGTGTCATATAGGATTATAATTTCGATATGGGCCTGTAGCGCAGTTGGGAGCGCGTTCGGTTCGCATCCGAGAGGTCGAGGGTTCGAATCCCTTCAGGTCCACCAAAAAGGAAGGCATCTGCAACAGCAGATGCCTTCCTTTTTGGGTCCCACTTCCGTTGGACATCCCACTCTCTGGTATTAAAAATACGTGGACCAAAGTGAATTCGCTCTGCGTAATTCCCTCTCCGCTCGAATTCACGGCGCAAAGACACCGTCTGCTCTGAGGGACGCTGGGCAAACAAAAGGTCTTTTTGCTCCATTTGTGCGATTTTTGCAGGCTTGACTGAGAGGTGCCGGAATCCACCCGTGTCTTTTTCATGGATCCGAGTACTCATATCGCCTGCTTCAGCGCTTCTTCATTCGCTCAAGCAGGCACGCCTCCACCCTGTCCCCGTATTTGAGCCCCACCAGAAACAGGATCGCCCCGGCAATGCCTATCAACACCATGCCCCACAGAGGAATGGATATCACCGATCCCCCAACACCACAGGCCACCAGAAGTCCCCAGGGACGAAATAAAACCACAATCATTGCAAAGCGTGTGCGCTTGATGTCAGTGAGTCCAGCTAGGATACAAATGATATCATCCGGGAAGAAAGGAAACAAAAACACCAGACATAAAAAAACGTCCCTTTTCCTTTTCATAAGGCCCAAATAACGCTCCGACACCTTTTCGCTCACAAATCGCTCCACAAATTTTTGTCCCAGAGTCCTTGCCAAACAAAATACAACGAGCGACCCCAGGGCCACAGCCGCCCAAGTGAGCAAAAAAGCCGGCCACATGCCAAATAGCAGCGCTCCTGCCGCCGCTGTAATGTTGCTGGGGATCGGCGCTAAAATGACGGAGGCCAGTTGTACGGAAAAGAAAACCGCCTGTGAATAAGGAGAAAACTCTTCTATATATGCCCGGATTCCTTCCAGAGAGGTCGCCGCAGCAAAAAAGCCGGTCTGCCACAGGAAGAGTAAGCCGCCCCCCAGCAGTAATACTGTAAGCGCAAGCGTAATATTCCACCTATGCTTTTTCATATGTACCGAGCTCCTCTTATCTGTCTTTCCTTCTTAGGTTATCACAGGTTTCTTTGCAGCACTATAGGAATTCCTTAAAAATTTATGAAAAAAAGCAGCGGGCGACCTCACGGCCCATCCGCTGCTTTCCGTGCCTTGCGACACGCAGGCTGTTATCTATCTATCATGAGCCCGGTAACAAAAAAGCCACACCTAACGGTGTGGTTGCTTCCTTGTCCGGCCAATCATCGATCGCTGACGGTCTGTTCTCCGCTGTCACCGAAAATCAAATCATCGACGTCCAGAGCCTGCACTCGAATGTTCTGCAACATCATGCTTCACAACACCTCCTTTTTTATTGTAGCTTCATTATAACAGCTCTTTCTTCTAAAATCAAGAGAGCATATGTATATAATATACAAATTATCTGTATCTAAATTGTAAACTATGCCGATTCACTTTAAATAATTTGAAAAATCCATCTTGCAATCCCCTTCCAAGTGTGCTATACTAAGCAAGCTGATTCAAAGTGCAGGTGTAGTTCAATGGCAGAACGTCAGCTTCCCAAGCTGAACACGAGGGTTCGATTCCCTTCACCTGCTCCAAACCCCGAAGCGTTGAGAAATCTACGTTTCGGGGTTTTTGCTTACAGTCGCAATTGATTGCAGGTTTTTTATTTTGTGATGTGTTGATGTTGTATATGACTCATCACTCATCAAAAAACAAAAAATTGCACACGAATTTGCACACGGAATCCAACCCCCTGCGCCAGGAAAGGATGATTGATATGGCGCTGTACCGTCCTCGCGTTGTAGTAATCTGCGGCCGCTGCTACGGGCCCTGCCGCTGGGACCCTCCGACGGGCAGAGAGCCCTATGGCCACTGGCACATAGATGAGCCGTGCCCCAAATGCGGCGCTGAGGAGTGGGTAGCCCATGATCCCGGCAGGGACCCGCGCACAGGCCGAATGCTGGATAACGCGCCTGTGTTTGGCGCAAGAGCCACCGATGCGTCTGATTAGATTAAGCCCCCGCCACCCATATTGGATGGCGGGGGCTTATTTCAACCTAAAATCTGCGCCGCGACGAATCCCACAGCGCCCGAGACGGCCAGCCAAATGAGCTTGTCCACGATGCCGTCCCAGCGCTTGGCGGGCTTCTCGGTGAGGGCCTTCACGTCGGTCTTGATCTCCTTCACGTCGGTCTCCACCGTCTCCTGCCGTGTCGCCAGCACCTCCACGGAGGACACCAGTTTGTCCAGGTTGTCCTGTCGCTCCTCCACCTTGTCCAGCCGGTGGGTGTTCGATTTGCTCCGCTGCTCGATTTCGGCCACCTTGACCGCGATGTCCTCCGCCATGGCTTACTCCTCCCTGGTGAGCTGTTTATAGACCTGATTGACGCCGGTTGCCGCGAGACCGGAGACGATGCCAACGGCAACGGCGGTGATGTAGTCCTGCGCCGGGTAATCCGGCATGATGCGCATCGCCAGCGCACCCAGCGCGCCACCCACCGCGCCGCAAATGACCGGGAGCCATTTGTTGTCCAGCGCCGTGGCCTTGGCGGCCTGGGCCACCAGCAGGCAGATGATTGTGATCGCGGGCAGCGCCGCAATGCCGAGCTCAGTGATGTCCATAATAAGTACCTCCATCAAATCAAATTCAGCCGGTCCAGCACCACGGCCAGCTCTTGCCGGGTAACCGGGTCCGTGGGCCGGGTGCCGTCCAGTATGCCCTTGCTCTTGGCCTTCTGCCACGCCTCAGCGGCCCAATCTGCCGCCCCGGTATCCGTGCTCTCCCCGGCGCTTTCCGCCGTCCATGCGATGCCCAGGAAGTCGCACACGCCCCTTGCCGTGGCCTCCGCCAGCTTGTCCCGGTAGGCGTTGGTTTTCAGCAGGGCCACATCCTCCCGAGTGGTGTGGAATCCGTACTCAATGAGCACGGCGGGGGCGGCGGTCTTGGCCAGCACCGTGTACTCGATCTGGTGGGCGACGCCGCTCCCGTGGAGCAGTACCCCGGCCTCGTGGGCCCGGTTGACAATGGCCGTGGCCGCCACATTGCGCTTGGCCGTCATAGGCCCGCTGGAGGTGTAGACCAGCAGCCCCCGTGCCGTCCCCCAGCCAGAGACGCCCTCCGCGTTGGAGTGGAGGGAGACAAACAGGTCCGCCCCAGCCTGGTTGCTCACCTCGCACCGGGCGGTCAGGCTGGGCTTGGCATCCTCCGTCCTGGTGCAGATTACATTGACGCCGCACCGCTCCAGCAGCGGGCGGATGCGGGTGTACATATCCCAGGCAAATTCTTTCTCCTTGTAGCTCCCGTCCGGGGAGCCGTTGACCGTATCCGGTCCGTGCCCCGGGTCCAGACATACGGTGTATTTTGTGCTCATAGGCTTGTCCTCCTTATCGCTGTCGTCGGGCTCAGATGGGGCCCTCTTACGTTTGTAGACCAAAATCAGATTCTGGCTTGGGTCACGGCCCTGCACCATATCCCCAGTGGCCCTGTTATAATAGTTCACCTTGCGTCCGCCGTCGCCCATGATGAAGTCAGACCATCCGAGGCCCTGCACGTAGTCCCGCAGCTCCTCCGGCTCCATGCCGTCGCTCCCGTCCGGGAAGGCGATAAAGGCGAGCGCCCCGCCGCAGAAGCCCCACCCGGTCCGGCCACGTCTGCCGCGCACGTCAGCCTTGCAGTACATGGTCTCCGGCTTGCCCAGATGGAGGCCAGCGGAATTTGCGATGTAGTTCGCCTTGCCGCAGGCCCCGCCGGGCGGGACTATGCCCATGGAGATGTCCGGCCCGGTATCCCAGATCAGAGCCGGGTAGTGGTATGCGTCGGTCGCCAGCACCTTCCCGTCAGCCTTGATGGGGCACGCGGGCTGATAGCTGCCGTAGAGCCAGAAGTTGCCCGTGATCGCAAGGTCTGGAGCCTCTTGGGCCACAATCTGTCGGAGGGGCAGCTTGCTGGAGTTGATGTAGATTTGCACCCTGTCTATGTCCCCCAGTGGGATAGAGGTGATGTACTTACTCATCGCCCTCAGCCGCCTCCACCGCCCCGCGCATCAGCTCCACCGCCTCGGCGTACCGCCCCGCCCCGCGCAGCTCCACCAGCTCACTGTAGTGGTCAAATACCGCCTGAGCGAGGGCCGCGCCCTCTCGGGTCAGTCTGGGCAGG
>Ga0129307_1000858_pt1 | contig 40399 bp, 34 predicted proteins | sample P1105metagenome_FD_94437 | JGI IMG/M metagenome (GOLD analysis project Ga0129307, IMG submission 94437) | Capybara group fecal microbial communities from Wisconsin, USA - P1105 metagenome | ecosystem: Host-associated > Mammals > Digestive system > Large intestine > Fecal | place: USA: Wisconsin...
ATCCGGCTTCCTTCAGATCCCACCTCACGGTGGGCACCCTTGCCTTCGGCTGTATCCTTCCCACTACCGGGCGGATTCGGGACTTTCACCCGTTAGAAACGTGCGCCGCCGGGCGCACCATAAGAAAAAGCCCGGAAACCAATGTTTCCGGGCTTTTCGCCGTTTGTATGGAACGATCAACGCTTGGAGAACTGCGGAGCGCGGCGTGCTGCCTTGAGGCCGTACTTCTTTCTCTCTTTCATTCTCGGGTCTCTGGTAAGGAAGCCAGCCTTCTTCAGGATCGGGCGGAACTCCTCGTCGACGCCGAGCAGCGCTCTGGAGATGCCGTGACGGATCGCGCCGGCCTGGCCGGAGATGCCGCCGCCGACAACGTTCACGCTGATGTCGAACTTATCTGCAGTCTGGGTCGCGACCAGCGGCTGACGGACGATCAGCTTCAGGGTCTCAAGACCAAGATACTCGTCGATGCTTCTGTTATTGATCGTAATATTGCCGGTTCCCGGTACCAGATAGACTCTGGCAACAGAAGTTTTTCTTCTTCCGGTTCCGTAAAATCTCTCACTTGCCATTTTCTATACGCTCCTTTTTGTGAACTCAGCCTTTGATTTCAAGAACTTCGGGTTTCTGTGCCTGATGGTTGTGCTCCGGTCCTGCATAGACGTGGAGCTTCTTGTACATCTGCGCGCCCAGGGGTCCCTTCGGGAGCATGCCCTTAACAGCGTTCTCGATCACCTTCTCCGGCTTCTTTTCCTTCATCTCGCGGAGCGTGGTCTCCTTCAGACCGCCAACATATGCGGAATGGCTTCTGTAGACCTTCTGGTCCAGCTTCTTGCCGGTGACCTTGATCTTATCCGCGTTGACAACAATAACATAATCGCCGCAGTCAATATGCGGGGTGAAAACCGGCTTGTTCTTTCCTCTTAAAACCGAAGCAACCTGGGAAGCCAGGCGGCCAAGGGTAGCGCCCTCCGCATCGACCACATACCATTTTCTCTCAATGGTATCCGGATTCGCCATAAAACTCTTCATGTTTATCCTCCTGAACTGAGCACGGGAGCAAAGACCGTGCGCACTGTATCATGTGTCTCGTGAAGCGTCCTGTATCCCTCTCCGGGGCTTGGTGAAGGCATACTGGTGGCGTCACAGCTTAAGATTATAGCTGAACGTACATCCCGTGTCAACCCGGAAATTCCTCAGTTTTTTAAGAAAATGCGGACAGACGGCCGGCGGTCCCAGGCTGCGGCGCTAACTTTTTCATCAGCCCCGCGCCCGCGTTCCAGGCTTTTCCGACCTTTTCCCCGGATACATAGTATCCGCTCTGGAACTGGTCAAAGATCAGGGCGTTCAGCTTCGCGGGATCCACCTTCCCGTTCTCCGAAAGGACCGCTTCCTCCGCGGCAGTGTTGACGATCCTGCCCACGACGCAGTAGAAGCTCTCGTTCTCCGCGATCTCCGCCAGCTCGCACTCCATGACCACCGGGAACTCCGTGATCACCGGGGCATTCACGAAGCTGCTCTTTTCCGCATGGTACCCGGTACGCTCAAATTTGTCGGGCATCTTGTTCCCGGTGGCAATGCCGAAGAAATCCGCGACGTCCATATGCTCCCGGTCCGCGATGCTGACGGTGAACGCCTTCGTCTTAAGGATATTCTGCGTGGTCTTGTGATCCTCGTCGATAAAGAGGGCGATGCGGTCCATGTTGCAGATCATGCCCCATGCCGCGTTCATCACGTTGACCTTTCCGTTCTCATCGTAGGCCGCCACCATGAGGACCGGCATCGGATACACTGCGGGGACGACACCAAGATTTTTTTTCATTTTCATAACATCCTTTCTGCTGTGTTTTAATATAATACCATCAGGAGATACTGCCGGCTTTTTTTCTGCCGGTGAAGCATTCCGGAAGGGAGATCCCATGAAAAGCCGTGATTACGAATATGTCCTCGCCATCAGCCAGGAAGGAAGCTTCTCCAGGGCAGCCCAGCGGCTGTACATTACCCAGCCGGCGCTGAGCTCCGCCATCAAAAAACTCGAGACTGAGCTTTACGGCGTCCCCCTCTTCGACCGCAGCGCTTCCCCGGTGAAGCTGACGCCGGAGGGACAGTTCTGGCTGGAGAAGGCGCGCCGGATCAGCGAGCTGGACAATGAGATCGACGAACACTTTTCCTCGGTCTCCGGCGTGCTGAAGGGCACCATCAGCATCGGGAGCTCTTCCTTTTTCTGCGCCTATGTGCTGGCTGAGATCATTCACCGTTTCCAGAAGAAACGTCCGGACTGCAGGATCATCCTCACAGAATGCAGTTCTGCTTCCATGGAGGCAGGTCTCCGGGACGGGAGCCTGGTGCTTGGGATCGACGTGGAGAGGCCTGATCCCTCCGTATTTGATGTGACGGAGCTTGGCCGCGAATACCTGATCCTCGGCGTCCCCTCTTCCTTTGCGGTCAATGAACAGCTGAAGCCTTTCGCGCTGGACCGCGGGCAGATCCTCACCCGGAGCTTTCTGGATCCTTCCGTTCCGGCAGTGGATCTCCGCCTTCTTTCGGACGCCCCGTTTATCCTGATGAAAAGGACGCAGGACAGCTATGGGCGGGTCCACGCGATCTGCCGCCAGGCAGGTTTTGACCCGAAGGTCTCCTTATATATGGACCAGCTTCTCACCGCCTACAACGTGGCGCGGAACGGCCAGAGCGCCTGTGTTTTCTTCCGCGACACGATCCTCCGGTACACTGAGCCCACCTCCCGGCTGCAATACTACAAACTGGGAAGTCCCCTGGCAGAACGGTCCATCTGGCTCAGCGTCCGTAAGACACCGAAGCTGTCCCGCCTGACAGAGGACTTTATCAGGTTTCTTAAGCTGTCAATGAAGGAATGAGCTGCTCAACACATTCCCTCAGCTTCCGGCAGCCTTCCACGATATTCTCATAGCTGTTCGCGAAGGACATCCGGAGGTAGCCCTCCCCGGAATCTCCGAACACCGTACCCGCGACGAGGGCGATGCCGGCCTTCTCCAGAAGATATTCCGCCAGCTGCTGGCTGGTCATTTCCGCCTTCTCGCAGACCTCCTTACAGTTGATGAAGATATAGAACGCGCCGCCCGGCACCCTGCAGCTGAGTCCCGGCGTGTCATTGATCGCCTTTACGGCGTAATCCCTTCTCCGCCTGTACTCCTCCACCATCTCCGCGACTTCATTTTTTTCGTCGCGGAGCGCGGCGATCCCGGCCTTCTGGACAAAGGAGGGCGCGCAGGTGACCGCGTTCTGGTGAAGCTTGTTGATCTCCTTGAGGTACTCCACCGGTGCCGCCACGTAACCCAGGCGCCAGCCGGTCATGGAGTAGGCCTTGGAAAAGCCGTTGAAGGTGAAGGTGCGCTCCTGCATTCCCGGAAGGGAAGCGATGCTCACGTGCTCCGCCCCGTCATAGATGAGGCGCTCGTAGACCTCGTCCGCGAACACCAGGATGTCCTTCTCGATGGCGATCTTCGCCAGGCCCTCCAGGGTCCCGCGGGAAAGCGTGCTGCCCGTGGGGTTGTTCGGGGTCACCAGCACCAGCGCCTTGGTGCGGTCCGTGATCTTTCCGCGGACCTCTTCCAGGTCGATCTGGTAGCCGTTCTCTTCCTTCAGGTGATAGCTTACCGGGACCGCGCCCAGGACCCGCGGGACGTTCACGTAATTCATCCAGACCGGGTCCGGGACCAGGATCTCGTCGCCGGGATCCAGGACCGCCATCAGCGCGTCAAAGATCGCTTCGGAAAGGCCCACGGAGACCAGCACGTTCTCCGCCTTGCAGGGGATATGGTTCTGGGTCTCCAGCTTCCACGCGATGGCCTCGCGGAGCCCCATGTCGCCGAGGTTGGAGGTGTAGAACACCTCGCCGCGGTCCAGGCTCTCCTTCGCTGCCTTCTTAATGTATTCCGGCGTGTCGAAATCCGGCCTTCCGATCTCAAAGTGGATCACCTTCTGTCCCGCGCGCTCCATTGCAAGCGCCTTCTCGTTCACCTTGCGGATCCCGGAAAGGCCGATGGTATTCATTTTTTCAGAGATAAACTTATTCATTTCTGGTCCCTCTTTCTTCTGGTCATTCCTTGTCAGTACGCTCTGGTCATCTCTTATCAGTACGCTCCGGCCAGCCTTATCAGTATGCTCCGGCCATCCTTGTCAGTATGCTCCGGCCATCCTTATCAGTACGCCCTGGTCATTGCGCCGTCCAGAAGGATGGTCTGGCCGGACACATAGGTGTTCGCTTCAGAGCAGAGCCATGCAGCGAGACGGCCGTACTCATCCGTGGTGCCGTAGCGGCCCATGGGGAAGCCCTTCAGGTCCTGCTTCTCGTATTCCGCCACGGAGATGCCGGCCTTGTCCGCGCGCATTTTGTTCAGGCTTTCGATCCTTGCGGTGCCGATGCGGCCCGGGCCGAAAACGTTGACCAGGATATTGTCCTTCCCGACCTCTCTCGCCAGGGTCTTGGACATTCCGACGACACCCATACGCATGGTGTTGGAAAGGATCAGGTTGTCCAGGCAGTCCTTCACGGAGGAGGAGGTGCTGTTCAGGATACGGCCGCCGCCGAGGCGCTTCATGGACGGAAGCACGGCGCGGATGGTGCGGACATAGGACAGGAGGCAGAGCTCAAAGGCGCCGGTCCAGGCCGCGTCGTCGAAGGCCTCGAAGGGGCCGGGCTTCGGGCCGGGGCACATGTTCACCAGCGCGTAGATGTCGCCGAGGGTCTCTACCGTGTGCTTCACCAGGGCCTCGATATCCTCCGCCTTGTTGACGTCGCAGAGGAAAGCCTCCGGGCGGTTTCCCGTCTCCCTCCCGATCTCTTCCTGTGTATCATACAGCTGATCCTTGAACGGCTCCGCCGTGCAGATCATCACCTTCGCGCCTTCCCTTGCCATCTCCATCGCGATCCCCTTGCCGAGACCGGCTGCGCTCGCCATGCAGAGAACTACTTTACCTTTTAATCCGAGATCCATGATACTCCTCCTTTTATTCACTGAGAACGGTCTTTTCTTCTGCTTCTTACGAAAATGATCCTTGTTTCCGGCTGATCAGGCAGGCTGCCGCCTGCAGGACTATTATGTACAAAAACCGGAGGCCGCCGCGCTGCATACTGCCGCAGCCTCCGGGAAATCATTTCTGTTTACTGTTCAGGTTCAGCCTTTCTTCTTCAGGTCCACCACCGGGTTTTTCAGCGGTGCCATCTCAAACCCGTCCGGTCCCTGGATGCGGCACTCCGCCACGTCCCCGTCCTGGATGTGGAACGCCCTCGGCGTTCCGGTGGAAAGGATATCCCCCGCGTACCAGCCCTGGATGCTGCTGTGAAGGCTCACGAGGCGGGCAGGCTTATGGGTCATGTTGTTGACCACATTCTCCGCGTAGACCTCTCCGTTAAGAACGCTCTGGACATTCAGCTTCAGCACGTCCGGGACCTCGTCCGGGGTCACCAGCTCCGGCCCGAAGGAGAAGAATGTCGGGAAATTCTTGACGATGCAGAGGTATCTCGGGTTGCCCTTGACATAGTCGTTGCCCTTCAGGATGGACTCTTCCGTCATGTCAAGGATGGTGGTGTAGCCGACGACCGCGTCCAGCCAGTCCTCCTCGGCAACGTCCCTGCAGTCCTTGCCCAGAATGACGCCCAGCTCCGCCTCCGCGGTGGTCTTCTGGGCTTCCTTCAGCGCCGGCAGATGGATCTCATCCCCGGGGCCGATCAGCGTGTCTGCCATCTTGAAGAAGCTTCCCGGGAAGCCCTGCGGCGCCGCGGCGCCAATATCGCCCGCGTGGTCCACATAGTTGAGGCCGATGCCGAAGATCCTCTTCGGGTTCCTGTACAGCGGGCAGAAGACCGCTTCCTCTTTCGGGATGATGCCGTCCATCCCTTCCAGCGCTTCCTTCCCGCCCTCGTTGTACCATTTGGTGAGCTCCGGGATCTCCTGCGCCTTTATGAGGGACATCATATCCTCCTTCCAGGAGGTCCCTGCCTGCCGGTTCAGCTCCGCTACCGGAAGGATCCCCTTCCCGGTCACGATACCGGCGATCTCTGCCCCGTTCTGTCTGATGGTCACAAATCTCATTTTCGTCTCCTCCTTCTCCCGGCGGATCCCCGGATCCGTTTCCCGGCTTTGTCCTGCGTCCCGTTTTCCCGTTTCCGCAGGTCCTTCTGTTTCCTTCTGATACAACTATATCCGCTTCTTAAGTGATTGTCCAACTCGCAAATGCAGATGAATGTATAACCATTCAGTTATAGCTGCTTCCACGAAAAAAGATCCCGCGGCACCGGCCTTCTCCGGTCCTGCGGGATCCGAACTGATCCTGTTCAATGCCCTTCGTCGGAAGCCCGCCAGGGATACTCCCCGGCCGCTGCTTCCAGCGTGTAAAACCCGTATTTCTGCCCTGCTGCCAGCCGCTCCGGCCGCTCCAGGTCGCGTACAAACGTGCACGCGGCGCCGTTCCGGTAGTTCTGATGGAACAGGCGTGTCAGAAGCTCCGCGTAGTCCCTGTCCGCGCAGCGGTGCACGGTGAGATACGCGGCGGGACCTCTCTTCCCGTCCGTCACGTTCTTCCTGTCAGCACCGTCCTTCAGCTCCTGCTGGTCAAGGCAGTAGCTCCAGTCCTCATTCTCCACTGAGATCCTGTCCTCCAGTTCCTCCTGAAACCCGATGGAGACCAGGGTAAGCCCGCTGGCGCCGGCCACCGGTCCCGCGTTCTTCCGGTCCCGGGAGCGGAGGATACGCTCCATATCCTCCGGCGGGCGGATGCCTGAGCCGATCTGCAGAAGGGTCCCCGCGATGATCCGGACCATGTTATAGAGGAAGCCGCTGCCGCTGATCCGGATCGTGACGAGCTTTCCTCCGGCGGGCACCGCGTCCTCCAGGATATCGATGCTGTAGATGGTGCGGACCGTGTTTTCCGCCTGGCTCCGCGCGGAGCAGAAGCAGTTGAAATCATGCTCCCCGGTAAGGCAGCGCACCGCCTGCCGCATCCTCTCCGTGTCCAGGTCATAGTAGCAGTACTGGGAATAGAGCCTGAGGAGCGGATCCGGGACCTTGTTGTTGTAGATCCGGTAATCATAGGTCTTCCGGCAGTTCTGCTTCCGCGGATGCCAGTCCGCCGGCACCTCCTCCGACGCCCGGATCCGGATGTCCTCCGGCAGCCGCTGATTCAGCGCGAAGGTAAACTTGTCCGCTGCCATGCGCATTTCCGTGTCGAACACCGCGATGTTGCCGAGCGCGTGTACGCCGGAATCCGTGCGGCTTGCAAAGATGACGGGGGACGCCTCCCCCGTCAGTTTCATGACCGCCTCGTTCAGCTTTTCCTCGATCGTGACGCCGTTCGGCTGGACCTGCGAACCGCAGTATGCCGTGCCGTCATAGCTCACGACCAGCCTGATCCGTCTCATGGTACGCTGTACCGCCCTTTCCGGGCCAGTGGCCCTTATGTGTCCTGCTTAAGCCGGAACAGTCAGAACAGGATCCGCACCGCGATGCTCCCCGCAAAGAAAAGGAACAGCACGAAATATCCCGCGCGGTCCACGCCCGTGTACTTCAGGGGCTTCATCTTGGTCCTGCCGGCGCCGCCGTGATAGCAGCGCGCCTCCATGGCCATCGCGAGGTCCGTCGCGCGGCGGAAGGCCGACACGAACAGCGGGACCAGCAGCGGGACCATGGCCTTCGCCTTCTGGATCAGGTTGCCGCTCTCAAAATCCGCGCCGCGCGCCATCTGCGCCTTCATGATCTTGTCCGCCTCCTCGATGAGGATGGGGATGAACCGGAGGGCGATCGACATCATCATGGAGATCTCGTGCACCGGGACCTTGAAGCGCTTCATAAAGCCGAGGCCCTTCTCCATGCCGTCCGTCAGCGCGTTCGGCGTGGTGGTCAGCGTCATCACGGACGATCCGAGCACCAGGTAGACCAGGCGCATCGCCATGAACACCGCCATCCGGATCCCCTCCCGGGTGACCTTCAGGAAGCCGAACCTCCACAGCACCTCGCCGTCCGTCAGGAAGAGGTTGAAGCTCATACTGATGAGAAGCAGGACGATGATCGCACGCAGCCCCCGCACCATAAAGCTGAACGGCACCTTCGAGAGCCTGATGCAAAGCACGAGGAACACCGTGCAGAGCGCGTAGCCTGCGAAGGAATCGCAGAGGAACAGGCAGACGATGAACACGAGCGTCCCGAAAAGCTTCGTGCGCGGGTCCATCCTGTGAAGGACCGAGTCCGCCGGATAATACTGGCCGAGGGTAATATCTTTCAGCATCGCTTACCCTCCTTCTTAAGAAGCGCGAGGATCGCGTCGCGCGCCCCGCTGACCGTCGTGATGTCCTCGGAGAGCGGCACGCCGCTTTCACGGAGATGCTGCACGATGTACGTGACCTGCGGCGCGGAAAGCCCGATCTTCTCAAGCTCCCTGTAGTGCCGGAACACCTCTTCAGGCGTGCCGTCGTACGCCTTTTCGCCCGCGTTCATCACGATCAGGCGGTCCACATACCGCGCGACGTCTTCCATGCTGTGCGAGACGAGGACGATGGTCAGGCCCCGCTCCTTCTGAAGCGCGCTGATCCGGTCCAGGATCTCGTCGCGGCCCTTCGGGTCAAGCCCGGCGGTCGGCTCGTCAAGGACCAGGACCTCCGGCTGCATGGCAAGCACGCCGGCAATGGCCACGCGCCGCTTCTGGCCGCCGGAAAGCTCAAAGGGCGATTTCCTGTAATGCTTCTCCTTGAGCCCGACCATCTTCAGGGCCTCTGTCGCCCGCTTCTCGACCTCGTCCTTCGAAAGCCCCATGTTCGCCGGGCCGAAGCAGACGTCCGAGAAGACGTCGACCTCAAACAGCTGGTGCTCGGGATACTGGAACACGAGCCCTACATGCGTGCGCAGGTCCTTCATGCTGTAGCCCGGCGCGTAGATATCCTCGCCGTTATAGTAAAGCTTCCCGCTGGTCGCGCGGAGAAGCCCGTTCAGATGCTGGATCAGGGTCGATTTCCCGGAGCCGGTGTGGCCGATCAGCCCGACGAACTGCCCGTCGGGGATCTCGAAGCTCACGTCCTTCAGCGCGTACGTCTCAAAGGCTGTCCCCTGTCCGTATATATATGTGAGATGTTCCGCTTTTATCGACATACCGTCTCCGTCAGTTCACGTTTTTTCCTGTTTCTCTTTTTTGCGGGGGCGTCTGCATCGTCCGCGGGGCCTTTCGCGGTCCCGGCCTTGCCTGATGCATCGCCCGCTGCGCCTTTTGTGGTCCCGGCTTTGCCTGCTGCATCGTCCGCGTGGCTTTTCGTGGTCCCGGCTTTGCCCGCTGTGCTTCCGCTTTTCCCGGCATTGATGACCGGAAGGAGCGCTTCCGTGAATTCATCGATGGTCAGGATCCCGTCCGGCAGGTCCACGCCCGCCTGCTTCAGCTCCCAGGCGAGCTCAGTCACCTGCGGGACGTCCAGGCGGTAGCCCTTCAGCTCGCTGACGCGCGAGAAGATCTCCTTCGGCGTCCCGTCCATCACGATTTTTCCCGCGTCCATGACGATCACGCGGTCCGCGCCGGTCACCTCCTCCATATAGTGGGTGATGAGGATCACGGTGATGTTTTCCTTTTTGTTGAGCTCCGTGACGGTCCTTATGACCTCGCGGCGCCCGTTCGGGTCAAGCATGGCCGTGGGCTCGTCGAGGACGATGCAGGCCGGCTTCATGGCCATGACGCCCGCGATCGCGACGCGCTGCTTCTGCCCGCCTGACAGGCGGTTCGGCGACTTCAGCCGGTACGCGGTCATGCCGACGGCCTTCAGGCTCTCGTCGACGCGGCGCCAGATCTCCTCCGTCGGGACGCCTATATTCTCCGGCCCGAAGCCGACGTCCTCCTCGACGACGTTCGCGATGATCTGGTTGTCCGGATTCTGGAAGACCATCCCCACCGTTTTCCGAACGTCCCAGATATGGTCATCGTCCGCGGTATCCATGCCAGAGATCAGGACCGTTCCCTCCGTTGGAAGGAGGATCCCGTTCAGGGTCTTCGCGAAGGTCGACTTCCCGGAGCCGTTGTGGCCGAGGACCGCGACGAAATCTCCCTGTTTGATGGCGATATCCATGTGGTCGACCGCACGGCTCACGTCCGTGACCTTATCGTCGTCGTCCTTCGTTATATAATCAAAAACAAGCTTTGCCGCTTCGATAAATCCCATGCTTTACTCCGTGCCGGAACCCGGCATATAATTTTTCACCCCGAAGGACCCGATCTCACCGCTTCCGTCCGCAGCGCGGAAAAAGGCCGCCATGGACTGCTCCTCCGTCATGGAGGCAAGGATATACTCGGTCCCGCTGCCCTCCGACCGGACGAACCCCGGAAGCTTTTCCGGGACGTCCGCGATCTTCAGGCCCTTTACGGGAACACCGCCGACCGAGACCTCCGCGGCCTCGTATCCCTCTCGCCCGGTATCAAAGACAAGCTCATCCACCACGCAGCCGGCGGGCTCCATTTTCCCTTCCGACCCGTTCGTGTACGCGATGTCCGCGAGACAGCTGTCCCCGTCAAAAAGAAGCGCGCGGTACTGCGTGCGCGGCGCCGCGTCTGACCCGGTCGCGAGGACCGCCAGGTACTCCCCGTCCTTTTCCGCCTTCAGCGTGAAGCCGGCGGAAAGAAGGGCACTGAGCTCTGTCTCGCCGATGCTTACATCGACCCCGTTCACCGTAATGACCGGCACGGGGACCGGCGTCTCCTCCTCCGCGGGCTCCGGCGCCGGAAGCTCCTTCTCCGGGACCAGGTAAAGGTACGCCGTGAGACAGAGCAGCGCGGCCGCCAGAAGGTACATGGCGCCCCAGAAAAACTTTTTCATGTTTAAACTCCCTCCCGGGAATGATTTCCGGAAACAGCAAAACCCCTCAAGCCGCGCGGGCCTGAGGGGTTTGACGTGCGTAAGAGGATTCGAACCCCCGACACCTTGGTCCGTAGCCAAGTGCTCTATCCAGCTGAGCTACACGCACTAACCTGTTGCGTTTGAAATAATAGCGCAGACCCGAAGCTTTGTCAAGCGCTTTTCTTCCCCTGCGGATAAGAACTTTCCGGCGGGAAATGCCTACTCCGCGCGGACGATGCGGAAATCCCCGCTCTCCATGGAAAGCTGGAACATAAGCTTCCTCAGGTTTTCATCCTCCAGGTTACCGAGTACCGTGAGCTCGAACGAGACCTGCTTCCCGTCCTCAGGATAACCGGTCAGCTCCATCCTTTCCATATTATATCCATGGTCGCCGATCATGCAGAGAATGGAGGACATCGCGTTCGGGCGGTTCGGCCTTGTGAGGCGGAAGACCACGCGCTTTCCGTCCGGCGCGGGGCTTACGCCCTCCGGGAGGCCCGGAAAAAGGTCCGGATCCCATTCGAAGAGGCGCCCGTACTGGTACATGCGGCTTGCCTCCATGATCTTTTTTACGACCGCCGCGTAGGCCGCCGCCCGGTCCCCCGGCACGCCCTCCAGGAGACGCCTTATGATCTCCGCTTCGCGCTCCGGGCGGAAGATGGCCGTCTCCCCCGCTGCTGCCTTCGCTTTCGCGACCTCAAGGGAACAGTCGAAACGCTTCATGAGAAGATCCTTCAGCTGAAGGTCCAGTCCGTCGATCATTTCCCTGACTTCCTCAAGCCTCATTTCCGCGCACCTCCCCGATCTATCGATACTGTTTATCATTATAATGCTTAGTATGTATTTTACGCAGATGTTTTTTGTTTTTTCGTTGTTATAATTATAGAGGAAGACATCTCGCCGGACCCCTCAGGGGCGCCTGCGCGGGTCCTGACAATAAACGAAAGGAAGATCTGATCATGGCTGAAGTAAATGTTACAAAGAATTGCCCGCATTGCGGTACTGAAATGACACTGAAAATTGCTGCTTATCCGATGGGCAGTGCCTTCATGAAAGAGCGCTTCCATGTCGATATTTACAGCTGCCCGAACTGCAAGCTCGTCAAGCTCTTTGAGTCGGAGACCGTAGAAGATATGGTCGTCTGCCCGAAGTGCGGCAACCGCCACAGCGCGAAGGAGCGCTGCTCCATCTGCGCGCTGAACTCCGCGTTCGACGGCACCTTCACGAACTGAGGCGCAGGGACTGACACGTCAGAACTGAGGCGTAAGAACCGACGCGCAGGAACTGACGCGCAGGAACCAACGCGTAAAAACTGGCGCGTAAGCGGGGAGCTCCCTCCCCCCGCCTGCGTGCGGGAACAGCAGAAGCAAGGCCTGCATCCACCAGGATGCAGGCCTTGCTTTTTCATCTCGGCAGGGACGCGCACGCCCGCGGTACGGAATATGCAGTCCTGCCGCAGCCCGCGGGCGGCCGGCATCGTCCGCTTCTCTTTTTTAAGCATGGATGACCAGGCGCTGGTCCGTGTTCGCCTCGATCAGCCCGTGGCTTAAGAAGTACTCCTCGACCACGTCGGTCACCTTGGTCGCGACGACGCGCGGGATGTGGGAATTCTTCTTCACCTCCTGCTCCGTAATGTCGAAGCTCGTTTTCATATTCAGGAAATGGTATTTTTCAAGACAGAGGCGGATCTCCTGGTCGTCCGCGATCTCCACGCCGTCCAGCTTCATGCTGAGCATGGTGCCGGTCTTCCTGTCCCACTCGGCGCGGAAGCCCTTTGACGGCTGATAGAACTCCGTATGGCAGTCCTCGTCGAAGGCTTCCTCGCGCAGCATGTAGGAGATCATGTGCCTTAGCTGCGCTCCCGTCACGTAGATCCGGTAAAGCTCCGCGTTGAAGGGATAGCAGACCATGAGGTCCTCCTTCGTGATGATGGGCCCCAGCTTCTGCTGGCGGATCGCGCCGGAAGCGATCAGCACGAGGTCTGCGCCGGTAACGTCCTGGATCACGTCCGAGAACACGTGTCCCAGCATGGTCTCCTTGTTCCTCTGCGGATGCGTGTATGCTTCCGCGAACCTCGTCAGGATCTTCCGGTACTTCCGGTCCGTCTCGTCCTTGTAGGAAAGCAGGACATCCTCCAGGGCGGGATCCCGCGGGCAGGTCTTTTCGTTGATCGGGATGAGCTCCCACTTGTAGTCCCAGAGCGAGTTCGTCTCCATGTCGATCTCGATGTCGAACCTGCCGATCTGGTCCGTCCCGTACGCAGCCTGGACGATCGGGATGCCGTTCACCACCGCCGGCTGCTCCAGCAGCGTGTGGCTGTGGCCTCCGATGATCACGTCGATGCCCCACCGCGGGTCGAGAAGCTCCGCGAGCTTCTTGTCCGCGTCAAACCCGATGTGGGTGAGGAGCACCGTCAGGTCGATATCCTCCGTCTGGTAGGCGTCGCAGATGCGCCCGATCTCCTGCGCCGCATCGTAGATATCCACGAGCGTGCCGATGATGCCCTCGTTTTTCGTCTGCGCGAGCGTTTCTTCCGTCAGGACGCCGATGAACATGATCTTCATACCGCGGATCCGCTCGATGATATACGGGCGGAACAGGCGGATGCCGCGCTCCCTCAGGTACATGTTCGCGTTGATGATCGGGAACTCCGCGCACTTTTCAAGGAACAGAAGGTGGGCCACGCCGTAGTCGACCTCATGGTTCCCGAGCGTCACCACGTCCGGGCCGAGAAGGTTCATGATCTCGATCGTCGAGACTCCCTTGTATTCGCTGTCGATCAGCGATCCGCGGAACATGTCGCCTGCGATCGCGTAAAGCACGTTCTCCTCTTCGTTGCGGACCTTGTGGACATAGCCGGACAGCCGTGATACGCCTCCGACAAGCGCGCTGTCCAGATGCTCTTCCATGAAGTCACCATGCAGGTCGTTGGAGTGGAGCAGTGTCAGTTTTCTTATATCCGCCATAGTCTCATCTCCTTAAGTATTATGATATCCGGACCGGCTGCCGGCCGGGCAAAACCGAAGCAGTTCCTCGACACTATTGTTTATTTTGTCGCATATGCGAATATTTTGTCTTGTCTGTTTAGCCATGGGGACAGTCCCCATGGTCGAAAGCCGGGTCAGCTGTTGAGGAAGGTGAGGGCCGCGTTGACCATGACCTCCATGCCCAGGGAAAGCGCCGCCTCGTCCGGGATCATGTGCCCGCTGTGGACCGGGTAATACGGCTGCCCGGGCTCCGTGGAGCCGAGGAAGTAGAACGCGCACGGGACCTTCTCGCAGAAGTAGGAAAAGTCCTCCCCGCCGAGGTTCGAGGATTCGGGGATCACGAGGCCCTCCGGCCCCAGGACGTCCACGACGGCGTCCTTTACGATCCCGAACATCCCCGGGTCGTTGATGGTGGGCGAATAGCACCGGAGATATTTCAGCTCCCCGCTTCCGCCCATGCTTTCCGCGACGCCCTTCACGATCGCGCCGATCCTGCCCTCCATGGTATCGCGTACCTTCGGGTCCAGGTTCCGGCAGGTGCCCTCCATAACGACCTCGTCCGCGATCACGTTGTACCGCCTGCCGCCGCGGATGGTCCCGACCGTCACGACGGTGCTGTCAAGGGGCCCCACGTTCCGGGAGACGATGGTCTGCAGCGCGCTGACCACCTGCGCCGCGATCACGATCGCGTCGATCCCGTCCTCCGGCCTGGAGCCGTGGCTGTTCTTCCCGCGGATCGTGATGAAAAAGCGGTCGGAAGATGCCGACATGGCCCCGGTCCTGACCGCGACCTTCCCGGTCGGGAGATCCGGCGCGACATGCTGCGCGAACATGCCGTCCACGTGCGGATCCTCAAGGACGCCGTCCGCAATCATCTTCTTCGCGCCGCAGTCGGCAGCATCCTCCTCCGCGGGCTGGAACACAAGCTTGATACGTCCGCGGAAGGCATCCCGCATCTCATTCAGAACGAGCGCTTCGCCAAGCAGCATGGCAGCGTGGGTATCGTGCCCGCAGGCGTGCATGACCCCGGGGTTCTGCGAGCAGAACGGGAGCCCTGTCTCCTCCACGATGGGCAGGGCGTCGAAATCCGCGCGGAGCCCCAGGCATTTTCCTTCGCCGGTCCCTTCGATCAGGGCGGTCACGCCGTAACCGCCGACCCCCTCCTTCGGTTCAAGCCCCATTTCACGGAGCTTTGCCGCGATATAGGCCGCGGTCTCCTTCTCCTCATGGGAAAGCTCCGGATGCGCGTGAATGTGCCTCCGGTATTCCAGCATAGCCTGCGTATGCTTTCTTACCAGCTCCGCTGCCCTCTCATTCCTCATCGTCCACCTCCATCGCGAGCGACGCGAAGATCCGCGCGCTGAGCGGGATCACGCTTTCATCGACATCAAAGAAGCTGTTGTGGTGCGGCGCCTTGAGCGGCATGCAGAGCACGAGCTCCGTCGCCTTCCCGCCGTGCGCCTGGACGTCGCGCATCATGGTCGTGACGTCCTCGCCGCCGCCGAAATCCGTGTCCTCGATGACCTCATTGACACCCTCGACCCGTCCAAGGACCTTCATGGTCCTTCTTACAAGATCCGGGTCGCAGACGACACTGCCCGCCTCGCCCATGAACCGGGTCTCCACGGTGCAGCCGTACATGTCCGCGGCGCCCTTCAGGACCCGCATCGCGGCGTCATACATGTAGCTGTTGATCTCCGGCGTCTTGCCGCGGGTCTCGATGGACATCTCCGCCTCGCCCGGGATCACGTTCCTTCCGGTACCGGCCTTCAGCGTCCCGATGTTGATGCGGCTCGAGCCGGCGGAATGCCGAGGGATCGCGAGCATGTTCAGCACGGCCGTGCTGGCTGCCGCCAGGGCATTGCTCCCCATCTCCGGGGACGCTCCGGCATGCGCCGGGACGCCGTGGATCATGGCATCGAACTTCGTGCTGCAGAGGAAGCCGTGCCCGCCCGCGAACACGGTGCCGGTCTTCATCCCCTTAATAAGCCCCACATGGCCGCCGAAAAAATAGTCGCAGCCGGAAAAATGCCCTGCCGCGGTGAGGCTCGCGGCTCCGCGGAGGCCCTCCTCCGCCGGCTGGAACACGAGGATGACCTTCCCCTTCAGCTGGTCCCTGTACGCCGTAAGGAGCTTCGCCGTGCCGATCCCGATCGCGGCGTGCGCGTCATGGCCGCAGGCGTGCATGCAGTTCTCATGCACCGAGCGGAAGCCCTCCCGCGCGGGAATGTGGTCACTGCTGTCTGCCTCCCCGACGTCGTTGCAGTCGATATCCACGCGGATCCCGACCGTCGGTCCCGGCAGCGCGCCCGCGATCTCCGTGATGCAGCCGGTAAAGCCGCCCTCCATAGCCTTCACAAGGTCAGGGCGGTCCGTCTCGGAAAGCGCGCGCTCAAAGCAGCGCCCGAGGACCTCGGGCTTCGGCAGCCCGTACCGCTTCTCCGCGACGTGGATGGACGGGCCGTACTTCACCGGGAGGCCCAGCTTTTCAAGCTCCGTGATGATCCGCGCCGTCGTCCGGAACTCCGTCCAGCCGGACTCCGCGTATTTATGAAAGTCCCTCCGGAGGGCCGTAAGTTCCTCCGCGAACCGGTCCATGTCGATACGGTCAAATGTCATGGTAAAAGCTCCTTTCAGAATGCGGACGATGCAGGCCCTCCCGCCGGGCGCCGCCGGCCGCTCAGTGCGTCAGCAGATCCAGGCAGAGCTCCGCGGTCAGGTTCAGGTTCCTGATCTTCAGGGTCTCCTCCTTCGTATGCACCTTCGTCATGCCGGTGCCGAGCACCACGCACGGGATCCCCTTCCGGTTATAGATGTTCGCGTCGCTCCCGCCGCCGCCCGCGGCCAGGTTCGGCTCGACCCCGAGCCGCCCGAACGCTTCAAGGAGCGGCTTCACGATATCTCCCTCCGGGTCGATGCTGTAGGAGACGTAGTTCGTGTAAAGCTCGCAGTCAAGCGATGCCCCCGTCTCCGCGCAGCCCGCCTCAAGGCAGGCCTTCATCTGCTCCGCCTGGGCGTTCAGCTTGTCGAAATTCCGGCTCCTGACCTCCGCGAAGAACTCACAGAGGTCGGGGACGATGTTAGTCGCGAACTCGGATCTCAGCACGCCGATGTTGCAGGTGGTCTCCGCGTCGATCCTTCCCAGGTTCATCCTCGCGATGCCCTTCGCCGCCGCCTGGATGGCGCTTATGCCCTCCTCCGGCGCGAGGCCGGCGTGCGCCCGCTTTCCGTGGATCTCCGCCTTCACCTTGACCTGGCCCGGCGCGCTTAAGATGACCTTCCCGACGTCGCCGCTCGAATCAAAGACATATCCCTTCCTGCTTTTCAGCTGCGAAACGTCGAAGGCCTTCGCGCCCCGCATGCCGCCCTCCTCGCCGATCGAGAACACGAGCTCCGCGCCCCTGTGCGGAAGGTCCCTTTCGAGGACGACCCGCACTGCCTCCAGGATCCCGCAGATCCCGGACTTGTCGTCGCCGCCGAGGATCGTGTCCCCGGAGCTTCTGATCACGCCGTCCCCGATGACCGGCTTCACCCCGATGCCGGGCTTCACGGTATCCATATGCGCGGACAGGAGGTACGGCTCCCCCTCCATGGTCCCTTCAAGCTTCGCGAACACGTTGAACCCGTTCGAGCCGTAAGTCTTTCCTGCTTCATCTGTATGTACTTCGAGCCCGAGCGCCTCGCATTCCTTAACAAGGCGTTCCCCCATGGCCCGCTCATTTCCCGTTTCACTGTCGATCCTTATGAATTCCAGAAACTGCTCCAGAAGTCTGCTTTCGTTGATCATCGTCCGCCCTCCTGTTTTAATAAAGTGTCCTGTCAAGGACCTTTTTTACCTCCGCCATGTCGATCCTGCCGCTGAACCTCTGCGGCCGCTTCTTCCACCAGGACCCGAGGTCCCGGTAATCCACCGCGTTCTGGACCCCGTCGACGCGGAAGGTGGCGCGCCCGTAGTTGTCCGCGAAGACGATCAGAAATTCGACAGGGATCTCTTTCAGCTTTTCTTTTGCGAATACCTTTAAAAGCAGGGAACGCTGCTCCCTCAGGGCCGGCATCGGGTTCTGCTCCTTCCGGAGCTCCGTCCCGCCCTTCAGAAGCCATTCCCGCATGTTCGCGCCCCCGGTGACATGCAGACCGAAGTGGAACACGCGGCCCACATAGACGCGGTCCTGCGAGATCATGATGAGCTCCGAGGGAAGGCTTTCCGTCCCGTACCAGATCGTGCGGTCCGTGTAGACCTCCGCGCCGGGCCCGCCGAGCCTTTTCAGCTTTGCCGCGGTGCGCGCAAGCGCCTTTTCCCTTGTGCGGTTCTTCTTCAGGTACTGCGTGGCGGCGTAGAGGACCGCGCAGCCGGCCAGAAGGATCGCGAAAAAGCCGGCATAATCCCCCGGCGTATGGAGCTTCCAGATCTGGAAGCCTTCAAAAAGGAGCGGCACTGCCTTAAAAGCTGTAAGTGTGAGCATATATGGTTCTCCAGTTATTGCCCGGCGGACATGCCGGGCGCAAATCAAAGCTCCCTTCCGCGGCGGCCCTTCAGGGCTTGCCTCCGGAAGGGAGCTTTTCAGTTTTCAGTTACACGGGACGGGCCCGCGCGGACATTGGCCGCGGAAAAAACATGATGTTCCTTACAGGATGCCTGCCGGCAGATAGAAGCCGACGCCCGGGCCGATCGGAAGGCCGATCAGCATCCAGATGCCGAGGAAGATGATCCATGCGACCTGGAGGGCAATACCGATCGGGAACAGGCCTGCAGCCATGGTACCGATCTGGAGGTCCTTGTCGTACTTCGCCTGCGCGACGCCCAGGGTGACCCAGATATACGGGGACAGCGGCGTGAACGCGTTCGTCGGGGAATCGCCCAGACGGTAGATCAGCTGTACGAAGCCGGGGTGATAGCCGAGCAGCATGAGCATCGGGACGAAGACCGGTGCAAGGATGGCCCACTTCGCGGAGCCGGACGGGACGAACAGGTTGATGAGGCCGGTCATGAGGATGATGCAGACGATCATGCCGAAGCCCGTGAAGCCTGCCTTCGCAAGGGTCTCCGCGCCGCCGATGGCGATGACCGTGCCAAGCTTGGTCCAGTTGAACAGGGAGTTGAACTGTCCGCAGAAGAAGCAGAACACGACGTAGGAGCCCATGTTCTTCATCTGGTGCGTCATGGCCTTGTTGACGTCCTTCGTGCTCTTGAACCTGCCGGACGCGTAGCCGAACGCGATGCCGGGGATCGAGAAGAAGAAGAACAGGACGGGGATCAGGCCCTTAAGGAGCGGCGATCCGACAAAGGCACGGCTGCCGTCCTCCCCGATCTTCGCGAGCGGACCGACAAAGTAGCCGACCAGGATGATAATAAGGTAGATCAGGGCCGAGATCCCGGCTGCGCCGAGCGCCTTCTTGTCCTTCGGGTCGACATCCTCAAGCTTCGGGATCTCGACGCCCTCGTCGACGTTCGGGACGTACTCGCCGAAGCGCTTGTCTACGACCATATTACAGACGGAGCCGATGACCAGCGCGCAGAGGAACGTGGAGGCGAACATGAAGATCCAGTTACAGGTAACGTCGACGTGGTACTTGCCCTCTCCCAGGAACCCGTCAAGGACGGTGTTCGTGATGCCCTGGAGCAGGGAGTCGGTACCTGCGATCATGAGGTTCGCGGAGAAGCCTGCCTGCGCGCCGGCGTAGCCGTTGATCATACCGACGACCGGGTGCTTTCCGGCACCGATGTAAAGGACAGCGGCGATCGGGGGGATGACGACCATTGCCGTATCGGAAGCAAGGTTGCCGATGGTGCCGACGAACGCGATGACGAACGGCAGGATGACCGGCGGGATGTTGCGGAGCTTGTCATTCAGAAGGGTCAGGATCAGGCCGGACTCCTCGCACATGCCGATGGCGAGGGTCATCGTAAGGACCAGGCCCAGCGGCGCGAAGCCGGTGAAGTTCTTGACCATGTTGTCAAGGAACCAGAGAACACCTTCCGAGGAGATCGGGTTCTGTACGGCGACGACCTCGTTGGTTGCCGGATTCAGCGCGGAAACGCCGACCGCCGCAAGGATCGCGCTGATGATCGCGACAATGATGAAAAGATAAAAGAACATGATTGCCGGAACAGGAAGTTTGTTACAGGCCCTCTCAAGAAAATCCAGGAACTTGTCAAATCCTGTTTTTTTCGGTGCTGCTTTCGAACTCATAAAGTCCCTCCTTCTTTTATTTTCGGCCTTTTCCCCCAAGGCCACAGGAATACACGTATAGTTTAGCATGACGCCCCGTTTTGTTCAATATTTATATATTTTTCTTTCTCCGCCTTTCCTTTATCTGCAAAATTGCCCCTCTTCATTAAAAAGCCATAAAAAAAGGCCCTGAAAAGCAGGGCCGGAGTTAACAAATATTTTATTTTTACAGGGCGGTCTTTCACCGGGCGCACCGTCTCCGGGCGCTCTTTCACCGGACGATCCGCCGCCTGAGGGTCGCGCCCGCCTTCCTCGCAGCCTGCAGGAACATCGTCCGCTCCTCCTCCGTCATGTCTGCAGTGCAGGCTTCGGTGACGTCGCCGACCGCGCGGGAAAGCGCCTCCATGACCGGGCCTGCCGCGTCGGCGAGCTCCGCGGTCCTCGGATCCCCGAGCTCCACCTTAAGAAAGCCCTTCAGCGCGAGCCGCTCTATGACAGCCGCGAGGATGATCTGCGAGACCCCGAGATACTGCGCGGTCTCCGCAAAGCTTTCCGGCTTTCCGAAGGTCCTGAGCCAGAGGAACAGCTTCAGGTCGCGCGTTTCGAGGCCTGTCTGCTGGGCGGTGAGCTCTATCTCACGGTCAAAGCTCCTGTTCATATAGTAGAGATCCGTCCAGAGATCGTCCGCCATCGCCTCGCCGGGCGCGGTCACGCGCTCCCGGCCGAGCTTCATCGTGCCCGGAAGGCCGGGGATCGCCGCGTCGTCATGCGCGTAGTCGATGAGGAAGCTGTAGATCTCGCCGCGCTTCGCCTCGTACTCCTCAGGGTCGTAGATCTTTTTGTAGAAATCGCTGTAGTATTCGATCACGTTCAGCTTCATGCGGACGATCTTCCGGATCTGCATGCCCTGCTGGACCAGCGACCCCTCCGTCTTTACGTAGTAGTAGGTCGGCACGCGGAGGACGTACACGTTCGTGACGTGGAGCAGGTACTCCATGTTGAAGATAAAGTCCTCGCACCAGCGGAGCTCGGGGTCCATGCGGATATGGAACTCCTCGACGATGCTCCTCCGGAACAGCTTGTTCCAGATGACGCCGTAATAATAGTCCGCGGGGCTTTTTGACATATGGTCCGCGAACTCGTTCCGGGTGATGAGCCCCTCCTCGTCGATGGAGCCCTTCCTCGACGTGTGCTCCCCCACGACGCGGTAAAAGTCGCTGATGACCATATCGGCTCCGTTCTCCTCCGCGGCGCGGACAAAAAGCCTGGACGCCTCCGGCGTGATCCAGTCGTCCGCGTCAAGGAACTGCAGGTACTCGCCGCGCGCCATGTCGATCGCCATGTTCCGCGTATTGCTCACGCCGGAGTTCTCCTTGTGCACCACCCGGACGCGGCTGTCCTGCTTCGCGTAGCGGTCGCAGATCTCCGGTGAACCGTCCCGGCTCCCGTCGTCCATAAGGAGCAGCTCGAAATCCTCAAAGTCCTGTCCGAGGACGCTGTCGACGCAGCGTCCGAGCACCGCCTCCGCGTTGTACACGGGGACGATGATACTGATCTTCGGTGTATCCATAGATCCTTCTCCTTTCAGAAGCGGCCGATATGCGGAGGCACCCAGCCCTTTTTGAGGCAGCAGGAAAGGTCCCAGCCTGCCTTCCAGAATTCCTGTCCCTGATAGATCCCCTGCGGGTCAAGCTTCCAGCTCCAGTAGCACCAGCCCGCCGCCTCGCGCCACGCGCCCAGCTCCATCTTCGCGACGATACGGAAACGCCGCTGCCGCTCTGCCGCCATCCGCCGGCGGTAATCCGCGGTACGGGCAGCATCACCCGCCTTTCCGGACGCCGCGCGCATCCGTTTTTTCATGGCCTCCGGCACCACGCCCGGGTTCCCGGCGAGCTCGTAAAGCCTGTCCACGCGCCGCATCCCGCGCCAGCCCGGCAGGTCGTGCGCCCAGTGGCTGCAGATGCACCACTCTCCGACCAGGACGGGGATGTCCTTTCGGAGCGCGCGGATCCTGCGCCGCACGATATCAAGGTAGATCCGGTAGACGAAGGGCCTGTGGACCGGGATGTACATTTCCATGGCCCAGATATACGGGTGGATGTCCAGCATGACGTTCTTCATGCCCTGCTCCCGGAAAAAGCGCCTCCACGGGCCGAACCGGAACCCGTCGTGGAAAACGATAGTCCTGTCCTCGGGGAGGATGGCCCTGAGCCGCAGGTAGGCGTCCTCGTAATAGCGCTTCAGGAAGGCGGTCGGCACGAAGCCGGAGCCCTTCGCCTCCTCGGGATCCGCCGCCATGCGGGTGCTCGCGGCGAAGCGCCAGACCATGTGGCTGATCGGCTCGTTCACGACCTCGATGCCCATGAGGCCAGGCCGCTTTCCGTAGCGCTCCGCGAGGCGCTCAAGGACGCGCAGGCAGTACTCCACGCTTTCCGGGTCAAGGTGCCAGCGGCACACGCCGACGATCCCGCCGTTGTCGTACCCGTTCTGCCCGCCGGGCGTCGTATGGAGGTCGAGAAGGATCTTCAGCCCGTATTTCTCCGCCCAGTCAAAGGCGCGGTCAAGGTACGAAACGCAGCCCGGGACGCCCCGCCCGTGGAGCGCGGCCGCCCCGCGTGGTTCGGGCGTATCCGGCCCGAACACGTGGTAGGGGACCGGGATCCGCACGAGGTTCATCTCCGCCGCCGCGATCCTCCGGAAGTCCTCCTCCGTGACATAGGTCTCCCTGTGCCTCCGGATCCGCTCCCTGACCTGCTTTCCCGACTCGCGATGCGCAAGGATGTGGCGCCCCAGCCAGGTCTCGTCCTCCGCGTCCGTCCCCGCGAAAAGATCCGGGTGCATCCACTTCTCAAGCACGAGCCAGTTTCCAAGATTCACGCCCTTCCATCTCATGGAGCTCCCCTCCTTCGACCATGGGGACTGTCCCCATGGCTCAACATTTCCTCGCCTTCATGTTGATTAACGCACAAAAAACAGGCACGGTGTTTGACCATGGGGACTGTCCCCACGGCTCAACACCGTGCCTATTATACAACAAATGCCGTATTCCCGGAAGCATGCGGGCTTACGCGGCGGGGCGGTCCTCCCCGGTGCCCCAGACGGCCGCGGCGGCAAGGCCGATGCACGCGGCGATCAGCTTTCCAGCCATGAGCGGCAGCGCGGTCCGCGGCGCGAACTGCATCGCGAACGCGAGGAAGTCGCCGACGGCGAAGCAGGCGGACGTGAGGAACGCCGTGTTCAGCATGGCGCTCCTCGGCTCGTAGGACGCGAGGTCAAAGATGACCGGCATGGAGTTCACGCAGCTCGTGATGAGCGCGTTCACGCCCTCCCCGTCGATCTTCAGGAACGCCGCTGCCGTATCGAAGCCCTTCTTCAGGATGAGCCTCGCAAGCTCCACCGCCGGAAGGATCCCCGCAAGGAAGATCGCGATCCGCGCGATCACGGGCAGTACCTCGTCAAGCGGCGTCATGTTCTTAACGAGAGCGATGCCGGTATACTCCTTGAGGACGATCGCGGAAAAGCCGAACAGCGAGATCCCGCGGACCACGTAGGAGATCAGAAGGAAGAGCTTCTGTGCCGCGGCAGGCGATATCCGGAAAAGGAGGATAAGGAGGATGCACATCACGATGATCGGAAGGAGGCTCGAAAGGATCACGTGCAGGGGAAACCCGCCAAGGAGCCCTGAGATCACACAGCCTGCGGGGATCGTGATGAAGCCGGCCAGGAGTCCCCGCACGACCGCAGCGCGGTTCTCCGGGGATGAGTTCATGAGGGAGTAGGGGATCGTGAACGAGATGCTCACGCCGAGAAAGCTCGCGACGATCATCCCGTTGAAAAGGCCAGCCTCGGGATCCAGTGCCATTTCACGCGCCAGCACCGCCGCCCCGCTGTCGCAGCTGATCAGCATGCCGGCAAAAAACGACGGGTCGCACCCGATCATCGTCATGAGCGGCCCGACCGCCGGCGCCGCGACGCTGCTGATCCATGGCGCAAGGCACATGAACCCGGTCATCGTGATGAAAAGCCCCGGCAGGGTGCCGAAGCCCCGCCTGAACGCCTCCCCGAGATGAAGCCTGCTCCCGGTAAGGAAATCAAGCGCGCCGATACAGAAGAAAACCGCCATGAACCGTTCCATAAACTTACCTTTCCCTTTTCAGAACACTTACAGAAAAACTCCATACCACAGCCAGCGGCACCCGGAAAGAGCGTCGCTGGCTGTGGCAAAGCTTATGCTGTTTGTACAGCGGGGGGTCAGGCAATTACTCGAAGCAGAGTCCGTCGATCGCGATGGTTCCGCTCGCCGTGAGAACACCTCCGCCGCCGTCCGCACGGTCCGTGCCGCCCGGGATGAAGTAGCCGTTGATCTTCTGGATGCCGTTCGGCATGACCAGGAGGACGCCGAAGTCGGTCGTCTCGAGCACGTTGTGGCCTCTCTCCTTCAGGATCTTCACGGTATCGGGCGAGAACCCGTCCTCAAGCTCAAGCCCCTGCTCCAGGGTCAGGCAGCAGATGTGCGGGCAGTTCGCAGCTGTATTCATCATCATACCATAATCGATGGAGTTGATGATAGTCTGAAGATTGCTGGTGATGATGCGCGGGCCGCCTGCGGAACCGAACGCGAACACCGGCTCGCCGTCCTTCAGGACGATGCCCGGGCACATGCTGGACAGCGGGGTCTTGCCCGGACGGACTGCGTTCGCCATGCCGTACGCAAGTCCCTGCGTGGTCCTGACGCCGACCTTCGGGCTGAAGTCCGCCATCGTGTTGTTCATGATGAAGCCGCGTCCCGGGATCACGACGCCGCAGCCCCACCAGTTGCGGATGGTCTGGGTCTGGGAAACGACGTTCCCGAACTTATCCATGACGCAGAAGTTGGAGGTGCAGCCCCTGTACTCCTTGGCCTCGATACCGTCGGTCGGCTTGTACTCCTTCGCAACGTTCATGTCGATCTTCGCGGCAAGCTCCTTCGCGTACTCCTTGGACATGATCTTCTCGGTCTGGACATCGACGAAGTCGGGATCGCCCATCGCGACGGAACGGTCCGCGAACATCAGCTTCATGGTCTCCGCGATGACGTGCGTCGCGTCCGCCGAGTGGAAGCCCATGCCCTTGAGGTCGAAGTTCTCAAGGATATTGAGCATCTGGATGATGTGGGCGCCGCCCGAGGACGGCGGGCACATGGAGACGATGTCGTAGCCGCGGTAGTTCCCCTTCACTGCCTGCCTGACCTTCGGCGCGCAGTTCACGAGGTCTTCCTTCACAAGGAGGCCCTTGTTCTTATTGACGTACTCGACGATCTCGTCCGCGACCGGGCCGTTGTAGAACCAGTCGACGCCGTTCTTCGCGACCTGCTCCATGGTGTCGGCAAGGTCCGGATTCTTGACGATCTCGCCGAACTCTCTCGGCTTTCCGTTGTTGAGGTAATACTCCTTAAAGCCCTCGTACTCGGCAGAGTTGTGCTCCGCCTCGGGCGTGTTGGAGACGCGGGCATACAGGAAGCCGCACTTGAAGCCTTCGCGGGCTGCGCGGATCGCCGGCGCGGAGACCTGCTCCCAGGTCATGGTGCCGTACTTCTTAAGCAGCATGTCCATGGCGCGGTACATCGCCGGGACAGCGACGGCGCGGCCGGAGAATTCGGTGAGGTTCAGGTCGACCTCGCCGTTCTCGTCGAGGAACATATCCTGGTATCCGTTGATCGGCGCGACGCCGCGCGCATCGACCGCGTAGAACTCGTTCTTTTCCTTGTTGTAGGTCACGTGGAAGCAGCCGCCGCCGATACCGCTGTGGTACGGCTCAACGACGCCGAGCATCAGGGAGACGGCGCAGGCAGCGTCGTACGCGTTTCCGCCTGCCTTCAGGATCTCCAGGCCCGCGCTCGCAGCGTAGGGGCTGTTGCAGCTGACCGCCCCGTCGGTACCCTCGACGTGGGGCTTGTACATCGCGATCTCGGAAACTTCCCTGTTAAGATACGGTCTGTTAGGCATGGATCTTCTCCTTTCTGTAGACAGGACCGGGCGAACTGCCCGGCCCTGAAAGAACTGTTATGATCAGACAGCGATCTCTTTCTTGTTCGGCCAGATGCTGTCGCAGATCAGGCCGGTGACGACGTTGGCAACGATGGTCGGATAGAAGACGCTGATCTTGGAATTCATGCCGGAGAAGTTCCAGATCAGGGCGACTGCCACCGCGACAAGGATACTTGCCATCGCGGACTTGGAGGACGTCTTTTTGGAGAACATTCCTGCAAGGACTGCGTAAGCGAACGGAGTCATGACGATCATGTTGAGGGTCATGAACATGTTGGTGATGGAAGCGGACGGGATGATGAAGCCGATCGCCAGGGAAACGTACGCGATCACGATCGTGCCGACACGGGAGACCTTCAGGACCTTCTCGTCGCTTGCGCCCGGGTTGATCTGGCGCGCGTAGATGTTGGAAAGGACGGTACCGGTCGCCATCATCATGGTAGCCATGGTCGCCGCGATGATCATCGTGGTGACTGCGAAGACGATGCCTGCGTAGACCGGGCTGGAGTACTCGCGGATGGCCCATGCGTATGCTCTTGCGCCGTCGCCGAGGTCAGCGCCCTCGGTCGCCTTCGCCATCATACCGATCATGGCGGTAAGGATCGCGATCGGGGCAGCGATGATATATCCGAGCACGCAGCCCTTCAGCGCGGTACTGTCATCCTTCGCGGAAAGCATGGGCTGCATGGCCGCCTGGTTGACGAACGCGCTGGTGATGCCGCCGATGGACCATGCGAGGATCTGCTGGGTGGGCATCGCGGAAAGCTTGTCATAGCCCTCCGGCAGCTTCTGGATCAGGCCGCCGTAGCCGCCGAACTTCGGAAGCGTGGTCGCGATGAAGATGATGAGCAGGACGTAGGTCGCGATACTGACGATACGGCCGACGACGGAAGAACCCTTCATGCCTGCGAAGCCGGTGTATGCCGCCGCGATCGTGACGCCGACGAACATGGCCGCGCTGACGTTCAGCTGCGGAAGCACGATCTGGATAACGGAGGAGACGGTCTTCAGCTGGATCGGGACGTAAATGGTACCGTAGATCAGCCAGACGTAGGACTGGATGCGGGAGACTGTAGCGTCGTAGCGGTTCTCAAGGAAGATCGGCAGGGAGCTTGCCTTCATGTTCTTTCTTAAGTACTTGGCAAGAAGTCCCATGACCAGGATGTATACGCCGCCTGCGATGGAATACCAGCAGCCTGCGATACCGAGGGTGTAGCCGTTCTGTGCCGCGCCGACGATACTCATGCCGCCGATCTGCCATGCGCCGAGCATGGCGCCGACCGCGAACACGCTCATCGAACGGTCAGAGCCATTCCACTGGCTTGACTTGCCGATCGCCTTTCCTGCGTAAACACCTGCAGAGACGATCAGAATGAATGTTATTGCCCATACTGCTACTAACATAATCATTCTCCTTTCAGATAAAAACCTTATAGGTAGAGCTTACATAACAGACTATAGCGGATTCAGGAATGGAAATATTGTAAAAATCGGAAAAGCTCTTTACAGAGCCTTTCCGATTTTTATTAATTCTTTATTCTTTTCTGTGCCGGTGGGGAGGTCTGTGCCGGTTTTTTCACCAGACCGCAGATAAACCGTGCTGTTTTGTGCCGGTTTTCCGCCGTTTCCAGGTCTCCGGCAGCATCATCCCCTGCCCCTGTCCCGGAGCTCACCGGATCAGGTCCGCCCCGGGGTACCTCGGCGCCGCCGTTCGAGCCTCCTGAGCTCCGTCGGCCTGATCCCGGTCATCTTTAAGAACACCCGGTTAAAATGGGACTGGTCATAGAATTCCATCAGCTGCGAGATCTCCGCGAGGGATTCCCTTTCCGACTTTAAAAGGCGCTGCATGGCGCTCTGGAAGCAGATCTGGAGGTTCAGCTGCTTCGGCCCGATCCCGACACAGTCCCGCACGGTGCTCTGCAGGGAGCGCGCGGAATAGCCGAACTCCTCTTTCAGCTCCTGCATCTTCATGATCCGCCGGTGGTCCATCATGTAGCGGACGATGTCCAGCGCAAGCGCCTCTGTCCTTTCCTTCACGCCTGCAGGATGGCGCTTCGAGCATTCCTCAAGGAACGCCTTTGCGAACCGGAGCTGCTCCTCTTCGCTTTCCGCGTCATTGATCCTTTCGATGAGCCCCCGGGACCACGGCAGCAGGCTTTCAAGCTCCACCCCGTACGGGGAGATCTCCGAGGACGGGATCCCCGTGATATCCGAGAAGGCGCCGGCAGAAAACTGCAGCATCAGGATCTTCCGGAGTCCGTGCACCGGGACCCGGTCCTTATTCGGAAGCACGCCGAACAGGTACGCCGAGGGCGTATCCTGCTGCATGGAAAATTCGATCCCGAGCTGGCCAAGGCCCGGAAAGCAGTCCAGCGCGTCCGCGCCGTCCATCATGTCAAAGCGCCGCACCCTGACGGACTTCCCGCCCTCCGTAAGCACTCTCGGGGCGCGCTTTTCCTCGACCCTCCAGAGCGGCTGGAAGGAAAACGCGCCGTTAAGGACCTCGTCCCGGTATTCTGGCTGATTCCGGTCTTTCTCCGCCATAGTGCCCCCTTGCCGGTACTTGCCCCCGGCAGATCCTGAAAGCCCTCTGTCCCTGAAGGTTCAGGCAGACATTGCCGTTCCCTCGATCAGGGCGATGGTCTCATCCGTCGAAAGTACATCGCAGTAGATCACGCTCATGATCTTCAGCTCCGCGTCGTGGAGCTCCATGGAGCCCGCCGCGCAGGCATCCTCCACGCAGATCACCTTGTAGCCTGCGTCTGCGAGGCTCCGGACTGTACAGGCCACGCACTGGTCCGTCACGATACCGGTGACGACGACCGTGTCCACTCCCATGTTGCGGAGCAGGATCTCGTAGTTCGTGCCTGTCAGGACGCTGTCCGTCGTCTTGTTAACGACGATCTCGTCCGGAAGCGGCTTAAGCTCGTCCACGATCTGCGCCCCGTGGCTGTTCACCGGAAGGAAGATCCCGTTCCAGCCCTCCTCCTTCTGTACAGGGGACCGGTCAAGGCCGTCCGGGCGGAGGCATGCGATCCTGCCGTAGGTGACGATCATGTTCCGCGCGCGGAAGGTGTCAAGAAGCCTCCTGTTATTCGGGATCACGATCTCGTCAAGTCTGTCGTGGAACGGGATCCAGCGCTCCCACTCTCCCGCTGCCTGGAAGGCCTTCGCTTCATCGGAGTCCCTCAGGATAAACTCGTTCTGCATGTCGATGATCAGAAGCGCTGTCTTCGCGGGATCGATCACGGTCTCCGGGAAGCTGGTCATGGTCTCATAATAAAAGCTGGTATATTTTCTGCGCGGCCGCATAATCATGTTCCTTTCTGTTTCTGTGCTTTTCCTTTTGAATCCCATTGAAAATGCCGACCGCAGAAAAAGCATACCTCCTGCTACTGAAATTATAACCTCTGGAAAAAAAGGGGGAAATGCTCAGACTGCACAAAATCACAATTTAATTTTTGTATATTTCATGCAGTCTCTCTGCTTTCCGGGCAGAATCGCACCAAACCACATATTTCCTCTCATGAGGGAGGCCGTCGGCCCGTCTCCCCGGCTCTCCCGCCGGCCTTTCCTGTTCCTCCGGTTTTCCCGCCGGCCTTTCCTGTTCCTCCGGCTTTCCTGCCGGTTTTCCCTTACGTTACGCCTCCACCGTGTCGCTCGCGACGATATCCACGCCGCAGCCTGCGATGTTCTTCACGATCACGTCGTAGCGCTTCACCGGCGCCTTCACGACCGTCTTCTTAAGGATATCCATGCATGTGAAGAGAAGCTCCTTCGGGACCGGCTTTTCGGAACGCACCGGCAGGAGCGGCTGGTCCGCCCCCTCAAGCTTTACCGTGCTGGTCAGGATGCGCACCGGGTGCGCGAACTCCTGCCGCCCGTAGACCTCGCCCCGCTTGCAGGTATAGCCGCTGATCTGGTCGATCCGGTCCCCTTCCCCGGTGACCGTGATGCGGCAGCCCATCGGGCATACAGTACAGATGATCTCCTTTTCCATCCTTATACCTCCTCACCTGTGACTTCGACGGTGATATCATTTCCCGAAACGCTTCCGGTCTTCACGTCGACGTGGCACATCTCGCCCGGGTTCACGCGCTGCTCCTTCTTTTCAGAAAGCACCTTCCCTCCGGACTTCACGACGAGCTTCACCTTCAGCGCCGGCTTAAGCACCCGGAAGAAGAGCCGCACGGTCTCCTCCTCCGCCGTGACCACCACCTTATGCGGGCAGAGATAGCGGACGTTCGCGCCCGGGACGCACGGCACCCCGCGCACCGCGGCGGGAAGCGTTCCCATCGCGTACCTCGCGGCGGACCGCCCGGCGTTCAGGCTCTCCACGGTGACATTGTCCACCAGGTCGTTCACGTGCACCACGTTGCCGCACGCGAAAACATTCGGCGCCGTGGTCTGCATGAACTGGTTCACCTCCGGCCCGTTCGTGACCGGGTCAACATGGATCTCCGCCTTCCTCGTCAGCTCATTCTCCGGGATCAGGCCCACGGAAAGAAGGAGCGTATCGCACGGCACGAACTCCTCCGTCTCCGGAATGGGCTGCTTCTTCGCGTCGACCGCGGCGATGTACACGCCCTCCACGCGCTCGTTCCCGACGATCCTGGTGACCGTGTGGGAAAGCTTTAACGGAATGCCGAAATCGTCAAGGCACTGGACACGGTTCCTGGTAAGGCCCGCGAGGAAATCCATCAGCTCGACCACGCAGAGGACCTCCGCGCCCTCAAGTGTCATGCGGCGCGCCATGATCATGCCGATATCGCCCGAGCCTAAGATCACGATCTTTTTCCCGACGACCGCGTTCTGGCGGTTCACAAGACGCTGCGCGGCACCCGCGGTGTAGATGCCGGCCGGGCGCGTGCCCGGGATCTGGATGCCCGCCCTGGTCCGCTCCCTGCAGCCCATGGCGAGGACGATGCTCCTGCCCGTGACCTTTGTCATGCCGTACTTCCGGTTCACGCAGTATACCGCGGACTCCTCCGGCACGACCTCCAAGACCATGGAGTCGGTCAGCGCCTCCGCGCCGAGGGCGAGCGCCTCCTCCTTGAATGCGCCGGCATACTCCGGCCCGGTCATTTCCTTCTTAAAATATGTAAGGCCGAAGCCCGGATGGATGCACTGCTGAAGGATGCCTCCAAGCTTCTCGTCGCGCTCGATGATGAGGACCTTCTCCGCCCCCTCCTTCTTCGCCGCGACCGCCGCGGACAGACCGGCCGGGCCGCCGCCGATGATCACCACATCACAACTGATCTCGTACATTGTTCTCCTCCCGTCTTATCTCGTCATGCCCGCGACCATATAGGAGCCGCTGTTGTTTTTCGTTACCTGCTCCACCGGGATGCCAAGCTCCCGGGCAAGGATCTCGATGACCTTCGGTCCGCAGAAGCCTGCCTGGCAGCGCCCCATGCCGGCGCGCACCCTGCGCTTCACGGCGTCCATGCTGCGCGCGCCGAGCGGGCGGTGGATCGCGTCGAGGATCTCCCCCTCCGTGATGGTCTCGCAGCGGCAGATCACGCGTCCGTACGCCGGGTTCTCCCTGACGAGGGTGTCCTGCTCCTCACGGGAAAGCTCATGGAAGCGGACGATGCCCTTCCTCGTCTTCTTGTAATCCTCGCGGAAGATCATGGGCTCTCCAAGGTCGCGCATCAGATTCGCGACATACACGCCCATGGCCGCCGACAGCGTGAGGCCGGTGGAACGCACGCCGGAAAGGTTGATGAAGCCCTTCAGGTCGTCCCAGGTGTCGACGTGCAGGCCCTCCGGGTTCCTGTTCGGACGGAGGCCGCTGTACTGGGTGATGGAGTCCCGGACGTTGACGTTCGGGATCAGGCGCTTCACGTCCGCCGTGATGGAATCGAGCCCCTCCCTCGTGACGGACTTGTCCGTCTTGTTGTCAAGGTCCTCCGCCGTCGGCCCCACCAGCATGTTGCCGTGGATGGTCGGGCACATGAGCTTGCCCTTCGTGATCTTCGTCGGGATGGGAAGGACGATCTGACGCACCTTGCAGGACGTATTCTTGTCAAGGATAAAGAACTGTCCCCTTCTCGCGACGACCTTGTAGTCCGCCTTGCCGACCATGGCGGCGATCTCGTCGCAGTAGAGCGCGGCCGCGTTGATCACGTACCGCGTCTCGATGGTCCCGCCGGTTGTGACGACCTCCTTCACCGCGCCGTCCTCCGTCCTGATGTCCGTGACACGCGTATTAAGAAGGAAATGAACGCCGTTCTCGCACGCGTTTTCCGCGTACGCCTGCACGAGGATGAACGGGTCGATGATGGACTCCCGCGGGATGTAGAGCCCGCCCTTGACCTCGGGGTTCAGCTCCGGCTCGATCTCAAGGAGCTCCTCCCTGGTCAGGTACTGCACGTCGTACACGCGGTTCAAAAAGGCCTTATGCCTGATCTCCGGAAGCTTCTCATACTGCTCGTCCGTGATCGCCGGGAGGATCGCGCCGATCCTCTTAAACGGGACGTCCAGGTCCCTTGAGATCTGGTCGTACATCGGGTTCGCCGCGACGACGAGCTGGGATTCCAGCGTCCCCGGGGAGGCGTCGTAGCCTGTGTGGATGATGGCGCTGTTCGACTTGGAGGCATCGCCCCCGATGTCCTCGTTCTTGTCGACCACGGTAACGTCAAGCTGATACCTTGAAAGCTCTCTTGCGATAGCGCAGCCGACTGCGCCGGCGCCTATGATCACTACGTCTGTCTTCATTCTGCTCCTTCCGGCGCGTTCTCTTTCAAACCGCCCTCTTCATTCAGTGCCCATCCGCGGCAGCGTCCCACCGCGTCATGCCACCTCTGCATGCGTTCCTTCCGCTCCTCCGCGCTCATCCGCGGCTCATAGCGTTTCTTCAGCTTCCAGTTTGCCTCGATCTCGGAGAGATCCGTGAATTCCCCTGCCCCGTACGCCGCCATGTAGGCCGTCCCGAGCGCGGTCGTCTCGCTGATCACAGGGACATCGACCGGGATCCCCAGGATGTCCGCCTGGAACTGCATCATAAAGCTGCTGTTCGTGATCCCTCCGTCCGCCCGCATGGCCCGGACCCGGATCCCGGAATCCCGCTCCATCTGGTCGAGGATGTCCTTCACCTGGTACGCGATGCTCTCCATGGCCGCCCGCACGATATGCGCGCGCTCCGTGCCCGGCGTGATCCCGATGATCATGCCCCGGGCGAAGGCATCCCACCACGGCGCCGCGAGTCCGGTCAGCGCCGGGACAAACACAACGCCGGCGGTATCCTTTACCGAACCGCAGAGAGCGTCGGTCTCCTTCGCGCTTTCAAGGATCTTTAAATGGTCCCGCATCCAGGTGATCACGCTGCCCGCGGCGTAGATCCCGCCGTCGAGCTCGAATTTCGCGGGACGGTCCCTGAGCTTCCAGGCGATGCTCGTCAGGAGCCCCGCGCCGGAGAATACCGGACGCGTCCCCGTGTGCATGACCATGAAGCACCCGGTCCCGTAGGTCGTCTTGACCATCCCCTCCGACAGGCAGGCCTGCCCGAACAGCGCGGCCTCCTGGTCCACCAGGTTCGCGGACAGCGGGATCTCCGCCGGCACGCCGTCCGCGCCGGTAAAGACCGCGGATCCGTAGATCTCCGCGCTGCTCCGCACCTCCGGGAGGATCCCGCGGGGGATGCCGAAATAGTCAAGGAGCCCCTGGTCCCACTGCATCGTATGGATGTTGAACAGCATGGTCCGGGAAGCCGTGGAAACGTCTGTCGCGAACACCTTGCCGTCCGTCAGCTTCCATAAAAACCAGCTGTCCGACGGTCCGGCCATGAGCCTGCCCTCATCGAGCAGCGTGCGGGCCTCCGGGACGTTGTCCAGGATCCAGCGGAGCTTCGTGGCCCCGAAATACGCGTCCGGCTGAAGTCCGGTCAGCTCGCGGATGGCGGAGACCATGCGCGGGGGCAGCTCCTCCGTGAAGGAAGAGGTCCGCCTGTCCTGCCAGACGATGGCCGGACATACCGGCGCGCCGGTCTCCCGGTCCCAGGCAACGACGGTCTCGCCCTGGTTGTCGATCCCCGCGCACACGACCTCCGACGCGTTCACGCCCGCGGCACGCATGGCGCTTTCCGCAGCCTCCCGCACACAGGAGACCAGTTCCTCCGGATCGTGCTCCACCCAGCCCGGCTTCGGATAATACTGCCGGTGCTCCAGATGCGTTTCCGCAGCCACGTTCCAGTCTTCATCCAGAATAAGGCAGGTGGTCCCGGTCGTTCCCTGGTCGATCCCGATATAGAATTTTCTGCCCAAGCGCATCCCTCCTCCCGTTTCCGAGGCGTGTGGTATTTTCTTTGTTTTTTTGGGTTTTATTGCTTTTTCTAGATTATATCCTATCGTGCCGGCATCTTATATCCACATTATGCACAAAAATAGCACCGGCATTTTGTACCTAATGCCGATGCTATCTGCTTAAAACCAAAAGCAGCACAAAACCACACATCCGAAGCCGTGCCGCAGGCCTCCGGGTCAGGCAAGCAGCACCTCGACGCCCTTCGAGCAGACCATGTTGAGGAAGCTCCGTTCCGCTTCCCGGTTCGTCACGACCGAGCGGAGCTCCTTCAGCTCGCAGATCTGGTTCATGGCCGTCACGCCGAACTTGGTGCTGTCCGCAAGGACGATCACGCTCCGCGTGCGGCGGATGCAGATCCTCCGGAACGCCGTCTCCTCGACGTGGTAGTCCGTGGCCCCGAACTCCTCCGTAAGGCCGCCGATCCCGAGAAAGACCTTATCCGTCTGGAAAAGCCTCGCGTTCTCATCCGCAAGGTTTCCCGACACCGAATGCTCGGACTTTCTCACCTGCCCTCCGATGATGAAAACGCGTATATTGTCATCGTCCGAAAGCGTAAGCGCGACAGGGATCGAGTTGGTGATCACCGTCAGGTTCCGCTTTTTCCCGGCCAGGGCCTTCGCGAACTCCAGCGTCGTGGTCCCGAGATCGATCATGATCACGTCCCCGTCATCCACCAGGTCGACCGCCCGCTGCCCGATCGCCTTCTTTTCTTCATAGTTGGAGGTCTCACGATCTTCGATCCGGACCTCCTGGCCGCGCCTTGAGACAGAAACGGCACCTCCATACACACGGCGCAGAAGATTCTCCTTCTCCATGGATTCCAGGTCCCGCCGGATCGTCTCGGAAGAGACGCTGAATTCAGCGATCAGCTCGCTGACCTTCACCATACCGTCACGACTCAGCTTTTCAAGGATCCTTTCCCGTCTGTCGTATAACATAATGCCTCCGAAACTTTGCGGTAAAAACCGTAACAAAAGAAAACCTGCAAGTTACATCACGCCCCCCGCCGACATACTGCAAGCTTCCCCCACAAAATAAAAATAACACAACCGATAAACAAAAGAAATAGTTTGGATTATAACATTTATGAATAGGTCCAATCCGCATTAAAACCTGGCCGACAAGGCCACGCGGCTGCCGCCTGTTTTTCAGACAGACAATGAAGGACAGGCCGTCCCTGCATCCGCCGGGGGAACCAGCCTGTCCTTCACTCTGTTTTCCTGTCACGCGTTCCGCGCCTTGGAGCCCTTCCCGTCCCTGTGAGAAAGCTTCAGGCGGTTCAGCGCGTAGCTTCTCCCGCGCACCTCCGCGTTCTGGGTCTCCGAGAGGAGCCAAGCCTCCGTAAGGAAGTCCCCCTTCGCGAGCTTCATGCCGCGTACGCCGCGCGCGTTCTTTTTCATCTCCGGGGCCTCCGGAAGCGGGAACCGTAAGAGATAGTCGTTGTCCGTGAGAAGCACCGCGTCCGTCTCCGGATCCGTGACGATCCGCACGGAAACGACGGCGTCGCCGTCCCCGAGCTTTGTCGACGCGACTGTCCGGTTCGCGGTGTCAAACTCCTCCGCAGGCACCTGCTTCACATAGCCGTCCCTGGTCGCGAAGAACAGCTTCTTCCCGCGAAGCGCGTCCGGACAGGTAATGAGGAGGATCTCCTCCCTGCTCCCTTCAAACTTACTGATATTGTCGATCGGCGTCCCCTTGTCCTTAAGCCTGCCCTGAGGAATATCCGCCGCCTTGACCTGGTGCATGGCGCCGAGGTCGGTAAAGATCTGGATGCGCCCGGTGTTCATGACCGGGATCACGAACCGGTACTCCTGGTCCACCTGCTCCCGGTTCTTTTCATAAAGCGCCTTTTCCATCGTCTTTACATATCCGAACCGGTCCATGACGAACACGACCTCTTCCTCCGCCGCGGGCGCCTCCTCATAGACTGCCTCCCGGCCGTCCTCGATAAGGGTGCGTCGCGGGACGGCGTATTCCTTTTTGATGGCCTCGAGGTCCTTGATGAACAGCCGGTCCATCTCCCCGCGGTTCCCCAGGTACTTCTGGTAGTCGCGGATATTCTTCAGCGTCGTCTGGTGCTCCTTCAGAAGCGCGTCGATCTCGAGCCCGATCAGCCGGTAGAGACGCATTTCCAGGATGGCCTGGGCCTGGCGCTCCGTGAAATGGAGCTTCATCGCGTCCCTTAAGTACTTCGGGTCGCGGAAGGAGATCTTCGTGATGTCGCCCTTCGTGAGGCAGGCCTTCGCGTCCTCCAGCTTCTTCGCGCCGCGGAGCACCGCGATGATCACGTCGATGCAGTCGCAGGCCTCGATCAGGCCCTCCTGGACCTCGCTCTTCTCCTGCTCCTTCTTGAGGAGGATGGTATACTTCCGGTTCGCGTTCTCATACTGGAACTCAAGATAGTTCTTAAGGATCCCCTTAAGGTCAAGAGTCTCCGGCCTGCCGGCCGCGATCGCCAGCATGTTGACGCCGAAGGTGTCCTCAAGCCTGGTCTTTTTATACAGGAGATTCTTCACCTTCTCGACGTCCGCGTCGCGCCTCAGCTCCAGGACGATCCGCATGCCCTCCTTCGAGGACTGGTTCGAGATGTCCGTGACCTCCGGAAGCTTCTTCGACTCCACGAGCGCCGCGACGTCGTTCAGGAACTTGTCGATGCCGGCGCCGACCATGGTGTACGGGATCTCCGTGATGACCAGCCGGTCGCGTTCCGTGCGCTTCTTGCCGAGCTCCACCTCCATGCGGCCGCGCAGCTTCAGCTTCCCCACGCCCGTCTTGTAGATCAGCGGGAGCTCGCTCCTGTTCGCGATGATGCCGCCGGTCGGGAAATCCGGCCCCGGCATGAGCTCCAGGAGGCTGTCGATCGAGATGTCCCTGTCCCTGATGTACGCGATGCAGGCGTCGCACACCTCTCCAAGGTTGTGCGGGGGGATCGACGTGGACATGCCGACCGCGATGCCCTCCGCGCCGTTGATCAGGAGGTTCGGCACCCGTACCGGCAGGACCTCCGGCTCCTTCTCCGTCTCGTCGTAGTTCGGGACAAAATTCACGGTCTTGTCGAGGTCCTTAAGATAGACCTCCTCCGCGAACTTCCGGAGCCTCGCCTCCGTGTAGCGCATGGCCGCTGCGCCGTCCCCCTCGATCGAGCCGAAGTTTCCGTGGCCGTCGACCAGCGGCATGCCGCGCTTGAAGGACTGGCTCAGGACGACGAGCGTCTCGTATATGGAAGAATCCCCGTGGGGATGGTATTTACCCATGGTGTCGCCCACGATCCTCGCGGACTTCCTGTGCGGCCTGTCATGGTTCAGGCGGAGCTCGCTCATATCGTAGAGCACGCGCCGCTGGACCGGCTTAAGGCCGTCCCTCGCGTCGGGGATGGCGCGGGCGGTAATGACGCTCATCGAATAGTCGAGATAGCTTTTCTGCATCTCCTCAGAATATTCGGTTGTCAGGATCTTTTCGGGCATTGCATGGTACCTCTTTCATTGTCTTTCATTAAAGCAGCATATTCTTTTCCGGGACGGGACACTGCCAGTGCTCCAGCCCGCCGGACAGGAGGCGGCCAATGCTCCCGCCCCGCCGGACAGGACGCGGCCGCTGCCCCTGCCCCGCCGGAAATCACGCGTCGATCTCTGCCTCGTCCGCGTGGTCGTGGATAAAATCGCGGCGCGGTCCCACGTCGCTCCCCATAAGAAGCTCCGTGACCTCGCTCGCAAGGCGCGCGTCCTCGATCTCCACGCGCTTCAGGACGCGGTTCTCCGGATTCAGCGTCGTCTCCCAGAGCTGCTCCGCGTCCATCTCGCCAAGGCCCTTGTAGCGCTGCAGCGTGAAGCTCCCCTCCGGGTGCTTTTTGCGGTAGCGCTCCAGCTCCTTGTCGTCGTAGATGTACTCTCCCTCGCCCTTCTTCGGCACCACCTTGTAGAGCGGGGGCATGGCGATGTAGACGTGCCCGTCGTAGATCAGCTCCGGCATGAAGCGGTACAGGAAGGTCAGGAGCAGGGTGTCGATGTGGCTGCCGTCGACATCCGCGTCCGTCATAAGGACGATCTTGTCGTACCTGAGCTTCGAGATGTCGAAATCATTGCCGTAGCCCTCCGAGAAGCCGCAGCCGAACGCGTTGATCATGGTCTTGATCTCGGCGTTCGCGAGGACCTTGTCCATGGAGGCCTTCTCCACGTTCAGGATCTTGCCGCGGATCGGGAGGATGGCCTGGTACATGCGGTTCCGCGCGGTCTTCGCGGAGCCCCCTGCGGAATCACCCTCGACGATGAAGATCTCGCACTTTGACGGGTCCTTTGACTCGCAGTTCGCGAGCTTGCCGTTCGAATCAAAGGAGAACTTCGATTTCGTCAGCATGTTGGTCTTCGCCTTTTCCTCCGCGCGGCGGATCTTCGCGGACTTCTCCGCGCAGCCGATCACAGCCTTCACGGTCTCCACGTTCCTGTCGAAGAAATGCGTCAGCTGGTCGCCGCAGACGGTAAAGACTGCCTTCGCCGCGTCCGCGCTTGCGAGCTTCGTCTTGGTCTGCCCCTCGAAGATGGGATCCGGATGCTTGATGGCGATGACCGCGGTCATGCCGTTCCTCGTGTCGGGACCGGTGAAGTTCGCGTCCTTCTCCTTAAGGATGCCTAAGTCCCTCGCGTAGCTGTTGATCAGCTGGGTGAATCTCGTCTTGAAGCCCTGGAGATGCGTGCCGCCCTCCGCGGTGTAGATGTTGTTGCAGAAGCCGAGGATCTTCTCCTCGAACGCGTCCACGAAGCGGACAGCGCCCTCGATCTCCATGGACTCGTAGCGCCCCTTGAAATAAATGGGCTCGCAGACCGGCGTCTTCCCCTTGTCAAGGTCCCGGACGTAGGCGATGATGCCCTCCGGCTCATGGAAGGACGCGCGCTCCTCCTCCCCCTCGCGCCTGTTCTCGTAATACAGGGTAAGGCCGGGATTCAGGTAGGCCGTCTCGTGGAGACGGGATTTCAGCCAGTCGTCGCGGAACCGGGTGCGCTCGAATATGGTGTCGTCCGGGAGGAAGCGGATCTCCGTCCCCGTGACGCGCGACCGGCCGACCGACGGGAGCAGCCCGTTCTCCAGCCTGGTCGTGGGCTTCCCGTACGCGTAGGTGTCCTGGTAGATGTTCCCCCCGCGGGAGACCCTGATGCAGAGCTTCTTTGAAAGCGCGTTGACGACGGAGGAGCCCACGCCGTGCAGGCCGCCGCTCGTCTTGTACGCGTTATTGTCAAACTTTCCTCCCGCGTGCAGCGTCGTCATGACAACGCGTTCCGCGGACACGCCCATCTTGTGCATCTCGACCGGGATGCCGCGGCCGTTGTCCCGCACGGTGCAGGAGCCGTCCGCCTCCAGCGTGATCCAGATGGAATCACAGTACCCGGCAAGATGCTCGTCCACGGAATTGTCCATGATCTCATAGATCAGGTGGTTCAGTCCCCTGGAGCCCACGCCGCCGATATACATGCCGGGACGCTTGCGGACCGCCTCAAGTCCCTCCAGTACGGTGATGCTGTCCGCATTATACTGTGTTTTTGCCATGAAACCCCTCCATATCTTGCAGAATCCGACACCATATTATAGCAGAGAAGCTTTTCGGATTGCAACGCAATTCTGCCCGGAAACAGAACAAATGTTTGCTTGAACACTCCCACCGCTTATAGAAGCGGGGGATTCCTGCTTCTTCGCTGCCGCTTATTCCCTGCGACGTGTCGCCGGAAACAGAGGCTGCCGGCTCCACAGGCGTTTTCGGTTCGGACAGTTCCTGCCCTACCATTATTGCTGTTTTAATTATTGTTCAGATCGGGTTTATGCTGCATGCTGCCGGTACAGCCTGAGTCCTTCCTGAAGGATATTGATGGCCGCATTGATATCACGGTCGTGTTCAGACCCGCATCCGGGACAGGTCCAATGCCGCATGCGCAGATCCTTCAGCTCCGGATCGATTTTGCCGCATACATGACAGATCTGGCTGGAGGGGAACCATTTGCTGACCTTAATGAATACCTTTCCCCGGTCATGCAGCTTGTACTCCAGGAACCGGAGGAACATTCCGTAACCGTTGTCCATGGTGGC
>Ga0129307_1000859_pt1 | contig 40381 bp, 36 predicted proteins | sample P1105metagenome_FD_94437 | JGI IMG/M metagenome (GOLD analysis project Ga0129307, IMG submission 94437) | Capybara group fecal microbial communities from Wisconsin, USA - P1105 metagenome | ecosystem: Host-associated > Mammals > Digestive system > Large intestine > Fecal | place: USA: Wisconsin...
AATGATATAGATACAGATCCACAGCGCCAAAGTAAGTATATCAGAGATGGTTAAAAAATAACCCGGATAATCCGGGAGAAAGGAAAATCCAATCACCATCATCGATGATTGGATTATACGTGAAAATATGAAGGCAATCGTTAACGGCAAACTGATTACCCCGGGCCCAAATGGGGAATTTCGGGTGGAGCAGGACAAGGTAGTTATCTTCCAGGACAGAATACTGGAGATAATTGACAAGGCGGATTTTGATAAGCGGGGCAGAAATTCCTTTGAGGAGGTATACTACGCCCAGGGACAGTATGTTTCCCCCGGATTTATTAATTTACACATCCACGGCTGTGTAGGATCCGATACTATGGACTGTCGGGAAATGGGCCTTCGCCGTATGACTGTTTTTCAGGCCTCTACAGGAGTAACTTCCATGCTGCCCACCACCATGACCTATGATATGCCAAAGATATATGAGGCGCTGAGTATACTGCGTAAGGCTGTATCCTATAAGGATGGTGCCAGAATTCTGGGTGCCAATATGGAAGGTCCATTTATAAGTGAAAGCCATAAGGGAGCCCAGAAGGCTTCCAATATTAGAAAGGCTGATTTTGATCTGATTAAGGATTACAGCGATATCATAAAACTAATAACCATCGCCCCTGAGGAGCTGGCTGATGGTAGCGATTTTATTACTAAATGCCGTGAAGCAGGTATTAGGGTGTCTTTGGGGCATACCTCGGCGGATTATGACTGTGCCATAAATGCCATTAATAATCAGGGAGCAACTCACATTACCCACCTATTTAATGCCATGACGGGACTTCATCACCGCAATCCTGGAGTGGTGGGGGCTGCCCTTGATTCCGATGCTTTCTGCGAGCTGATAACGGATAATATTCATGTGGCTCCCGGAGCCCAGCGCATAGTTCATAAAGTAAAGGGCAAAGAGCGGACAGTGCTGATTACAGACTCCATGCGGGCCTGTGGTCTTGGGGATGGTGAATCGGAGCTGGGAGGTCAGAAGGTTTTTGTTACTGGGCAAAGGGCAGTTCTTGAGGATGGCACCATTGCGGGAAGTGTGCTAACCATGGATAAGGGGATATATAACTACGCCCAAAACCTTCATATTCCAGTATGGCAGGCGGTGGAATGCGCCACCAGAACCCCAGCCAGGGCCATTGGCATGGAAAAGGAACTGGGCTCCATAGAAATCGGAAAAATGGCAGATTTTACAGTTTTTGATGAAAATGTTCATGTAACTATAACATTTTGTGCAGGAAAAGAAATATTTTTGGAATAAATTTGCATAGTTCGGTATAAAAGTATATTATATATGTAATATATTATATACTGCGGAAGGTATGATTCTATGGAAATTAAAGACATGCAGGCGTTTTACGCCATTGTGGAAGAAGGCAATATCAGTCATGCGGCCATTCGCCTTAATGTGGCCCAGCCGGCCCTTAGCCGCCAAATGAAGCGTTTGGAGACTTCACTGGGAGTAAAGCTTTTTGAGCGTGGCAGCCGTCGTATTCGTCTTACTGATGCGGGAATGCTTCTTTATTCCAGAGTAAAGCACATATTGGGCATGGTGGACGGTACCATGCGGGAGCTTATTGATATTGGCTCCGGTGTGGCGGGAACCATTAAGCTGGGAACCATTACCTCATCGGGATCCATGCTGATTCCGGAGCTGGTGGAGGATTTCACCAAAAAGTATCCTTTGGTTACCTTCCAGGTTTGGGAGGGTGAGGGCGCCCGTATGCTGGAGCTCCTTGACAGCCATATTATCGAGATTGCCATTACCCGTACCCAGGTGGATAATGCTTCCTACGAATCCATTATCCTTCCAGATGAGCCGCTGGTTTTGGCTATGCACAAGAGCTTCTGTGACGATGACAAGAATGAGTTTGTTCATATTCAGGATCTGAAGGACAAGCCACTTCTGGTGCCTCTTCGCTGGAAAACCGCCTTTATGTCCCATTGTCAGAAGGCAAAATTTGAGCCAAATATCTTAAGTGTCAGCGACAGCCAGATTCAGAACATGCTGTGGACCCAGCGGGGCATCGGCATTTCCCTGGTTCCATTGTCTGCCCGTAGTCTGATGCGCTCCGATGATATCGTGTTCAAGCATCTTGAGGAGGCAGAAATCTATACCCATACTGTTGTATCCTGGCTGAAGAGCCGCACCCTTTCCAGCAGCTGTCAGCATTTTATTGAAATGTTCCGTCAGAAATATGTGAAGTAAGTTGATATTTAGAGAGGTATAAATATGGCAGAGGGAAAAAAGATTTTTATAGTGGAGGATGAGAACCGCATTGCCCGTTTCCTGCAAATGGAGCTGGAGCATGAGGGCTTTGAAACTGAGACGGAATCCAATGGCAGCCGTGCCTATGAGCGCATTATCCAGGGGGATTTTGATCTGGTGCTGCTGGATATAATGCTGCCGGATATGGATGGCCTTACAATCTGCAAGAAGGTGCGGGAGCTTTCTGATGTGCCTATTATTATGCTTACAGCCCGGGATGACGTAAATGACAAGGTTCAAGGCCTTGATATCGGTGCTGATGACTATGTTACCAAACCTTTTGCAATTCCGGAGCTTTTTGCCCGTATGCGGGTGGCCCTTAGAAAGCGTACTGCCCCTGAGCATTCAGGGGAGACTTCCAACGGTGAGGAGCTGAAGCTGAAGAATCTCACCATGAATATAGCCCGTCACGAGGTTATGGTGGATGATGTGCTGGTGGAGTTGACTAAAAAGGAATTTGACCTTTTGGAATACCTTATCCGCAACAAGCGCAGTGTGCTTACCCGTGACCAGATTCTCTCCCAGGTCTGGGGCTATGACTATATGGGTGATACCAATGTGGTAGACGTTTATATCCGCTATTTGCGGGCCAAGCTGGATGATAAATTTAATGAAAAATACATTCATACCATGCGGGGGGTAGGCTATGTCGTCAAAGACTAGTCTCTGGAAACGAATCATCAACTATCCAAAGCAGTGGGAGATTTCCACCCGCCTTACCCTCATTTATGCCGCGGTTATCACTATTCTTTTGGGCTGTGCCTGTATGGCCTCGGTTATCGGTATGTATTACATAATTTATCATCAGGCCGAAACGGAAATGACCATCAGTGTGGAAATAGCCCTGGATAAAATGAATGACCCACAATTCATGAGTCAGGCGGCAGAAAAACCCCATGAGGCCACGGAGGAAGTGCTGCTTCCTGGAGTAGTGCTGAGGGTGGCCGACGAGGATGGCGAAATCGTATATGATACGGATAAGCATTTTGCTTCAGTGGACATGCTTAGAGAGAATTTTACTGATGACAAAATGTTTTGGGCTTCCGAAAAATACCAGCTGGTACGGCTGAAGCATTTTATGATTTATTATCATGAGGTGCCTATGGAATACAAGGGGCATCACTATACCTTGATATTTAGCCGCGTTATTACTGCTGAGCGGCCAATGCTGGCCAAGATGCAGGAGCGCCTTATTTTAGGCGGTGCCGTAGGTATTTTATTGGTTGTACTCATCGTTTACATCGGTATAAAGCGGGCCTTCAGGCCTCTCAGAGATTTTATAGCCACTGCCAAAACCATTGAGGTCAGTGATCTGAGTACCCGAATGGAGGTACCTCCAAGCCATGATGAAATGACGGAGCTGGCCACCACCTTTAACAGAATGCTGGACCGCATAGAGGAAGGCTTTAAGCTTCAGCAGCGTTTCGTTTCTGACGCTTCCCATGAGCTGCGTACCCCGGTGACGGTTATCAAGGGATATGCGGATATGCTGAGCCGCTGGGGACATTCTGATGCGGCTACTCTTGATGAGGGGATTAATGCCATAAAAACTGAGGCGGAGGACATGCAGGAGCTTATTGAAAAGCTGTTGTTTTTGGCCAGGGCTGACCAGAACCGCCAGATTGTGAACAAGGTTCCGCTGGAGCTTAGTGAGCTGGTGGAGGATGTATACAAGAAGCTGAAGCTGACCGCCACCAATCATACCGTGGAGCTTCTTCGCAACGAGGAAGGCTACATAATGGGTGACAAGGTCATTATGAAGGAGCTTATCCGGATTTTCTTGGAAAATGGTATAAAATACACTCCTGAGGGTGGCACAATAACCATTGACAGCCATGTGATGCCTCACTATATGTGTCTGGAAATTGCGGATAATGGCATTGGTATTGCTCCTGAGGACCGGGAAAAGATTTTCCAGCGGTTTTATCGTGTGGACAGCTCCCGAACCAAGGCTGCAGGACAGCCAGGGGGCACCGGGCTGGGACTTTCCATTGCCAAGTGGATTGCGGATAACCACGATATTGGTATTTCTCTGGACAGCGAATTGGGGAAGGGTACCAAGTTTATTTTGATGATTCCTTTGATTGAAGAAGAGACATAAAAAATGACAGATGATAGTTGACTAGATCTGTTCTTGCGACAGACAACTGTTATCTGCCCGTTGCTATTACGCAAATAAAGAGAAGCCCGTTCTGCGGTGTGCAGAGCGGGCTTTGAGTTTTAATATGAATTTGGCAGTGGATTACAGAGTCTTGGAAATCAGAGCCATAAATACCAGATCCCCAGAGGAGGAGGCATTCTCGATGCCGTGGCCTTCCCCGTCAGGGCAGTAAGTGGTGGTGCCTACACCGATGGTCATTTCCTTGCCGTTATCGTTGTAAAGGGCCTCACCCTGAAGAATGTGGTAGGTCTCAGCATTGCCATGGTGCTCATGGAAACCGATGGAACATCCAGGTGGAATGGTAACCTTGGCGAACATGTCGTTGCCACCCAGCTCCTTTTCTCCCAAGAGCTTTTCAATGGTGATGGTACCCTTGCCGCCAGCCTTGTTTTCAGCCTTTACGATGTTGCTTGTTAATGTCTGCATAGTTCTTTCTCTCCTTTATTACACAATATGATAACCATATTATCTCACTTATGGTATATTATAACGTAGTTGTTCAAATTTTTCCTCTATTTAGGGGAAAAATATTCTTTATTGACGTTTCGTCGAGGTATAGGTTTTCTCGACATAACGTAGTCATTCGATATTTTGGAGCTTTAACCATGATTTACATATTGAAATTTGGTGCCAGCCTTTTGATGCCACCGGGAATTTTTATTTTAATATTCCTCGTTATGGCAATATGGCTTTGGCGGAAAAATGAGAAAAGGGCTGCTTCTGTAGTCGGGGCAGCTACAATAGTCTTTTATTTGCTGTCCTCCTTTTGGATTTCGGGACTGCTTATAGGCTCTTTGGAAAATAAGTATTCCATGCCAAAGGAGTTTAATGGTGACTGTATTGTGATGCTGGGGGGCGGAGCCCTGTCCGGCACACCTGCATTAGACGGTGAAGGAACTCTTTCCGGGGCGGCGGGCAGTCGTATGGCCTTGGTGGCCCAGCTGTATAAAATGACTGGATTTCCCGTTATTGTCAGCGGAGGCCAGGTTTATGACGACAGTGGCAACGAAGCCCATATTGCCAGTCGGGAGCTGATGCTTCTGGGGGTTCCAGAGGATAAAATTCTTATTGAGGATAAGAGTCTTAATACACGGCAAAATGCCATATTCACCTGTGAAATTATCAGAAGCCATGGCTGGAACAAACCAATTTTGGTAACCTCTGCCTTTCACATGGACCGCTCGGTGCTGAATTTTGAAAAAGAGGGAGTGGAGGTTATTCCTGCCCCAGCAGATTTTCGCACAAATCGTCCTCAGAGCTTTAATATGAACAAGCTCCGTCCAAGTGCAGATGCTTTAAGTGACAGCGTGATTTATATGCAGGAAAAGCTCAGAAGCGTGGTGACTCAGTATCTGGGTTATTGATAATCATAGAAAGTAAGGTCTTATAATGACAAAAAAATTAACCGAAGGTAGTCCTGCAAAATTAATATTGTTTTTCACTTTGCCCCTAATTGGCGGAAATATTTTTCAGCAGCTATACAGCTTTGTTGATACCCTGATAGTAGGCCGTTTTTTGGGGGTTGAAGCCCTGGCAGCTGTTGGTTGTACCGGCTGTATCATGTTCCTTACAGTAGGTTTTATAATTGGCCTGTCATCAGGACTTTCCATATTTACTGGTCAGCGGTTTGGTGCCAAGGATTATGAGGGAGTTCATCACAGTGCTGCCACCTGTCTGGTGCTGGGTCTTGTGGTGGGCATTATTCTGGCAGTATTTGGCTATATTTTTTCCAGAGATGTACTGATATTTATGGATACTCCGCCGGAAATACTGGAGGGGGCAGTGGATTTTATTTCCATTGTCTGTGCTGGTATTCCAATTACTGTGGTTTTCATGCTGGAGGCCAATCTCATAAGAGCTCTGGGGGACAGCCGTGCTCCAACCTATATTTTGGCCACAGCCCTTATTATTAATATTATTGTGGAGCCCTTGTTTCTCCTGGTTTTTGAATGGGGTATCCCAGGAGCTGCCTATGGCATCCTGGTGTCCCAGTTCATTGGTGGCGTAATTGTGGTTACCTATATTTGGAAAAGGGTTCCTTATTTGAAAATTCGTCGTCGGGACTGGCAGTATCTTACTTGGGATTTTATGAAAAAGCATCTTGTCATTGCCTTGCCAATGGCCTTTCAGACTTCTATTATTGCCGTGGGTACCATAATTGTACAGATGGCCCTGAACCGTTTGGGGCCTGTGGCAGTGGCGGCCTTTGCGGCGGCCCAGAAGGTGGAGATGATTGCTCTGATGCCAATGATGTCCTTTGGTATTGCCATGGTGGCATATACGGCCCAGAACTATGGCGCAGGAAAATTTGCCCGCATAAAAAAAGGCGTAAACCAGTGTATCCTCATGTCCGGTGCCTTCAGTATTTTGGTGGGAGTGTTCATTGTTATCTTCGGACCCAATTTCATGGAGCTCTTTGTGGGGGCTGAGGAGATTGATGTAATTGAGCTGGGACAGGTTTATCTGGTAACCACTTCCGCCTGCTATATTGTGTTGGCACTGCTGTTTATTTATCGCAACACCCTGCAGGGGCTGGGCCAGAGCTTTGTACCAACCTTTGCGGGAATTATGGAGCTGGTTATGAGGGCCATCGTTGGTCTGTATTTCGTGGATATATTGGGCTTCTGGGGGGCCACCATTGCCAGTCCTGCCGCCTGGTTTGGCTCCTGTATTCCATTGGCTTTGGCCTATTATTACACCCTCCGTAAAATGAAGAAAAATATTCGGAAATTAAAAAAGGAACAAATAGAAATGGCAAAATAATAAAAACCAAATTGTTAAAGATTATTTTTTAAAATAACAAGGATTTTTAAACTCAATAGAGAAATACATAAGGTGAAAGATTTATAGGGGGGATTTTCTATGGAGTTAAAATTAAAATCCGGTTTTACCTTTGATTACGGCAATCTGGTAGGTGAAGGTAAGGTTACCAAGGATGACGTAAAGGAACTGGGGGCTAAAATTGACGAGGCCAACAAGGCTATCAAGGTAATGCGTGAAGAGGGCATTATCCGCGGTCATCTTTCCAAGGATGGCACTCCGGAGAAGGTTTATTTCTCCCAGCTGCCTTATGTGGAGGAGGGACATCTCAATTCTCCTGCATCCATCAAGCATCTGAAGGAGCTGACAGCTTCAGTAAAGAATCGCGTGGATGCGGTGGTATCCTTGGGTATCGGCGGTTCCTATCTTGGTGACAAGGTGATTTTTGATGTTCAGTGCGGTGAATTCTGGAATTCCATGACCACAGAGGAACGGGGCGGTATGCCAAAAATTTATTTCAGCGGCAACAATATTGACCCACGGCGCACCGGGGATTTGATAAAGGAGCTGGAGCGTTCAGCCCGTATCGCCAAATCCCATCTGAAGCGCAAGCTGGTGGTGGATCTCATGGTTATTTCCAAATCCGGCGGCACTCTGGACACCATGTCCAATTTCATGGTTATCTATGAGGAACTGAAAAAGAATCCGGATATCGAGGTGGAAGTAATTGCGGTTACCGATCCTAACGAGGAAAAGCCTACTATTTTGAAGAAGCTGGCCATGGACAACAACTGGCCTCAGTACAGCGTTCCGGACGGTGTTGGTGGACGCTTCTCCATTTTCTGTGATGTGGGTTTGGTACTGGCAGCTGTGTGCGGCTTTGATATTGATGCCTTCCTTAATGGTGCCAAGGATATGGATATTGCCTGTCAGAACGAAGATGTATGGCAGAATCCGGCACTTTTGAACGCAGTGCTGAAATATATAGCTTCCGAGAAATACGGTCGTGATATGGAAGTTATGATGCCTTATGGGGATTATCTCAAGTCTGTTTCCGAGTGGTACATTCAGCTGCTGGCTGAATCCCTTGGCAAGCAGGTGGACAGAAACGGCAAGGATGTGTATTACGGACGCACTCCAATTGTGGCAGTGGGTACTACAGATATGCACGCCCAGACCCAGCAGCATCAGGAGGGCAAGCTGAACAAGGTGGTTCAGTTCATCAGAGTGGAAAACTGGGATACAGATTTTGTAATTCCAAATTCTTTCCCAGAGGTAAAGAAGCTGGCTGATATTTCCGGTGTTAAGATGAGCCAGGCTCTTGAGGTGGCCCGTCAGTCCAATGCGGATGCCCTTGCCTCCAATAACCGTTTCAATGCACTGTTCTCATTGCCAAAGCTGGATGCCTATCATTTGGGAGAGCTCCTCTACATGCTGGCATTGACCATTGCTTACGAGGGGGAGCTGGCAGATGTGGATGCCTTCAACCAGCCTGGTGTTGAGGCTTATAAGCGCATTATGGGACCAAGTCTGCAGGCATTGAAGAAGTGATTTATATTTAATATTATTGCCGTGGGCAGGGAACAACTTATTTTTAAACTAAATAATTCAGTATTATATGGCAGAAATTCGCAAGCGTGTATCCTTTTGCATGGTTTTTCTGTCAGCATAATATGTCGAAAAGGAGAGGCAAAAATGCAGGGAATGATTCAATCCCTTGCTGAAAAGGCTGGCCGGCATTTATTGCAGTTAATGACATTGCTGAAGGAAAATATGCTGGCGCGGGTGGCTTTATTTACAGTCATCTGCGCCCTTATTTTTCTGGCATTTACGGTAATTGACGGCCTGGGAGACTCATCTCAGGCCGTTACTGCTTTTTCAGAGGGTACTTTAGGCAAGGAGAATAAGCCAGATAAGGTGGGGTTCAAGGAAATAAAGGGCATGAAGGAGGTTCAGGAATATAAGGGAATGTATAATCCCTTTGAGGAAACCAAGGAACTATCGGGGGACAAGAAAAATCCAAGGAAAGGCGACATAAAGGAAGGTGGCAATACAAGTTCTGCAAAGGTAAATAAAGGAGAGGGAAAAGGGAAAAACACTGATAATAAAAAGACTTCCTCCAAGGGATCTCCCAAGATAAAAGGGATTATGGAGGGAAAGAAGGGGCCTTCAGTTTTGCTGGAGTATGGGGGAAGTCAATATATGCTGTCACCGGGAGATGTGGTGGATAATATTTTTGTGGAGTCAGTGGATAATAACAGTGTAAGAGTAAATGTACAGGGGAGAATAATGTGTTTAGAAAGATAATGATTATAGGGCTGGTTATGGCCCTGATAAATGTGCTTGGGGGCGTTTCAACTAAATGCGAAGCCCTGTCCATGCGGGTTACTGAAGGCAGCGCAGCAGAGCTTATCCGATTTGCCGCCAGGGAAGGCAATATTAATGTGATTATAGACAGCGGGGCGGACAGCCATGTCAGCGTAAATTTTCAGGACATTTCCCCACGGGAGGCCATTAATAAAATCGTGCAGGCCTGTGGACTGAGTATTGGTGAAAGGGAGGGAACACTGATTATTGGCAAGGGGAAAAATATAGTTTCTCAGCTGGGACAGGTCTATGTTATCCCTGTGGCTTATGGGGATTTGGAGGAGCTGAAAAAAGAGGCGGAGCTGTATTGTCCCAAGGTGGAGGTGGATATTAATACCCACTCTTTGCTGGTGTACGGCACGGCCGAGGATGCCAGAGAAGTAAATCGTCTGTTAAAGAAAGTGGATGTTCCCGCGCCCCAGGTGTCTCTGGAGGCCAAGGTAGTGGCCATGAAGCGGGAGGATTTGGAAAAATTGGGAGTGACCTGGGAGTGGACAAAAATTCCCCATAATTTTACCTACGATGCCACATTGGATTTGCTCATTTCCAAGGGAAAGGCCAAGCTGCTGTCCAGACCTAATATCGTCACCATGCAGGGCCGGGAGGCGGTTATAAATATCGGGGGAGATGTGCCAATTCCCGAGGTTTCCGTGACCAATACCACAACTACCACCTCCATAAAATACAGGCCTGCGGGAATTCTGTTGCAGTGCCGTCCCTTCGTGAATGATGAGGGCTATATTGACACCCAGCTGAATATTGAGGTAAGTGCCCCCAGCTATGTAAAGGAAATGAATGCCTACAGCTTTCAAAAGCGCTCAGCCCAGACCAGAGTGAGGCTTAAGGATGGGGAAACATTGGTTATAGGTGGGCTCATTAGTAGGGAGGAGGTAAAACAGCTGCAAAAGATTCCATTTTTGGGAGATATTCCCATTTTGGGAAATTTTTTCAAGGCTACTTCATCCAAGGTGACAGAGGAGGAACTCACTATCTTCATTAAAGCCACGATTTTGTGAAGCCTCTAGAACAAAGGTCTTATGGGAAAAGATAGTAAAAATGGGCTATAGGAAAAAACTTCAACAAGGACATTAAATGTGATATAATGTTGAGGTGCAGAGTGACTGCATCTTTGATTGTATGAAGTGAGGTATTAGTAATGGCAATAAGAGTACTAATTGCTGATGATCACGCTCTGTTGAGACAGGGTCTTAAGAGAGTATTAAATTTTGAAGATGATATTGAGGTTGTGGGAGAAACTGAGGACGGTCAGGAGACTCTGGCTAGGACTTTGGTGTTACAGCCTGATATTTTATTGCTGGATCTTAATATGCCAGGACTTAATGGTTTGGATGTGGCCAGCCAACTTCAGGCTGCCAAGTGCAATACCAAGATTATTGCCCTGACTATTCATGATAATGACAATTATGTATTGGAAATGCTTAAAAATAGTGCTTCCGGCTATCTCCTGAAAGATGTGGAGCCAGATATACTTATTAAGGCTATTCACATCGTTTACGAGGGTGGCGCTTACATCTATCCGGAGCTGGAGGAGCGCATTTTCGGCAGTCTTTGCGTTGATGATGATATTAACGAGAAGGCCAAGGAGCTTTGGCGTACCGGCCGTGGTGAACGCCTTACTGCCAGAGAGCTGGATGTGTTGTCCTGTATTGCCAAGGGCTTCAGCAACCAGGATATTGCCCAGGCCTTGTTCGTCAGTGAGAAGACAGTTAAGAACCATCTCACCAACATTTTCCGTAAGCTGAATGTTAACGATCGTACTCAGGCCCTTATTTATGTTCTGAAGCATAATATTATGAAGCTTGACTAAGGCAACTTATGAGCCATGGCACCGCCTGCTGTGGCTCTTTTGTTTTGCTTGTGGCAAAAAATGGGCTATTGCAGTATAATTAAAAGGTGAATTAGGTTCATAAAATATTTATTGAAGATGATGAAATGTATCCAATAAATTTGAAGCTGGATAACAGAAAATGTGCCGTTGTAGGAGGCGGACAGGTGGCCTGCAGAAAAATCAGGAGGCTACTGGAAAATAACGCCCAAATAACGGTAATATCCCCTGAGGCCGAGGATGAAATACAGAACTGGTCAAGGGAGAATAAAATTATATGGAAACGGGAGACTTACAGTAAGGATTTACTGGAAGGCTTTTTTTGTGTCTTCTGTGCCACGGATAGTAGGGATGTGAATCGCCAGGCGGCAATGGATGCCAGGAGTGCCGGTATTTTGGTGAATGTGGCCAGCGAGCCGGAGCTTTGCGACTTTACGGTGCCTGGTGTGGTGAATCAAGGAAGGCTTCAATTTACCGTGTCCAGTGAGGGGGCCAGTCCCGCCTTTACCCGTTTGCTTAGACAGGATATGGAAAAGCGGTATCATCATGGATTTGGGGAAATGGCAGAATTTATTGAGGAGCTCCGTCAGCAGCTTATATGCGAAAAAAATGGGGCCAAGGCTGCCACCTCCCGTCAACGACAGAATATATGGCGTCAGGCGCTGACTCCAGAAATAATAGAATTAATATATAATCAGGATTTGGATAGGGCAAAAGATGAAATCAGGAATGCAATTAATTGCGCTGGGTCTTAACCACAGAACAGCCCCCGTGGAAGTGCGGGAAAAATTCAGCCTGTCCCCGGATACCATACGGGAGGGTCTAAAAAAACTATATAAATACGAGCATCTCCAGGAGGCCGTGGTCCTTTCCACCTGCAATCGCAGTGAGATATATGCGGTGGTGAGCCGGGGATGCAGCAATGCTCTGGCCAGCTTTTGGGGAGAGTTGAATAAAACAGAATGCTCCCAGGAGTTTTTCCAGCAATATACTTACAAATACGAGGATGAGGACTGTATCGAGCATTTGCTGCGGGTTACCGCCAGTCTGGATTCCTTGGTAATTGGTGAGGGCCAGATTCTCAGCCAGGTGAAGCATGCTTATGCCATTGCTCAGAATGCAGGGGCCACCGGCACTATTTTGAATCTTATGTTTAATAGGGCCATTGCTGCGGGAAAAAGGGTACGCACTGAGACAAGGATTGCCTTTAATGCTGTATCTGTCAGCTATGCGGCGGTGGAGCTGGCCAAGGGCACCTTTGGAGATTTTTCCAATAGCAGTGTTCTCCTTTTTGGTGCCGGGAAAATGGCTGAGCTTACAGCCACCCACCTTATGAGTCATGGTCTGAAAACCCTTTATGTGGCCAATCGCCATATTGAAAGGGCAGAGCAGCTGGCAGATAAATACGGAGGCAAGGCTGTAGATCTTAACGATGTGTTTGAGCTGTTGGATAAGGTGGATATTATTATCACCTCCACGGGAGCACCTCATTATGTTATTTACAAGTGGGAAATGGTTCATGTAATGGCGGCCCGTCAGGGGAAGCCATTGATGCTTATAGATATCGCTGTGCCTCGTGATGTGGAGCCGGATGTGGGCTGCCTCGCCGGGGTGAAGCTTTATAATATTGACGATCTGGAGGCTGTGGTAGATGATAATCTCCACGAGCGTCAGCGTGAGGCCATCAGGGCACAGCGTATAATTCAGGAAGAGGTGGACGCTCTTTTGGAGCGGTTTAACTACCTTTCCATGCAGCCGGTGATGGCTCAGCTCACGGACAAGGCTGAATTTATTCGGGAGCGGGAACTGAAGAGAGCCATGCGGAAGCTGCCGGAGCTCACAGAGGAAGAATACAAAGTGGTGGATAAAATGACCCACATGATAGTGCGCAAGATGCTTCGGGATCCTATGCGCATGGTTAATAATACAGCAGGCACCTCGCGGGAAAGAGTGCTGAAATTTGCCATCCGCAAGCTGTTTAAGCTGCAGGAGGAATCCATAGATGAGTGAAATTAAAAAAGAAAAAATAGTAATCGGTACCCGCAGCAGCCAGTTGGCCCTGTGGCAGGCAGATTACATTGCAGACAGACTGAGAAAACAGTATCCGGGTCTGGTGGTGGAAAGGGTACTTATGACCACCAAGGGGGATAAAATCCTTGATGCCCCGTTGGCGAAAATCGGTGGAAAAGGGCTTTTCACCAAAGAGCTGGAAACTGCCATGCTTAATAGAGATATTGATATTGCAGTACACAGCCTGAAGGATATGCCAGTGGAGGTTCCGGAGGGACTGCAAATAACTGCAGTTACCAAGCGGGAGGATCCGGGGGATGTACTGGTAAGTCCTAAATATAAGCTGTTCAGCGACTTGCCTAAGGGGGCCAAAATCGGTACCTCCAGCCTCAGAAGAAAAGCCCAGCTCCTCAGTGCAAGGCCGGACCTTACCATTTGTGATTTACGGGGAAATGTAAATACCCGTCTGAAAAAGCTGGAGGAGGAAAACTTCGATGGTATTATTTTGGCAGCGGCGGGACTGAAGCGTTTGGGCTTCGGGGATATGATCACAGATGTGCTGGACAAAAAGGTTTGTCTCCCAGCTGTGGGCCAGGGGGCTCTGGCTGTGGAATCAAGAGCTGATGACAAAGAGACCAATGAACTGGTGGCCTTCCTTAATGATGACGACACTTTGGTATGCACCAGGGCTGAGCGGTCTTTCCTGAATCGGGTTCAGGGGGGATGTCAGGTCCCTGTAGGAGTATACGGCACCATGAATGACGGCAACCTCAATGTGGAGGGAGTTATAGCCTCCCTTGACGGCAGCAAGGTCTACAGAGACCACATCATGGGTCAGCCAACAGATGCAGAAGCTTTGGGACAGCAGCTGGCAGACCGCCTTCTGGAAGCCGGCGGCCGCAATGTTCTGGCCGAGTTAGGGATAGAATTGTAAGAGATATAAGGAGAACAATATGGCAGGAAAAGTATTTCTCGTTGGCGCCGGTCCCGGAGACTATCGCCTCTTAACCATAAAGGCAGTGGATTGCCTTAAAATAGCCGATACCGTGGTATATGACCGTCTGGCAGACCCACGCATCCTTCAGTATGCCCCAAAGGACGCTGAATACATCTATGTGGGCAAGGCCTCCAGCCAGCACACCATGACCCAGGACAAAATTTGTCAGCTTCTGGTGGATTTGGCCAAGGAGGGCAAGACTGTAGTACGTCTCAAGGGGGGCGACCCATTTGTATTTGGTCGTGGCGGTGAAGAAGCCCTGCTTCTGAAGGAGAATAATCTTCCATTTGAAATTGTGCCAGGAGTTACCTCAGCCATTTCTGTACCAGCCTATGCGGGCATTCCTGTAACCCACCGTGGCGTAGCAGCATCCTTTTCAGTAATCACTGGCCATGAGGACCCTACCAAGGAAACCTCTGACATTAACTGGCCACAGCTGGCCAAGGCCACTGATACTCTTGTGTTTCTCATGGGTGTGGCCAACTTGCCTAAGATTACTTCAAAGCTTATTGAAAACGGCAGACCTGCCTCTACCCCAATTGCCATTATCCGTTGGGGTACCAAGTTGAAGCAGCAGGTGTGGACCAGCACCTTGGATGATGCAGCGGATATGGTTAAGCGGGAAGCTATTAAGCCACCTTGCATTTTCCTTGTGGGTGATGTGGTGAATCTGCGGAAGGATTTGGCATGGTTCGACAATATTGCCATGAAGCCACTCTTTGGCAAGAAGATTCTGGTGACCCGTTCCCGGGCCCAGGCTTCCAAGCTCACCTTCCAGCTGGAGGAGTTGGGGGCAGAGTGCATGGAGGCTCCTGCTATTTCCATTAAAGCACCATCAGATGATTACAAAGCTTTGGACAAGGCTATTGAGAGCCTTGATAAATATAACTGGCTTATTCTCACCTCTGCCAACGGTGTAGAGCACTTCTGGCAGCGTCTTGATAAGGCTGGTAAGGATGCCAGAGCACTGGCCAACTCCAAAATTTGTGCTATAGGCTCTGCTACAGCAGATGCTTTGAAGGGACATGGTCTTGTGGCAGATGTAATTCCGGATCGCTATCAGGCGGAGGGCATCATTGAGGCCTTGAAGGGTGAGATTAAGGAGGGCACCAAGGTGCTTATCCCAAGAGCTGCCGAGGCAAGGGAAATCCTTCCGGATACCCTTAGAAAGGCCGGGGCGGAAGTGGATGTGGTACCAGCCTATGAGACTGTTATGGGAGATGGAGATGCTGAGGAAATCAAGAAGGAATTGGCAGCAGGCAATATTGATGCCGTAACCTTCACCAGCTCCTCCACTGTAACCAACTTCCTCAAGCTGCTTGGAGGCGACACTGCTCTCTTAAATAAGGTGAAGCTGGGGGCTATTGGTCCAATTACCGCTGAAACCATGAAGAAAAATGGCCTCACTGTAAGTGTTGAGGCCAAGGAATATACTATTGACGGCCTTGTGGAGGCCCTGAAGGAGGCATTTTGATGATTGAGCAGAAGCTGCGCCCTCGTCGTATGCGTATCAGTGAAAATGTTCGTGCCATGGTAAGGGAGACCAATCTTTCTGCCAAGGATTTTGTTTACCCAATGTTTGTTATCCCAGGGGAAAACAAGAAGGAAGAAATTTCCAGTATGCCGGGCTGCTACCGCTACTCCGTGGATTTGGCAGTGAAGCTGGCCAAGGAGATTTATGAGCTGGGTATTCCTTCCGTGGAGGTATTCGGACTTCCGGAATACAAGGACGAAATTGGCTCCAGTGCCTGGGATATGAATTCCCCGGTTCAGCGGGCCATCAAGGCTATCAAGGAAGCTGTTCCAGAGCTGGTTATTATTGGTGATGTATGCCTTTGCCAGTACACCAGCCATGGTCATTGCGGTCAGCTTTGCGGCCATTATGTGGATAATGATGCTACGTTGAAACTGCTCCAAAAGGTGGCTGTAAGCCAGGCCCAGGCCGGCGCAGATATTATTGCTCCTTCTGATATGATGGATGGTCGCGTGGCAGCCATTCGTGAAGCACTGGACGAAAATGGTTTCATTAATGTATCTATCATGTCCTATGCGGTAAAATACGCTTCGGGCTATTACGGCCCATTCCGTGATGCAGCGGATTCTGCACCACAGTTTGGCGATCGTCGTGCTTATCAGATGGATCCAGCCAACAGCCGTGAGGCCATGAAGGAAGTGGAGCTGGATCTGGCTGAGGGTGCTGATATTATTATGGTGAAGCCTGCTCTTGCCTACATGGATATTATTTCCAAGGTTCGTGATCGCATCAATCTGCCAGTGGCCTGCTACAATGTAAGTGGTGAATACGCCATGGTGAAGGCAGCAGCTGCCAATGGCTGGATTGATGAAAAGCGCATTGTGCTGGAAACTCTTACCAGCATGAAGCGGGCCGGCGCCGATATTATTATTACCTACCATGCAATTGATGCCGCCAAGTGGCTTATGGAGAAATAATATTAGCAGAAAGGAATATAATATGCTTAATTTAGAGAAATCTGCCGCAGCCTTTGAAGAGGCGAAGACCTTAATGCCCGGCGGTGTTAACAGCCCAGTTCGCTCTTATAGAAATGTGGACTGCAATCCTCCTTTTATCGAGAGAGCTGAGGGCTCCCATATTTACGATATTGATGGCAATGAATATATAGATTATGTGGGCTCCTGGGGGCCAATGGTGGTGGGTCATGCTCATCCCCAGGTGGTAAAGGCCTTGCAGGAGGCTGCTACCCGTGGTACCAGCTACGGTGCTCCTACCCTTATTGAAAGCGAACTGGCTAAGCTGGTAATGGAGGTATATCCTTCCATTGAGGTTATCCGCATGGTTAACTCCGGCACTGAGGCTACTATGAGTGCCTTGCGTCTTGCCCGTGGCTTTACCGGACGTAACAAGATTTTGAAGTTTATCGGCTGTTATCATGGTCATAGTGACAGCCTTTTGGTAAAGGCCGGTTCTGGCCTGGCCACCTTTGGTGTGCCCGATAGCCCTGGTGTTACCCCTGGTACTGCCAACGACACGATCACTATTCCATATAACGATTTTGAAGCATTTACTGAGGTTATGAAAAAGAGCGGCAGTGAAATCGCTGCTGTTATTGTGGAGCCGGTGGCGGGCAATATGGGCTTGGTACTGCCAAAGCCAGGGTATCTTGACCTTCTCAGAAAGCTCACTAAGGAGACTGGCTCTTTGCTGATTTTCGATGAGGTAATGTGTGGCTTCAGGGCATCCTTGGGCGGCGCCCAGAAGGCCTACGCTGTTACTCCAGATCTTACTTGTCTTGGCAAGATTATTGGTGGCGGTCTTCCAGTGGCAGCCTACGGCGGTCGTCGTGATATTATGAATCATATAGCACCGGCTGGTCCTGTATATCAGGCGGGGACCCTTTCCGGAAACCCATTGGCCATGACAGCAGGTTTGGAAACTCTGAAGATTATCACTGAGGAGCCAGAACCAGGAGAGCCAGATTACAGCCGTGTTCTCACCATCAAGACCAAAAAGTTGGTATTGGGCATTGCCCAGAAGGCCAAGGAGGCCGGCGTAACCCTTCAGGTGCAGCAGGCGGGCTCCATGTTTGGTTTCTTCTTTAACGACAAGGAAGTAGTGGACTATGAAACCTCAGCTGCATCCAATCAGGAGGCCTTTAAGGTGTGGTTTAAGGCCATGCTGGAGCAGGGCATCTATCTTGCCCCATCCCAGTTTGAGACCCTGTTCATGTCCGGCGCCCACACCGATGAAGACATTGATAAAACCATCGAAGCTGCAGGCGTAGCCCTTAAAAAGGTTGCAGAGTTCTTAAAATAATCTAAATTTATTCATATTTTAATCAGATTTAAATGTTAAGATTATAATATCCACTTGAATACTAAAAGTAGGAGGATTTTGAAATGCTTAAGAAATTATTCAGTATCTTTTTAAGCGGTGTGTTCCTGGTATCTTCTCTGGGCACGGCAGCAGCAGAGGTCCCAAACACCGCCAACGGCAAACTGGGAGCTGTGGAAACAGTAACCTACGGCCAGGAGCAGACCGGTGCCATTGTGGATCGTATTGAAAAGGTGGAGAAGGATTACGAGTGTTCTGATACCAGCGGCGGCATGATGAACCGCATTAACACCCTGTATGATGCAGCCTTTGATAATTCCAACGGCCCATCCCTTATTACCCAGCTCAACGCTTTGGAGTGGACCATTTCCCACAAAGTAAGTGCAGACCCTATTCAAAAGCGCATCAGCGATATGGAGCTGCAGATCAACGGCAAGAATTCCGATGCTTCTATAAAGAAGCGCATTGAGGATTTGTCCACCTTTGCTTTTGGCAGTACCACCATTCCGTTGACTCAGGTGAATGTCCCAGCCAATACTCTGGTAAAGGTTGCTTTGGTAACCCCAATTAACGCCAAGGAATTGAAAAAAGGCGATATTATCAAGTTCCAGGCAGCTGAAGATGTCATTGAAAATGATATGCTTATTATTACCGCTGGTGCATTGGGTGAAGGTGAAATAACCGACGTGTCCAGAGCTCAGAACTTTGGTCGTGATGCCAAGATCAAAATCGACTTCAAGGATATGGAAGCTGTGGATGGCACCAAAATCGATATGACCTTGGGTGAGGAAGCCAAGGAAAACATGGAGCAGCTTGGTATGGCAGCCGGTGCCAGCCTGGCCGGCATGATTATTCTTGGACCTATCGGTATCATTGGCGGTGCCTTTGTAAAGGGCAAGAACATCAATCTCCCAGAAGGGACCGAGATGTATCTCCAGACCGAAAAGGACAGCACCGTATACGCTATTCCAACCACCGATGCGGAGCAGTATTAATTAAGCATTTGGAAGATTAATTATACAGAGCCTCTTCCGATAAATTATTATTATCGGAGGGGGCTTTTCTTGTGTTATATGGTTAAAAGGAGTATCATATAGTAGAGTATGTATGCAATTAAGGGCAATGGCCCGTTTTAGATAGGGGATAAATATCTGATGAACAGAAATACAAAAGCCCTGCTTTGCGCAGGACTGGTTGCTGTAAGTCTGGCTTTGCCGGAAATGGCAGCAGCTTCAAAATATACTGCCAGTACAGATACCAATGCCAATGTGATGGACTATCTGGAAAATGACAAGCGCTCCGCAAGGGAAAATGCCATTGCTGACGAGCAGAAGCAGCTGGTTCACGATGCTTTTGAGATGCGCAAGAATCTTAGGGATCCGCTGGATCCTACCAAGAATGTTCCTGTTTCTCTGGAGGGTGATGAGCTGTTCTTTGACCAGCGCAATGGTGATTTCTATGCCACTGGCAAGGTAAATATAACTTCTCTGGATGCACAACGTTTCCAGACTGAAGAGGTCAATGGTAACATACAGAATACAGAGGTAAATGTGCCTGGGAAGGGACATATGGTTCAAATGACTCCGGGACAGGCCAAAATTGTAATGGATGGCTATAAAATCCAGTATAACTATGGCAAAAAAACCGGCAGCATGGAGGATGTAAGTGGCAAGATTGACCATGAGTACATCAAGGGGAAACGTATAGAACTGTATCCTGATAAAATAATTGTTTATGATGGCTCTATGACTAAGTGCTCTGCCAAGAACCCGGATTATCACAGTACTGCTTCTAAAATAGAGGTTTATCCAGGTGATAAGATGATTTGTTATGATTTGAAATTCTGGCTGGGGCATGTACCTGTTTATTCTACCAAGAAAAGAACTTTTAAGTTGGATGGCAAGGATGACCAAGTAGATCTGCCTAAGGTGGGCTATGATAATGATGACGGTTTTTGGATTAGCAAGGACTTTAATTATTATTTGGGATCAGGATTATATTTGCAGCCTGAGCTTAAATATCTCAGTAAGCGTGGAGTCCGTAGCCATGCCGATTTAGTATACAGCAATTTACTTGGTACTTTTAAGCTACTTTATGGTTTTTATGAAAGTTCCAATAATAAATGGGTGCAGAAGGCTCCATCCGTTACCTATGAAAAATCCATTCCTTTAGGAAGTTTGCCATTAACTTTGGGGCTTAGCTATGAACGTGGCAGATGGAGTCAGAATGATACTCATAGTACACATACCTACTATGGAGTTTCATTAAGCCATAAAACCATTGATCTAGGTGGTAATCATAGATTGGATTTAAGTACAAGTTATTCAATTACCAATGAGTCTGCTAATGATTCAAGTATTAGAGGTTTTGGATATTCAGCCCTTTTACGTCGTGACGTGAATAAGCGTTGGTCTTACTATACCTTATACAGTTATTCCCAGGCCAACACCAAAAATTCCTTGTTCGATTATGATCTGGATGACTATTCCCGCAAGTTGGCTGCTGGTGTTAGTTATAAGTTCTCTGACCATGATAGAGTATTGGTGGGCAGTGCTTTTGATATGAATAATAGAGATTTGGCGGATATGGATGTGTATTGGTTCCACGAATTCCATTGTTTGGAGCTTATTACACGTTATAGGGTAAAAAGAGACCAGATAAATTTCACCTTGCAGTTTAATCCATGGTAATAACTTGGGAGAATTATGAATAAGGAAAAGTTATTAAATGTTATAGATAAAATTCAAGGCTCCGAGGTCCTGATTATCGGCGATATGATAGCTGATATTTATTTGGAAGGAACTATCTCCCGAATTTCCAGAGAGGCTCCAGTTTTGGTATTGGAGCAGGCCGCTGAGAAGGTGGTTGCCGGAGGTGCCGCTAATGTGGTAAATAACGCTGCAACCCTTGGGGGCAAGGTCCACGCCGCAGGTCTCTTAGGTGAGGATAATGGTGCCAAGGGACTAACGGAAATCCTTGAAGGCCGTGGGGTGGATGTGGCAGGTTTTATAAAAGATGCCAACCGTGATACCATATCCAAGACTCGGGTTATAGCCGGTGGCAGGACTACTGTGAGCCAGCAGATTGTGCGCATTGACAAGGAGTCCAAGGAACCTATGTCCTCAGACCATGAAACTGAGCTGTCCAAATATTTGGCAAAGGTTTTGCCAAAAGTTAAGGGAGTCGTTCTCAGTGATTATGGCAGCGGTACCATTACGGAAAAGCTGAAAAATCAGATTTTTGACTATTGTCATCAGAATAATATTCCTACCATTGTGGACTCCCGCTATGATATTCTCCGCTTTAAAACTGTGGACTATATTAAGCAGAATGATGCGGAGTTAGCTGCAGCTGTTGGCAGGACCCTAAATAATGAGGAAGAGCTTATGGAAGCTGGTAAAGAGCTTCTGCAAAAAATGGAAGCCAAAGGTGTTCTTATTACTCGTGGTGAACAGGGCATGACCTTGTTCATGGCAGATGGCAGTGTGGACAATATTCCGGTTTCCGATAAGAGCGAGGTTTTTGATGTTTCTGGTGCCGGTGATACCTGTGTAGCTACAGTTATATTGGCATTGGCAGCAGGCGTGGAGCCATTGACGGCAGCAACATTGTCAAATTTTGCCTCCGGAATTGCCGTAAGAAAAATGGGTACCTCCACCGTAAGTGCCAAAGAGCTTAGAGATTATATTACTAAACATATGTAAGGGATACTCCCTTGCTTTAAGGTATTTATTATGCTTATAGATGGTTCAAAAATAGCAGATTTTTGTAAGGTCCTGCGGGAGGGCGGACAGAAGGTGGTATTTACCAACGGCTGCTTTGATATACTTCACGCAGGTCATGTGAGATATTTGAAAAAAGCCCGTTCCTTTGGTGATTGCCTGGTGCTGGGCCTTAACAGTGATGCCTCTGTAAGGCGCATTAAGGGGCCTACCCGTCCCATTAACTGCCAGGAGGACAGGGCTGAGGTGGCAGATGCTTTGGCGTGTGTGGATTATGTAGTAATCTTTGACGAGCCCACAGCTGAAGCCCTTATTACCAAGGTGCATCCAGATGTTTATGTAAAGGGTGGAGACTATACCTTGGAGACTCTGCCAGAGGGGCAGATAGTTAAGTCATACGGCGGTGAAGTGGAGCTGGTAACCTTGGTTGAAGGTCGTTCCACCACCAATATCATTAAGAAAATTCAGGCAGGTGACAACAATGGCTAATATCAAAAGTGTTCTTGTGGTAAAGCTCAGTGCCATTGGTGATGTAATTCACGCCCTGCCCGTGTCCTATGCCATAAAGGAGACCTACCCGGAGGCTAAAATCACCTGGGTAGTGGAGCCTCCTGCCTACGATTTGTTAAAGGACAACCCATATATTGACAATATTATTGTTTTCGAAAAGAAGAAATTTAAGTCCTTTAAGGGCTTTTTGAAAAATTACGGACCTTTTTCCAAGATAATCAGAGCAGACCGCTATGATGCATCTCTGGATTTACAGGGCCTCTTTAAGTCTGCGGCTATTGTTTGGAATGCCAAGGCCCGTACTCGTCTGGGGACCTGCAATATGCGGGAAATGTCCCATAAGATAAGTCGCCCGGTAGTTGGTCCCAATGCCAATGGCCATATTGTGGAGCGTTATCTGGATGTGGCCAGAGCTCTGGGCTGTAAGGTGGAAAATGTGGTATTTCCTATGGAAATATCAGAGCGTGACCGTATAGCAGCAGAAGGAGCCATGCAGCAGGCAGGAGCCCGTATGGAGAATCCCTATGTGGTGCTTGCTGTGGGAGCCAATTGGCCTAATAAGCGTTGGCCAACCAGATACTATGCTCAGCTCTCTGACTGGCTTTACGGGATGAAAATTATTCCGGTTATTATCGGTGGTGGTGTTTTGGACAGCACCTTGGCGGCAGATATTGAAGCTGCCGCAGAAATTCCACCGATTAATTTAGTGGGTAAGACCTCGTTAAAACAGCTTGCCTATGTTATTCAAAAATCCCGAGCTGTAGTTGGTGGCGATACTGGCCCGGTTCACCTGTCTGCAGGTCTTGGAAAGCCAACGGTAATGGTGATGGGACCTACTGATGCCAACCGTAATGGTCCTTACGGACAGCTGGAAAATGCCATTGAGGCCAACCGTCCATGCAAATATTGCTGGAAAAGGGCTTGCCCTAAGGGACTGGAGTGCCTGTCAGTGATTCACCCCGATGAGGTTGAAAAGAAGCTGTTGGCACTGCTAAAAAATGACAAGTAAAGGTATAAAAAGTATCTATGAGGAACTACAACAATATTCTGGTCATTAATCTTATGCATATTGGTGACTTAATGTTGGCTACGCCGGTATTGAGAACCCTGAGAGCCAATTACCCTAATTCCAGAATAACCCTGCTGGCGGATAAGAAGCTGGCAGATCTGGTGGTGCATAATAAATGGATTGATGAGTGCTTATTGATAGATAAAAAGGGTGCGGATAATGCTTTACCAGCTTTTGCAAAGTTTATAAAGAAGGTACGTCAGAAAAATTATGACCTGGTAATAAATCTCCATCGCAATGAAAGGGCTTCAGCGCTGGCGGCCTTTAGCGGGGCAGGTACAATTGTTGGCTATAGCAAGCCCCTGTTTTCCCTATTCTTTACCAAGGTAATGAACAATCCATCAGTGGCTCATCATATTGGCTGGGGTCCATTTCATTTGCTTCCGCCATATAAGTATGTGCCAGGCTGGGAACATCAGGTCCATGCACATTTAAATGTTTTAAAGGAAACTTTGGGCATAGAGAAAATGGACGATGGCGGTCTGGAAATGTGGGCGGATGAAAAGGATACCTCCTTTGCTGAGAAAATATGGCAGGAAAACTTTCCCAAGAATACTAAGGTGGTGGCCTTTAATATTGGTGCCAGCTGGATAACCAAGCGATGGATTGACAGCTATTTTGCCCAGTGTGCCGATCAGCTTCTGGAGAAGGGCTATGGAGTGGCCTTTTTTGGCGGTCCCATGGACACAGAAATCGTTAATAATTGCATTTCCCAGATGAAAAACAAGGACAGCAAACTTATAAAGGTATTTACGGGGGAGCTTTCTTTGGCAGAGCTGGCGGCCATGCTGAAAAAGTGTGCTCTTATGCTCACTACAGATTCTGGACCAATGCATATTGGTGTCTCCCAGAGTGTGCCTGTGGTTACCATGTTTGGTGCCTCCCCAGTGCCTGGATTTTATCCATATGATGCCAAGGATGTGCTCATAAAGAGTCCTGAGCCTTGTCATCCATGTGGCATTCACCAGTGCCCACATGAGGGAGACCGTAATTTGGCATGTATGAAGAATATTACAGCAGAAACCGTTATGAAATATGTGTGGGAGCTGCTGGAAAAATATGAAGACCAGGCGGGAAATGTGCCGAGAGAATATGGTGCATACCAGTGCCGGGTTGTAGAAGCAACAAAAGCGGAGTAAGGAGGAAGTAGTATCATGACCACAAATAAGGATAGACTAATGGAATTTGTCACCTCAGGCATGTCCAAGGTGCATATTCTTGTGGTAGGTGATGTAATGCTGGATAAGTATTACTATGGAGAAGTTACCAGAATATCACCGGAGGCCCCTGTGCCAATTACCCGTGTGGTTGACACCAAGGACACCATGGGTGGTGCAGCTAATGTAGCCCATAACTTGGCCCTTCTTGGCTGTAAAACATCTATTGCCGGCTTTGTGGGTGATGATTACCACTGCCAGACCTTGGTGGATAAGTTTATTTCCCGTGGTATTGACTATAAGGGAATAATTTATCGTGAGGAGCCTACCACCACCAAACTTCGTGTTATTGGGGGGCATCAGCAGATGCTTCGCCTTGATTTTGAGGATACGGAGCCGGTAAAGCCACTGTATGCCAATCGTCTTTTGAATTTCGTGGAGCAGTCACTGGATGATGTGGATGCAGTTATCCTCTCTGATTACGGTAAGGGAGCATGTACTGACGAGGTTTGTGAAAGCGTCATTGAAATGTGTAACAACGCTCAGGTACCTGTGCTGGTGGATCCAAAGGGCCGTGACTGGCACAAATATACCAATGCGGATTTCATTACCCCTAATGTAAAAGAAATCAATGAAATCCTGGAAAAGCCTATCAAGAACCGTGATGAGGCCATTCAGCAGGCGGCCACATATATCATGAGCAAGTTCAAGATTAAGAATGTGCTGGCCACCCGTTCTGAGTGTGGTATGTCTATGGTAACACCGACAGATACGGTTCATATTCCTACAAAATCTCAGGAAGTATTTGATGTATCTGGTGCCGGTGATACTGTTATAGCAGTATTTGCATTGGGCATAGCCGGTGGCCTGCTCCCTCGTGAAGCTGCATATCTTGCTAATTTGGCAGCCAGTGTAGTTGTGGGCAAGCTGGGTACTTACGCTGTAAGCAAGGATGAGTTGGAAAGTGTACTTTTACAGACTGTCCAGTCTGAGGAGGAAAATAATAAATGATTATTGTAACTGGTGGTGCCGGCTTTATCGGCAGCAATATCATAAAAGAGCTTAATCGTCAGGGTCGCAGTGATATACTCATCGTTGACGATTTAAATAACCGCAAGGAGCAGAGCCAGTCCTATCGTAATCTTCGTGGCTTGCAATTCATTGATTATATGCACAAGGATGACTTCCTCACTGCTATTAAAAATAAGGAATTTGACGGTGTTGATGTGGATGTGGTTTTCCATGAGGGTGCCTGCTCCGATACCATGGAGTACGATGTAAACTACATGATGAAAGCTAACTATGAGTACTCCAAAGCAGTGCTTCATTTCTGCATGGAGCATCGTATTCCATTCCTTTACGCATCCTCTGCTTCCACCTATGGCGCAGGAGAAAATGGCTTCCGTGAGGGAGATGAGTGTGAGGATGCCTTGAATCCTTACGCCTATTCCAAGCTGTTGTTTGACCGTTATGTGCGTCAGGTCATGTCAGATACCCAGAGTCAGATTGTGGGACTGAAATATTTTAATGTATATGGTCCACAGGAGCATCACAAGGGCAATATGGCCTCCATTTTCTATCAGCTGTATCATCAGGTGAAGAAGGATGGTGTATGTCGTCTCTTTGAGGGCTGGGGCAAGTTCAGCGATGGTACTGATGTGCCAAATGGTGGTCAGAAGCGTGACTTCATTTATGTAAAGGATGTTGTTAAAGTAAACCTCTGGTTCTGGCAGCACAAGGGTCCAAGCGGTATCTATAATTGTGGTACCGGCAAGGCCCATACATACAATGAGGTGGCTGATAGCGTGATTAAGGCACTTGGTACCGGCAAAATTGAGTACCGTGATTTTCCAGAGGTTTTGAAGGGAAAATATCAGAACTATACTGAATCTGATACTACTAAGCTGCTGGAGGCTGGCTACGATCAGGGCTTCTATGATATGTACGATGCTGTAAAGGAGTACTGTGATTTCCTTGATGAGGGCGGCTACTTTAAGTACGGCAAATAGGTATCTTATATGAACAAGGCAGTTTTTTTTGACCGTGATGGAACGCTGAATGAAGAGGTTCATTACCTTCACAAAATCGAAGACTTTAAATGGATAGAGGGCGCCATAGACGCCATAAAGTATTGTAATGACAATGGTTATTTAGCCATTGTCATTACTAATCAGAGCGGAGTTGCCAGAGGCTATTATCCCGAAAGTGACATTATGAAGCTCTATGATTGGATGAATGCAGATCTGGCAAAGCATGGAGCCCATCTTGACGGCATATATTATTGTCCTCACCACCCTACTGGGAAGGTGAAGGAATATGCTATAGACTGCGATTGTCGTAAGCCAAAGCCAGGTATGCTCCTCAAGGCTCAGAAGGAACATGATATTGACCTAAAATCCTCTTATCTTATAGGCGACGGTGCCAGAGATGTGGAATGTGCTGAGGCCGCCGGAGTAAAAGGAATCCGTTATATGGGCGGCAATTTGCACCAAACTTTAACCGAAGGTATGAAATAAATTTTATGAGAAGGATGTATCAATAATGTCAGATTTGGCTGTTATTATCTTGACCAAAAATGAAGAAGCAAATATTGAAGATTGCATTAAGAGCGCAATGTTTGCCGATGAAATAATAGTTATAGATTCTGGTAGTGCGGATAAAACACAGGATAAGGCTGAAGCACTGGGAGCCAAATTTGTTATGCATCCAATGACAGAGGAAGGTTTTGCCGGCCAGCGTAACTTTGCCTTGACTCAGACCCAGGCCAAGTGGGTATTTTATCTTGATGCTGATGAACGACTGACCAATGAAGCTGTTGATGAAATAAGGGAAATAGTTCAATCCGATAGAATTGGTGTATATCGTATTAAAAGGATGAATGTTTTATTTGGTAAGCTGATGAAATATGGTGCTCATGCCCCCGATTGGTGTGTCCGCCTTTATCCACGGGATGAGGTGCATTGGGTAGGTGTTGTTCATGAGAGGGGAGAAACCTCTTTGCCTCAGCATAACCTTAAGGGGGTAATGCATCATCACACCTATAACGAATGGAGCAGCTATTTCCGTAAGCTAGGTCAGTACACTGATATGATGGCTGCGAGAATGCATCAGGATGGCAAGATGGCCAGTATGGGAGATTTGACTCTCCGCCCTGTATATGCTTTTATTCGGGCGTATATAATAAAGAGGGGATTCCTGGACGGAGAATTGGGGATGGTATTTTCCATACTGCACGGTTATTATACATTTTTGAAGTATTTAAAGCTTAGGTATTTCTATATAGGAAAAGGGGAACAGCAGTAATGAAGGTTGCTATACTGGAAACTGTAAAGGCCAGTGCCGGCTTTGAATTGGAATTTGATCGAATTATTATTGAGGCATTACAAGAGGCTGGGCATGAGCCGGTTATGATGATGCCGGCTGGTACTGTGCTGGACCAAAATTTCGATGTACCTAAATATGAGCTGTCTGGCGGCAGCATTATTTCCTATGATGGTGTCAAAGGTTTAAAAAAGGTATGGTATTCATACTTACGGGAAACCCGTCGTGTAAAATGGTTTGATTCAGCACTTGAGGTGGCAGAAAAGAATGGAATAGATGCAATATTGCTTACCACAGCCACCTATCGTTATTTGCGAGCTTTAAAAAAGAGTAAGCTGCGACATAGCAATATTCCCGTTTATTTTATTTTTTTAGGTGTTAATCCTAGTGAAAAACCGAAGTTTTTAAAGAAAGCACAGGAATGTCTGCCATATAAAAACATTCATTTGTGTGTAACTACCCTGCGGGATGATTTTGGCAGTGAAAGACCCGAAAATGTTAAGCTCATAAAGCCACCTGTGATGATCCCGACAGACTGCAAGTCTCAGTCATCTGGTGATGTATTGCGCATAGGCTTTTTCGGCCATTACCGAAAAGGGGAAAAGAATATAGACTGGCTCCTTAATTCTATTTCAGGTACACAGTTTAAAAATCCAGTGAAATTTGTTATTCAGTTGGCTCCTACTACGGAAGGGGACCGTCAGGATGTTGAGAAGATAGTAGCTGGATGGAAGAATGACAATCGTGTGGAATTTATTACCCATAAGCTTTTGAAGGATGACTGGTACAACGCTATTCAGTCGGTGGATGTAGTATTTTTGCCATATACAGCAGAAAGATACCTCTATAACTGGAGTGCTATTTACTTCACGGCTATTGGTGCCAAAAAGCCAGTTTTGACTACCAAAACATTAAATCCTGAGGTTATGGAAAAATACTCCATCGGAGAATATATTGATACCACTGATTATGAAGTTTTCCGTAATCAGTTGGAAGAATTTGTAAATAATTACGAGACAAATAAAGCACATTATACTGATGCATTGGAAAAAGCCAATAAGGAATACAGCAAGTCTGCTTTTATTCGTAGCCTGTTCTAAAGGAAATGAGTTGATATTGATGAGTGAAACAAAGCTTCAAAGCTATACCGCTTTGGGTAAGCATATATATGATACCAGTAAGGCCAGGGAAGCACACAGATATTATGTATTTTTGTTGCGTTCCTTTATACATAGAGGAAAATTGAATGCCCTTCAGCGTCACTTTACTTCAACCCCGCTTCTGACTGAACTTCAAAAGTTATATCCGTTTTTCTATGAGCAGCCCACTCGGGCATTTTTCTACAATAAATCCACCTTTGATGAAAGGCTTGCTATAGTACAAAATCATGTGGATTTTCTGGTGGAAACACTTCGTCCGGAAGTTATAAAGGACCTTTATCGATACAAGAATCTGCCTATTTGGGATGGTCAGGAGATTGATGGGCAGCAGTTTCGGGCGTATCTTTATTACGAGGATGGTCAGCGCAAAGAAGGTTTGTTGTCTGTGGTATTGCGTCTGGATGATAGGGCACTTTATCAGATTATTTTCTGGATTGCTCCTGATAAAAATGGTAATAAGGCAATGTGGATAGGGGCTATGCAAGGCCCTAACATGGAGGATGCTAAGGAAGTAGTAAAAAAGATAACAAATAAATGCCATCGCTATCGTACCAAGAATCTAATTCTTTATATTGCTCAGGCTGTGGCAAGAAATTTGGGCTTGGAAAAGATATATGCCGTAACCAATTATGGGTACTATGCCAATAATCATGTTCGTGCTGACCGCAAGTTGAAGACTTCCTTCAGTGATTTTTGGGCAGAGGCAGGCGGTCATTCCACCGAGGATAAGCGCTTTGATGAACTTCCATTGACAGAAACGAGAAAGACCATGGAAGAGGTGCCTACCAGAAAACGGGCCGTGTACCGTCGGCGTTTTGAGCTTTTGGATTCTATTGACGAGGCTATAGCATCATCAATAAAACAGATGAGATTATAATAGGAGGACTCTATGCGAATTTTATTGGCAAATTTTTCAAAAATGGTGGGTGACACTGGTGGTGCTGCCAAGGTTCATTGTAATTTCGCCAATGTTATGCAGCAGAGAGGCCATGATGTGGCTATGGTATATAGTGATGATAGCCAAGGGGAATGCTTCTTTCCAGTTAATAAAGGTGTCCGACAATATAATATAAATCACTATGATGGTAGTAGTTATACATTTCCCTTAAGTTATCGAATTCGCCGCGAGGTACTGCGGGTTTTCAGTAGGAAGCTGGCTTCTGCCGTCAATGATGATTTTACCAAGGATTACCTGCTGGATAATGTGAAGGCTATATTAGACAAGGAAAAACCGGATATTATTATCGCCTTTCAGCCAGCAGCGGCAAAAGTGTACATACAGGATATTAAGACGGAGTTACCAATTATACTCATGTGTCATGGTGAAGCTGAGGATTGGTTCCGCAGTTATCCATATAAGCAGGTTAAAGCAATTAAGGATTGTGATGTGGTTCAGGTGCTTATGCCATCCTTTAGGGAAGCAGTCACAAAGCGTTATCCAAATACTAAAACCGTTGTTATAGGAAATGTGGTACCACAGTTTGAAAAGGAAGAAATAGCAAATCACACGGGACGCCATAAACTAATCTTTATTGGCCGTTTGGCCCGTAATCACAAGCGACCTCATTTATTGTTGGAGGCATTTATGCCATTGGCTTCCAAGTTTCCTGACTGGGATGTGGAAATTTGGGGAAAGGAGCATAGCCGTGGCTACGCTGATGAGATGAAGGCAAAGATAGATGGTGCTGGTTTGCAGGATCGCATAAAAATCATGGGGACAACCCATGATGTGGAGTCCGTCCTAAGACAAGGGGATATTTTTGTATTTCCAAGTGCCTATGAGGGATTTGGACTTACCATTGCTGAGGGCATGAGCATTGGCCTGCCGGCTGTGGCCTATGCCAGCTGTCCTGCAGTCAATGAGTTGGTTCATGATGGCGTCGATGGATTTTTAGTTGAAGATGGTGTGGAGCCATTGCGGGATAAGATGGAGCTTTTAATGTCAGATAAGGACCTTCGTGTAAAAATGGGCACCGCAGCTCATGAAGCCATGAAGGAATATAGTGATGATAAAATTTGGGACACCTGGGAAAAGCTGATTCGGGAAACGGCAACTAAATGAAATGACCGAAGAGGATTACATAATGAACGACTTTATCTTTAAAAAACACAAAATATTATTTCTGAATATTTGTGAAAATATGGATACGTATCCTCATATGCGCTGTGCCTCTCTCTATAAAGATATAAAAGGCTGGGAGAAGAGAAAATTTAAATTTGCAGAACATGTCAGCGGAAGTGACATGAGTAAATGGTATGGTGAATGGAAACAATACATAAATGAGTATGATACGGTTTTTATAGGAGATGGCGGTAGAGGCCCAGATATAGTAGCCTACTTAAACAAAGTTAATCCTAATATTAGGGTAATCTTATATTATTTGGACACGATTTTTCCAGGACATCGGTGTGAACCCTGCAATTATAAAGATTTGAATTGTGAAATGTATACATTTGATAAGGAAAATGCAAAAAAGTATGGCATACCGTTTAAACATTTCTATTATCCATATATGTCATTGAATAATGCCAGCCAGCTGGAGAATGTTAATGCTTCTATTAGTGATAACGATGTAAATGACATTTTTTTTGTTGGTCAAGATAAGGATAGATTAGCCTATTTACTTCAACTAAGGGAAAATTTTATTGAAATGGGTTTGTCGTGCGATTTTCATATAAAGCGTGACCCACACAGTCTGTATTGGCCATGGAATAAAAAACATACCTTTAAGGATGGTATCTCATATGATGATGTTATTAGTAGAATAAAAGGTTGCCGTGCCATTTTAGATATTGTGCAAGAAGGTCAGCATGGGCTTACCTGGCGTCCTATGGAGGCTATGTGCTTTGGGAAAAAGTTGATTACTAATTTTACTGATATTATTAATTATCCTTTTTATAATCCTGAAAATATATTTGTATTGGGTACAAGGAAAATCAATGAACTTCCATCCTTCGTGTCCACATCTCCAGTTAAAGTGGATAAGTCCATTAGGGATGAATATGTTTTTGAGAACTGGCTGGAATCGTTTTTTATAGAATAATAACAAAAAATATATATGCTAAAACTAAAATAACGCTGGCACAAATTAGTCAGCGTTATTTTAGTCTTAAAATTATTCAAAAACAGGTCTTTTCACAATCTTATGTCCCGTGATGATTTCCTTCCTCTTGCAATGTGGGCATTCGTTTTCAATAATGCCTGTGTAGCCGCAGACAGGGTCGCGGTCAACTGGGTGGTTAATGGAGAAGTAGCCCATGTTGGCATCGTGCATGGCACGGACCAGAGCCTCGAAGGCCTTTACATTTTTGGATGGGTCACCGTTCATTTCCACATAGGCGATGTGGCCCGCATTTTCCAGCTCGTGGTATGGTGCTTCAATACGGATTTTGTCCAAAGCCTTAATATCGTAGTATACAGGCACATGGGAGCTGTTGGTCATATAATCCCTGTCAGTAACCCCCGCAATTTTGCCGAACTTTTTGCGGTTTGCCCGCTGGAACTGGCCGGCAGTGGACTCGGCTGGAGTACCGAAGCAGGTCCAGTTCATGCTCTCAGCCTTGGTATATTCATCGGTCTTTTGACGGATATGGCCCACGATTTCCAGACCCAGCTTCTGGGCTTCCTCAGATTCGCCGTGGTGCTTGCCAATGAGAGCTACCAGACACTCAGCCAGGCCGCAGAATCCAATGGAATAGGAGGCGTGCTTCAGAACCTCCTCAATGGAGTCGGTATTCTTCAGCTTGTCGCTGTCCATCCAAATACCCTGTCCCATAAGGAATGGGTAGTTGTAAACATGCTTATGCTTGATGGTTTGCAGTCTGAACAGGAGATAGTCATGGCTGATCTGGATGTATTTATCCAAGAGGCACCAGAACTTATCCATATTGCCGTCAGCCTCCAGGGCCAGCATAGGCAGATTAATGGTGGTAAAGGAGAAATTGCCCCTGCTGCCCACCTCGCTAGGACCGTTTACGTTGCCAATGGTACGGGTACGACAGCCCATGGTGGCAATTACGCTGTTGTAGTTGCCAGGCTTGTAGTATTGGAGGTTATATGGAGCGTCCACATTTACGAAGTTAGGGAACAATCTCTTGGCAGAGGTCTTGCAGGCCTGCTGGAAAAGATCATAGTTAGGATCCCCTGGATTGTAGTTTACCCCGGACTTAAGCTGGAATACGGAAATAGGGAAAATAGCAGTTTCACCATTACCCAGACCGCTCATAATAGCGTTCATAACCTCCCGCATGGCAAGGCGACCCTCAGGAGAGGTATCCATACCATAGTTAATGGAGCTGAATGGTACTTGGGCACCAGCGCGGGAATGGAGGGTATTGAAATTATGAATCAGTGCCTCCATGGCCTGATGGGTTTCCTCAGTGGTATCATCACAGGCCAGACGATAAATATTGGCAGCATCCAGCTTTAAATCTGGGTTAGTTTCCATAATATCTGCAGGCAGTACCTTTTTAAGAGCCTCGGTAATTGCTTTGATATTTTCCTCGGTTGCTGTTGGCTCACCATCGGTAAAGGTACAGCGGTCGTAGTCCATAGCTGCCATAAAGGCCTTACGGAATTCCTTGGCAGCAGTTAGCTTATCCCCGCCAAAACGATAAAGGTAGGCTTTGTAGGCTTCATCCGCAATAGCCTTTTTAAAGGTCTTGCGCACACCTTCAGCCATGGCATAGTCAAAGGCGTTAATGGATTGGCCTCCAAACATATCATTCTGGTTGGACTGAATGGCGATGCAGGCCAGAGATGCGTAAGCACGAATGGAATTTGGCTCACGAAGGAAGCCGTGGCCAGTGGAAAAGCCACCATGGAACAGCTTCAGCAAATCAATCTGACAGCAGTTCAGAGTAATAAGGGAAAAGTCCTTGTCGTGGATATGGATATAATTTTCTCTGTCAGCCTTGGCAAATTCCTCAGGCAGCATATAGTTATCCACGAAATGCTTGGCACCCTCAGCACCCAACTTCAGCATAATACCCATGGAGGCGTCAGTGTTTATATTGGCGTTGTCACGCTTCATATCTGAATCCACAGCATCAGCGAAGAAAATATCCCTGTAGCTGTTCATGAGATGCTTTTGGGCCTCACGACGGTTGGCATGGCGCTGACGATACATTATGTAACGCTTGGCTATTTCATAGTAGTCCTGCTCCATGAGGGTCTTCTCAACAATATCCTGAATATCCTCTACGTTAATATTTTCCCAGTTTTCGATGGCGGACTCCACCTGGTCAACCACTTTCTGAATATCCCTTGTAGATAAGGAATCATTTACAGCCTTGCTGGCTCCTGCAATGGCGTTGAAAATCTTGGAGGAATCGTAGTCCACCACAACGCCGGAGCGCTTAATAACATGCTTAAGCTTCATATATCAACACATTCCTTTCATGTATAGCCTTCCCCTTTGGGGAAGGTCCCTCCACAGGAGGGGGATGAGGTTCAAAAAACTATCCTCTATAGAATATACCAAACAACAATGAATAACAATTCTTGATTTTTTGCAATGTTTGTGCTAGACATTCGTGGTACAATAGAATAGAATGTATAGGCTAACTATAATAGCTTTTTATTACTATTTTAATATACATAAACAGAAATAATGTAAGGAGTGTGCTGAGCAATGTTTAAGAAAACCAAAATCGTTTGTACCATGGGTCCTACCACTGATAAGCCCGGAGTAATTGAAGAACTGATGAAAAACGGCATGAACTGCGCCCGTTTTAATTTTTCCCATGGCGACCATGCAGAGCAGCTGGGGAGAATCGAGAAAGTTCGTGAGGCGGCCCGACACACCGATACCATTATTCCGCTTCTGTTAGATACCAAGGGGCCTGAGATGCGTCTTGGTTCCTTTAAGGATGGCAAGGTTCAGCTGGTCAAGGGCAACACCTTCCGTCTTACCCAGTCCGGTGAGCCAGGTGATGAAACCGGGGCTCCTATCAGCTACAAGAACCTTTATCAGGAGGTTAAGCCAGGTGATACCATTCTTCTTTCTGATGGTCTTGTAGGGCTTAAGGTAAAGGACATTGACGGACAGGACATTGTAACTGAAATTCTCAACAACGGTCCAATGAGCACCCGTAAGCGTGTGGCTGTGCCAGGAGTAGCTATTGGACTTCCACCAATTTCCGAACAGGATGAAAAGGATATCCTCTTTGGTATTGAGCACGACATGGACTTCGTGGCAGCTTCTTTTATACAGCGTGCCAGCGATGTGGAGGCCATCAGAAAGCTCATTAAGGATAACAACGGCCATATGGAAATTATCGCCAAGATTGAAAATCTCGAGGGCGTAAAGAATATTGACGACATTATCGCTGCTGCCGACGGTATTATGGTAGCCCGCGGTGATCTGGGTGTGGAAATTCCAGCTGAAGATGTTCCTGTAATTCAGAAGGATGTCATTGCCAAGTGTAACAAGGCGGGCAAGCTGGTAATCGTTGCTACCCAGATGCTGGAGTCCATGACCTCCAATCCTCGCCCAACCAGAGCCGAGGTTTCCGATGTGGGTAATGCAGTATTTGACGGTACCGATGCCATTATGCTCAGCGGCGAAACCGCCAGCGGTGATTACCCAGTGGAGGCAGTGCAGACCATGAGCACCATTGCCAAGCGCATTGAGGAGTCCATTCACTACGAGAACCGCTTCATTACCAAGGGCATGGAGCACAAGAAGAGCATCACTGATGCAGTGGCCCATTCCACAGTGCAGCTGGCCTATGAGCTGGATGCCACAGCTATTATCACTCCAACTGAAACTGGCTTCACCACTCAGATGGTGTCCAAATATCGTCCGCAGGCAACTATTATCGCTTATGCCACTACCTCCAAGGTGGCCCGTCAGCTGAATCTTCGTTGGGGGGTACAGCTGGTTAACGGCCGTATTTGGGATGATGAGCCAGACCGCACCGGTGCTTCCATTGCAGCGGCTCTTCGCTCCGGTTTGGTAAATAAGGGTGATATTGCCGTGGTAACCTCCGGTATCACCATGAGCAAGGGCAACAACACCAATAAGATTCAGATCAGAACCATCGACTAATCCATCTCTTGTATTTAATAATATATTGTGTTATGATATATCGAAGTTGATAAACTATATATACTTCGATGAAACGCTATAAGGTAATTTTTCCTCATAAAAATGAGGAAAAATTTGAACAATTGCGTTATACTATACTTTGAGATGGAATAGGAGGTCCGTAGAGTGCTTACGGTTTTGATGGTAATAGATGCATTGGTAGCTATCGTTCTGATTGGTTCAGTGTTGGCTCAGTCTCCAAAGTCTGCAGGTATGGGCCTGGGCGGCGGTAGTGACACAGTATTCAGCAGCAATGCCCGTGGTATGGATGCACTGCTGGCAAGAGTAACTGTAGTCTTTGCAATTCTTTTTGCAGTAATCACTTTAGTGATTGCCAAGATGACCATGTGATTTGACACAAGGCGCTTACTATCCATCATAGTTTCTATGGTAGGTAGTAGGCGCTTTTTTCTTTTCGCTTTTACTATTTGATTTTCACGAAAGGATAACCAGCATGATTATTAACGGCGGCGAGCCTTTCTTCCTGAAGGGAGGCCCACACGGCATACTTTTAATCCACGGTTTCACCGGTGTTCCCGCAGAAATGCTTTTGTTGGGCAGATACCTTAATGACAGGGGGTATACTGTGCTGGCAGTGCGTCTGGCCGGACATGGCACCACCACCGAGGATATGGCTCACATGACCTCGGAGGATTGGTATGATTCCGTGTGCGACGGTTATTCCATATTAGCTTCGATATGTGAAAAAATCTCTGTGGTGGGACAGTCCATGGGGGGCTTGCTCAGCATTCTTCTTGCTGCCAATGCCAATGTGAAATGCTGCTGTACCTTGGCTGCCCCCATATTTATTCACGAGGATAAGCAGCTTTATCGTTTGCCAGCCAAGGAATATTGCAAAAATAAATATTGGCCTAAAAAGAAGCGGATGCATTTCGATGTGCCTCAGGTGTGTAATGCCTCCTACGGTGAGTATCCAATGGTGTCCGTCCATGAGCTTCTGGACCTTATTGACAGAACCAAGAGGGAGTTGCCACGGGTAAAATGCCCTATGCTGGTGATGCACAGCCACGGCGACCACACTGCCCGTGATCGCAGTGCCAATAAGATTTATGATTTGTCCGGAAGCTATGAAAAGGAACTGATATGGCTGGAGGAGTCCGGGCATTTGATAACCATTGGCTGTGAACGGGAAAAGGCCTTCGAGTTGGTGGATGAGTTTATTAGGGAACATTCATAAGATATATAATATTTTCGATAGGGGCATTGCTTTCAGCAGGGACTCAGGGCTAAAACTATTGTTTTGCTTTTAATTAGTCAGCAAGAAAAATCCAAACTCGCTTCGCCCTTACAGGACTCGCTCAAACAGTGGATGTTTTCTCGCTGTGTAAGAACGCAAAAAATAGTTTCTTAACGCCCATCGCCCAACGCTTCAAGCAATTGCCCCATTCGAAAATAGTATATGGTAGTGGATTGTTGAGTTGAACATTTAGTCTCAGTACGTTAAGAAACTTTTTATTGCTATACCTTGATTATAGTGGTAAAAATCATTTGTTTGAGCGAAGCGAGTTATGATTTTTGCCACTATATAAGAGCAAGAAAAAGTTTTAGTGCTGAGACGGCGTGAAACTCAGCAGTCCTCTGCCATACAACTACATTTAAAGAAAGATAAATTATGAAGAGAAAATTACAACATAAGAAAATAGATAAAAAAATAAAACAGGTAAAAACGAAGATTACACATAGGGAGCCGGTGGCAGAGGAGCTGGTAACAGGCGTGCTGTCCTTGTCCTCCCGTGGCTTTGGTTTTGTTACCCCTGAAGGAAAGCAGAAAAATGAAGATGATATCTTCATTTTGAAGAGCGGCCTTCATACCGCCATGAATGGCGACACCGTGCAGGTGCGCCTCTTTCCACAGTATGCCGTTACTCCTGGCCGTTCCAAGGAGGGAGAGGTATATAAAGTTATTGAGCGGGCCAACAGCAAAATCGTTGGTATTTTTTCCGCCAGCCGTAACTTCGGCTTTGTTTCCCCGGATGATACCCGTATTAGAGAGGACATTTATATTCCTTCAGGGCAATTTTTAGGTGCCAAGACCGGGGACAAGGTTGTAGTGGAGGTTTCCCAATGGCCAGAGGGCGGCAAAAAGGCCGAGGGCCACATTGTGGAAGTGCTGGGAAAATCAGGCTCTCCAGGGGTGGATATCCTTTCCATTATGCGTCAGTACGACTTGGCAGAGGAATTCCCTGATGTGGTTCAGCAGGCCGCCAATGCTGTGGAGCAGTCCATAAACGCCGATGAGCATATTGGTAAAGATGGCCGTGAGGACCGCAGACATCTTAAGATTGTAACCATTGATGGTGAGGATGCCAAGGATCTTGACGATGGCGTCTATGTGGAAAAACACGATGACGGCAGCTTCTTCCTTGGTGTTTATATTGCAGATGTAAGCTGGTATGTGCGGGAAAATCAGCCATTGGATATTGAGGCTCAGGCCCGTGGTACCTCTGTGTACCTTGTGGACCGTGTGGTGCCAATGCTTCCAAAGGAGCTTTCCAACGGCATTTGCAGCCTTAATGCAGGAGTGGACCGCCTGTCCATGGCCTGTGAAATGGAAATCAGTCCTGAGGGTAAGGTGACCAAATACAAGATTTTGCCGGTGGTGGTTCATGTATATCGCCGTCTTACATATACTTTGGTAAATAAGATTCTGGTGGATAGGGACAAGGATTTCTGCCGGGACAATGAGGATATTTTGCCACTTCTCTACAATTTGGAAGAAGTGCGCAATGCCATGTATAAATATCGCCATAATCGTGGCGCCATTAATTTTGAGGTGCCGGAGATCAAGGTGAAGCTGGACGAAAATGGCAAGGCTGTGGGCCTTAAGAAGCGTGTCAGCAATCTTGGTGAGTCCATTGTGGAGCAGTGTATGCTGGCGGCCAATGAGACAGTGGCGGAGCATATGTGTCGCCGCAAGCAGCCATTTATGTACCGTATTCATGAGACCCCTGAGCCAACAAAGATAGAGGCACTTAATCGCCTTATGGGCACCTTTGGCCTTCATTTAAAGACATCAGCTGAGGGAAATATCCGTCCAAAGGAGCTTCAGATTGCCCTTGAAAAGATTGCCGGGAAGCCGGAGGAAAAGATTTTGGGCACTGTATCTCTCCGGTCCATGCAACAGGCAAGATATGCTGCAGAAAATGAAGGACATTTCGGTCTTGCTGCCGAATACTATACTCACTTCACTTCTCCAATCCGCCGTTATCCCGATTTGATAGTACATAGACTCCTTAGAGAGAGCTTCCCAACAGGAAGTATTCCAAAGGGGCGCCGGGAACAGCTTGTTCAGAAGCTGCCGGAAATGGCGGAGCATGCCTCCAAGCGGGAGCGTGTGGCAGTATCCGCGGAGCGTGATACCACCGACCTTAAGAAGGTAGAATACATGGAGCAGTTCGTGGGGGACACCTTCGAAGGGGTTATCAGCAGTGTTACCGGCTTTGGCTTCTTTGTGGAGCTGGATAATGGCGTGGAGGGACTGGTTCATATGACCACCCTGAAGGATGACTACTACGACTATGTGGAAAACCGTTATGCTCTGGTTGGTAACCATCATCATCGCAGTTATCAGCTTGGTGACACGGTGGAGGTAATCCTCGTACGGGCTAGTGTGGAGGAAAAAGCACTGGACTTTATGGTGAAGGACAACTGCGACCCACGGGCCTTACGTATGGAAACCTCTGCAGACCGTAAGCCAAAAGAAAAATCCTCTGGCAGAAAAGCCAAGGAAAAAATATCCAAAGTTGGAAAGGCTAGCAAAAAATCTGCAAAAACTGAGAAGAAATCTAGTAAGAAATTTGACAGAAAAAAGCCAGCCAAGGATAAAAAGAAAACTAAAATTTCTAAGCGCAACAAGCACGACCATAAGTCTGTTAAGCGCAGTAAAAGTATGAGCAAAGATGATATAATTGCTAAAGTTTAATTATAGATAGGGGCAATTACTTGAAACGCTAGGGCGAAGTGCGTTAAGAAACTATTTTTTGCATACTTACACAGCGAGAAAACATCCATTGTTTGAGCGAAGCGAGTTTGGATTTTTCTTGCTGACTAATTGAAAGCAAAATAATAGTTTTAGC
>Ga0129307_1000860_pt1 | contig 40296 bp, 32 predicted proteins | sample P1105metagenome_FD_94437 | JGI IMG/M metagenome (GOLD analysis project Ga0129307, IMG submission 94437) | Capybara group fecal microbial communities from Wisconsin, USA - P1105 metagenome | ecosystem: Host-associated > Mammals > Digestive system > Large intestine > Fecal | place: USA: Wisconsin...
CTCGTTGCCCGTGAACAAGCCCTTGAACGGCGCCCTGTCCTTCACGAGCCGCTTAGAGGCCGCCTTGTTGTAGATGGCGCGCAGGGAGCGCAGGTAGCACGAGGAGGTGTTGGGGCATACGCCACCTTCGCGAAGCCAACGCTCGTAGCGGCGCAGGGTCTCGGCATCGAGTGCCGAAAGCGGCACGTCCCTGCCACCGTTGAAGCGGACGAAAGAGCGCACCGCCGTGCGGTAGTTCTCGGCCGTGGAGCGGCTCACGCCACGGGATGCCGCACCGGTGAAAACCGAAAGCGTGGGGACGGCGTTCCGCTCTTTACTTGCTCTTGACTTCTTTGTACTGCCCTCCTTTGCAATCTCTGCTCTCTTGAATTTGAATAGGAATCCTAACATCTGTTTTATGATTTATGTGATTAGCATGCAAAAATACGGATTATGAGGAAAGGGGGGGCATAAAAATGTAAGAGCTGCATTTGCGTATCTCCCTAAAAATAACGAATATTGCAGTCGGAAAAACAGATATCAAAAAGCAATACGGAATGAAAAAAGCTCTTATCTCAGGCATTACCGGTCAGGACGGTTCGTTTCTGGCCGAGTTTCTTCTTCAAAAAGGTTATGAAGTACACGGCATCCTGCGCCGTTCTTCTTCTTTCAACACCGGCCGCATCGAGCACCTCTACTTCGACGAATGGGTGCGCGACATGAAGCAACGCCGCACCATCAACCTGCACTATGGCGACATGACGGACAGCAGTTCGCTCATCCGCATCATCCAGCAAGTACAACCCGACGAAATCTACAACCTTGCCGCACAAAGCCACGTCAAAGTATCGTTCGACGTGCCCGAATATACCGCCGAAACCGACGCCGTGGGCACGCTGCGCATGCTTGAGGCAGTGCGCATCCTCGGCATGGAAAAGAAAACGCGCATCTATCAGGCCTCTACTTCCGAACTCTTCGGTAAGGTGCAGGAGGTGCCACAGAAAGAAACCACTCCCTTCTACCCGCGCAGCCCCTACGGAGTGGCCAAGCAATACGGCTTCTGGATTACCAAGAACTACCGCGAAAGCTATGGCATGTTTGCCGTGAACGGCATCCTCTTCAACCATGAGAGCGAACGCCGGGGCGAAACGTTCGTGACAAGGAAAATCACACTGGCCGCCGCACGCATCGCACAAGGTTTTCAGGATAAGCTCTATCTGGGCAATCTCGATGCCCGGCGCGACTGGGGGTATGCCCGCGACTACGTGGAATGTATGTGGCTCATCCTGCAACACGATGTTCCCGAAGATTTTGTCATTGCCACCGGCGAGATGCACACGGTGCGCGAATTTGCCACGCTGGCTTTCCGTGAAGCCGGCATCGGGCTGCGCTGGGAAGGCGAAGGCGTAAAGGAAAAAGGCATCGACACCCGAACAGGAAAAGTGCTTGTAGAGGTAGACCCGAAATACTTCCGTCCCGCCGAAGTAGAGCAACTTCTGGGAGACCCCACCAAAGCCAGAACACTGCTTGGCTGGAATCCGCAGCAGACCGGTTTCGAGGAATTGGTGCGCATCATGGTGGCCCACGACATGAAGTTCGTGAAAAAACTGCACCTGAGAGCAAAAGAAGAAGAATAACGCTTAGAAGCGAATATTGTTATGATAGATAAGAGTGCCAAAATATATGTGGCAGGTCACCGCGGGCTGGTGGGGTCTGCCATCTGGAACAACCTCCGGCAGAAGGGGTATGCCAACCTCGTAGGAAAAACCCACAACGAACTCGACCTGCTCGACGGGGCAGCCGTCCGCCGCTTCTTCGACGAGGAACAGCCGGAATATGTCTTTCTTGCCGCCGCTTTCGTGGGCGGCATCATGGCCAACAGCATCTACCGGGCCGACTTCATTTACAAGAACCTGCAAATACAGCAGAACGTCATAGGCGAGAGTTTCAGGCATCATGTGAAGAAACTCCTTTTTCTGGGCAGCACCTGCATCTATCCCCGCGATGCTCGGCAACCGATGAGAGAAGACGAACTCCTCACCTCGCCTCTGGAATATACCAACGAGCCATACGCCATAGCCAAAATTGCCGGACTGAAGATGTGCGAAAGCTTCAACCTGCAATATGGAACCAACTACATTGCCGTGATGCCCACCAATCTGTACGGGCCTAACGACAACTTCGATTTGGAACGCAGCCACGTGCTCCCCGCCATGATTCGCAAGATACATCTGGCCCACTGCCTGAAACGCGAAGATTGGGATGCCGTATGCCGCGACATGAATCTCCGCCCGGTGGAGGGTGTTGACGGCAACAGCAGCAAGGAAGAGATACTGAACGTCCTTGCCAAATACGGAATAGAACGGGAAGAGGTGAAGCTTTGGGGAACGGGAACACCTCTCCGCGAATTTCTCTGGAGTGAAGAGATGGCAGATGCCAGCGTCTTCGTCATGGAGCATGTAGACTTCAAAGACACTTGCCAACCGGGTGAAAAGGAAATACGCAACTGCCACATCAACATCGGTACGGGTAAGGAAATCAGCATCCGTCAATTGGCCGAGCTGATTGTAGCCACCGTAGGTTATCAAGGCCGGCTTGCCTTCGACAGCAGCAAACCCGACGGCACACTGCGCAAGCTGACAGACCCGTCGAAACTGCATGCACTGGGTTGGCACCACAAAATAGAAATCGAGGAAGGGGTGCAACGGATGTACGACTGGTATTTGCAGTGCATGTCGTGACACATTTTCTCCTCTCTTATACAAAACGTTTTTCCCTTCAAAAGTTTGCATTCTGTATATAAAGCCTTATATTTGCGCAAATTTCAACTAAATGTGCAATTGTATCATGGAACAAAGCTTTATCGCCTATATAGAGAATAGTATAAAAGAGAATTGGGATCTGGATTCCCTGACCGACTATAAAGGAGCCACATTACAGTATAAAGATGTGGCCCGCAAAATAGAAAAGCTGCATATCATTTTTGAGGCAAGCGGCATAAAGAAAGGCGATAAAATTGCCGTATGCGGCCGTAACAGTTCGCACTGGGGCGTGACTTTCCTCGCCACACTGACTTACGGAGCCGTCATTGTTCCCATCCTACATGAGTTCAAGGCAGACAATGTGCACAACATCGTGAACCACTCCGAAGCCAAACTGCTGTTTGTAGGCGATCAGGTATGGGAGAACCTGAACGAAAGCGCCATGCCTCTGCTGGAAGGCATCATGATGATGACAGATTTCTCCATCCTCGTCTCTCGCAGCGAGAAGCTGGATTACGCCCGCGAACATCTGAATGAAATGTTCGGGAAGAAGTATCCCAAAAATTTCCGCAAAGAACATATCAGCTACCATAAAGACCAACCCGAAGAGTTGGCGGTGATTAACTATACATCGGGCACCACCAGCTATTCAAAGGGAGTGATGTTGCCCTACCGCAGCCTTTGGTCGAACACCGCCTTTGCCTTTGAAGTGCTGTCACTGAAAGCCGGAGACAAGCTCGTGTCCATGTTGCCCATGGCCCACATGTACGGTTTGGCATTCGAGTTCCTCTATGAGTTTGCCGCAGGATGCCACATCTTCTTCCTGACCCGCATGCCCAGTCCGAAAATCATATTCCAAGCATTTGCAGAAATAAAACCGAATCTGATTGTGGCCGTCCCGTTGATTATCGAGAAAATCATAAAGAAGAACGTACTGCCCAAACTGGAGACACCGGCCATGAAGCTGTTGATGAAAGTTCCCATCATCAACGACAAAATAAAAGCAACCGTACGCGAACAAATGATGCAGGCCTTCGGCGGAAACTTTGTCGAAGTCATCATAGGTGGTGCCGCCTTCAATCAGGAGGTGGAACATTTGTTGAGAACGATAGATTTCCCCTACACGGTGGGCTATGGCATGACGGAATGCGCCCCCATCATCTGTTACGAAGACTGGTCTCGCTTCAAACCCGGCTCTTGCGGCAAGGCCGCACCACGCATGGAAGTGAAAATCCTATCGCCCGATCCGGAAAACGTTCCGGGAGAAATCGTTTGTCGTGGTCCCAATGTCATGCTGGGCTACTATAAAAATCCGGAGGCCACCGAACAGGTGCTCGACAAAGACGGCTGGCTGCATACCGGCGACCTTGCTCTGATGGATGCCGAGGGCAACGTAACCATCAAGGGACGCAGCAAGAATATGCTTCTCGGCCCGAGCGGCCAGAACATCTATCCCGAAGAGATAGAAGACAAGTTGAACAACCTGCCTTATGTGGCCGAAAGCATCATCGTACAACAGAACGAGAAACTGGTCGGCCTGGTATATCCCGACTTTGACGACGCTTTTGCCCACGGCCTCAACAATGCCGACTTGGAGCGCGTCATGGAAGAGAACCGTATTGCCTTGAATGCCGAGCTACCGGCATACAGCCAGATTTCCAAAATGAAGATCTACCCTGAAGAGTTTGAAAAGACACCTAAGAAATCCATTAAACGTTTCTTGTATCAAGAAGCCAAAGGGTAAAAATCAATGAAGAAAGAGCTGTTATTATCTGCCGCCATACTGCCGATGTGCGGAATGGCGGCAGAAAGTCACGACACAGCTGCATCCACTCCGCAGCAACCTCCCAATATAATCTTATTCCTTGTAGACGATATGGGATGGCAGGATACTTCCTTGCCTTTTTGGACGCAACGCACCAAATACAACGACATTTACCACACTCCCAACATGGAGCGGATGGCCGCACAAGGCAGAATGTTCACGCAAGCCTATGCTTGTAGCGTCAGTTCTCCCACACGTGTCAGCCTCTTTACAGGAATGAATGCGGCGAGACACCGTGTAACCAGTTGGACGTTGCGCAAAAACACGACCCACGAAAAGCCGGATTCCATCCTGACATATCCCGCATGGAATGTAAATGGCATTTGTCAGGAAGCCGGTGTGGAACGTACCACACAAGTTACATCTTTAGCCCGGCTACTCAAAGATAACGGTTATCACACCATTCATTGCGGGAAAGCACATTTCGGTGCTGAAGGTACTCCCGGAGCCGACCCTCTGAAAATGGGCTTTGCAGTGAATATTGCCGGACATGCCGCCGGCTCGCCTGCCAGCTATTATGGGAAAGAGAATTTCGGCAATAAGGTTGATGGCATAAATCCTCCTGCCGCCGTTCCCGGTTTGGAGCAATATCACGGCACAGATATCTTCCTAAGTGAAGCACTTACGATAGAAGCTCTGAAAGCATTGGACAAGGCACAGCAGACAAATAAACCTTTCTTTCTATACATGGCACACTATGCCATCCATACTCCCATACAGCCTGATATGCGTTTCTACCGGAAGTATCTGGATAAGGGGCTTCCTCCGGTTGAGGCAGCGTATGCCACCCTCATAGAAGGTATGGACAAAAGCTTGGGGGACATCATGGACTATCTGGACAAAAACAACTTGGCTGACAATACAGTGCTTATCTTTATGTCCGACAACGGCGGTCTGGCCGCCCATACCCGCGCCGGGCAACTACATATCCAGAACTTTCCGCTCAACAGCGGGAAAGGTTCTGCTTACGAGGGTGGGATACGTGAGCCTATGATCGTGCGCTGGCCGGGAGTCATAACTCCCAATACTAAGTCCGACCATTATCTGATGATAGAAGACTTCTTCCCTACCATTCTTGAAATGGCAGGTGTAGATAACTATAAAACCGTGCAGCAGCGTGACGGAATAAGCTTTATGCCCCTACTCACCGGAAAAGGCAGAATGAAAAGCCGTGATATCTATTGGCATTACCCTAACAGTTGGGGACCATCAGGACCGGGCATCGGAGCTACCTGCTCCATACGTTCGGGCAACTGGAAACTGATATATTATTTCGGTAGCGGTAAACGCGAACTTTTCAATATTTCTGCCGACATACATGAGAAGCATGACAAATCCGGAGAAAAGCCCGGACTTGTCAGGAAGTTGTCAAAGAAATTAAGTAATTACCTTCGGTCTGTGGATGCACAGCGACCCATACTTCGCGCCACTCGGCAACCTGCACCTTGGCCGGATGAAATATAAAAAACAAAAATGAAACGTATCTTTTCACTCATCTTTCTGTTTTTACTCATTGTAAGCGCAACTCTCGCTCAAGACTATTCCGGCGAACAAGGCTCTATGCGGATGAGACATAATCAGACTTCGGCAGGCATCAATATCTCTTTATGGAGAAACATATCCACTCAGCGCATTGACACCACGGGAAGCACTTGGCTCAACTTGGGTGTATTCTCTTCGATGAATCGTCTGAACGGTCCGGGAGTCAATATGCTCGGTAGCATTGTGCGTAAAGAAGTGAACGGTATTCAAGTGGCAGGCCTTTCGAACATGGTAGGGGGGAAAATGCGGGGTATTCAAGTAGCAGGTATCACCAATATCAACGGCAGCCTTAGCGGAATATCGGTTTCGGGACTGGTAGGCATCACAGGAAACAATGCGCAAGGATTGACCCTTTCCGGACTGGCAACTATCAACGGAAACCACAGTCGCGGCATCAGCATAGGCGGCTTGTTGAATATCAACGGTGATGCTGCTGCCGGTGCGCAACTTGCCGGATTGGCCAACGTTTCAGGTGGAAGTCTGAAAGGATTTACGGGTGCAGGCTTGTTAAACATTGTCGGCGAACATCTGAATGGGGCGCAGCTTTCCGCCCTCGCCAACATCATTGCCGGAAACATGGTAGGCATTCAGTTTTCCGGCATAGGCAACGTGGTTGGCGGCACAGCCAAAGGGGTGCAAATAGGCGCTGCCAATATGGCCGTACATGCCAAAGGGGTGCAAATCGGCCTTTTCAACTATTACAAGAATAGTCTGGACGGATTTCAATTAGGGCTGGTCAATGCCAACCCGCAGACTAAAGTGCAGTTGATGCTTTTTGCAGGCAATGCCACCAAGCTGAATGCCGGAGCGCGATTCAAGAACAAACTGTTTTATACCATTCTGGGTGGTGGCACTCACTATCTGGATTTCGGCGACAAGTTTTCGGCAGCTCTTTTCTACCGGGCCGGACTTGAGCTTCCTCTCTACAAGCAGTTATTCATCAGCGGAGACCTTGGCTACCAACACATCGAAACGTTCAAGAATAAAAACGATGAGATACCTGCACGCCTCTATGCGCTGCAAGCCCGTGTCAATTTGGAGTACCGCCTGCACGACGGCCTCGGCATATTCCTTACGGGAGGCTACGGCAGCAGCCGCCACTACACCCGGAACAAATGTTACGACAAGGGGGTGATTGTTGAAGCCGGAGTAGTGTTGTTTTAAAGCCGGAGTAGTGCTGTTGAAACAGTAAAGCATACTCCGGTTCAAAGAAACGCTCTTTACAGTTTCTCTTTAATGAATCCGGTGCGGTAGGCCACCAGCAGCTTTTTCAAATCTTGTATCTGAGTGGTAAGTTCAAGCCCTTTATCCGTGTCTTTCACCATCATGCGCTGCGAATTGAACTCGATGACAAATGTAGTAGACTTAATATCCTGTCCCTCCTCTATCGCCTTCTGGCGACTTTGAAACGGATCGTGCTGCACCAGTTGCAAGCCACGCGAATGATACACCAATGTATATCCGGCAATGCCTGTTTCGGGCTGATAGGCTTTTGAGAATCCGCCGTCAATCACCAGCAACTTGCCATTGGCTTTAATGGGCTTTTCGCCCTTGATGGTCTTCACCGGCACATGCCCGTTGATGATGTGCGAATGAGAATCCGGCTTCACACCGAACTCTTCGAGAATACGGTCACATACGTCCGCTTCATTGCGCAGCGTGTAATAATGTCCTTTCGTCTCTTTGTGCAAAGCTTTATCGGCTATAAAATAGCGCTCGAAAGTCGCCATCTTATCCTTATCGAAAGAAGGAGCATCCGGTCCGCACCACAAATACCATACATAATCCAATGCAAACCGCTTATCTTTGGAACCCTCCTCCTCAAAATAGGCGGTACGAATCAATTGGTCGGTCTTTTGCAACAAATTACGCCCCCAATACTCTTTCTTGCCAATGCGCACATGCTTGAAACTGCCATCCTCGTTCAATGGAACAGATGCATGGTACAGCAGGTTGCTGTTGCAAACCAGATACATGCCGCCGTAAGTGAACAAACAGCGCATGTGCTTCTTCAGTTTCTCGCTATTTACGAAAGAGGCATGTATCTTATCTACCAACTCGCGCTCTTCATCGGTCAGAAGATACGGATGGGTAGGGTCGATGGTCGGAAGATTCGTATCGCGCAAATCGTATTCCTTGCCTTCGTACATGAACACACCGCGCTCAAAATCAATCTTATGCAACAGTTTACGGTCTTCCATCGCAAATTCAGGACGACGTTCGATAATCTCCGCCTCAAGTTTGAACTGAATAATCGTAATCGCCTTGTGCATTTGCGTAATCAGCCTCAACGTCTTTTCATTGTATTCGGCATCGGCAAAGTTCATCTTGGGAGTGAAAATTGTGCATGGGTCATCGGCATACATATCCATTGCAAAGGTGGCAAGCGGCAGCAGATTGATGCCGTAACCATCTTCCAGCGTAGCCAGATTGGCGTAACGCATGCACATACGGATTACGTTGGCAATACAGGCATCATTGCCGGAGGCGGCGCCCATCCACAAGATGTCATGGTTCCCCCACTGGATATCGAAATTATGATAGTCGCAAAGCGTATCCATGATGATATGCGCACCCGGCCCGCGATCATAAATGTCACCCACGATATGGAGCGAATCGATAGTCAGACGCTGGATAAGTTTACACATGGCGATAATAAAGGCATCCGCCCGTTTCGTGGAGATGATGGTGCTTACAATGACATTGATGTAGGCATGTTTATTGGGTTCCACCGTCGATTCATGGAGCAGCTCCTGAATGATATACGAGAATTCCGGCGGAAGTGCCTTACGCACCTTCGAGCGGGTATATTTGGAGGAAACATTCTGGCAAACTTTCACCAACTGGTTCAGTGTTATCAAGTACCAGTCGTCCAGCTCTCTTTCCTGCTCCTTTACCAATTGCAGTTTCTCTTCGGGGTAATAAATCAAAGTACATAACTCCTTTTTCTCACTCTCGCGCAAGGTATGGCCAAAGATTTCGTTCACTTTTCGCTTCACGGCACCCGAGGCATTCTTCAATACATGTTGAAAAGCTTCATACTCGCCATGAATATCTGTCAGGAAGTGTTCGGTACCTTTCGGCAGATTTAAGATGGCTTCCAAATTAATGATTTCCGTACTGGCGTCAGCGATAGTAGGAAAACTGCGCGACAATAATTGCAGATAGCGCAAATCATTGGCAATACTTTCCGGAGTAATGGTTCCCATAATATGATTATTTAAAGGTTTAAGATTAATCAACCGAGCAAGAACATCAGCAGCACTTGCGCAATGATGACCCGCAGGAACATGCACAGCGGATAGACCGTGGCATAAGCCACGGACGGATTGTCGCCGGGAATCGTATCATTGGCATAGTTCAAGGCCATCGGGTTGGCCATGCTTCCGCACAGCATGCCGGCCGTTGTTCCGTAATCTACTTTCATCCACTTAAATGAAACGAGGCCCATGATGAGCACCGGAACAACCGTGAGCAGGAAGCCTGCCAGAATCCAGAGCAGACCTTCCGGACGGAACACGGTATCGAAGAAATGCGCACCGGCATCCAGCCCCAGACATGCCAGATAGAGAGACAGGCCCAGCGCACGGAGCATCAGGTTGGCACTGCGCGTGACGTAAGTCACCATGTGCATCCGCGGTCCGAATGTGCCAATGAGAATGCCCACAATAATCGGTCCGCCAGCCAACCCCAAACGCACGGGAGCGCTGATGCCCGGTATGGAAATGGGAATCGCCCCCAATGCCAGACCTAAGACGATACCTATAAACACGGCAACCAGATTAGGTTCTTTCAGGCTTTTGACAGCATTGCCCAATACTTTCTCAACATTTTGTATGGCAGCTGCCTCTCCCACCACGGTGAGACGGTCGCCCAACTGCAATGTCAGTTCAGCCGTGGCCAGCAACTGCACGCCACTGCGATATACCCTGCTGATATTGATGCCGTAATGATTGCGCAGATGGAGTGAGCCGAGTTTCTTCCCGTTCAGTTCGGGACGAGTCACCACGATGCGTTGCGATATCAACTGGCTGTCTATGGCGTTCCAGTCTATATCTTCCTTGTTCCAATCGGTATGCTCCTGCTCGCCGAAGAGCACGGTCAGTGCCGGAGTATCTTTCTCCGAGGTTATCACCAAAAGCCGGTCGCCCTCCTTTATCACTTTCTCGGAAGTGGGAATGCTGACCTTTCCATCCCGCCACAAACGGGAGATGACGAACTTCGGATAACTGCTCAGTCCGCCTACCTCTTTGATACTTTTATTGAATATGGCCGGATTATGTACCTGAAAGGCTACAATGTAAGGCTTGTTCACGTCTTCCTTTTCCTTCAGTTCCAAGTCTTCTTTACGTACCAGCGCCTTACGGATTGCCAGTACCGCCAAAATCACTCCGACCACCCCCAACGGGTATGCCACCGCACAGCCCAAAGCCGGCGTACTGGATTCCAATCCCATCTGCTTCAGCGTCTGCTGCGCTGCACCCAGCGCAGGAGTATTCGTCGTCGCACCGCAAAGGATGCCCACCATGTCCGGAAGAGATATTTGCAGCGCATAACTGCCCAATACGGTCATCAAAGTGCCGATGAGTATCACTCCCGCAGCCAGCATATTCAGTTGCACCCCTCCTTTCCGGAAAGAGCTGAAAAAGCCGGGACCTACCTGCAATCCCAACGCATACACAAATATCACCAACCCGAAGCTTTCCGCATAATTAAGCATCTGCGAATCAATGGATAATCCGAAGTGCCCGGCAATGATGCCGGCAAAGAAAACGAAGGTCACTCCCAAAGATATGCCGAAAAAGCGCAACTTTCCCAAGCCCAGCCCGATGGCGGCAATCAACGAGAGGATAACAACCGCCTGCAAAGCGGAATGTTCGACAAATAAATCATATAGCCAATCCACTATACACTTAATTTACATATTCAGTGCACAAAGATAATGTAAAATTCCGATATAAGGAATGAAAGTAAATGGACGATCCGGGAAGCCGTCGGTTTAAGTAACGATTTATTACCATCAGAGTGCGATGCCCGCATCTCCTCCCCACCCACTCCAGAAGGCATTCTGAGAGGGGTACAATCAGTCGGCGACTGAAATGGTTTCACTCAGTGACTGAAATGGTTTCAGTCGCCGACTGAATCCCATTCAGTCAGGGAGTGAATAAAAAAGCTTCGGGAAACAAGTGGAGCTTCAAAAAGTTTGTAAAATAAAAGGAAAGAAAGACAAACTTCTGTCGAAGAACTAAAAAAGGGTGCAACCTCAATTTCGGCCGCACCCTCTCCTTTCCTGTTCAACGATATTCTTTATCAGATGCCAAGCGATTTGCGCACGGCTTCCACCTTCTTCTCCGCTTCGGCATTCGTTGCAGCATAACACTTAGGACATCCCATTTCGCCTTTCACCTCGATATAAAACTTGATTTTAGGCTCCGTGCCCGACGGACGAACGGAAATCTTCGTACCGTCTTCCGTAAAGAATTGAAGCACGTTCGAAGGCTCCGGCATATCCAATTCGGTTACGTTTCCTCGCGCATCCGTAGCTTTCAAGGTTTTGTAGTCCTTCACCAAACATACGGCCGAACCACCGATTTCTTTCGGTGAATTAGCACGGAAGTTATCCATCATGGCCTTGATTTCTTCCGCACCGCTCTTACCCGGTTTCACTACGTTGACGGTTGTTTCTTGAGAGAACCCGTATTCTACATAAATATCCATCAGCACGTCATACAACGTCTTGCCCTGATCCTTTGCCCAAGCACAAATCTCGGCCAGCAGCGAACATGCCGAAACGGCGTCTTTATCACGCACAAAGTCTTCGGCAAGGAAACCATAGCTTTCTTCACCTCCGCCAATGTATTGCTGCTTGCCTTCGCTTATGCGAATCTCACGGGCTATCCATTTGAAACCGGTGTAGCAATCGCGCATTTCAATCTTGTTCTTGTCGGCCACAGCCTTGATGAGTTCGGTGGTGACAATGGTTTTGACGATGAAATCATTGGGCTTCATCTTGCCCATTGCAATGCGGTTCTTGATGATATAGTACAAGAAAATGAGGCAAGTCTGGTTGCCGTTGATAAGTACCCACTCGCCCTTGCTGTCCTTGCAAGCCATACCTACACGGTCGGCATCCGGGTCGCTTGCCATTACGATGTCGGCATCTATCTTCTTCGCCAGAGCAATGGCCAAAGTCAGGGCCTCCGCATTTTCCGGATTGGGAGAAACAACGGTCGGGAAATTGCCATCCTTCACCATTTGTTCGGGCACGCAGTTCACGTTTTCAAATCCCCACACTTTCAGTGAATCGGGAATCAACACTCTGCCGGCGCCGTGAAGCGGAGTATATACGATGCTGAGATTCTTCTGCCGTTTGATTACCTCCGGATCAATGGAAATGGTATGCACCTGTTTCAGGTAAATCTCATCCACTTCCTTGCCGATGCTCTGAATCAAATCCTTGTTTCCGTTGAACTTGATGTCGGCCACCTTCACCTTATTCACCTCGTCGATGATAGCCGTATCGTGCGGCGCAAGTACTTGTGCACCATCATCCCAATAAGCCTTGTAGCCGTTGTATTCTCTCGGATTATGGCTTGCAGTGATATTGATACCGCTTTGGCAACCGAAATGACGAATGGCAAACGAAACTTCGGGAGTAGGCCGCAAATCATCAAAAAGATACACCTTGATGCCGTTTGCCGAGAAAATATCGGCAGTGATTTTGGCAAACTTATCGCTGTTGTTGCGGCAGTCGTGCCCCACCACAACGGAGATTTGCCCCTTGCCGGCAAAGCACTTGTTCAGGTAGTTGGACAAACCTTGGGTAGCGGCACCTACCGTATAGATATTCATGCGGTTGCTTCCCGCTCCCATGATGCCGCGCAAACCACCCGTTCCAAATTCCAAATCTTTATAGAAGCTATCTATCAATTCGGTTTTATCGGGATTCTGCAACATGCGTTTCACTTCCGCCTGCGTCTCGGCGTCATAAGCCGGCGTAAGCCATTTCTCGGCTTTCTCCGTGACCAGTTTAATCAGTTCTTGATTTTCCATAAGACTGTATTTTGATATTTTAATTATAAAAAGTCTGTTTTGTTGAGATACAAATGTAAAAGATTAAGTCCTAAAATCCTAATTTATTCGGGCTTTTTATATCTGTCTCCCGTCTGCTTTACATACTCTTCGAGGAATGCTTTCGGGTATCCCGGACGAATGACGCCTGCCGGCTGACCAATGGAGTTACGCGCGAATTTTCCGTCTTTCATGCGTTTCACCACACCGTCATTATACTTTACAACAAGGAATTCGCCCAAACGTTTCCATGTGGCAAACGTGCTTTCGGCAGTCATGTTTGTATAGTTCGTCAGGAATGCCTTTGCTTTGGCAGGCTCCTTTTCCAACAGTTTGGCAGCCGCAGCTTCAACCCCTTCTTGTGCTTCGTTGAAGGCTGTTTCCAGTTCGGTTTGGGCGGCACGCACATCATCAATCATCAAGTCGTATCGGGGATACACCATATTGGCCACCCAATTGAAAATCCAAAAAGCCGAATTCCACGAGAAAGTGATGTAATCGGCACCATCCACGCGGGTATAGCACGTAGGGACTTTGTCCGTGCAACAGTACACAGGGGTGAACACGGTCATGTTGGCATCGTCCGTACCGAACCACAGTACGCCACCGATGGCATCGGGCAACTCTGAACGCATCTGGGCCACAAACACAAAACCGCTCTGCTGGGTGGAGATGGGACGTTCGTTGAAATATTCCCGGTCGCCTACCTTGAAAGAAAGAGGAGACAGACGGTAGGGCGCATGATAAGGGCCTGCGCCAAAGTCCTTGCTGATGTCGAGAGGAGTTCCCTCGTAATGGTCGCGCATGGCATTCTTGACATCCTGAACCGATATTTTACGGCTCGGCTTCAGGAACAGCGGCATCGGAGTATCGTTCTCGCCTAATATATAAGGTAGAAATTCATTGCCACGGTCGGTAAACATGTTGAAGTAGCTCCAAACACGGGCTTCGCAATAGCGACGGGCACCGAAATCAAGCGGAGCATAGGCATTGGCGAAACTGAAATCCTTGTTCACACCGTTAAAATAACCCTTCTCGCGGGCAAAGGAAACAACATCGGGAGAATACATGCAGTTTTCCTTGTCGTTCATATCGAACTGATGGATGCGGCTCTGGTTGGCATGGGCAGAGATGCAGTCGTCGGGCACGCGGACGGCCACCCACACAGCGCCACGCACACCGGAGCCTTTGCCAATCATTTCCATAATCCATATTTCATTGGGGTCGGCAATGGTGAAGGACTCGCCACTGCTATAATAACCATATTCCTGAACCAGTTCGGTCATCACCTTGATGGCTTCGCGAGCGGTACGCGAGCGTTGCAATCCCAAATAAATCAAACTGCCGTAGTCGATGATGCCGGTGGTATCAACCAGTTCGGGACGTCCGCCGAAAGTCGTTTCACCGATGGTAAGCTGAAACTCGTTCATGTTGCCGATGACGTTGTACGTCTGGCGTGCCTGCTCTATCCGTCCAAGATACTTACCGGTGTCCCACTCGTGGATATCAATCAGCGTACCTTTCTTATGCACTCCGGCAGGATAATGATACAACTCGCCGAACAAACCATACGAGTCGGCAGAATAGGAAACAATGGTAGAACCGTCTGCGGAAGCATTCTTACCTACAATAAGGTTGGTACAAGCCGGCGCATTCACCACTGCCGCCAGCAAAAGCAAAACGGAGAAAGTCAGTCTTTTCATACTTTAAAATTATTATTGTTACTATAAATGTTGATTCTCTATTCAGAATAAAACCCGGCAGCTCATCACCAGACAAATTCAAACCGCTCGGTGGTTTGGTTGCCGCAACCATCGGTCACCGTCATCTCAACCACATGCTTGCCTCCTTTTTTCACATGCTTGGGGTCGAGTTCACAAATCAAGTGTCCGTTGATGGAATTCTGTTTGCCGAACAAAGCATATTTGCCGTCAATCGTACCCCGATAAGCGCTGATGCCCGTTTCCTTGTCTTTAGCCTTAAAGGTGATACACCCCGTCCGTGCCCATTGGGGCTTATTGAGCGGAATGATTTCGGGCGGCACGGTATCTACCGCTACGGTGTACGTCCCCAAATCACGAACACGCACTTTCATGAAACCGTCTTCGTATTTACCGCCAATGCCGTATTTCCCGCCACGGGACGTAACCCCCGCCACATAATACTTTGCCATATCTTCCACCGGACGACGACGCAATCCGATATGCAGTTCGCAAGTCCCGTGCATGGGAACAGGAGTATCGTTCAGTTGATAAGTAAAAGCCACGTCACCGCTATCGGCCCGTACGGCATAATTCAAGTACACATCATCATAAAGCATGCCTTTAGGAACTACAAGCTCCAGACCGGGTTCTTGCAGGTAATTCACCTTATCCCACTTGAAAACATATTTCTCACGGTGTTTCACCGGTGCAATCTCCATCTTCTTACCTTGCACGGTGAAACGCACTTTGGAGGTATTGCCCTGCGCATCGCTCAGTGTATAGACAAACTGATAAGGGCGTTCCTCGTCGATATTTATCAATCCCCGGTTGCCGTTGGAAGCATGGAGCATGCGCAAGCGGTTGCCCGGCTCAATGAACGACTTCATGTACCGCCCGTGCGTCCACGAGTTGATATAGAGATTTTCTTCGTATGCAAAACGGTCTACCACACTACGGAATACCTCCTTGCCATCCACTTCCAGAATAACGTTCTTTACACCGTATTTATTATGTACCCCGTCCATGTAATCGTAAGCGCTAATTCCTGCACCTATCACTCCCCAAGCGGTAATCGGCTTCATCGGTCGCACCGGAAAAGCCTGATTCGTTTGTTTGCCTTCCACCACACCTTTGCCCGGCCGGGGAAACAACATGATGCCTTCGGCACGCGGCGCCGTATTGTCCTTCACCTTATCCATGAAAAAGGGAAGCGGGTCTATGTACTCTTCCGTCTTTGTTTCGAGCATATCCAGATGGAGATGTGGTCCGAAAGAGTATCCGGTATTACCGCTCAAAGCAATGACCTGTCCTGCCTTCACAGGATATTCATCCGGTTCGGGAGTAATCTCCACCTCCCAGCTTTCTTTCTCATATTGCAGGCTCTCTACCCTGCGAGCCACATCGCCCACAAAGGCACTTAGATGACGGTTGATGGTAGTATATCCGTTGTCATAGACAACATCGAGCACATACCCCGAACCGTGATTGACGCGGATTCGCGAAATATACCCGTCCGCCAATGCGCGCACCGGCTTACCGACGGTGCCTTGAGTCTTGAAATCCAACCCTCCGTGGAAGTGATTGGCGCGTATCTCACCGAAATTGCCGGAGAAAGTAATGGGAAAATCAAACGGAGGAACAAAAACTACCTTATTTGCAACAGGCACTTCCTGAGCATATCCGCTTTGCAGACCGGTAATCAAAAAGAAGAAAAAGAGAAGTATAGGATGTTTCATATTTTATCACTTAATGCCACAAAGATAAAAAGAATAGTTCTCACAGCCTACATTGCTTATAGAAAATAATAGGCCAAGCAGACGACTTAAAATAAGCATCGCCTACCTTGCGGTATAAAAGAATAAAATATGTACGGATAATGACGATGAATACGGAGAAGCTACGTCATCGACCCCATGAAGTTTCTGCTAAAAAACATAAACACTGCGATGACACCGAAACCGAGAAATCACTATCTTGCGCCATGTTTAACCCTTAAATTCTAAGGTCATGATTATCGGAGTACCTAAAGAAATCAAAAACAATGAAAACCGCGTGGGAATGACCCCTGCCGGAGTAGCCGAATTGGTGAAACGTGGTCATACAGTGTATGTGCAAGCCTCAGCAGGCGCAAACAGCGGTTTCTCTGACGATGACTACATCGCCGTAGGTGCAAAGACCTTACCTTCCATTGAGGAGACGTATGCCATAGCCGACATGATTGTCAAGGTAAAGGAACCCATTGCACCGGAGTACAAACTGATTAAAAAAGGACAGGTAGTATTCACTTACTTCCACTTTGCCGCCGATAAATTATTGACCGAAGCCATGATTGAAAGCGGTGCCATCTGCATTGCTTACGAAACCGTAGAGAAAGAAGACCATTCTCTGCCATTGCTCACTCCCATGAGTGAAGTGGCAGGACGCATGGCTACCCAAGTGGGAGCACGCTTCCTTGAGAAACCGCAAGGCGGAAAAGGAAAACTGATGGGTGGCGTGACGGGAGTACGTCCGGCGCGCGTGCTTATTCTCGGCGGCGGCATCGTAGGAACCAACGCCGCACAAATAGCTGCCGGCATGGGAGCGGAAGTCTTGATTGCCGACATCAACCTGCCCCGCTTGCGCTATCTCAGCGAAGTAATGCCCAAGAACGTGAAAACGCTCTATTCTTCTACCCATAACATCAAAATGGAATTGCCCAATATCGACCTCGTCATCGGCTCTGTTCTCATTCCCGGCGACAAAGCACCCCACCTCATCACTAAAGAGATGCTGAAGCTGATGAAACCGGGCACAGTTCTGGTGGACGTTGCCATCGACCAAGGTGGATGTTTCGAGACCTCCCACCCTACTACGCACAGCGACCCCGCGTATGTGATAGACGGCATTGTGCATTATGCGGTAGCCAATATTCCCGGCGCCGTACCTTTTACATCGACCATGGCGCTGACCAACGCCACCTTGCCCTACACCGTGGCACTGGCATGCAAAGGATGGAAACAAGCCTGCAAGGACGACCCGGCATTGGCATTGGGAGTAAATGTTGTAGAAGGCAAAGTCACCTATAAAGCGGTGGCAGATGTATTCGGACTGAAATATGAGCCGTTAGTGATATAAATCCAAAACGGGAAAACAATCCACGGAACTACACGGATTAGCATTATTCTATGGCTAATCCGTGTATTCCATATCACTCCATACCTCTTCTAAAACATCTCCTTCATTCTCTCCCATGCCCGCCTGCTCTCTTCCGTCAGTTCTTGCATGACTGCCGCGACAGACTGCACTCCTTTACCTTGAAGCAAAGCAGATACCTGCCCAATCTCCAGTTCGCCCTCTTCAAGATCGCCTTCAAAGATGCCTCGCTTGGCACGACCGCGACCTAAAAGCACCCGCAACTCCTCCTCCGTGGCACCGGCTGCTTCAGCATCCTCTACTGCACTACGGAAATTGTTACGTACCAAGCGTACCGGAGCAAGTTTCTTCAAAAGCAGACGGGTGTCTCCTTCTTCCAAATGCAGACAATAATCCTTGAACACCTCGCTCGCAGAGCTTTCTGCCGTCAAAGCAAAACGAGTTCCTATCTGCACTCCTTCTGCCCCCAACACACGGGCGGCAAGTATTGCTTCACCGGTAGCAATGCCTCCGGCTGCAATCAACGGCAGCGTAGTAGCCGCACGCACGGCAGGAATGAGGCACACGGTAGTGGTTTCTTCCCTTCCATTGTGTCCGCCGGCCTCAAAACCTTCGGCAACAATGGCATCGACGCCCGCCTCCTCTGCTTTCATGGCAAAACGGGAAGAAGAAACAACATGCGCCACAATAATGCCACGTTGGTGCAGCCAGTCCGTCCATTTTTTCGGACTGCCGGCCGAAGTAAATACAATCTTCACTCCTTCGTCCGCCACAATCTGCATTATTTCTTCTATTTGAGGGTACATCAAAGGGATGTTTACACCAAACGGACGTGAGGTAGCCGCACGACATTTCCTGATGTGCTCCTGCAACGTATCGGGGTGCATGGAGCCTGCCCCCAACAGTCCCAAACCACCCGCATTACTCACGGCAGCAGCCAATCTCCAGCCACTGCACCACACCATACCGCCTTGGATTATCGGATATTGTATTCCGAAAAGAGAGGTCACTCTGTTCATTTCCATTACTGTGAAAAGTTATTGTAGAAAAAACAAAAGAGGGAACAAGAAAGTTCAGAAAAGAGAAATACAAAAAAGAGAAAAGCCCGCAGGATGTTTTCCCCTCAAGCCCTTCTACGGAATGGTTCATAATACTTTCAAGAAAACAGTTTCAGATACCGCCTACTCCGCCTCCTTACGAGGCAAAGAGGAAGGAAGAGAGAGGCTCTTCAACACCTCTAACGTACGCGCACGCCGTTTACGCCCTTTATAATCCCAAAACTCTTTGGTGAAAGGAGTCATCAAGTCAATACCGGACGGTTTGCCTGAGACGCCTTGCCAACCGCCAACTGCCATGTTGTTGGCCCGCTCTGTCATCCGGTAGCGTAAACCGGTAGCTTCAATCTGTTCTATGGTCTCACGCGGACCGGCATCAAAGGGGGACTTTGCCCAATTGGTAGGTATCAAGAGAGTTTTGAGTGCATAGAATTCATCCCCCCGCCAAGTGTTTTTATCAATCTTGATTTTTTTCTGGTAAACCGGATCCCAGTTATATCGGGTATTGGCTGTATAAGGACGAAGAGTCAGTTTCACTTTCTGTTCCGACACTCGCGGCAAAATAGGCATGGAAGCGTCAAAATCCATCCACGACTTATGTGTCTCGGCCTTCGGATTATTCAAAGGAGCAGTGGCATCCAGCTCTTTCAAGACCTCCGGATTCAGCTTTATCTCGCCCTTTCCTCTTAATAGTTGCTGCAATCGCAACGAGTCTTGAGGCGTCCAGTTTTGGGCATAGAATGGGAAGGCCACTACAACGAGCAGCCCCCCAAAGAGTAGAAATCTTTTCACCTAACCTGATTTACTAATACCTGATTATATAATATCAATACCTATTGAACCTGAAAATCACCACCACATGTATCCGCTCCCGCAAAGCGGTTCGTCATAACAGGGATCGACGGTCCACATGGTTCTGGGATATTTCCGTGTTTCCCACCAGCGTCGATAACGGGCGGCCGCATCCAGCACTTCATCGTCAGAGAGGAAGTAGATGCCTTCATAATTCTCAGCATCCGTATGCACCATTTTGCATCCCATCGAAGCATTATGCCCGAGACGGATGGTTTCTACCGTCCACAGAATGCACTCGCCCAAGCGAAGCTTGCCGCCAGCCGAATAGGATACCGGCGCCAACGGGAAAGAAGGTATCACCGTCAGGTCTTCAACATATTTCAACAGGCCTTCTATGTCTTCGGAAGTAAACTTGGGCATGCTGCTCAATCCGTCCGGACTTTGCGTGGAATATTTGCCGGCCTTCAATTGTTTGACGAATAAGTCGACATTCGGATGGTTATAATCCAACGTTTCTTTACTGCAAGAGAACAGAGAGAAAACGGAAAGCGTAAAAAACACAAACAGTACCAACTGACTGTGTATATGTAATTTGCGGTATAGAGTCTTCATATTTGTATCGTATTTAAGATTAATAAGTCACACGTACGCCGCACAACAGATTCAGATTAGTGGGGCGTTCCGTACGTAAAGTCCTGCTCTGCGAATCTGTGTCGAAATGATGGGAAACGGAAGGTTCGGCAAATAAGGCAAAACGATCGCTCATTTTATAGCGCACCCCTACTCCGGCAACGACTGACAACTGCACCGGTTCTGCTTCAAACCCATTATCCGGTGCACCGGCAATACATTTCTCGGCCGCTCCACCTACCATAGCATATAAATCGACTTTAGGAGTGCTTGCCAACATCATGTTCAGTTTCACAGGAATTCCCAGCGTATGCAATGTATGCTCCCCTCCCAAACGATTGTATTGAAGACCGGCTTCCAAAGAAAGGGACTTATTCAGGGCAGCCTCCATACTGATGCCGGCAGTCAACGGCATGTGGAAGTCGTCTTTAGGCAAAGAAGTGCCGACAGCAACTTTCACCGCCCGATTGTACTTTTTTACCTCGGTCTTGGCCGGTGCGGCTTCTTCCACGGAAACATCGGCATGATTTATTTCCGAACCGATATCCGTATCATCGGTATCCGTATGATAAGCTCCGTTCTGCACAGGACTTACATTGTCATAAAATCCGTTTCCTGATTGCCGGGCATTGCCATAAACCCGCTGAGTTATCCTGATGGAGACGCGGACGGATACGGCTTCTTCTTCATCGGCCTGTGCTGCCAACCCTGCCGGAATGCCGCTACCCGTAGGCTGCTTAATACCGTTTTTGGGCATCATAGGAGTTGCCTGATGAATGGAAGGAAAGCTCTCTTGTATCACATCACCGTTCAGGCTACCCTCCGGTGTCATGGCTGCAACTTGTGTAAAGGCTTCCTTAATCTCTTCTTTAGGAGAGAAATACCAAAAAGCGGCAGAGGCTGCTCCCAATACGAGCACAATCGATGCGGCGGCCGCAATGCGACAGTGCTTTGGAGAAAGAAGAATCTGTTTCTTGAAAGAGGCCGGAGGCAGTTCGCGTTCCAACTCTTCCCAAAACCCCTCCCGCACAGGCATCTCTGCACCGGAAAGACGGTTACGGAATAAACCGGTTATTTCATCATTTTCTCTCATTTTCAGCATATTCTTTAATTCTTTTTATCAACAAACACTTGGCACGATGCAACTGCGAGGTGGATGAATGTTCTTTGATGTGGAGTATTTCCGCTATTTCCTTATGCGATTTCTCTTCAAAGACATACAAGTTGAACACCGTGCGGCATCCGTCGGGAAGTTCCGCTACAAATTCCATCAACACCTCTTCAGAAAGATGGCTGCCGGTTTCAGCAAAATCGGCATCGTCCGGCACGTCAGGAAGATGTTCTTCATTCACTACCAGTTGGACGAAGCGCTGCTGCCTCCGAAGGTAATCTATGGCTTGTGTCACCATCACCCTTGTCACCCACGTGCTCAATGCACACTCTCCGCGAAACGTGAAGTGGGTGAAAATCTTTATGAAACCATCGTGCAATACGTCATGGGCCGCATCGACGTCGCCCGTGTAACGGTAGCACACCGCCAGCATCTGCTTGGAGTAGAGGGTGTATAGCTCCTTTCGGGCAGAATCCTTTCCAGCCCGGCAGCCCTCTATCAGTTCTATTTCATTTTCCAACGTCAGTGCCTTTTTTACGGACGCTCTTTGCGTCGTTTGTCAATTAGACGCAGCATTTCCTGAAATGCTGCAATGTAATATGCAAAAATAAGTTAGAGCTTGTTTAATTTTTGCCCGGCTTTATTGGGGGAAGACTCTAATGAAGCCGTAAATTGCCGAAAAGAGATACTCAAACAGACTCTAATATATGCAAGTGATAAAGAAACCTCCCATAAGCGCTTGCCACAGTATTGCAAACCTTATGAGAGGTTTCCTTCTCGTTCTACAATAATGCTTTTATAGCCTTTTCAACAAGCTTTAAAGCTCATATCCAGTCCCTTGACGGAGTGAGTCAGTGCCCCGACCGAGATAAAGTCCACACCGCACTCGGCATAGTCGCGCAAGGTATCGAACGTGATGCCGCCGGAGGATTCCGTTTCATAACGGCCTGCCACCATTGCCACTGCCTTCTTTGTCATTTCGGGCGTGAAGTTATCGAACATGATACGGTCTACACCGCCCAAGTCGAGTACCTGCTGCAATTCGTCGAAGTTGCGCACCTCTATTTCAATCTTCAGATTCTTGCCTTTCTCCCTGCAATATTCCTTGGCACGGATAATGGCCTTATCGATGCCTCCGGCAAAGTCCACATGATTGTCCTTCAAGAGAATCATATCGAACAAGCCGATGCGATGGTTCACACCACCGCCGATCTTCACGGCCATCTTCTCAAGAATGCGCATTCCGGGAGTGGTTTTACGGGTATCGAGTACGCGGGTATGAGTTCCTTTCAGCTTCTCGGCATATTTACGGGTCATGGTGGCAATGCCGCTCATGCGTTGCATGATATTCAGCATCAGACGCTCCGTCTGCAACAACGACTGTATCTTGCCTTCCACAATCATGGGTACATCGCCCGGCTTCACTTCGACTCCATCGTTGATGAATACCTCCACCTTCATGGTGGGGTCGAAACGCCGGAACACTTCTTTGGCTATCTCGATGCCTGCAAGGATACCGGCTTCTTTAATCAGGAGCTTCGATTTTCCCATTGCCGTGGCAGGAATACAGGAAAGGGTCGTGTGGTCTCCGTCGCCTATATCCTCGGCAAAGGCCAGGTCTATCAGCCTGTCAATCAATTCTTCTTCCTTATTCATTTGTATTATCTATCCTTATTTGATGTATAACGTAGTTGTTCTGCACTTTTCTGAAGAAACAATTCACCCGGAAATTTCCATTGGCAGTTGTCAACGTACCGATGACGAAACCCGACTCTTCTCGCTTACCTTGATGGTTCACACTAAAACCGCTGACCTTATGATTGGAAAAGAAAGCAGCCATTGTTTCTTCCGCCGTCTGCTTGTCCGTACGAGTCGATTTGTTCAGAATAATCAAATCGACTTTGTCGCCCAGATACTTGTTAAGTTCCTGAGCGCTCCCTTCCTTGAAAGCTCCAATCACTCCCTCCGGAACATCCTGCGCCATAAGCGAAGAGAACCAGATGAAGAGACCGGTCAACAAAAAGATTACCCGTTTTTTCATTTTCACAAGTATTTAGAGGCTGCTTATATTTCTCCGCCATTCCATTCTTATGAGCTTTCTTTATTAAAGTTTTTTTCCCGTTTCTACGTCCGAAAAGTAACTCACGGAGAAGCCGACAAAAACTTCAAAAGGAGGAATTAAACAGACCTTATGATAGGCAAAGGTAAGCATTTGTCTCAAAATACAATAAAAAAGCACTAAATTTGTGCACTAATCAAGAAAACAGAACCGACATGAAAACAACTCTGCTCGTCGTGGGACGAACCGTGGAACAACATTTTATAACAGCCATCGATGACTACATACAGCGTACCAAGCGTTATCTCTCATTCGAAATGGAGGTCATCCCCGAACTGAAAAACACCAAGAGCCTCTCTGCGGAAGTACAGAAAGAAAAAGAGGGGGAGCTGATTCTGAAAGCCCTCCAGCCGGGCGATGTCATCGTATTGCTGGACGAAGGTGGAAAAGAAATGCGCTCCACAGAGTTTGCCGACTATATGGAGCGCAAGATGAATACCGTGAACAAACGGCTGGTCTTTATCATTGGAGGGCCTTACGGGTTCTCTGCAAAAGTGTATGGGGCTGCCCACGAAAGGCTATCTTTGTCGCGCATGACCTTTTCGCACCAAATGGTGCGCCTCATCTTCGTAGAACAACTCTATCGGGCAATGACGATACTGAACGGAGGGCCGTATCACCACGAGTGAAGCAGCTATTGTCCCGGATATCCGCACATGATTCTTTTTACCCGTCATACCGATGTTTTCCAGACGGTTTCAGCAAGCGAAACTGTCTGTTTCAGCATGTGAAACTGCCGGTTTCAGCAAATGAAACTCTCGGTGCCTGCAAGTTGAAACCGACTCAGAAAGCCGTATGGCTTATTCTCCTATTGTTTGTTTACAAGATTAACCACCTGCTGCAATAAATCCGACAAGCTGAAAGTGGCATTCTTGATGTCAGCAATCCGTCTCCGGCCTTCCGCCGTCAGGGAGAAACGCATCTGGCGTTTATCTTCCTTGCCAACGAGACGGACTATCAGTTTCTTCTTCTCGACGGAGCAAATCACCTTGGAAGTATTGGAAGCCGACAAACCCAACGTCTCGGCTATCTCTCCGGAAGTGAGCTTAGGTGCTTCTAACAGGGTACAGAGCAGCATGCCCTCATTCAACGACAAATCGTATTTCTGCACAAACTGCACCTCAAACTCGGCAATGGCCCGATAAACATCACGAATTTTGCATAAAGTTTCCATCATCTCCTCCTTTAAATAAACAGATTCACATTGGCCTTATCCGCACGTTCCATATAGGTGGCCACACCGCCTACGGTGACTTCGTCCAGCAATTCCTCACGCTGGATACCCATCATATCCATAGACATCTGGCAGGCTATGAACTCCACACCTTGCATCAAGGCCTGCCTGCGCAAAGACTCCAAAGAATCCACTCCCTTGCGTTTCATCAGGAATCGCATCATACGGCTTCCCATACCAAACATGTTCATTTGAGACAGCTTCAGTTTCAAGGAACTGGACGGAAGCATCATGCCGAACATCTTGCCGAAGAAATCTTTCTGCACCCGAGGCTTCTGCACTTTCTTCAAAACGTTCAGTCCCCAAAACGTGAAGAAGATGGAGACCTTTTGACCTGTTGCCGCCGCTCCGTTTGCCAAAACAAAAGTAGCCAGCGCCTTATCCAAATCGTCGCTGAACAGAATCAGCGTCTTTCCTCTGCCCCCACCTGCATATCCGCCGGAAGAACATGCACAAGCGGAATCGCCTTTCTCGATAACCACCGTATAACGTCCTTTCTCCTCACGGTTCTCAATTAACTTGTTGCCCGTAGTCTCACACCAGGCCGAAGCATCGCGGGCAAAGCCGGCATCGGTCGCCACAATCTCCACACGCTCGCCAATTTCAATGCTGTCTATCGCTTTCTTTACTTGTATGATGGGACCGGGACATTGCAGACCACAGGCATTGACTTTCAGAACTTTCTTCTCTGTATCCGAAACGGAAGAAGCCTCTGCCGAAACCACATCGAACGACGAAGAAACAGTAGCCGATGACAAAGCCGTAGGTGCAGGAAGCGGAGCTACCGCCGTGGAAAAGGTCTTATAACCGCCCATCAGGTTGCGCACGTCCCGATAGCCACGCCCCATCAGAATGCGTTGTACCAAGTAGCCGCGCAATCCCACAGCGCAGAAAAGCACAACGGGCTTGTCTGCCGGAATCTCGGCAAGACGCTCGCGCATTTCATCCAAAGGAATATTGAGGGCGCCCGGAATAGTGCCGAAAGAGAATTCTTCGGCAGTACGTGTATCGACCAGCACTACCTGTTCTTTCTTTTCAAGCAGTTCGCGCCAAGAGATGGCCGGCATGGCGCCGCCTACAATGTTGGACGCCACATATCCGGCAATGGCAATGGGGTCTTTGGCCGAAGAGAAAGGAGGAGCATAGGCATGTTCCGTCTCCATGAGGTCGTATACCGTACCGCCCCGTTTGATGAGACCGGCAATTTGGTCAATGCGCTTGTCCACCCCTTCATAGCCCACACATTGCGCACCATAAAGTTTTCCGGTACGGGGATGAAAAGTCAGTTTCAACGTTATAGGCAACGCATTCGGATAATAACCGGCATGAGAGGAAGAATGCGTCACCGAGCTTTGATACTCCATTCCCCATTGTTTCAAACGTTTGGCGGCAAGTCCGGTAGAAGCGACGGTCATATCGAACACTTTGGCAATAGAAGTGCCGATTGCTCCTTCGTATGAAACAGTATTGCCCAACGCCATATTATCCGCCACGATACGCCCCTGACGATTGGCCGGATTGGCAAGATAATTGAGCCATGGCTTTCCTGTCAGAGGATGCAGATATTCGATGGCATCGCCCACCGCATAAATATCTTTCTCCGAAGTCTCCAGATGTTCATCTACCCAGATGCCTCCGGTTTCACCCAATTTCAATCCGGCTTGTTGTGCCAATGCCGTGGCAGGGCGCACTCCGATGGAAAGAAGTACCATATCGGCCGCAATCGTTTTCCCGCTTTTCAGATATACGATAATGCCCTGCTCCGTACGTTGAAAATGCGTAACTCCCTCTTCGAGATACAGAGAAACGCCTTTCTGTATCAAATGTTGGTGGATATGCGCCGCCATAGAAAAATCGATGGGAGCCATCACCTGATTGCCCATCTCCACCACAGAGACCGCTATACCTGCATGATGCAGATTCTCCGCCATCTCCAAACCGATAAAACCGGCACCTACAACAACCGCACGCTTCACTTGCTTACCTGTGACATACGCCTTGATCCGGTCTGTATCCTCCACATTACGCAGTGTGAAGATGCCTTCAGAATCAATGCCCTCCAAAGGAGGCTTCACCGGATTCGCTCCCGGAGACAAAAGCAGTTTGTCATACGCTTCTTCATATTCTTTTCCGTCGGCATTGCGTATCGTAAGGGTTTTGGCCTTTGCATTGATTGCAAGCACTTCATTCTTTACGCGCACGTCGATGCGAAAACGTTTCCCGAATGCTTCGGGTGTCTGTACCAATAACTTATCACGTTCAGCAATAACACCACCTATATAATAAGGTAAACCGCAATTGGCATACGAGATGTGAGGCCCTTTCTCCAATAAGAGGATATCAGCCGTTTCGTCCACTCTTCTCAATCGGGCGGCAGCTGTGGCTCCACCCGCTACACCGCCAACAATTACATATTTCATACTCTTTTCTTTTCACTTTTAAAGTTTGACTGTGCAAAGGAAAGAATAATTCCTCTTATTAAATAATTTCCAATAGAAAATAATGTTAACAGGCTTGTTATTAATAAAAAAGACTACACGAAGAAGAGGCGTTATTCATAAGAAGAAGCATTGCTCTTTTTATCCGGCAACCCACTCTCGGTACATCTTCAGCAACCGAAAACCGGGAGAGACCAATAAAAGCAACCGAAAAAGAAATAGCAGTAGTCGGAGCAACTTCAAGCAGAAATCGGATACACAACCGTTAGCCCAAATATCAGGAGAATGCAGGATGATACAAGCGAGAGCTTGCACTTGTACAAGTGAAGGCCAACGCTTGTACAAGTATAAGGTTACGCTTGTACAAGTGTAGGCTCTCATTTGTACAAGCGTAAATCATTCATTATCAGCAGGGAATTTCTTTATAAAAGAACAAAGATTAGACTACCTTCACTCGGAAAAGAATTGGCAGGCCATGCTACCAACCAAGAAGGGAGAGTCCGGCTGCTTCGTACCACGCAGTGGAGCGATAGGCTATATTAGCAGCCCTCACTTCATAAGCGGTAGACTCGGAAGGAATGTAGTGCGTCACTCCATTAGCGCGGGGTTGCATCGGGAACATTCCTTCAATAGAATCGAACTTTCGTCCAACGAACATAGAGAAGTTCTTTTCGGTTGTATTCCAATAACCGAGGGCAGATGCAAAAGCCTGCTTCCACGCCTGATAGCCGGCATCATCTGTCAGATATTCCATCATTTCCATCATATCGAAATAACCGACATAACTACTTATGGAAGTACGTTTATCGTAATCAAACACTTTGGAGCGAAGCTCCGAAACACCCATACCACTCTGCAAAACCTGCTTTGTAGCCGCCGCCAGTTTCTCCAACTCTGCCGTTTTTAAAACAGTAATGGAAGTTCCCCCCGTCCAATTATCGTTTGATATACCGATACCACCTGTATAAATCTCATTATAGGCCTTAAAATACTCCTCAGCCATGCCGACAGCAGCATTCGATTTAAACATCAATGGCACAATCCTGTCATAAGGAGCACCCGGTCCCGGATTTTCTGTTGGCGACCCCATATAATAATCAGTATATTTGCGTACCTCGTAAGCCACCTCAACAGACATCATAAAACAAGCGTCGAACATGATAAACTCCAGGTGTGGAGCCGATTGCAGCACTTCCACCAAACCGGAAATATTCATTCTGTCATCACCATTCCCCCTATCCTGCCCTATCCAACGGGTTTTGGGAATTTCCAAAGGATATGGAATCCATCCGTCGCAATGCGACCAGTACACCAGCCCGTAGCTATCAGCCGGATATTCTTGGAAAGCACGGCTCAACACTTCTTTCATAACCTGTGTTTCCGTAGACACCTGTTCATCATATTCTTTAAGTATCTCCTTTGCCACTTTCCCACTGCCGTCTTTGTGTATGCGAAACAAGACGGGCTTATCGTTATTATCCAAATAAACCAACAAGTTATGAAGCGAGGAATCGACAGATTTCATTCCTGCCATCATTTCCTCCACATCCTTAGTCGCAAAATCTTGGTTATTGTAATTTTCATCCAAACCATTCTTATCTGCCACGATATAGACCAGCACCGTACGGCTTCCCTCGACCGGAGGAGCAGGACACTCCTTCTTTTCACATCCGGTCAACAAGATGGAAAAGAATATTCCCATTAAAAGATGAAAATCAAATTTCATAATCATTCGTTTGAGTTTTAAACACAAGGATTATTCCTGAGGCTTCTTGAACTTAAAAGCAGAAGGCTCTATCCCTTGAAGCAGCAACCTTGTACTCTTTTTATACTTTCCTTTCACTTTGGCAGCTTCTTTTTCCAGCTTCTTTTTGTTCTCGGAAAAATAAATCATGCAGGTGTAGTCAGGCTTTTTAAAATCAGCTTCCAAATAATTCTTCAACTGATATGTGTATAACTCCCTCTTGGGCAAGAAACCATTCTTGTCTAATTCCACACTATCCAACAACTGGATTTCCGTATAATACACAATTGAATCATTGAAAGAGGCAGCCACTCCAAAGGCATATACCGCCTTCTCTTTATTCTTCATTGTAAAAGCCGGGCACAATGCAAAAACCAAAGCCACGGCACAAAGTATGCGAACGTATTTCATGAATTAATTAAAAGTTTAGTAATAAACCGGAAAGCTATTGACAAAAATCAACAAGCAATCGCGGCAAAGATAAGAAAAAAACCGCATGCTCCGAAAAGCACACGGTTTTTAATTCTTTCTATAAGTCGGAAATCAATATTTCTTATTTATCCCAAATAAGATTTGAGCAATTTGCTACGATTACTTTGTCTTAATCTTCTGATTGCTTTTTCTTTAATCTGGCGTACACGCTCACGGGTCAAGCCGAATTTGTCGCCGATTTCTTCTAATGTCATTTCCTGTTGTCCGATACCGAAAAACATCTGTATGATTTCTTTTTCGCGTTCGGTTAACGTAGAAAGAGCTCTATCAATTTCCCTCGCAAGAGACTCGTTCACCAAAGAGCGGTCGGCCATAGGAGAATCATCGTTGACCAACACATCGAGCAAACTGTTGTCTTCTCCTTCTACGAAAGGTGCGTCCACCGATATGTGGCGTCCTGACACCTTCAACGTATCAGAGATTTTGTCAACAGGGATTTCCAGTTCTTCGGCAAGCTCTTCGGGAGACGGACGGCGCTCGTTTTCCTGTTCGAATTTAGAAAAGGCCTTACTGATTTTATTCAGCGAACCTACCTGATTCAACGGAAGACGCACAATGCGCGACTGCTCTGCCAAAGCTTGTAGAATGGACTGGCGTATCCACCATACTGCATAACTGATGAACTTGAAACCACGTGTTTCATCGAACTTTTCGGCAGCCTTGATCAGTCCTAAATTACCCTCATTAATCAAGTCGGGCAAACTCAAACCTTGGTTCTGGTACTGCTTGGCTACAGATACAACGAAACGCAGATTGGCACGTGTCAGTTTTTCCAATGCAACACGGTCACCCTTGCGGATGCGCTGAGCGAGTTCTACCTCCTCTTCAACAGTAATGAGGTCTTCGCGACCGATTTCCTGCAAATACTTGTCAAGAGAAGCACTCTCTCTGTTAGTGATACTTTTGGTAATCTTAAGTTGTCTCATTCTTAAAAACAGATTTGGGTTGCAAAGTTACTACAAAATCTTTTGTTACAATAATTTTATCTTCACTTTTTTACCTAATTTATATCTCAACCATCATAACAAAAAAGATGTCGACAAATATCTTGCCGACACCTTCTTTTTGGTTTTATTCGCTAATATTAGAGCCTCTTTAGTAAATTCTCGCTCTAACCCTATTTGTATCCTGACAATCTTTACCTTTTATTTCTTTATTCTTGAGTCAAATCCACGGCATACATGGCACGTTTTCCTGACGGGAACATACCGGTGATGAACAAACCTTGTTCAGGTGACTTTCTCGCCTCTTTCATGATTTTTTCCAAGTCGTCCACCGTCTTTACCGACTGACCGTTCGCTTTCAGGATAATAAAACCCTTACGGATTCCTGCATCGGCCATCTTGCCATTAGTAACACCCGTTACTTCCAAGCCGTAAGCCAAATTCAACTGTTTCTTCAAAGCGTCTGATATCGGTTTAAAGGCTGCACCAAGAATTTCCATTCCGGCATCTTTAACTACTTTCGTGGTGCCTTGTTCATTTTTCAGCGTCACCGAGATGGTTTTCTCTTTCTTGTCGCGCATCACTTTCACCTGTACTTTGTCGCCCGGACGATGTTTGGCCAGCAACTCCTGCAAGTCGGCAAATTTATGAATAGTCTTACCTTCCATACCCACAATCACATCATCTACCTTCATATCGGAACCGGCAGCAGAACTTCCTTCCATAATTTCACGTACCCAAAGACCGTCTACCACGCCAAACTTCTCGCGAGCCTCTTTCTTGACATCGCTGAATTTCTTGCCTGTCTTATCAGCCATTTGCGTATCGCCCGGTTCTTCCGTAAGGCTTGTTATCGTCACCCCCAACTTCACGCGTTGAACCGTGCCGTACTGTTTCAAATCGGCCACAACTTTCTTCATTATACTGGTAGGAATGGCAAAACCATAACCGGTATTTGAGCCTGTAGGCGAAAACAAAGCAGCGTTAATGCCCACAAGTTCGCCGCGTGCATTTACCAACGCCCCGCCGCTATTACCCTGATTAATGGCAGCATCCGTCTGAATATACGATTCGATACTCTGTTTGCCGGTTGCCTGCCCCATGCCCAAAGAGCGTGCCTTAGCACTGACAATACCGGCCGTTACCGTAGAAGTCAGATTAAAAGGATTTCCTACCGCAAGTACCCATTCGCCTACTTTCAGCGCATCCGAATCACCTACCGGAACAGTGGGGAAATCATCTTCTCCTTCAATCTTAATCAATGCCAAATCCGTTTCTTCATCCGTGCCGATGATACGCCCTTTAAACTGACGGTTATCATTCAGCGTCACGCTGATTTCATCAGCACCTGCTATCACATGATTGTTTGTCACGATATAACCGTCTTTGGAAATTATAACGCCCGAACCGAAACCGGTACGCTCTGGCGTCTGCACCTGACGTTTCTGTGTTCCGCCACGATTGCCAAAGAAGTCACCGAAGAAGTCGAAGAACGGGTCGCGCACTTCTACCTCCTGAACTTTGGACGATTGGGTAGAACGGATATGAACCACACCATGAATCGAACTTTCGGCTGCTTGCGTCAAATCAACAGGTTGTAAAGCGGCGGCACTATATGAAGCCAACCGGACATCAGGATTCTGCTCAAACATTTCGTCGAACGTACCTGAGGCAACCGACGCCTCGCTCTTCAACATTTTATAAGTAGTAATGCCGGCCACTCCTGAACTAAGGAGTACAATAGCCGCAACTCCAAGAATGTTTTTTGTTGTCTGTTTCATACTAATTTCTATTCTTTAAACTGTTAATATTCGGGTTTCATTTAACATTACGACGTTAAAATAACGACAAAAAACGTTCTGTTATTCCCCTTGTCACTCTTTTTTGTTCTCTTTTAACAGAGGATATTTAGGACTTAACAGCGATTAACGGCAAAGACTGACAAATTAGCATTTATGCACGATTACCGACTGTTAAAAGACTGACAGATAGTGCATAAAAACAGTATATTGTATCTCAGTAGTTCAGGTAATCAATATCCATGTGATAGTTCCACTGCGGGAAATAAAGGTTACCTCCCTCCCACTCCACTTCACCACGTTGGAAATCAACCGTCTCGCTACGGGGATATTTCTTTGCGGGAACCAACGGCATGCCATAATCCGTATTCACAATCATGCGCCAAGAGTCGATGCCACCCAAAAAGAAATACGTTTCATCCGCATCACGGGCAAAGGCAGGAATGCCGAATGACTGGTCGACAGGGACCCAGCCTATGCCTTCAAAGTAGATTTCCGCCCAGTCGTGCAGATTCCATGCATTCGGATGCATCATGAAACCGCTTTGGAAACGTGCAGGAATGCCACTGATACGGCAGAGAGTAATGAACAACAGACTGACCTGCCCGCAATCGCCATGACGATTATCCAGTACATATTCCGGGATATTCTCAATCGTAGAGTATTCTCGTGCCGAGGCCCACGGAAAATTATCGTTCACCCAACGGAAGATGCGCTTTGCTTTCAGATACGGATTGGTTTCTCCGGCTGTCAATCTGGCAGCAAGTTCGCGCATGCGGGGCGAAAAGATGATATGTTTCTCGCGTTCGGCCGTATATTCTTTATAAAGAGGGGTTGTAGTATCATAAGGCAATACGTCTTCCGGCTTCAGGTTGTGCCACTCGCCGTATGTAGTAAATTCAAATGTCTCGGAAAAGATTGTGGGTTCTCCTTCGACAGCCCGCCGCTCCATATACAACGTAGTATGACGACAATCCTGCGGAGACAATACGTATTCCGATTCACTGGCAGAGATAAGCCTGACATCCTGCTGGCGTGCCTGGTCCGTACGGGGATAAGGCAACCAACAGCGGATGATTTTCCCCGCAGGCACGGCATTCGTATCAACCGTCAAGGTATAAGTGACACGCATACGCTTCGGCGCCACAAGCTTTTTCGCCTCTTTCTTCACGGCAGAGATAATTTCGGGCAGATTCTCCATATTTACCTTCTCGCTGCCACTTAGCGCTGTTCCTTCCTTGGCCGTCTTGATATCACGGCAAACAGAATCTATACGGAAAAGATTAGGCCCTGCATTGCGGAAATAGCGTTTCTCGCCATCCAGCATCATGTATTCCAAAGCTTTGGCATCTTCCCACTGCCGCATTTGCCCGTCGGTCAGGTCAGGAATGTATTTACGAATATAATCTTTCACTTGCGCCTCTGTCAGGCAGAAATCAGCAAGCAGACGTTGGTGCAGGTCATCATCCCAATTGTATCCCTTGTTCTCCTGCTTGGTGTTGCATGCGGAAACCAACACGAACAGAGATACGATGTACAGCAACTTCCTCATAATCTCCATTTATAATTTTACCACTCCGATACCCGGCAAGTCGGGCAATGTAATCTTGCCTTTCACCACTTCCATGCCCTTGAAACGGTCGTTCGCAATGAGCAGGCTGCCATCTAAATCGGCAAAATCGACTGCCGGAGAGAATTGCGCGGCAGCAGAGATGGCACACGAAGTTTCCGTCATGCACCCCACCATCACTTTCATGTCCAACGCGCGCGCCAAAGTCACCATTTTCCAAGCCTCGCGCATGCCGGTACATTTCATCAGTTTGATATTGATACCTGTAAAGACACCTTTCAGGCGGGCTACATCTTTCAAGCGCTGAATAGATTCGTCGGCAAATACCGGTAACGGACTTTGTTCGGTTACCCATGCAATGTCGTCCAACTGTTCCTTGGGCATCGGTTGCTCTATCATCACAATGCCTTTTTCCTTCAGCCAATGTATCATGTCGAGGGCATATCGTTTGTCTTTCCAACCTTGATTGGCATCAATGGCAATCGGAAGATCCGTGACCGAACGGATGGTTTCAATCATTTCCTTATCATTGTCACGCCCCAGTTTCACTTTCAGAATATTAAAGCGCTCGGCACATTCTTTGGTCTTTGCACGTACCACATCGGCCGTATCAATGCCGATGGTGAAAGTTGTGGAAGGAGCTTTTTCCTTGTCCAATCCCCAGATTCTATACCATGGGGCTTGCAGCAGCTTGCCCACAAGGTCGTGCAGGGCGATGTCCACCGCCGTCTTGGCGGCAGAGTCGCCGGGAGACAACGTATCGATATAAGCCAATATATCCTCCAGTTGGAATGGGTCGGCAAACCGTCCGATGACATCCTGCACTTTCTTCAAAAAAGCCATCACGCTATCCACTGTGCCCAACTCATGTTGCAGATAAGGCGGCATGGACGCTTCGCCATACCCGATAATGCCGTCATACTCTATCTCTACCTGAATGTCAGGGGTGGTGGTACGGGAATAAGTGGCCACGGTGAAGACGTGACGCAATTTCAGTTCATAAGGGAAGAAACGCAGTTTCATTTTAGGAGTGACACCCATACGGCTGTTCACATTGAACAAGGAAGGTTGATCGTTACCTCCGGCAAACAGATTGTTGATGGCCAAGCCTGAGCCAAGTGTGGCAAAAGCGGCGGTTTTCAGGAATTCTCTTCTGGTTGACATAATCGGGAAAAAACTCTCCACACCTCCTCCGTAGGAAAGGGAGGTTTGAAGTTACTTTAATTTATGGTTATACATACGGTTAACAAGAGTCGTTACTCCATCTCCCTACGGGGAAAGAGCCGATAATACCCATTCGTCGCTGTAGTATTTATCGATTTCTCCTTATTTATATAAGGTAATACGCGCGTGGCAAACAGCAATCGGCCCAGATTATATTCATCGAACAATTCATCATCGGGATTGAAACTGCTGATGCGCACATCGCCTTGCGAATGGATGAAACGCTTGTTCCCGATATACATTCCCACGTGTACGACACGTTCCTTACGTTCGGACGTTGCTTTGCGTCCGAAGAAAATCAAGTCTCCCGGCTGCAAGTTGCCGAAATCGGAAGCAATGTCGATATGCTTGCCGACGTATGCCTGCTGAGAAGCATCGCGCGGAATGATGATGTCGTGCATAAACAGAACGGTACGCACAAAACCACTGCAATCCACGCCTTTTGAGGAAGTCCCGGCCCAAAGATAAGGTATTCCCATCATGGAACAGGCCGTGGCAATGATGCTTGCCGCATCTTGCTTGAGAGAAACGCGCCATTTCTTCTCAGGCATAGCGAGCGATTTGGAGATGTACCCTTCGCGACCATCCGGATAGGCCACTCTATAAAAAGCCCCTTTCGCACCCACCCACTTCAAACGGTTTCCGGCAACAACGTCAGAAATGGTCTGCGAGGCCGCGTCGGGTTTTGAATAGACGAAACCGTAATGCGAGGTCACCACAATCTTCTCCGCCGCGTTCCATGCAGCCAGTTCCTCTTGCGTGACAGGGTGAACACCTACACGGTGCACCCATGCTATGTAATCATCCGGTGTCTGAATGCGATACCAACCTTCACGTTGCAGTATCCTGACCGGCATGCCCATCAATCCCTGTGTCATCATCTCCGAAGAAAAATCGGCATCAGCACGAAGATTGCACACCGATACATTGACAATGCCATAGGTTTTGCCCTTAAGCTCCTGCTCATCCGGAAGCACCCGCAAACAATCCATCACTTCGTATCCTCTTTTTGCCAAACCTGCCAGCAGTGCCACCTTTGCTTCAGCCGAAGTGGTGACACCACGCAACATTACGTTCTTCCCCGAAAAAGAATAATCCACATCGAACAAAGCCACACGCTTGTCCGGTGCAAACTTCCGTTTCAAGCTGTCAGACAATTGTGCCACTTCAGCAGGAATGGTACGGTCTCCTACTTCTGAAGCGACAGCAAAAAGCGGAATTAATAGAGAAATGAAAAGGATAAAGGAAAACTTTTTCATCGGCCACTGTTTTTTGAGTATTACTAACGTTAGCAAAGCTACAAATTAATTCCGAAAGAGATACATCTTTTCAACAATTTTAATAATAAAAGAGCTACCGATGGCATCTGCATCCAAATCCATCCCATGCCTCCCCACATGTAAAGAAATCTGATTATTCGATTTTGTTTTACTAAAATCCGGTTCTATTTTTACTAAAAACCGGACGGATTTTTACTAAAAATTCCCCGAAAACTTAGTAAAAATTGCCTCGATTTTTAGTAAATTTCGACAAGGCTGATTTACAAGGCCATAGAAATCGTTTTTTTGTTGTTTTTTTTCTTTCCCCATCTAATAGGCTGTAAGAATAAATCATAAAAAGAAGTCTAAAACAGACTCTATGCAGATTCTAAATCCGCTTATTTGCGATTAATCGCTAAATTGTTGTATCTTTGTCGGCTATAAAGCAGTTGGTCGGTCTGCCGCCTGCACCATGTGCGTGCATGAGGAAAGTCCGGGCAACACAGAGCATCCCACTTCCTAACAGAAAGCTGTCCGCGAGGGTAGAGTAACGCAGAAGAAAATAACCGCCGCAACCGTTGGCTGCGGTAAGGGTGAGAAGGTGAGGTAAGAGCTTACCGGTCTTGTGGCGACACAAGGGCTGTGCGTCTTGGGAGTTGTAAGGTCATGTATACCGGCGTTATGAGGGCTGCTCGCCCCATGTCGGAGGGTAGACCGCTAAAGCTGTATGGCGACATGCGGCTCAGATAAATGGCAGGCACTTCTAAATGGCGAGAAACGAAGGGTCGGAGATGAATAATCCCCGGCACAGGACTTTCTCTTCGGCAGAAGAACAGAACCCGGCTTACAGACCGACTGCTTTTTCCTTTAAAAATTGCCAAGTTTATGAATAAGCGCATTGCCATACTCTGGAAGTTCCTGACCTACGACATCTGGCGTATTACGGAAGACGAAGTCACACGGACCACTTTTTCCTTGTACAATGTCATCAAGACAATTTACCTCTGCGTCAATCGCTTCACCAACGACCGGATAGTAAACAAAGCCTCGGCCTTGACATACAGCACGCTGCTTGCCATCGTGCCGATTCTTGCCATCCTCTTTGCCATTGCACGCGGATTCGGGTTCGACAATCTGATGGAAAGCCAGATAGTCAGTGGCTTCGGCGGTCAGACGGAAACAACGGAAATCATATTGCAATTTGTAGACTCCTATCTGTCGCAAACCAAAAACGGAGTATTTATCGGTGTAGGTCTGGTGATGTTGCTGTGGACGGTTCTCAACCTTATCAACAACATGGAGATAACCTTCAACCGCATCTGGCAAGTGAAGAAAGCACGCAGCATGTATCGCAAAATCACCGATTATTTCTCCATGCTGCTGTTGATGCCTATCTTGATCGTTCTTTCGGGCGGTCTTTCCATCTTCATGAGCACGATGGTGAAGAACATCGAAGACTTTACCCTGCTCGCCCCTATCGGCAAGTTCATGATACGCCTCATACCCTTTGCCCTGACATGGTTCATGTTTACGGCATTGTACATCTTCATGCCCAATACAAAGGTGAAGTTGAAACATGCCCTTCTATCCGGCATACTGGCAGGTACGGCACATCAGGCTTTTCAGTTTCTTTACATCAGCAGCCAGTTGTGGGTATCGCGCTACAATGCCATTTACGGTAGCTTTGCCGCCCTTCCGATGTTTCTGCTGTGGCTGCAAATCTCTTGGACCATCTGCCTCTTCGGTGCCGAACTGACCTATGCAGGACAGAATATCAGAAACTTCAGTTTCGACAAAGATACGCGCAACATCAGCCGGCGCTACCGCGATTTCATCTCTATCTTGATAATGTCTCTCATAGCCAAGCGCTTTGCACAAAACGAAACGCCCTATACAGCCGACAAGATATCCGAAGAATGCCAAATCCCCATCCGCCTGACCTACAAAGCCCTTTACGAATTGCAGGAAATCAACCTCCTGCACGAAGTGATGACAGATGAAAAAAGCGAAGACATTGCTTACCAGCCCTCTATGGATATCAACCAGCTGACCGTGGCTCTATTGCTCGACAAATTGGACACACACGGCTCGGAAGACTTCAAGATTGATAAGGACAATGAGTTCAACAGCCAATGGGAGGTATTAGTGAAAGCGCGAGAAGAATATTATAAGAAAGCCGGCACTATATTGCTGAAAGACTTGTAATTCTTCCCTAAAAAGAGGAGAACAAGCTGAAAAAACCTGTCACTCCTCCTTCCGAAACTATTCAAGAAAGGATAAAAGGAATTGATCCGAAAATAACAGATTAGAAATTCCCGTCCGCACAGAACGAAAAACCCGCAGGCTGCACAAATCAATAATTATTATAGGAAATCACTTTTTCTTTCGGCTTCCGCAGTTTCTTTCGCTTCTCTTTCAGTGGATAGCCGACAGCAATATCAAGCAAAAGACGTTTATTGGCAGGAATGCCGGTGAGTTTTTTAATGTCCTTTTCATCGAACCAGCCCAAGATGCAAGAGCCCAATCCTTCGCTCTCCGCAGCCAAAACGATATGTGAGGCAGCAATACCGATATCAATCAGCGGGAAATACTTATCCTTGATTTTAGCACCCAGAAAAGAGGTGACATTCATAGACTCTTCCACAATCAGGATATGAACGGGAGCATCTTTGGCAAACTTATTCATCCCCAAGCCAGCGGCAGCTTTACCTACTTTGACCGATAACTCAGGATCTGTAACGACTACAAACTTCCACGGCTGCGCATTGCACGCAGAAGGTGCCAAACGGGCAGCTTCCAATATCCGTTCCAGCTTCTCCGGCTCCACAACACGAGCCTTATCATACGCCCGATCACTCTGGCGAGATGCCGCCAACTGCAAGAAATCCATATCTATTAATAGCTTGCTAAAAATGAATCACAAAAGAAATCACTTATATTGTATCATGCGGCTGATATACTTACCGATGATATCAAACTCAAGATTCACCACACTGCCAATCCGGAAAGCATGGAAATTGGTATTTTCAAAAGTATAAGGAATAATAGCCACTTGGAAAGTATCTTCGGTAGGGTTGCATACGGTCAGACTAACTCCATTGACCGTTACCGAGCCTTTATCCACCGTGATGTATCCCCGTTTTGCCATTTCTTTGTCAAAAGCATACTTGAAAGTGAAATAATAGCTCCCCTCCGCATCCTTTATGTCGACACATGTGGCAGTCTGGTCTACATGCCCCTGAACGATATGTCCGTCCAAACGTCCGTTCATCATCATGCTACGCTCCACATTCACTTCGTCTCCTATCTCCAGCAGACCAAGATTGGAACGCTCCAGTGTTTCTTTCATCGCCGTTACGGTATATGTATCATCCGTCAGGCTGACCACTGTAAGGCAAACACCGTTGTGAGAAACACTCTGATCTATTTTCAGTTCATTTACAAATGAACACTTAAACGTGAAATGCACATTCTCTTGGTCTTTGACCACGCCCACCAACACGGCACATTCTTCTACAATTCCGGAAAACATTGTCTTATTATTCTTTTAGTTATTTCTTATAGTCTCTGCAAAGATAAAAAAAGAGCTTCACATTAGACATAAAAAAAGGAAGCTTTTCACAAAGCCTCCTTTTTCAGTTTTCAATAGGTATTAGTTTTTTTTAAGGTAAAAAGATTGTTTTCAGGATAACGGTGCAAATATAGACGCTTTTCATGATACCAACCAAATTAAAAAACATGTCTTATAACATCTTTTCGGAAAACGGTTTAGTATAATTATCATTTCAAAGTACTTTTCTACATTTGCAGGCGTCATCAGGGGGCAAATATAAGACTATTTTTGATGAAACCCTGAAATTATCCTAAA
>Ga0129307_1000861_pt1 | contig 40279 bp, 42 predicted proteins | sample P1105metagenome_FD_94437 | JGI IMG/M metagenome (GOLD analysis project Ga0129307, IMG submission 94437) | Capybara group fecal microbial communities from Wisconsin, USA - P1105 metagenome | ecosystem: Host-associated > Mammals > Digestive system > Large intestine > Fecal | place: USA: Wisconsin...
AGCACTACTGAAGGTATGATGCAGTACATCTTCAAAAAGACTTTGAACTACGAACTCCCTGCAAAGTTTGACCGCATTGCCTGGGAAGATGCTTTTGACTGGTACGGAAGCGACAAGCCGGATTTGCGTTTTGATATGAAGATGCAGGATGCCGCTTTCATGGCTGGTCTTGCTGATTTCAACGCCTTCAAGGCAGGTGCCGCAAACGCTGGCCGCGACATTCAGCGCCACAAGCGTTCTGGTCTCAAGGCTCTTGTTGTAAAGAACGTTGCAGACAAATACTCACGCAAAAATATTGAAGCCCTCGAAGAAGTTGCTAAAACTTATAAGGCAAAGGGCTTGGCTTGGATGAAGGTAAATGCAGAAGGTGCCTTCGAAGGCGGAATCTCAAAGTTCTATGCCGGAAAAGAAGCAGAAATCTGCAGCAAGCTTGGCGCAGAAAAGAACGACCTTATCCTCTTCGTAAGCGACGAAAACTGGCAGCTTGCTTGTACAGCCCTTGGTGCAGTCCGTAAGCAGCTTGGTAAGGACCTTAACCTCTACAATCCAAACGATGAATTCCATTTTGCCTGGATTATCGACTTCCCATACTTTGCATGGAATGAAGAAGAAAATCACTGGGAAACAGAACACCATATGTTCACACTTCCACAGAAGCAGTACTGGGACACACTGGAGCAGGATCCAGGCGCTGTAAAGGGTGACCTTTATGACCTCGTACTTAATGGATACGAACTTGCTTCTGGTTCTATGCGTATTAATGATCCTGCTCTTCAGGAACGCATTTTCGAGATTGTTGGTTACAGCCGCGAACGCGCAGAAAAGGCATTCGGCTTCCTGGTACAGGCCTTCAAGTTTGGTGCTCCACCACACGGAGGAATCGCCCCAGGTCTCGACCGACTCGTAATGCTTATGTGCCACGAAGAGTCAATCCACGAGGTTATCGCCTTCCCTAAGAACAACCTTGCAGCTTCACCAATGGATGAATGTCCAAGCCCAGTAGATCAGAGCCAGCTGGATGATTTACATATAACTATTCATGATGCTGAGGCTTAATCATAAAACAAACTAAAGAAATAGCTTGTTATATCATTGCCGTCCTGGCCGGAAAGTTCGAAAGAATTAGTATGATAAAGGACGGCATTTTTTGTCTTCGGCGACAAAAAGCGCGAAAGCACGTAAATGCCCGGCCGGTTATCGCAGCCGCAGAAAACCCAGGTCGAATCAGAAGGGTTCTTAAAAAATTCCCGGCTCCTGTTATCCTTAAAAACAGTTCCCTCATAATCTCCATGATGTGCAAAATCAGTTGAAATCAAAAGGAAATTCTTTTTCTTTTCGGCATCAGTAAAATATGGCGCCATTGCATCAGCAAGCTTCTGCGCATTTTTCTGGTTCAGCGGTGGCTCTCCAAAAACTGCAATTACACAAACCTTTGCCTTAGGAAAATATTTGGAAATATATGGAATAAGGGCGTTTACACCATGCTCAGGCGGAAAAACCTGCGGGTCGTATCTTACCTCCAGAGCCTTTGCAATTGCCTCTTCTGCAGCCTCATTTGTATAAACCATTCCATTTGCAGTCTGCCAGCGGCAGTTATCCAAAGACCATTCCTCGGTAGAAAGTCCATAATGCGAAGGGCAGATGACAAAAAAAGTTTCAACCTTGCGTCGGCGGGCAATTTCACGGAACCAGTTATCTATGGGCTGGTCGGCAAGCAGGTGATGGCTTACGGTTCCCGCCCACACAAGAGATTTTTCCGGAGGCAGTTCTTCCAGCCGGGGTGAAAAAATTATAGGCGGAATCTTCTCGCCCAGCAGGTCCCAGGTTTTAATAATCTGCCCCTGGGAATCCTGGGTTTTACTTTTACTGCAGCCCGAAAAGACCACAGTAAAAAGCAGGCAGAAAATTAAGCCAGAAATAACTATCGGAAGTCTGAAAGAGTTGTCGGATCTAAGAAGCATTCTTTCTCCCAGAATGGTAAATATTTATCGAAATCTTTTGCATCACCCTTGTAAACAATCTGCTTCCAGCTTTCATCAGTCATGCGGTCATTTGAAGGCTGAAGGAATTCAACATATTTAAAGCTATAGCCGATAGCAATTCTTTTTCCGCCCTGAGAATCATTCAGAGGAACATAAAGTCTTACAGGAGTTCCAACACCAACTTCAAGGCAGACTCCTAACTCATTGTTTGTGAAAACATCGGCAATGCAGGCCATCTTAAGCAGATCCTTATCATTGATATACCCGTTATTGTTATGAACAAGTACAAGTCTGCTCAAAGCTGTACTGATAGTTGGAATCCAGTCAAGATCTTCAGAAGAAACCGGAAGATTTGCAGCCTCGTTTTTAACAATGTCAATTATGCGCTTATACATGTTTACAAGACTTTCAAGAGTGAAAGAGCTTTCATCATTGAGTAAATCATAATATTCGTAAACAGCCATAAGTTTGATTACAGAGACAAGAGAGCCCTCCCAGAATGGTAGGTTAGGCTCAATATAGTGAACAGGTTTTGGAAGTGGTTCAGTTCTGAAGGTAGGTTCAAAGTCACCATCGCCGGCGCGTTCTGCCATTGTCTGTTTTACATAAAGAATTGTATCGTGGCGGAGTTCTGCCCAGGTTGCATGAGCTGTAATCTGAGATTTTATATTCCATGCAGGAGTTTCTGTAAAGTAGAAGCCTGCTCCCTGTTCAAAGGTAGCCAGAGTCTTAATCTGATACAGCATCTGATTGTAATAAGTCTGATTCCAGAAGTCCTTGTCGTAAGCGGCAAAGTCTTTTTCAAAAGAATCGAGCACATCTTTTAAGCCTTCCATTTTCGGATAGTCAGATTGCTGCAGAAGGGCTTCGGCAGTTTTAGAGCCAAAGGCTTTCATAATATCAAGGCCCCGAACAATATCGCGTGACATAAGTCTTGGTGGAGAAACCTTTTCGTGAACCAGAGAATCATAAGTAAAGCGCTGGCCAAAGAGACGCCATCCCATTGGAACCTGAGGTATGCCACTTTCTTCATCAATTTCAGCATATTGCTCAAATACAGACTGACTGCTGATTGCAGGTGGACGAAGTGTATCAGCACAGAGCGACATAAAGGTTTCGATATTATTTGAATCAGATGCCCATTCAGAAAAATCAGAAATATTCTGGTCTTTCCATAGAGGGCAGATATCATCAAAGCTTAAATCATCAGATAAACCAATGAGGGAAGTAATTGGCGTAAAGAGTTCCGACCATTTTGAATACAGTTCCTCATTCTTCTGAACAGTATCAACAATAAAAGCAGTAACAGCTTCTTTCTGAAGAATAGCCTGAGGAGTTGCTTTGTCCGGACGTGGCTTAGTGATTGTAAAATGAAGATGACCATACCACATCTGAGCGCGGAAATAAGTTTCCAGAAGTCCATTCTTGGTATAGTGGCCGCGGGCACGGTACTGAGAAAAATCTTCATCTTCCTTAAAAATTGCTTCAGTATCAGGCTGGGCAGTCATAATTTTTTTGTAATCTTCCTGAACTTCTTCCGGGAAAATCGAAAGAATATTCTGAATTTCACTTTCGGTCTTTTCAGTATAAACAAGAGGCTTATAGTAAGTTCCGTCACCGCTTCTTTCAGGGGCAGTCATAAAAATTACCTGAGGAACCTGGAAGTATTGAACAGCCTGCTCCCTTATTTCTTCTGAAACTTCAGTACGGCGGGAAAGGGCTTCAATAAACATATTTGTTAATTCCTGCATTCTCGGAAGGAAGGTATACTCTTCTGTGTACTGAAGCATGCGGTCAAAAATCAAATGCTGGCTGTGAGCGGCAAGGTCTGTAGTTATGAATAATGGAACAGATTTGTTGTATCTTAAAGAATTGTAGTGATCAATCATATCATCTACAGAAAGATACTTTTGAGGTTTAGTCTCCTGCATTGCAAGACGGTTATTTTCAAGACTTTCCATTACGTTTTCTTCGAGAGGAATATAACCTGAAACAGGATAGAAGGATTCGTATTTTCCGCCGGTCTGATAAAGCATTGCAGAAACTCGGTTATTTTCAAGAGTGTCTTTCAGACCGTATAAGTCTGCGCCAAAAATCCAGCCCTTAGTTCCATTCCATTCAGATTCGTAGAACCAGTTCCAGTTATCCTGAAAATGGAACATACCCTGGGCATAGGTAAGCTCAGGTTTAGCATCAGAAAGTTTATTACCGATTGGAACGATTGAACCAAAAGGAACTTCAATGGCCAGAGATTCAATATTTTCATTTATAACTGCAGTTTCGTTTGAATCTGTAAATGAAAAGGCTTCTGCGGGATAAAGCTTGCAAACATAACTTGCAACAACAGCGCTTTTGCCTTCTGTAATGTCCTGAGTTGGAATCTCAGTAAAAACCATAGGATCATCAAGAAAGTCACTGTGGGCATCTGTATGAAAAGCAGTTAATGAAAGTTCCTGGTCCGAAAAATCATAAATCGAATTAAATGAAGCTTTTTTAGGCTTTACAGGCTCAGGAGCAGGAGGCTGTGGAGCAGGCTTTTCGATCTGAACAGGAGAAGGAGTTTCCTCTGGGGCTTTTACTTCCTCTTCTTTTCTACAGGAAAATAAAGTACAGCATACAAAACTTAGTGTTAAATAAAAATAAATCTTTTTCATATTATATATATGATACTTTTCAAAAATGTTGTCTATATGCGATAATTCTCTATAATGAGAAAAGCTAAATCTGCATTTTTATATTATTTTCTTAAACTCATTTTCTCTTTTATTCCTCTGATTTTTACTTCCTGCAAACAGACTTCAGAAATCCATATTCACGACAGACATGGGCTTTCTTATGAATATGTAAAGGCTTATGCGGAAAAAAAAGGTCCGCTGACCCTGGTCCTGCTTGATTATCATCACGATATTCTTCCGGAAATTAAGGAAGTGACCAGTGTTAATTGGGTTGGCAAACTGATTGAAAAAGATTATGTAAAAAAAGTTGTCTGGCTTTCGGGTAAAAAGCTTTTGCTGCCAAACAGAGAATCGCGGATGACATGGCTTGAAAGAAGCCTTAAAAATGCCTATCCGGAAACTGCAGACAAAATGCGGAAGGCTGTCCAGCTGGTAGACTGGTATGATTTGCAGGACTTAAAGCTTGCAGAACCTTTTGTCATTACCCTTGATTTTGATGTTTTTACAAAAGACCCGGGCCCGGTACCGGAGCAGTTTGTTGAAGAGCTTTGCAGCTGGATTCAAAAGCAGAAACCTGAACTTTTAACCCTGGCCTTTTCTGCTGCCTATCAGCCAAAGCCGGATAAAGCCTGGGCCTGGCTTGAGCAGTTTACTCAGTCTTACAGGGTCACTTCAGACTGGTTTTTAGAATGCGGGGAATTCGGCGAAAAGTTTGAAAGCAATGATGAAGTACTGGCCTGGAAAGAATGGAGGAAAAATCCTGCAAAATATTGTGCTGCTGAAAATCCTTTTTATGCCGGTGCCTATTTCTGGCAGAATACTCCGGAAAAATGTGTAGAACTTTTGAAAGAGAAAAAAATCCTGGCAGGAAATAAAAATGCTCAGGAGGTTTTAGACTGCTGGAAGAACAAAGAGCTTACTGGTATGAAAAAAAGGTTTTCTGCTGCGAGAATGAAGTCTTTTTGTGCTCTTGCGGGCAGGGCAGCAGAAGAGTTTTTTGCTGGAGCTGACTTTTCGGCTCCTTTGCAGAATACTCAATGTCCGGAAAAAACGTATGGAATTGCGGTGCGTTTTAGAAATGCCGAAGAGGACAGAGGCTGTCTTTCTTTGTATGAAGGAATTAAGGAAGCAGATCTGGAGAAGGCAGTTCAGTTTTGTACAAAAGAAGCGCTTTTAGACCCCAGATACAGTCACATAAGGCCGGAAGAGGCTTGTGAATTATTTATAAATATCTCAATTTTCGGAAAGTGGGAAGAAATATCCGGACCATTTGATTTTGAACCAGGTCTTCACAGCCTTATTCTGGAAGACGAAAATGGTGAAAAAACTCTGCTACAGGCTTCTATTGCCCTTGAGCGTAATTATACCAGGGAAGATTTTCTGGCGCGACTTTCCAACAAGGCTGGACTTGGTTTTGACGGCTGGAAAAAAAATGCCCTGCATTTCTACAGGGCACAAACAATTACCTATACAGATTAGTTGTTAAGAAGTCTTAAAGCTTTCCTGAGAAAAGAATACACAGAATGTCCAGAATCCATAGTACGCTTCAGCCAGGAAGAATGAGGCGTATCGAAACAACCTTTGCTTTCAGACTAACTACCGTTCATTTTTTATTAAACTAATTAACGTTAGTTACCGATAATTTAGATATGAGTAAGAAAAATATTTCACAGGAAAAAATTATTCAGGCTTTTATTGCCTCTGCTTTTGATAAAAGTGCAGGTGCCACATCATTGGCCGATGTTTCTGAAGGTTTGGAAATCAAAAAAGCTTCACTCTATAATCATTTTGAAAGCCGTGATGCAATGTATTCAGCATCACTTGCATATAGCGCTAAAGAAATTGAATCAGTAAGCTTTTTAGAGGAAAAAACACTTGATAATGTAAAAGGTGGAAAAGTTGCTCCTCTGGCAGTTTTCAAAAAACTTGTTACACGTTATTTTGAACTTTTTGAAAATGAACCTTTGTTCCAGATTTATGTTTTTGTTCGCAGTGAACAGTATTTTAATCTTGAAGCATTAAAGATTGTTGAAGGGGAAGACAATCGTATTTGTGATGCTGTAAAAGATTTGCTTTCTGCATTTACTGCTGCAAAGAAAATTGCAAAGAAAACAGATAAGGAACTTAAGGATATTGCAACAAATATTGCGGCTGTAATCATTCAGCAGAGAGATGAATATATAGCAGCAAGAAAAGAAACTGTTCGTCAGAATCCGGACAGTAAAGCGGGTGGACTTTTTGCTCTTCCTACTGACGAGGCAGCACTCGGACGTACACTTAAGCTTGTTGAGGCAATGCTTAAGACATTGTAGATTGCGCAGCGAAGCAATCCATTATTTATTGTAGATATTCTGAATTTCTTCAGTATATTCACCATCATCATAACGTACTATAAGCGGCGGTTCTATTGTGAGCCGTCGCTTTGCATTTTTACGGGCTTCTATCAAAACCATATTCGGTTCTTTATTAGCAAAAGGATGAATCAGGCGCATTGATTTCATTTCCATTTGATGCTTTTCCAGAGAAGAAAAAATTTCGGGCAGACGGAAGGGTCTGTGAATCATAAAAAAACTTCCGTGGGTTGCAAGTAAATAATCTGCTGCGGCTATAACATCTTCCAGGGTACATAAAACTTCATGGCGGGCAATAGTCTTGGCATCCAGTTCGTTACTACGGCCGTGGGCGTTAATCATATAGGGCGGATTACAGGTCACCACATTAAAGCTGTGTTTCCCGAATAATTTCGCTACGTCCTTAATATCGCCGTTTACAATATTTATCCGCCTTTCCAAATCATTCATCGCCACGCTCCGAGCAGCCATATCAGCGGAATCTTTCTGAACTTCAAGCCCGGTAAAAACAGCTGTTTCACATTTGTTTACCATCAATAAAGGGATAATTCCGGTTCCTGTTCCAAGATCAATTACATTTTCTTTTCCTTTGAGAGCTTTAGAAGCATAATCAGCAAGAAGAACTGCATCAATTCCAAATTGAAAGCGTTCAGAGTCTTGTAAAATTTTATATCCATTTTTTAAGATATCTGTTTTAATCATTACTACTCCATAAGGCGAAAAAATGAATTTTTTTAAAAATTAACACTTTTTAAAAGTTTATGGTATAATATATAGTATTCTTTTATATTTAAAAATCCAAATAAAAAACGAAAATAATTTTTTGAGGAAGGTTTAATATGGCAAAAAAAGGTAGGCTTCGAGTTACTCTTACAGTAAAACTTCTTGTAATGTTTATAATTGTAGTTGTTATATCAAGTGTTTCGGTTGGTATAGTTTCATATAAAAATGCAGCAAAAGGCCTGACTGAGAGTATTTATACTCGAATTGAGGCTGCTTCTTCAGATGTTGTAGATAAAGTTGTTGCAATCAATGAGAAACACTTTCAGACTCTACATGCGCTTGCAGAATTAACTATCATTAAAGATGATAATGCATCGCTTGAAGAAAAACAGAACCAGCTTACAAATATTTCGGCTACTCTTGCAGATAATTGTGAGAATGTTGCATTTTATGATGCAAACGGAAATGCAATAGTTGGAGATGGTCGTGTAATGAATTTTAAGACAAGGGCATATTTTTCAGAAGCTTTCGCTGGTAAGAATTATGCTTCAGATCCTGTTCTTAGTCCGGTAACAGATTCGGTTCTTCAGCACTATAGTGTTCCGGTTTATAATAATAACCATAAACCAATTGGTGCAATTGTAATGGTTATAAGTGGAAATACAATTGAGGAAACAATTGCTGGAATTGATATGGGTGGCGGAATGCATCCTTCTGTTATCAACTGGGCTACAGCTTCTACAGTTGCAAACATAAATGAAGATACAGAAAAAAGCCAGGAAGAAGGAGGAGCTACCCTTGATGAAACACAGGGACTTGGACTTATCCTTAATAATATTTTTGCAGGAAAAGAAGGTATAGACGAATTTGTTGATCCGAATATTCATGCACATCTTCTTGCTTCTTACAAGAAAATTCCAAATACTACCTGGACTGTTTTTGCGGTAGCACCTTTTGATATGTATTTCAATTCTCTTAGAAGTCTTCGAACTACAGTATTTTTAATCATAATTATAACAATTATTGTTGCAGGTGGAATTGTTTTCTTCCTGATTGGACTTCTTATTAAACCTCTCAAAACCGTTAAGAATTCTATTGAAACAATTGCCAGTGGAAATGCAGATCTTACACAGCGTATTCCAGATGCTACAAATGATGAAATTGGTGATGTTGTAAAAGGCTTTAATGCCTTCGTAGAAAAGCTTCAGGGAATTGTAACTAGTCTTCAGGATTCAAAAACAAATCTTATGACTGGTAGATACAGATTTGCAGTCAAGTACACAGGATACTTCAGCTTCAATCACTCAGATTATTGCAAATATCGAAAGTGTAAATAATCAAATTGTTTCTCAGGCTGATTCAGTACAGGAAACAGCTGGTGCAGTAAATCAGATAAGTTCTAATATTAATTCTCTTGAACACATGATTGAATCTCAGGCTGCCTGCGTAACAGAAGCTTCTGCCGCTGTAGAAGAGATGATTGGAAACATCAATTCTGTAAATATTTCTGTAGGAAAGATGATTTCTTCATTCTCTACTTTACAGAAGCATTCAAGTGAAGGTTTCAGCACTCAAAATAATGCAAACGAAAAGATTATTCGTATTGAAGAACAGTCAAAGATGCTTCAGGATGCCAATACTGCAATTGCAAATATTGCTGAACAGACAAACCTGCTTGCTATGAATGCGGCAATCGAAGCGGCTCATGCGGGTGAAGCAGGAAAGGGATTCGCCGTTGTAGCAGATGAAATCCGAAAGCTTTCTGAAACTTCTACTGACCAGTCTAAGACAATTGGTTCTGAACTTCAGAAGATTCAGGAAACCATTCAGGATGTTGTTAATGTTTCTAATGAAACTAATACAGCCTTTGCCGCAATTGAGCGTAGTATTGCAGAAACCAGTCAGATTGTTGAACAGATTAAGGGTGCAATGGAAGAACAGCAGATTGGTTCTAAACAGATTATTGATGCCCTTAAATCTATGAACAATTCTACTTCTGAAGTTCATTCTGCTTCTTCTGAAATGACAGAGGGAAATAGACATATTCTTTCCGAGATTCAGAAGCTTCAGGATGCTACTGAAACCATGAAAGGCAGTATTGAAGAAATGCATACTGGTGCTGAAAGAATTAATCAGACAGGTGCGGCACTTTCTGCAATTTCTGGTCAGGTTGCTGATAACATCAAACAGATTGGTTCGGAAATCGATTTGTTCAAAGTTTAATAAATCTTGGCAGGTATAGCTTGCCTCAGACCCATTCTGTATGTCATTCCCCGGCTAGACCGGGGAATCCTTTTTTAACTTGATTTCTTTTAAAACAAATTATATACTGAATCTAGAATGACAAAAAGTACTAAAAGTGTCATTCATTCTGGAGTAAAAAATTATGATTTTCGATGACGACTACACAATCCCTAAAATGGTGCGTAATTCTGCAACTGAATTTGCGGAAGTAAATGCCCAGATGAAACGCCTTAAGAACGGTCAGTTTGAGCCTGTTCTTTATCGCGAACTTTATCAGTATGGTCTTGATTTTGGTGCAGCCCTCCTTAGCCTTGGAATTAAGCGCGGAGATCCTATAGGTCTTATTTCTGATAACCGTGCAGAATGGCTTTATTCTGATTTAGGAATTATGAACATTGGTGCGGTAGATGTTCCGCGTGGTTGTGATGCAACTCCAAATGATCTTGAAAAAATTCTTTCTATTACAGAAGCCAGATATTGTATTGTTGAGAATAATTCTCAGGTAGGAAAAATTCTTGCCCTTAAAGATAAGCTTCCAGATCTTAAAACAATTATTGTTATTGAAAGTGATGTAAAACAGGAAAATCTCGAGCTTGCAAAAAAATTTGATGTAGAAATTCTTTACTATGAAGAACTCATGAAAATCGGTCAGAAGTGGCGAATTGAAAATAAGGGTAAAGTAGAAGAAGAGCTCGAAAAAGGTAAGGGTGATGATCTTGCAACAATCATCTTTACTTCTGGTACTACTGGTACTCCAAAGGGTGTTATGCTTACACACCATAACTTCCTTGCCCAGCTCGATGAAATTCCAGAGCGTATCTTCCTTAATCCTGGAGACAGAGCTCTTTCTGTTCTTCCAGTATGGCACGTTTTTGAGCGTGAAGTTGAATACGTTATGCTTATTCAGGGTGCAGTTCTCTGTTATTCTAAACCAGTTGGTTCAATTCTTCTTGCAGACTTTAAGACTCTTAATCCTCATATTTTGCCTGCCGTACCACGTGTATTCGAAGCTGTTTACGACGGAATTACAAAGAAAATGCGTAAAACAGGTGGTATTGTTCTTGCAATGTTTAATTTCTTTGTTAAGGTTGCAAAAATACAGAAGGCTATGTCTCGTCTTATGTTCAATAAAAATGCCTGCTATACACGTTATCACACAGTATTCTGGTGGATTTTGTGCCTGATTCCATGGATTCTTTTGTGGCCTCTTTATGGTCTTGGAAATCTTTTAGTATTCAGAAAAATCAAGTCTATGCTGGGAACTAACTTCCGTGCCGGTGTTGCTGGTGGCGGTGCCTTCCCTAAGGTAATTGATGAATTCTTCTGGGCAATTGGTGTTCAGGTTGTAGAAGGCTACGGACTTACAGAAACAGCGCCTATTGTTGCCGTTCGCCCTATGGCAGATCCAATCTTCAGAACTATTGGTTCCCCAATTCGTGGTGTAGAAGCCCGCATTGTAGACCCTCAGGATGGTTTTGTTCTTGGCCGCTGTAAGGAAGGTGTTCTTCAGATTAAGGGACCTACTGTAATGAAGGGTTACTACAAGCGTCCGGATCTTACTGAAAAGGTGCTTAGCAAAGACGGCTGGCTTGATACAGGCGACCTTGCAATTATGACAATTCACAACGAACTTTGTATTAAGGGTCGTATTAAAGATACTATTGTTCTTCGTGGCGGTGAAAACCTTGAGCCGCTTCCAATCGAAACAAAGCTTGCTGAATCTCACTACATTAAGCAGGCAGTAGTTGTTGGTCAGGATCAGCGCTATCTTGCAGCTTTGATTCTTGTTGATGAAGAAGAAATCAAGAATTATGCACAGTTCAATGGTATTCAGTATGATACATACGAAAATCTGCTTGAATCTGAAGTAATTCAGAAGCTTTACGAAACAGAAATTGCAAATCTTATTTCTGCAAAGAATGGCTTTAAGATGTTTGAACGAATTGCAAAATTCAGCTTGATTACAAAGCCATTTGAAGTTGGCGTAGAACTTTCTGCAAAGCAGGAAATCATGCGCTTCCGCATTAATGATTTGTATAAAGATAAGATTGAAGCTATGTTCGCTGATGCCTAAAATCGAAGAACCGTTAAAAAATGAGCCGCCAGGGGAATGGTGGTAGGGCTAAAAATTGCGTTGCAATTTTCTTAACGCCCTGCTATAAAACACCGGCCGCCAGCGGCCTTACACATTTTAGGTTCATCGAAAAAATGGCTCAGAGGCAAGCTGTGCTTACCGACTTTTTGAAGTCCACACTTTGTTGTGGACTTTTCTATTTGGCGACAGGCGTTTTTCACGGGAGCAGCAGAACTTTTTTTTCTTGACGTATAAAGGGTTTCTTTTTAGAATTCTTTATATGAATGTACATATTTTAGAAATGCCGCTGGACTTTGGTGCAAGCCGTCATGGTTCTGATATGGGGCCTTCTGCTATTCGTCTTGCGGGAATCAAAGAAAAGTTAGAATCACTTGGTCACAAGACTTTTGAACATAGCGATATTTTTAAGGCTTCTTCGCAGGAATATGAAGAGGCTGGAAATCCAAAAGCAAAATATTTAAAGCCTATAACAGCGGCCTGCGAAAAGCTTGCCGGCGAGGTTGAAAAAATTACTTCTGCAGGTGAGTTTCCTCTTGTGCTTGGCGGCGACCATTCGATTGTTCTTGGTTCTCTTGCAGGAGTTAGTGCTACTGCGAAAAAAGAGGGAAAAACTGTTGGAGTTCTTTATGTTGATGCACATGGCGATTTTAATACACCAGAAACAACACCAACAGGAAACATACACGGTGAATGTCTTGCAGCTTCTGCAGGCTATGGTTTGCCTGAGCTTACCAATCTTTATTTTGAAGGCCAGAAGGTTGACCCAAAGAACATCTGTTTTGTAGGTTCACGAGACCTAGATCCTGGTGAAAAGCTTTTGATGAAGCAGGCTGGTGTTACTGTATTTACTATGAGTGATATTGACTGTCAGGGTTTTCCGGCTGTTGTACGTCAGGTTCTTGCCTTCTTTAAGAAAATAGATCAGGTTCATGTTAGTTTTGACATGGATGTTCTGGATCCTATGTTTGCTCCGGGAACAGGTATTCCGCTTCCTGGTGGTATGACAAATCGTGAGGCACTTTTATTGATGGAAGAAATTGCCGCTACAGGAAAAGTTCGTTCTGCTGAAATTGTTGAAGTAAATCCTATTCTTGATGTTCGTAATCAGACAGCGATTCTTGCAGTGAGTCTTGCGGCTCGTTTGCTGGGTGAAAAGTTGTATTAAGAAATCTGATCGGGAGTAATTATGAAAAAGTCTGCTTATATTTTTTTGGTTTTCTGCGCATTGATTTTTACAGCTTGTTTTTCTGAAAAGAAAAGTCCTTTTTATGACAGCGAATGGGTTATGCAGAATTATGATAATCAGATGCAGCTTTATTATCATCATTTGATTTTATATCCGAATCATAGAGTGATGCTCCGTGCTTCTTATGCAGATTCCTCAAATATTATTGTGTGGACGGGAACTTATAAAATCAATTCAAAGAAAATAAAGTTTGATTTTACTGAATGTGTGCGTTATGAAAACGGCGAAATTGTAGGACAATATAAAGCCGGGCAGCTTGTAAAGTTTTATCAGGGTGATTTTTTCTATTCTGTAGCAGAACTTGGTGAAGAAGGCGAGGACGGTGAATCAAAAAAGGAGTTCCATCTTGAACTAATCCGGCCACGAAACTATTTCTACGGTGAAAACAAAGATATCTTCGGAAACCCACTTGAAGAGTTTGTAAAGCTGAAATAAAAAGCGATTAGCATTTTGTCAAAAATACTTGACATATAACAAAATGTCGTATATATTTTACATAAAGACAAGCGAGAAAGTGCACATCTGTTTGTCGTAAAAAATCATTAATGTGGCGCCGTTCACGAGGTATTTATAAGGAGAATATTATGACATTATCATTTGGAATTGGAATGGTAGCTGGTTTATTTGCTGTATTTGTTGTTTTAGCAGTTATGAAAAAAAAGAAACCACAGAAATGTGAATATGATGAAAGACAGATTGCGGCACGAAGAACAGCTTTTAAGGCAGGATTCATCACTTTTGTAATTTGTGAACTTGTAGTTCTTTTTGCAGAAATTATTTTGCAGGAAGCTCTTGTAATTATCACTCCTGGTTTCTTAAATCTTTTGATTATTCTAATTTCATGCTTTGTTTTTGTTGAAGTTTCAATCTTCAGTGATGCGTATTTTACACCGAATAGTCCATGTTCAAAAAGATGGATTATTACAATGACACTTTTAGGAATCTTAGGAATTATTCAGGCAATTCGTAAGAATGAAGACTGGTATAAGTTTATAAATCTTGCAAGTGGAATTTTCATTCTTCTGATTGTAGCAAGTATTGGAATCAAACAAATAGTTTCTAAGAAGTTTGAAAAATCTGAAGAAGAAGAATAAAAGGAGCGCGCTATGAAAAACTTAAAACTTAAATCAGCACGCGCGCTTAAAGATATGTCGCAGGAAGATCTGGCAAAAGCTGTAAATGTCAGCCGCCAGACAATCAATGCGATTGAAAAAGGCGATTATAATCCGACAATAAATTTGTGTATTGCAATCTGCAGGGTACTGGGCGTTACACTTAACGATTTGTTTTGGGAAGAGTAAGCCCAGCTGCAAAGCTACAGATTATAATCAGTCAAATTCAATTTGTGTTCTAAGGTTGCCGTCTTTGCCGAATATACAGCAGATATGGCGGCCTTCGACTTCTGCATATTTGCAGACAATTTCTTCACCGCTCTTAACTGCAAGTTTATAGCTTATACGGAGCTTCTTAAAGTTTCGTGAATCATAAATCTGCTGTGGTAAAACTTCCAGGGCATAATCAAGATAAGTAAGATTATGAACATGATCATTAAAGTCTATGTCTGCGCGGCGGATTGGAAGTTCAATTTCGTTTGAGAAAGCTTCTGGGGTTGCGAGACGTGGTAAACGGGCATCTTCAAAAGTACATTTATCTTCCGGCTGATATTTTGCAATGATTTCTTCGGTAACTTTGCAAGGGCGGTTTGTAGTGAGGTCAAGGCGAATCCATTTTGTAGTTCCCTTAACTGTAAGCTCGCCGTTACAATACATTTCAAAATCACGTGTACAAACAAGAGGCTGTTTTACCGGCTCAGACCATGTGCGCGCGAGAATCTTATCACCATATTTCGGATAAGCGATAAGCTCAATCATCCAGTCTGTAAGAACCCATGCAATGCCACTGTTTGAACCTTCGAGAATTGCATCTCCGGCTTTGTCTGAATGTTTGTTTCCAGAATTTTCAAGAATCTTCAGTATAGAACCAAGTTTCATGTCCCCGTTCTTTTTATAATCTTCAAGAACAGGCTGATATTCAAAATCTACGATCATTTTTGTAATCTCCAAAAATACGGTGTGGTGGTTTCGACAAGCTCAACCACTGTAATTCAGTATAAATTATTGAAAATGACAAATCAAGGGGAAAATGTCAAAGTAGAAAAGGAATATGACTTTGTGAGTTTGGACTTATTCTTTTGACTTCAGATATACAGAATAATCAACTTTTTCGGGAGAGCTACCAGTTATGGACACCAGATAATACCCTTCTCCAGGAGCACCTTTTTTGAGAAGTACATTGTCGTAATTCACTTCGAGACAGGGTGTGCTGCTACCTTGCGGAGCTGTCATTTTTACTGTGCCGGTAAAGGTTCCGTTCTGTGACATATTTGATTTTGTTATGATTTCACCATCAAATACCCAGCCTTCTTCGTCACAGTAATTTGTGTAACGTAAAGTTACTATGCCTCCAGCTCCTTTGATTTTTACATCATAAAAGCAGGTGCCGGAAACAAGGCCATTAACAGTTTCTGTGCCAACTTTCGCAAGGGCGCTCTTTTTGTTCATGTAGGTCAGGCGGGTTTGAGTTTCGTTCAGCTTTTTGAAGAAGGTGAGGGTAGCGTCTTCTGCAGAAGGACTATCTGCAAAAAGAAAAGAGAAAAAAAGTAACGAAATTATCATTGTAAAAATCTTTTTCATAAAAACTCCTCTTCCAAAGTTCTTCCCCGGAGGTTCCTGAGCCTGTTAAAGAACTTGACCGGGGAATTTTGTTATCTGCTCATCTTGTAGATTTCGAGCATATCTTCTTCCTTGAGGAAGCGGGCTGAGCCTTTTCCGCCGTTTACGCCGACAGCGCATTTGTGAGCCATAAGCTTAAGGTCGTCATCAGTAGCGTTTACGCCAAGTTCGCGGAGGTTTGTAGGCATCTTGATTTCGCGGTAGAAATCTTCCATTGCTTCAATTCCTTTGAGGGCGATTTCTTCATCTGAACCAGCAGACGGTGAAACTCCCATAACATTGATTGCGTATTTCTTAAAACGAGGCAGACAGTTTTTATAAACATATCGTGCCCAACTTCCCCAGATTGCTGCAAGGCCGGCACCGTGAGCTACGTCGTAAAGGCCACCGAGTTCATGTTCAAGCTTATGGGTCATCCAGTCGCCGCCATCGTTACCGCAGCCTGTGAGACCATTGTGAGAAAGACTTCCGGCCCACATAACTTCTGCGCGGGCATCGTAGTTCTTAGGATCGCGAACAAGAATTTTTGCGTTCTCTTTTACAGTACGGAGCAAGGCTTCTGCCATAGAATCTGTGATTTCCATATTTCCGCCGTTTGTAAAATAGCGCTCCATTGTGTGCATCATGATATCAGTACAACCGCAGGCAGTCTGATAATCAGGTAAGGTCATAGTCAGTTCCGGATTAAGAATGGCAAAGCGTGGACGGCCAAAGTCGCTCGAATATCCGCGTTTTACAAGCCCCTCTTCTTTTGTGATTACAGAAGAATCGCTCATTTCGCTTCCGGTAGCAGCAAGAGTCAGAATAACACCCAACGGCATACTTGCCTTTGCCTGACGTTTATAATCATAAAAATCCCAGACATCACCTTCGTTCATCAAGCCGTAGCCGATAGCTTTAGCCGAATCAATTGCAGAACCGCCGCCAACAGCAAGCAGAAAATCAACGCCTTCTTTTTTACAAAGTTCGATTCCTTCATATACAAGGCTCAAATGAGGATTCGGAACAGCACCGCCAAGTTTTACGTAAGCAATACCTGCAGCATCAAGCTTATCTGTAACGCGCTGCATAAGACCCGAGCGGATTACACTTCCTCCGCCGTAATGAATCAGTACTTTTTTTCCGCCAAATTCCTGAATAAGTTCAGCAACTTTATCTTCTGTATTCTTTCCGAACAAAACCTTTGTAGGTGTGAAATATTTAAAATCGAACATGGTAACTCCTTGCGACTTGCTTTTTTTATATCCTATACTGAGAGAAGAAGGCTTGCAAGAGAATTAATTGTTATTATAAATTCGGGCGTTACCGGCTCCCGCGGTGCCGGTCGCTACGTTCCAGGTTTCGCTTCGCTACAGCCTCCTCGCTGCGCTGCGGTGGCCGCCTTCGGCGCCTTTCACATCGCTAACGCATTTAATACCTTGAAAAATTTATAAAACTTCTCCATAATTAAATATGGAAAACATTTCAATTATTCTTTCAGATTTAGACGGAACCCTCTTCCGCAACGACAAATCAATTTCAGATTTTACAAAAGAGACAATCAGGCAGGCTCAGGCAAAGGGCTTGCTTTTTGGTATTTGTACTGCCAGAGCAAAAGTGAATGCGGTAAAATTTCTTGAAGGAATTGAGCCGGATATTTTTATCACGAATGGCGGTGGTATTGTTTATTACAGGGATAAAAAAATTTATAACTGTGAATTTACCGTTGAAGAAATCCGCAAACTGATAGATGCAGCCTTTGAAGTTTTTGGAAAGGATGTAATTCTTTCTGCAGACAACGAGCATGCTCTTTATTCTAATTCCCGCGAAGAGCTTGGCGACAAATTCTGGACCTTTAATGATTTTTCTGATTTTCGTGAAACCTGCATGAAGATGTGTATCCAAAGTCTGGACAAAGAAAAAATAGAAAAGGTTGCGTCTGTCATTGGGCTTGAAAATGTTGATTATCTTCCATTTTCAGATATTCCCTGGTACAAGCTCTCCAAAAAAGCAGCTACAAAAGAAAGGGCAATAGAAGAATTATGCCACCATCTTAATATCACAAGTTCTAAGATTGCTGCCTTTGGAGACGACTTTAATGACCTTGGAATGCTCAGCCTTTGCGGTAAAGGCATAGCCATGGAAAACGCAATTGAAGAAGTAAAAAAAGCCGCCGCTTCCGTTTGTGCTTCAAACGAAAACGACGGCGTTGCAAAGTGGATAGAAAAAAATCTGCTTTAATTATTTATTCTTAAGTAAGTCGCGGATTTCTTCGAGGAGGATTGCTTCGTCGGATTTTACGATTGCCGGCGGCTCCTCAGGTTTTTCGGCTTCCTTCTTTTTGAACTTTTCGAAAATCTGAATTACTACGAAAATACAGAAAGCAACAATCAAAAAGTCTACGATTGTCTGAATAAAGGCTCCGTATTTGATTTCTGTTTCGCCGATTTTGAACATGAGTGATGCAAAGTCGATTTTGCCCAAAGCAAGGCCAATGAGCGGCATGATGATGTCGTTTACAAGGCTTGTTACGATTTTTCCAAAGGCTCCGCCGATGATTACGCCGACAGCCATATCAATCACGTTTCCGCGTGAAATAAACTTTTTGAATGCACTTAATTCTTTTGTTGCGGCACTGAGGCCGTCTTTTAAGTTTGCCATAGTTTTACCTCTTGAATTTATTATATGGCGAATGGCGCGGATTTTAAAGTTTATTCTCCGCAAAGTTTATCAAAAGCAAGCTTAGGTTTTCCTTCTCCGTCAAAGAGGAGAGGGGCGTCGGTGCGGCCTGGAACAGGAAAGTTGTTTTTCCAGCTCATCGGGTCGGTAATGCCCCAGAGAAGTACGTCTTTGAGGATACCGGCGCGGGCTTCTTTTTTGAAGCATTCAAAAATTTCGGCATAGCGTTCAGCCTGCAAATCTAAGAAGGCCTTATCATATTCGCGGCGCGGATCCGGATGTTCAAAATCCTTGTCGACATAGGCAGAAATTTCCATTTCTGTAACAATTACGTTCAAACCAAGGCTTCCGTAAAGTTCAATTGTTTTTTCAATTTCACTTACCGGAGGATTTTCGATATTTATATGCATCTGAATGCCTACAGTATCAACAGGAATTCCACGTTCAAGCATACCTTTTACAAGCTTATACATGCCCTGACGTTTTCCTTCAAACATTTCAAGGTTGTAATCATTTATAACAAGGCTTGATTTTGGAAAGGCTTCCTTTGCCCAGATAAAGGCTTTATCAATATATTCTGGTCCAATAATATCAAACCACTGAGAGTGTTCTTTTCCATCACGAAGACCATAATTTTTGTCGCTGATACATTCGTTTACAACATCAACAGAGCAAATATCATCCTTGTAGCGTGCTCCAACTGTCATAATGTAATGCTTAAGTCGTTCTTCGAGCTGCTCTTTAGAGACTTTGCCACCTTTACCATCTTCAAAAATCCATTTTGGTGTCTGCTGATGCCAAATAAGAGTGTGCCAGCGCATATCCTGATTGTTTTCTTTCGCAAACTTGAGCAGTCTGTCTGGACCTGTAAAATCAAAGGTATCTTCGGCCTTGTAAATCTTGCCCATTTTGCAATCGTTTTCGGCAACTACAAGGTTAAACTGATTTGCTGCAAGCTCGTAATCCGGCATGCGGCCCTTTGGGAAAGGCTCGGGCTCTGGGTAATTGAACTCTGGCACTTCAGGAGTAGGCTTAAAGTTCTTTTTGAAGTCGGCATAGCGAGTCATAATCTTTTCATACAGCTCAGCCTTTTCGGTATCATTCAGCAAAATGATTCCGCTGACTGCAGCGCCAAATCTAAAATAATCTTTGTAGCTTTCGAATAATCTTTTCATATTGTTATTATCACAAAAAATCCCCGCCAAAAATAGCGGGGATTATTCTGAATAATTGTAAAATTCTCTAAAAAATAAAGCCAAAAAATTGAATCAGTTTCTGCACCAGTGATATTTAAATGTGAAGTAGATATTTAAGGAATTGAGGCTAATCGGTTTATCAAAATCACATTTGAGCGAAGCACCAACGGCAACTTCGAGTTGGTCTGAATATTTACCAATCTCAATTCCAGGCATTATACTTCTGTCAAAATTGCTAAGATTAAGATTTCCTGGTTTTGTAGAAAGCAGGGCTTCACAATAAATTTTTACGTCCAACATATTAAGAATGATATTTGGGAAAATCAGAGAAACTTTAGGAATGATTCTTATTGGCATGGAACAGTCAAGTTTTCTACCGCCGTATGTTAATGCACTATTTGGCGGACATACATAATCATCAAAAGGAGTGTATCTGCCTTTAAGAGCAAGTTCTAAAGCAAAATCTTTTTGATTTAATGTATAGATTAATTCTGATTCGAATCCAAATTTAAATTCAGGAGTTTTTTCAAAGTTACCGCCATTAATTAAGAAAAGGGTTACGAAATCAAGCGAATGGAAATAATCTTTTGGAAGAGCTTTTGAAAAATAGAATTCAAAACCGGTTCCACCATATAAACCGTAAGTTGATCTGTATTCACCCATAAGAGAAGAAGGTGCTTTTGCCAGACGATTTATTTCACCCCCGATAAAATTGATTGAAGAAAAATAAATTTTGTTCTTTCCTTGACGGCGATTTATAAAAGGAAGTGTATAACCGATTTTAAGATTATTTGATTCTGAGAATCTTTCAAAATCATCTCTAATAGAAAGATTTCGATGAAGCATAAAATCAAAACTCTGATGACAAATAGGAATGAAGAAATCCAGGTTTCCGGCGAAATTATTTATTTCCGGGAAATATGAAAGAGAAGTAATTAATACTCCATCCGCAATTCCACCAACTAACTGAGTTCTTGGAGAAATACCAATCAAGCCGGCACCGAATCCCCAGTAAGTATGATTAAGAGTGTTGTCCTGAATCAGATTTACAATTGGTGTGTAAAAAAGAGGATTTATAAAAGAGAAATAATTTTTTTCATTGGTGATTTCTGTTATCTGACTATTTGCGGTCTCGGCTTTCTGAATATTTTCTGGAAGACGATGTTTTATTTCTTTATTGGCTGCCGCAGGTGCGTAAGGAACAAAATCAGGGTAATCATTTTCCAGTTTACCAAAGCTGATTATTTCGCCTGCTGGAGAAGGTCCGTCAAAAGATGGAATTCGACCCCATTCATTTTCAGGCTTCATTTTGATTACTTTGCCAGAAGAGGCTGCAGAGGTATAATAAATGCCTCTGTCAGTTTTATAGGCCCAGGTTGCACCAATCGGATCTGAAAGAACAGGCTTTACAGTTTTACCGTCTGAACCAAGCTGAAAGATTTCCAGGCGTCCGCGATAGTTACAGCAGAAAGTCAGGCTGTCGTCGGGATTCCAGGTTGGATTTATCGGGTCATAAATTTTTTCATCATTATTTGCAACAATCTGATAATTGTCTGGATTTGAGATTTCTAAAACAGCAACGCGGGCTCTGGTGTCATCAAGTTCAAGAAAGGCTACTTTTGTTCCGTCTGAATTAACTGCAGGCTGAATAAAACTCAGGCCTGATTTTTCAAGAAGAACTGAAATCTTACCGCTTTCCGGATTTACGGTAACAAGTCGCATGTTCATTCCATGCTGCTGAACGGCAACAAGTGTTTTGCCATTGCGGCTGATGCTTGGCTGGAATACGGAAACATTTTTTGTGAGACGTTTGAGACCTTTATCTTGTGTCCATACATAAAGGGCAGATTCAAGTTCTGTACCCGGAGCATGTTCACCAAATTGAATTCCGAGTGTGGCAAAAATACGGCCCTTTTCATCAGCGGTTACAGAATCTTCATCCATAAAGTTTCCGCTGAAAAGTATAGTTTCCTTAAAAGTATTATTTGAGTTTGCCGTAGAAACAGATTCGTCTATATATTTGCGACCTGATTTTGCTGCTGGATCAAGGCGAACAACTGCATTGTCCATACCTTTTGCAGTACGCAGACAGATAATAGTTCCATCCTCATTTATAATTGCAGGCTTTAAATAATTTGTATTAAGGTCACGAGGGGAGATGATAATTCCTTCAGGTATTTTTCGTTCATCTGCATATTTTTTGGCAAGGGCAATTCGTACATCGCGGTAAATATCCTGCGGTGTTTCACCGGTTACAAGCTGAACACTTTTTTCAAAGGAACCCATAAAAGGTCTGTTGCGTTCAATATCTGCAAGAGCCTGAAGGCCGTAGCGGTCGGCGATGCTTTTCATAATCAGATAGCCCATTACATAGCTTTGTCCGCGTGGAGGCTCTTTTTCTAAGCCGATATTTTCGTAAGGAATAAAACCATTGTCCAGAGTAAGTGATTTGTAGGCGAGCTCAAAATATGGACTTCGTCCGCGGCCACTGTTAGTAAGCTCTGTTTCAAGAACGGTTGTGAGTCCTTCCAGAGCCCAGCCGTTTACCATAGCAAAATCAAAAGAATTCATGTATGAGCCGAAAAGTTTTGGAAGTACAGGATCTTTATCTTCAAAGTTGATATTTGCAATATGAATCAGTTCGTGTGTAAAGAAAAGCTTCTGCCAGTTATCGCGGAAAGTAAAATCTGTGAGGGTACATGGATTTGTAAACATTCCAATTTCTGCAGGTGAAAAAAAGGTAAAGGCATTTACGGTATTTGTTCGGCCAGTTACAAAAACATTTGTTTTGTTCTGTGGTAAAGCATATATTTTTGCAACCTTGTTCCAGGCATCATCAGCAATTTTTATAAAGCCTTCCGTGGCTTCTTTCTGGGCTTTTTCATAGATAAAAGTAAAGTGTTCTGTTTCAGTTTTTTTCCAGCCAGAAAATTTGATTTCATTATTCTGGGAAAAAAAGAAAGGACAGAGAACAGCAAAAATTAAAGTAGAAGCAATAAGATGTTTTTTCATAAGATTTATCCTTTAAGAAGTTTGTAATATATGATTATAACAAATCATAGGATATCTAGTAACAAGGGGAGGGAAATGTTTGTAGGCAACCGGTTGCTGACTACAACGTTTTCGATTCAGGTTTTGATGATAAATTTTTTGTTTTTCAAAATTTAATTAGTGCAATATTTTTTACTTAGTGATAGAATGAAAATGAGCGTTTCTGCGAAATTTTTTTGGCCGTTGAAGCGGCAGAAGAACTAGTAAAACGTTTTATAGGAGTATAAAAAAGCATGCGTATTAAATCTGTCTTCAGTCACAGTTTTGAAAAGTATGGAAAGGTTCTTACAGGTTATGATGTAACTGACCTTCTTAAAAAACTGGACGAAACTACTAAAAAGCCTGACAATGCCGTAATTTATGAGCCGGGCGATGCAGGATTGGAAGCTCTTCCAATTGCAAAAGAATTCAGCGACAACGCTTATGGCGGAATGCCAATTCAGGTTGGTTACTGCAATGGTAACAATACAAAGCTCAACTGTCTTGAATGGCACCGTGGTTCTGAGCTCAACATTCCTTCTAATGACATCGTTCTTCTTCTCGCCCCTCTTCAGTCTGTAAAAAATGGAAAATTGAACACTAGCGCTGTAGAAGCTTTCTACGTTCCAAAGGGAACTGTTGTTCAGGTTTACGAGACAACTCTTCACTATGCACCATGTACTGCTGTTAAGAACGGCGAAGTTTCTAAAGAAGGTTTCCGTGTAATTATCGTTCTTCCAAAGGACACAAATACAGAAAAACCTGCTATCAAGGAAATTGATTTCGAAGATAAGCTTTTGTGGGCACGCAATAAGTGGCTCATTGCTCATCCAGATTCAAACGAAGCAAAGCAGGGCGCTTTTGTAGGTCTCAGTGGAATTAACATTGATATCTCGAAAAGCAAGTAAGTTCGCAAGGGGCGTTGCGGGGTGTCCCCGCTAGAAGGGGTAGCGAGCAACGTAGTGCGAGCGAGGGGGAAACTTCCCCCTTTAATATGAAAAAATTTTATAGGAGTATAAATAAATGATTAACAACAAACCAAAAATTAAGATCGGTATCGTAGCTGTTAGCCGCGACTGTTTCCCAGAGTCTCTCGCTGTAAACCGCAGAAAGGCTCTTGTTGCTGCATATACAAAAAAGTATGGTGCAGATGAAATCTACGAGTGTCCAATTTGTATCGTAGAATCAGAAATTCACATGTGCCAGGCTTTGGAAGACATTAAGAAGAACGGTTGTAACGCTCTTTGTGTTTACCTTGGTAACTTTGGTCCAGAGATTTCTGAGACTTTGCTTGCTAAGCACTTTGAAGGTCCTAAGATGTTCTGTGCTGCTGCAGAAGAGACTTCTAAGGACGGCGGACTTATCCAGGGTCGTGGTGATGCTTACTGTGGTATGCTCAACGCTTCTTACAACCTCAAGCTCCGCAACATCAAGGCTTACATTCCTGAATATCCAGTAGGAACTGCTGAACAGTGTGCAGATATGATTCATGAATTTGCACCTGTTGCAAAGGCAGTTTATGCTTTGAATCACCTTAAGATTATTTCTTTCGGACCACGTCCACTCAACTTCCTTGCTTGTAACGCACCTATTAAACAGCTTTACAACATTGGTGTTGAAATTGAAGAGAACTCTGAGCTTGACTTGTTCGAATCATTCAACAAGCACGCTGGAGACGCTCGTATTAAGGAAGTTGCTGCTGATATGGCTAAAGAACTCGGTGCTGGTAACAAAAAGCCTGAAGTTCTTGAGAAGCTTGCTCAGTATGAAATCACATTGCTCGACTGGGTTGAAGCACACCGCGGATACCGTGAGTTCGTTGCAATTGCCGGTAAATGTTGGCCTGCATTCCAGACACAGTTCGGCTTCGTTCCTTGCTATGTAAACAGCCGCCTCACAAAGATGGGTATTCCTGTATCTTGTGAAGTTGATATCTACGGATGTCTTTCTGAGTTCATTGGTACTGTTGTTTCTGATGATACAGTTACTCTCCTCGACATCAACAACACTGTTCCACAGGATATCTATGATGAAGACATTAAGGGTAAGTACGGTCAGTACACACTCAAAGATACATTCATGGGCTTCCACTGCGGAAACACAGCTTCTACAAAGCTTTCATTCTGCGAGATGAAGTACCAGCTGATTATGGCTCGTGCTCTTCCAGTAGAAGTAACAAACGGAACTTTGGAAGGAGATATCGTTCCAGGTCCTATCACTTTCTACCGCTTGCAGTCAACTTCTGACAACATCCTCCGTGCATACATTGCACAGGGTGAAGTTCTCCCAGTTGCTACACGCTCATTCGGTGGTATCGGTATTTTCGCTATCCCAGAAATGGGCCGCTTCTACCGCCACGTACTCATCGAAAAGAACTTCCCACACCACGGTGCCGTTGCATTCGGCCACTTTGGCAAGGAACTCTACGAAGTATTCAAGTACATCGGTGTAGCAGTAGACGAAATTGGCTACAACCAGCCTAAGGGAGTTAGATACCCTACTGAGAATCCTTGGGCATAAGGCTAGTTGCCTGAGTAAAACAACGGTGGTTGAGCTTGTCGAAACCACCTTGATTTAGGATTTATGAGAGACTGTCGGGAAACCGACAGTCTTTTTTGTTTACCATTTTAAAACTTCTTAATTGCTCCGTGTCCCGGGCAAATTATATAATCACTATATTTGCTAACCAGGTAGTCGCGGGCTTCGCGGGCGAGTTTTGGGTCTGAATCTACGCCTGTCATAAGGAAAGGTGCCAGGGCGTTGAACTCCTTCTGTTCGTCGGAAAAGCCTTTGATGTTTACGTAGATGTCGCCGCTGAAGACCAGCTTGAGCTCGTCGCAGACTATTACTGTGTCGCCACGGACGTGGCCGCCTTTGCCTTCGTAAAAGTCGAAGCGTTTACCGCCGAAGAAGTGGCTGCCTATTGGGGCCAGGATTTCATCACCCTCTCTTTTTCCTATAACAATGCACTTTTCTAAAGCCGGCGGTACGTAGCCGGAAATAATTCTGCTAAGGCGGCAGTATGGCTCATGCAAAGGATTCTGCTCTCGGAAATCTGCCCGGCCCTCCGCATCCAGCACAAAATTGTCGTAGCAGTTGCCACTCATATAAACTGCGTCAAACTCTGACAAAATGCCTACATGATCCAGATCACCGTGAGTAATAAAAGCCGATTTTTTAATCGTCGAGTATCCGTGAAAAAGCTCTTTAAACAAAGCAACCATTTCGCTGCGGTAGCAGGCAAAGCCGCTATCCACAAACAAAAGTTCTTCATCAGTCTGTAGAACATAAGTGTTACTGCCACAAGGCGGCTCAATTGTAAAGAGAGTCATTTTATCATTAAGGGTAATAAAGGAAACGTCCGGCTTAAAGTTTTCGCCTTTTCGTTCGCGTACAAAGCTTGCGAAGCGCCTTATGTAATCAAAAGTTTTCAAAGGAGACTTTTTCTGTTCATCAAGAATTTGCATCATTCTGTTTGCGTGGACTAAGACCTGATTTGTAGTTTCCTGATCCAGGCCAAGGATTTTTCGCATTTCGTTGGCAAAGCTAACATAGAAAACTGTTCCGTCCAGAAGGCGATCGGTTACTTCATAGTCTAAAATCTTTATTTCACAAACCCGGGAAATCTCGTCAATAAGATTACTGATTTCAGAAGTGTTTTCTATAAAGAGGCCCATCTTAAAATACTGGAAGCCTGTCCCATTTTCCTGAGAACTTATGTAAGAAATGTTTACGCTGTGCTTGTGTAAAATCTCCAGAACCGGCATTACGGCACCACTTACATCTGGCAATGTAAGGACAATCATCAGAATCTGACTTTCTGGGCCGTCAGTATTGCTGTTGGTAAGATAGCCGCATTCTGTGAGTTCGGCCTGTATTTTGCTGTGCTCTTCTTCACTGGCAGCAACTTCAATAAAAAGTGTATGCAGGTCCACAGCCTTATTGTAATTTACGCGGACAATATTGCCTCCGTGGCTGGCTATGATTTTACCGGCCAGAAGAAAGGCTCCGGCCTTATCCGGCATCTTTGTTACATAAGTTTTTTTCATAGTCGAGATTATAGCATTTTTAGGATTTGGATGACTATGCTGTTTTTCTTTGCTATATTTTTAAATATGAAACATAGCAAATCATTTTTTACAGTTATATTAACTGTTCTTCTCGTACTTTTTTTAGCTTCCTGTAAATCAGCTTCAGGAAAAGTAGCGGAATCCCAGAAGGATACCTGGAACACAAATTATACTTTTGTTTTTGTGCATGGGCTTTCTGGCTGGGGTCATTATGATGCAAGAAATAAATTCTTTCCTTACTGGGGAATGAAAAACGGCTCGCTGATTAAGAAGCTTAACAAAGAAGGTTTTAATGCCTACGATGCTTCTGTTGCTCCTCATGGAAGTGCCTGGGATAGAGCCTGTGAATTATATGCACAGCTTACAGGTAGCCGAACAGACTACGGTGCAGAACATTCTGCAAGATGCGGTCACCCTCGTTATGGACGGGACTTTTCAAAAGAGCCTTTAATTCCACAATGGGACCAGAATCATAAAATAAATATCCTTGGTCATTCTTTTGGAGGTGTTACTGTAAGACTGCTGGCACATCTTATGGCGGAAGGTTCTCGGGCAGAACAGGAAGCGACTCCGGCCGGTGAACTCAGCCCGCTTTTTGCCGGCGGCCATTCAGACTGGATTTATTCTGTTACAACACTTGCGGCTCCTCATAATGGAACTTCTGCATACCATATTCCGGACGAAGAAACCAAATCGAAAAGCTGGATTCAGAAAGTTGTAGAAAAATCCTATGCACCAAAAAAAGATGGTCGCGCAGATTACGACTATGCAGATTTTGATATGCATATTCAGAATGCAGACAAGATAAACAGCTGGCTTAAAACGATACCAGAGGCGTATTATTTTTCTTTTGCCTGTAGTGCAACTATTCTGTCTGAGGATGGAAGTCATGTTCCTGATCCAGAAAAAATGGAAAAGATTTTTCAGAAAACGGCAATAAAGCTTGGACGATTCGAAGGTTTTACTCCAGATGGAATTGAGCTTGGTAAAGAATGGCAGGAAAATGATGGCCTTGTAAATACAATTTCTGCCCGTGCTCCAAGTCATTCTCCTTCTAAAGATTTTTCAGAAAATGAAAGAATCGAAAAGGGTATCTGGTATATTATGCCAACTTATGCCGGAGATCATATGTCTTTACAGGGTGGCTTTTCTATTAAAAATGATATTACCGATTTTTATGTAAAGCATCTGATGATGATTAATAATCTTTAAATTTTCTGATTGTTTAAATAAAAAATCCTCTCTCAGAATGCTCAGACAATGATTCCTCTCAGTCGCTATGTAGGCTATAATCGAAGAATAAGAATTATTCCTCTTTTGGAATTTGATTTTTGCCCTTATAATTGTATATAACAAATTTTTTATAAGGGGTTTATTTCGTGTCAGACCTTATTAGAATTATCAGTATTTCATCTCTTTGTTTATATCTGTAATTTTTCAATTTCGTTTTTCTTCTGTTTTTATGTTTGTGAATTTATAAAGCAGTCGCGCCTGAATTTTTCTTTGATTTTTAATCCAAAGGAAGCAGTAAAAAACGGAATTCCTGTTCAGCTTTTTGTTGTTCTTTTTTTGTGCGTAGCTGGTATTATTCTTATTGTTATCAGTCAGTTTACAAATCTTTTTTATTATTTTGATGAAAATAATTTTTATCACAGAAATACATTGTTTCCTGTCGGCGTTACTTTAGGACTTTTGCCGGGGCTTATTACTCTTACCGTGCTTTTGCAAAACAGAAAGAAGATGCAGAAAAATGCTTTTGTTTCTCTCTTACTTTACTTTGCGCTTCCTTTGGTTGGTGTCATTTTGATTCTTGTTTCATACGGATTTTCATGGATCAATATTTCTCTTGGACTTGGTGCTTTGCATCTTTTCTATTCTTCAATCAAATTGATGGAGCTTGAGTTTTATTCGGGAGATCGTGCTCAAACAATTATCAGCCCGATTTATAAGGCAGAAGCTGTTTCAATTGAAACTAAAAAGCGAGTCAGAAGAAATCATTTCTGGCAGGCGCTTTCTATAAGTCTTGGTGGAATTCTTCTGGTGCTTCTGATCGTTTCGATCAAGGGAATATCACTTCCGGAAAAAACTTTATCGATTGATACGCCGTATACGGAAAATGATTCTTCGAAATCTGTCTGCATTACTTTTGTTCAGAATGCAGATAAGCATTGGGTTGACGGCGAAGATCCTGACAGAACGGGTGCCCAGTATGACGGTATTATTTTTAATAATATGAGCAGCACAATTATTACCGACTGGAACTTTTCAATTTCTGTTCCTGATGGCTGTTCAATTGACCCGGGACCATGGAACGGAACTTTTGGACTTTCTGATGGTTCTTTAATTGTTAAAAAGCCACATGCAGATGATGCAGAAAATATTCATGGTGAAGATTTCTATACGATTACTCCTTTAAAGACTCTTGGTTTTGGTTGTATTATGTACACACCTCATAACTATCAGCCGCTTGAACGAAAAATCATTTTCACATATACAAGTATTTTAAAGCCTCTTACAAACAGACTTTTTGATGTCTTACTTGCTTTGATTTTTGTTGTGTTTATTATTTCGACGACTATCACTCTTTTTGAAGGCAAGCTTATTCGTGTTGAAGAAGAAAATCAGAAGCTTGAAAATACTGTAAAGGAACGTACAAAAGAACTTGAGGCAGAGAAGAATCGTTCTGAAAATCTTCTTTTGAATATTCTTCCAAAAGAAATTGCAAAGGAGCTTACGGCTCATCCAGAAAAAACTATAGCTAAGGAATACCCGAACGTTACTGTTCTTTTTACTGATATTGTTGGCTTTACAAAAATAAGCGGCGAGATGACGGCGGAAGAAGTTGTAACAATGCTTAATAAAATGTTTACCATGTTTGATGAACGTGCCCAGCGTGAAGGCATTGAAAAAATCAAAACGATTGGAGATGCCTATATGGCTGCGGCTGGCCTTACAGAAGAGGTATACAATGACGGCGCTCTTAGAATGATGCGTTTTGCTAAGGGGCTTCTGGAAGATGTTCAGGCTTTCAACGAGAAATCAAATATCAAGCTGATGATAAGACTTGGAGTAAATTCTGGTCCGGTTGTTGCAGGTGTAATTGGTAAGACAAAGTTTATTTATGATATCTGGGGCGATACTGTAAATGTTGCCAGCCGAATGGAAAGTACAGGCCATCCTATGAAGATTCATGTGACAGAAACTACAAAGGATCAGACTATCAGCCGTTACCAGTATAGCGCAAATTCTGAAATTGATGTAAAAGGTAAAGGCATGATGAAAACTTACTTCCTGTAATTAGTGAAACTTAACGGCAGTTCCGTAGGCAACAATTTCTGCAGCACCCTGCATAACGGCTGATGAACCATATCTTACTCCGACAATTGCGTCGGCACCAAGAGCTGTAGCTTCATCAACCATACGCTTGGTTGCTATTTGGCGTGCTTCGTTGAGCATTTCTGTGTAGCCTGCAATTTCACCACCTACAAGAGTTTTTACTGCAGCCATAAAATCGCGGCCAAAATTTTTTGACTGAACAATTGTTCCCTTTACAATTCCCAAAACTTCATATTCCTTGCCTGGAATTGAATCAATAGTTACGAGCATCATATTCTTCACCTCTATTTATTTCTTTTATTCTTTGAATTAGTACTACAATAATTACAATAACCAATCCGATTGTAATTAAACCTGTGATGATAACTGGCCCTAATATTGTGGGCTGAGCGCGATAAACAAAAAGCATACCGATAAAGCAGAGAATCAAAAACAGGCAGATAAAGCTTGCTGCAATAATAGCACCGGATTTCTTTTTTCTGTTTATATCTTCTTTTTGTATATCCTTAAATTTAGTTCCCTGTCTTTCCATCTTCTCCATTTCCGAAAGATAGAATGAAGCCTTCAGTGTTTGTAAATCAGTTGTTTCGTCCCGGAGTTTTATGCAAAGCTCTTTCATAAGTTCTGCGTTTTTTTCTTCTTTTTCTATCCGCTCAATCTGCTGATTCATGCTTTGAGTAAGAGATATTTTTCCAGATTCCAGAAGTCTTATTTCTTCAATCGGAACGGATAGCTTTCGGAGCAGTTTGATTTTTTCCAGCTGACGTACGTCCTCAAGCGAATACTCCCTGTAATCATTTTCTGGATTTCGCTTTGGACATAAGAGCTTTTGCTCTTCATAAAAGCGGATATTTTTTTTGGTGATTCCAACTAATTCTTCAACCTGATAAATCTTCATATTTTTTCTCTAAGATTATTATACGTTAGTTTTATTTGTTGTGCTTGTTTTTTTTTACGTCATATCTGACCTCCTTTTCTTTGTTAAGTCTAAGGGTTCCACCAAGTGGAAGGTCAAGAAAATTTTTAATTTTTTTCAAGATTTTAAAGAATGATTTGATAGAATTGTAAACGCTTCCTGTGATAAAATATTATAAAGGAGATTTAAAAAATGGAGATTAGAGAATTAACAGAAAATGATTTACCTTCGCTTCTGGAATTGCAAGAAAAGAGGCTCACCAGTTTTACGAAAATCTGGGCTTTACCAGCCAAACAAAAAAAGCTTTTGATTTGAGGATATGATAATTTAAGGATGTGAGGAAGATTATGCCATTAGTAAAAGTTAATATGCTTAAGGGGAAAACTCCCGAATTTAAGAAGACAGTTTTTGATTGTATTCATGCAGGTTTAATCGACGCTTTTGGAATTGCAGATTGGGACAGATTTCAGCGTATTGAAGAATACGACAGGGACTCTTGGGAAGCACCAGAAGGTAAGACTGAAAATTTTATGATTATCGAGCTTACGGTTTTTCCAGGAAGAAGTCGAGAACAGAAAAAAGCTGCAATTGAAAAAATTACGGGGCTGCTGTGCGAAAAACTTGGGATAGCAGCCACAGATGTTTTTATCGTGATGAACGAACCGCCTCTGGAAAACTGGGGTATGGGTGGAAATCAAAAATAATGGAGTAAAAAAATGGAACTGTGGGATGGATATAATTCGAAGTTTGAGAAAATCGAAGGACTCACTTTAATTCGTGAAGAAGAAGATAAGATTCCAGAAGGAGTTTATCATCTGGTGAATCATATTCTTGTAAAGCATACAGATGGAACCTATCTTTTGATGAAGCGTGATCCGACTAAACCTGCTTATCCAAATATGTGGGAGGCTACAGCCGGTGGTTCTGCGCTGCAGGGAGAAAGTGCTCTTGAAAGCGCATTCCGGGAACTGCGTGAAGAAACTGGAATTGTAGCAGATTCGCTTGAAGAATTGGATTGGTCTTTGGGCAGAAGCAGTATTCACTGTCGTTACCTATGTTTAACCGATTGTTCAAAAGATTCTATAAAGTTACAGGAAGGCGAGACTTGTGATTACCGCTGGGTTACTGCACAAGAGCTTTTAGCAATGAAAGAATCTGAACTCATAGGCATGGAAATGCTCAAGTATGTAAAATAAAATCATGTGGGAAAACGGCAATCCACTGGTAATCGACCTTGAGTGGCTGGAGTATAATATCCAGAGAGCGCTCGGAGTCTGCGCAGACGAAGCAGAAAGACAGATGGGCGTAGAACAGGTTGTACAGACAATTAACAGAATTAAATATCTTCGTGAAAAAGAAGATGATATAAAAATGGGAGGATTTCAATATTGAATATCGGAATAATCGGATACGGAAGCATGGGAAAAATGCTTGCTGAAAATTTTCTGGCTGCGGATCTTGTTGATAAAGATTCGCTGTATCTGGCAAACAGAACTTTGAGCAAAATGCAGGAAATGGAAGGCCGGGCTGTGGTTTGTGGGTCGAACGCTGAGGTTGCAGAACAGTCAGATTTTCTTTTTCTGTGTGTAAGACCGGCAGATATAAAAATCATTCTGGAAGAAATTTCTGATTCTGTGAAAGCTGATGCTCTTGTGGTTTCGTTGAATGGAAGCGTATCTTTTGCTCAGCTGGAAAAAATCCTCTGTAAAAACAGAGCACTCAAAATCGCAAAAATGATTCCGAGCGTTACAGCCGAAATTAATAAATCTCAATCGCTGGTTTGTTATAACAATAGGGTAGAAGATGTGGACAAAGCGGGATTGTGCGAAATCTTAAAAAGTCTTGGCGAAGTGATTGAGCTTCCGGAAAATGAAATAGGGATGGGTTCGGAACTGGTCAGCTGTATGCCTGGCTTTATTGCTTCGATTTTTGATGTAATCTGCCAGTCGGCAAAAAAACACACAGAGATTTCTTCGGAGCAGATTGTTCAAATGGTTTTGAAAACTGTTTCTGCAACAAGCGAACTGATGCTTAAAAAAGAAATGACTTTTAAGGATGTTGTTTCCCGTGTTGCAACAAAAGGCGGTATTACAGAAGAAGGTGCCAGAGTAATTTACGAAGGTCTGCCAGAAGTTGTCGATCTGATGTTTGAGAAAACTCTGGAAAAGAGAAAGCAAACTACTAAGAAAGTTGAAGAGTTGTTTTAACAGGAGGATTTCAAAGTTGTTAAATAAAGAATATTTGTGTCCATGTGGAACTCAACCGCTTGAAACTGAACGACTGATGCTCAGGGCTTTTTCTTTTGACGATGCTGATTCGATGATGCGTAACTGGGCTGGAGATGACCAAGTTCAGGATATGTATGGAGAGCCTTCTTATAAAACACACGAAGAAGTGAGAGGCCTCCTTGAAAAATATATTTCCTCTTATGAAGACGGACTTCATTTTCGCTGGGGAATTTTTGAGAAAGCGTCCGGCGAATGCATAGGTCAGATTGCATATTTTCTCGTTGATCAGAAAAATCATTTTGGCGAAATTGAATACTGTGTTGGAAAAGCTTTTCAGGGGCGCGGGTATGCCACAGAAGCTACAAAGGCAGTAATCAGATATGGCTTTGAGAAAATCAATTTTAATAAGGTCCAGATTTGCGTAAGACCTTCCAACCTGCCGTCAAAAAAAGTCATCGATAAATGTGGCTTCACCTATGAAGGCACGTTGCGAGAATACTTTTTCCGAAACGGAAAATACGAAGACAGAATGTATCATTCTATTTTAAGAAAGGAATTCTAAAATGAATCACAAAGGAACAATCCAAATAGAAACTGAACGACTTATTTTACGACGATTTACAATTGATGATGCGCCGGCAATGTTCAAAAACTGGGCGTCGGATCCGGAAGTAACAAAGTTTATGACCTGGCCTACTCATAAGGATGTCGGTGTAAGTAAATGGATTTTGGACAGCTGGATTCCTTCTTACGAAAAAGATGATTATTATGTCTGGGCAATAACTCTCAAGGAAAACGGAGACGAAGCAATCGGAAATATTCACGGACTTCCCAAGGATGAAATTGAGGCGGTTGAGTTTGGTTACGCGCTTGGAAGAAAATGGTGGCATCAGGGAATTATGACAGAAGTTCTCCACGCAGTGATTGATTTTTTCTTTGAGCAGGTTGGAGTAAACAGCGTTTGTGCATATCATGACCCCAACAATCCGAATTCGGGAAAGGTTATGAAAAAGTGCGGCATGAAATATGAAGGAACGCTCCGCAGCGCCGACAGAAATAATCAGGGAATTGTAGACCAGTGCTGGTATTCAATTTTGCGCAATGAGTGGGAGGAGACAAAATGACAGAAGCAACTATAAACAGAATCAGACATTTTATTTCAGACCGCGACTGGGGTCAGTATCACAGCCCTGCAAATCTTGCAAAATCAATATCGATTGAAGCGAACGAACTCCTTGAATGCTTTCAGTGGAGCGACACAGAATACGACCTGCAGCACGTAAAAGAAGAGCTTGCTGATGTTCTTGTTTATTGCCGCGACCTATTAGATGTACTCGGCTTGGACGAAGACGAAATCATAAACATGAAAATGGATATGAATGAAAAAAAGTATCCTGTAGACAAAGCCCGCGGCAGCAGCAAAAAATATACGGAGTTGTAATTTTGGATTTAGAGATTAAAGCTGCCACAGCCGAAGATGCCGAGCTACTCGTTGATATTTACAACAAAGCCTTCTATGAAGATTTTGTGAAATATGGCGAGTGTCCGGGATACGGCAAGTCTGTCAGCGACATGGAAAAATCAATTAATGAGACTTCAAAATATATCGCTTATGTTGGTTCGGCTGCAGTTGGGGCTATATCTGTTTTGAAGAAGGATGATAGTCTTTATTATCTGGGAGCACTTTGTGTGATTCCTGAATATCAGAGAAAGGGAATCGGGCATAAACTGCTTGAGTTTATTAAAGACAAATATAAGGATTGGAAAAAGATTGAATTAGTAACACCGGCTGATAAAGAGAAAAACATCAACTTTTATAAAAAAAAGTGCGGCTTTAATATTGATTATGAAGAGATGGATGGTAAGGTTCAGATTTATCATTTTAGTTTGAATAAAGACTAGCAGACATAATTGGATAGTAAAAAAATGACAGAAGAAATTGTAAATAAAATTTGTAATGAAGTTTTTCATTCTCAGCCAACAGAAATCATAAGAAATAATGTTGGTCTGGCGGGATATGTTTATACCGTTCAGATTAATGATGAAAAATATGTGGTAAAAATTTCAGATGACAAAAATCTGATTTCGGGTTCGACTTACTGGTTGAATAAAGTAAAAGATTTAGATATTCCGATTCCAAAAGTAATTTCAGAAAACACTTCTGCAGCCCCTTATTATTTTGTAATGACATTTATTCCGGGAAAAGATCTGGGCCCTGTTTATAAATCACTTTCAAAAGATGAAAAGAAAGCCATTGCAAAAAAGCTTATCAGTTATCAGAAAGAAATCAAAAAACTTCCTATGGCCAAAGGTTTCGGTTCTCTTAATTCCTATGAGGATAAAGAAAACTTATTCACTAGTTGGGAAGAAGTTGTATTAAATGATATTAAAAGAGCGGAAGATGGCATAAAGAAAAATAAGATTTTTTCTACAGAATATGCTTCAAAAGTTCGTGAGCTGATTCCTGGTTTTACGGATTACTTTTCAACAATAAGACCTGAAGCTTTTTTGGATGATGCAACCACAAAAAACGTGCTTATCCATGAAGGAAAACTATCTGGAATAATTGATCTGGACTGGATTACTTTTGGAGATCAGGTTTATTTTCTGGGGCTCACGGCAATGGCTCTGTTAAGTATGCAGGCAGATCTGGATTATGCAGAATATCTGAAAGAAGAAATGAATCTGAATTCTACTCAGAAAAAGGTTTTGAACCTGTATATTCTTATCTTCTGCATTATATTCATGTCAGAGAGAGGGGCTCGTTTTAATCAAGATGAACCAGTACCTGTCAGTGAGCAGGAAAAGAATCTTCTGATAAAAATATTTGAGAAGTATTATGAAGAGTTAAAGTAATATCGATAGTAAAGGATATTTTTATGATATTCGATATTCTCATAGGTATCGGCAAAATAACTATGAAATATTGAGTAAAATTCACCTTTATATTTTGCCGATAGCATGCTATAATCTTTCCTATGAGTAGGGTGAAAAATATCTCTGTAGAAGAGGCTTCTCAAAACTGGCAGCTCAGCGAACGCAGTGTTCGTAATTATTGTGCTCAGGGACGTGTTGAAGGTGCTCTTTTAGAGGGAAAAACCTGGAAGATTCCATCAACCGCAGAAAAGCCGGAAAGAAAGCCTCGGCATTCTTCTGTAAAAGAAACACTTCTTGCATTCTTAAAACGCGAAAAAGATTCCGGCCTTAAAGGCGGAATTTATCATAAAATCCAGATTGATTTTACTTATAATTCAAATCACATTGAGGGCTCAAAACTTACCCATGACCAGACCCGTTATATCTTTGAAACAAAAACTTTTGGAGTTACAGATAAGGCAGTAAAGGTTGATGATATTGTTGAAACTGTAAATCACTTCCGTTGTATAGACCTGATAATCGAAGGTGCTCATACAAAACTCACGGAAAGCTTTATAAAGCAGCTTCATTTTATTTTGAAATCTGGAACTACTGACAGTCAGAAATCCTGGTTTAAAGTCGGTGATTACAAAATGCTTGAAAATGAGGTTGGAGGAAGTGAAACAACAAAACCTACAGAAGTTGCCAGTGCAATCAAAGCTCTGCTTAACGAATATAATTCAAAATCTAATATTACTTTTGATGATATTCTGGATTTTCATGTACGCTTTGAATCTATTCACCCATTCCAAGACGGCAACGGGCGTGTTGGCCGCCTGATTATGTTCAAGGAATGTCTTAAGCATAATATCGTTCCATTTATAATTACAGAAGAACTTAAGATGTACTATTATGACGGGCTTATGATGGCAATCAAAAGCCTGGCAAACGAAGATGTCAAGGCTTTAAGCGAAGCGTGCCTTGACGCTTCGTACCGTGGCATAAAGAACTGGAAAAGTGAACGAGGTTTTTTGCGTGATACCTGCCTTACCGGGCAGGATGCAATGAAAGCAACTCTGGATTATTTTGGAATTAAGTACGAATAATTTTCCTGGACTGGCCAATCACATGTCAGCATTCCTTTCCTTTGTAATTATTTACCCTTGCAATTCTTCCTGTGCGCCTTGAGTTTTTTTAATGCCCAGGCGTAGTGGCTGGAAGTGTTGCTTACGAAGTAGGAGCCAAGTGGGGCGGTGCCGGTCCAGCAGAAATATTTGGCTTTGAAGAGTTCTTCGTTGGTGTAGCTTTCGATGAGTTTCATGACGTCGGCGTGGCTTTTTTTGAAAAGGGTTTTGGCAGATTCGAGGCTTGTCTTCTGGTGGGTTTTCCAGAACATGATGTTCATGGCGCCGTAAGTTGCCCAGCTGTAATCTGGCGGCAGAATTGAGATTGCGCTTTTGCTGTCGGTTACTTTTGCGTTGTTCTTTGGGAACTGCATCATGAGTTTGTGCCATTCGTAAAGGTGAATCAGAACGTCGCGGACATTTTTGTCGCGGCTCCAGTGGGCTTCTTTTTTGCTTGGCTGGTCTGAAAAATCAAAGGGAGTAGTGAGCTCCTTTTCTGTCATCCCGTCGATAAAGTTCATAAGTTCTGTGTAGTTTTCATCTGCTGCTTTGAGCAGATCTTCTTTTGTGCTTGGTCTTGGCATATTGAACCTCCGTTTGATAATTGAATTATATCACGGGGTGGAGACCAAAAAAAAGAAACAGTTTGTTGCTTTTTGGAGAGCGGTGTGGGCGGCCAATTACGCCTTCCAGTGCTTTAGTTGTGACAGCATGTTGTCGTAAAATTCGCGGCGCTCGTCGTCACTCTTGTTGTCTGGATTTGGCATGTGTTCCAGAAGAAAGTCGATGAGGGAATCTTTCTGCTTGTAAATAAACTCGCCTTCATTGTAGCACCATTTGCAGTAGTCTTCGTTAAAGGTTTTGTCCGGCTCGCGGCTGATCATTGAATCTTCGGTAAGTGGCATTCCGCAGCACTGGCAGAAAAGCTTGCGAGGCGAGCCGAGCAGTGTATTTATAGAAACATCAAATTCGCGGGAAAGAACAACGAGCATCTGCGGGTTAGGTTGAGTTTCACCGGTTTCCCAGCGGCTCACGGCCTGTCTTGTAATGTTTACACGGACTGCCATTTCTTCCTGAGTAAGATGATTTTTTTCGCGAAGTTGTTTTAGGATTTCGAAAACTTCCATCGGGCGCCTCACTTTGAATTTAATAAATGAAGAGTATTATGCATTAATTTTTTCCTTAAAATGTTTTTCGACCTCTTCTTTTGAAAGCCAGTCTTTTTGTTCGCCAGAAAGACGACCCTTCTGTAGTTCACTAATAAACGTTAGTGCAGCTTTGTTTTTTTTGTAATTTTGTAAATCAGACATTGGATAAACACTTGTCATATAAGGCTCCATATCTTATTTAAAAGATTATATCATTCTTTATGATAAAAACAATATAACAAGGAGTTTCAATTTACAAATATCGGGTTGACCCATATAATAATTGTTATACGCACAGCTCACTGAGCTGGAAAAGGAATTAAAAAATGAATGATTACATTATTGAACCAGCTAAGATTGAAGATTATGAAAGTATATTAGAATTATATAATGAACTTCATGAAGTACTTGCAGAATGTAATCCACAGAAATTTAGAAAGATTGAAAAAACTGAAATTCTCATCACAAAAGAATATTTTGAAAAAGCTTTAAATCATGAAGTAAATACAAATTTTGAAGTCTACAAAATTAATGGGAAGACTATAGGAGTTGTTGAATATGCAGTTTGGGATGCCTATCAAAATCCCGGTTTTATTCCTTGTACTGTTTGTGTGATTGGAAATATTGTAGTCAAAAAAGAATATAGGAATCAAGGAATAGGTACCCACTTATTCGAATATATAAAAAATAAAAAATGTCCTGAATTTGATGTCCAAAGAATAGAATTGGATATGGAAGCAAAAAATATTAATGCATTATCATTTTACAAAAAACTTGGACTGATTGAAGATAGAATCAGATTTTCCATGAATGTCTGAAAAAAAACTTGACAATTCAGAAATATTTTAAGATAATTATTTCGTAAAATCTTACGAATATTTGAGGTGTCTATGATAGCAATAAAACCTGTTTCTGATTTACGAAATTACAATGAAGTATTACAGGATGTCGCAGATGAATCTCCTGTTTTTCTCACAAAAAATGGAAGAGGAAGTTATGCAGTTATCACAATAAAAGATTACGAAAGATTAACCGCAACAAAAACTCTTTTTGCAGAATTAAAAAAAGGAGAAGATTCAGCTGCAAAGAATAGCTGGTTGGATCCTGCTGATGTTAGAAAAATGGTAGGTCTTTAATGTTTACAGTGAAGATTACTCCACAAGCAGCAGAAGATTTACTCGAAATAAAAAATTACATAGAAAATGAACTTCAAAATCCAATTGCAGCACATAATACTATCAAAACTATCGTAGAAACATATGAAAACTTGTCTACCCTTGCCGAAACAGGTATTCCGGTAGAAAGATATGTTCCCTTTCCAACTGATTATAAATTTGTTCTGGCAAATAATTATTCAATCTTTTATAGAATTGATAATAATATTGTGAGAGTGATAAGAATAATGTATTCGAAACGAGATTTTGTAAGAATCTTGTTCGAAGATAAATAATCGTATAACAAAGGTTCGTAGCCGACAGGCAGTCAAGCTGCCTGCGGTACAACCAGTTGTTATGTGGACGCTTGCACTGGGGCGTTGTTAGTAGGAAAAAAAATGGTAGACAAAATACAGATGGTAGGTTGTGCATTCCTTCCAATTGATAAAAAAAGAAAACAAATATTAATTTCAAAAAGAAGTATGAACAAAAAATACTTTCCTGGATTATGGGAA
>Ga0129307_1000862_pt1 | contig 40274 bp, 41 predicted proteins | sample P1105metagenome_FD_94437 | JGI IMG/M metagenome (GOLD analysis project Ga0129307, IMG submission 94437) | Capybara group fecal microbial communities from Wisconsin, USA - P1105 metagenome | ecosystem: Host-associated > Mammals > Digestive system > Large intestine > Fecal | place: USA: Wisconsin...
CTTGCAGGCAATATTCTCGCAATCATCAGTATCATAATCAGCATCAGCGTTGTGGTCGCCCTGATATTCGGCGTACTCGGCTGGACAGGCGGAGCTCACAGCGGCCTGACCCTGAGGGAGATGTTCGAGTATATCAAGGAGGGCAGACCTGTTTTGAACCTCTCAGGTATTTGGTTTTAAGGAGGTCGGCATATGAGAGTTAAAGAGTATAAAGCACTTGCCCGACAGACCCTGATTGGACGATACGGAACACTGATCGCTGCGGAGATACTGTCCGTATTACTTATACTGCTTGCACTTGCCGGAGCGTTTGCCGGGATCATTGCCGCAATGTATTTTTCCAATGCATCGCCGGCTGTGGTGAAGATACTTACCGATCTTTCAGTCAAGTTTCCGTGGCTGAGTATCAGCGGAGGCATTTCAGCATTGGAAGGCGCGGCTGCCGGACCGGTCAATATGCCTTTGGCTGTAGCGGGCGTGATCGTATTTACGTTATTCCTTTTCATCGCGGTCATTTTTATGATCTGGTTCCGTATAGGCATGCGGAAACTGATGCTTGGGATCTGCAGAGGAGATCAATGCGGTGTGGGAACGATCTTCTATGCGTTTTCGGCGGATGCCCACCCGGTAAGAGTGATCCTGACATCGATCGCAAAATTCCTGATCCACAATCTTATCGGACTTGTTGCAGTCGCTGTCATGTTCGGCAGTAACTATTACAAATCAAAGGCTGCTCCTGAAGTCCAGGGCAAGGCGGGGATCGTGACGATCGTACTGATCGTTCTTGTTGCACTGATCCAGCTGAATGTGGATCTCGGGATGACGTTTGCCGAGCTCAGCATCATCGACCGTCCTTCGACACGGATCGGGGCTGCACTCAGGCATTCACGCGAGGTAACGAAAGGCAAGAAGCTGAAGCTGATCTGGATGATCCTGTTCAGTTTTATCTTCTGGTACCTGCTGATGTGCATTTGCCGTCTGACGGCATTGTGGATCATTCCGTATATCAGATGCGCATATACCATGATGTATCTTGACGGTGACGGATCCATCTGGCAGGTCCCGGCGAACCGGCCTTCTTATAACAGACCGGCTGCCGCAGTCCCGGCGGCTGCGGATACCGGAACCGGTATCGAGACCAGACCGGAAGCGGGACCGGCTGTAGAGGAAGCTGCTGCGGTACCGGAAGAAAAAACTGCCGAGCCAATAACCGAAGAATCTGCGGAAACTGCAGTTGAAGATACCGCGCATGCATCTTATGAGACGGAACCCGCGGAAGCACCGGCAGCGGCATGCCCTGTAACTGAAGAGACCGCATATGATCCGATTCCGGAAGAAACGGTGCCCGCAGATGAAGAGATCGCGGAAGCAGTGGCAGCGGAAGAAACGACGCCTGCAGCCGAAGAAATCACGGAAATATCGGCCCCGGAAGAAACGATACCTGCAGCGGAAGAAGCTGTGGAAACCGCAGTTACAGAAGAGGTAATACCCGCAGCAGAAGAGGCTTTGGAAGCTGCGGCAGCAGAAGATGTACTGCCGGCAGCAGAAGAGGCAGACATTGCAGTCGATCGTACAGATATGGGTCCGGAAGCCTGACAGACAGTATGACGATACCGCATGAGAAACGGAGGAATTAATTTTGAAGTGCCCATTTTGCAGTTCTGATGATACAAAGGTCATAGACTCAAGACCGGCGGATGACAACACCTCGATCCGCCGTCGCAGACAGTGCGAAGCCTGCGGGAAACGCTTCACTACCTATGAAAAGCTGGAGACCATGCCGCTGATGGTCATCAAAAAGGATAACAGCCGTGAATCCTATGACCGCTCCAAACTTGAGTCGGGTCTGGTGCGCTCCTGCCATAAACGCCCGGTATCCACCGAGCAGATCTCCAGAATGATCGATGAGATAGAAAATGAATTGTACATGCTCGGAGAGAAGGAGATACAGACTTCTGTCATCGGCGAAAAGGTCATGAAAAAGCTGAAGGATCTTGATGAAGTCGCTTATGTACGCTTTGCCAGTGTTTACAGGGAATTCAAAGATGTCAATACATTCATTGATGAGATCGGCAAGCTTTTGAAGACGGAGAAAAAGGCAAGGAACAGGGGAAATGGCGAAAAACTTTAAACGCCTGCTGCCGGATGAGTATGTGCCGTCGATCCATGATTATGACTTTGACGCAGCCCGCGAAAAGGGAAAGCGTCTGATCCTGTTCGATATCGATAATACCATGGTGCCGCACGATGCTCCGGCTGACCAGCGGGTAAAGGATCTTGTCAAAGATCTGAAGCAGAAGGGATTCGTTTTCTGCGGTATATCCAACAACAGAAAACCCAGGGTGCAGTCCTTCTGCGATACTGTCGATGTTCCGTATGTGGTCCGTGCCGGCAAGCCGGGCAGACGGGGATATATGGAGGCGCTCCGCAAATGCGGAGCCCGGCCGGAGGAGGCCCTGTTCTTCGGCGATCAGATATTTACGGATATCTGGGGAGCAAACCGGGCGGGGATCGATTCGGTCCTGGTAAAGCCTGTTGACTTTAAAACAGATAAAATCCAGATCAGGCTTAAAAGGCTTCTGGAAAAGCCGTTGATTCGGTCGTTCTTTCGGGAGAAAGGACTTGCAATTTACGACTATTTCCATTAAACTATTTGCGTTAAGTTGTCAGGTGCAGTCATCACTGCGGAGAAATACAGCTTATCGCTCTTACATCAGATACTATATTTAGCGGAGGATATAATATGATCTCAGCAGGTGATTTCAGAAATGGTATTACAGTAGAAATTGACGGCCAGGTCCTTCAGATCGTGGAGTTCCAGCATGTTAAGCCCGGCAAGGGAGCTGCGTTTGTCAGAACCAAGCTTAAGAACGTTATCAACGGCGGTGTCGTCGAAAGATCGTTCCGTCCGACCGAGAAATTCCCGGCAGCACACATCGACAGAGTCGATATGCAGTATCTGTATGCTGACGGAGATCAGTATAACTTCATGAATACGGAGACCTATGATCAGATCTCCCTTACACAGGATGTCGTCGGCGACGCTATGAAGTTTGTCAAGGAAAACGATATCTGCAAGATCTGTTCCTATCAGGGCAGTGTCTACTCCGTAGAGCCTCCGATGTTCGTTGAGCTTGAGATCACCGATACGGAGCCCGGCTTCAAGGGAGATACCGCTACCGGCGCCAACAAGCCTGCGATCGTTGAGACCGGTGCGCAGATCGCTGTTCCGCTGTTCGTCAACATCGGCGACAAGGTTCAGATCGATACCCGTACAGGTGAATACCTTAAGAGAGTATAATAATGGTCAAACTGATTGATTTGTTAAATGATATCTGCGGAGACGCATTTGCTAAAGCCGGCTATGATGCCGGCTTTGGTCGTGTTAATGTCAGCAACAGGCCGGATCTTTGCGAATACCAGTGCAACGGCGCTATGGCACTTGCAAAAAAGGAACATAAGAAGCCGATCGATATTGCTGACGAAGTCGCCGCGATCCTGAAAGACAATGAAGCATTTTCTAAAGCAGAAGCATGTATGCCCGGCTTCATCAATATGGATCTGAGCGACAGCTTTCTCGCTTCGTATATGTTCGATATGCAGCAAAGCGGGGATGCCGGGCTGATAAAGACGGACGATCCGAAACGTGTCATCGTGGATTACGGCGGTGCCAATGCCGCCAAACCTCTGCATGTCGGACATCTGCGTTCCGCCGTGATCGGTGAGGCTCTGAAGCGTATCGGCAGGGCGCTCGGCAACGATATGATCGGCGACGTACACCTCGGAGACTGGGGCTTGCAGATGGGCCTGATCATCGAGGAGCTGAAGGACCGCCATCAGATGGAATTCGGACTGAAAGATCTTGAAGAGATCTACCCGGCTGCTTCAGCCAAATCAAAAGCCAAAGGAGAAGACGGGAAACTTACTCCGGAAGCGGAAAGTTTCAAGGCCCGTGCTCTTCATGCCACAAGCCTTCTGCAGAGCGGGGATCCGGAGTGCATGCGTGTCTGGAACCGTATCATGGAGCTTTCTCTGGAAGACCTGAAGAAGAACTATGATTCCCTGGATGTCCATTTTGAACTCTGGAAGGGCGAGTCGGATGTTCAGAAGTACATCCCGGAAATGATCGAAGATTTTATCAGCAAGGGAATCGCCTACGAGTCTCAGGGCGCACTGGTCGTGGACGTGCAGGAAGAGGGGGACAGCAAGGAACTGCCGCCCTGTATCGTGCGTAAGTCCGACGGTTCCGCGCTTTATGCTACGACGGACCTGGCAACGCTTGTAGAACGCGAGATGCTATACCATCCGGATGCATATATTTACGTGGCGGATAAGAGACAGGACCTGCATTACCAGAGCTTCTTCAGGGTGGCACGCAAGGCCGGCATCGTAAAACCGGAGACCGGGCTCGATTTCCTGGGATTCGGAACCATGAACGGAAAGGACGGCAAACCGTTTAAGACCCGTTCAGGCGGAGTCATGCGGCTTGAGATCCTGGTCAATGATATCAGTGAAGCTGTATATGAAAAGATCCGCGCCACCAGAGGAGACGATGAGATCTCAGAAGAAGAGGCTGCGGAGATCTCCAGGATCGTAGGTCTGGCTGCGCTCAAATACGGTGATCTGTCCAATCAGGCTTCCAAGGACTATGTTTTTGATATTGACAGATTTACGAGCTTTGAGGGCAACACGGGACCGTACATCTTATATACGATCGTCCGAATCGGCAGCATACTCAACCGTTACGGAAAGCCTGCCGAATGTACGGCGGAAAGGCTTTGCGGCGCGATTCAGTCCTCAGAGGATGTCAAAGCGCTGGCGCTTGTGCTTTCCCGCTACAATGAGGTGATCCTGTCCGCATGGGAGCAGCTTGCGCCGCACAAGATCTGCCAGTTCATCTATGAACTTTCAAATGCATTCAACACTTTCTACCACAATGTCAGGATCCTGGCACAGGAAGATGAAGAGCTGAAAGCCGGCTACATTGCTCTGCTGGATCTGACAAGAACAGTGCTTCTCGACTGTATTGACATGCTCGGTTTTTCCGCGCCGTCCAAGATGTAACATGCGGGATAAGTGTCTCACACAGTACAGACTCTGAACAGAAAAAGGTGCTTCCCGTGGGAAACACCTTTTTTATGAAACGAAAAGAGGAACAAAGATATGTATGAGAACATAATCGTCGAAACCGGCGACGGCATCGAACTGATCACGCTGAATCGCCCTCAGGTACTGAACGCGCTTAACATCGATACTGTAAGCGAACTCAGAGACGCTTTTGAATACGCGCGTGATCATGATGAGATCGGAGTCGTGATCATCCGTGGAGCAGGGGACAGGGCATTTGCAGCCGGCCAGGATATTGCCGAGATGCAGTCGGAGACTCCTGCGGAAGGACGTTCTATGATCGCCAACGGGCATGCCCTGATGCGTGAGATAGAGATGCTTCCGAAGCCTGTCATAGCCGCGGTCAACGGCTATGCTTTCGGCGGCGGCTTTGAACTGGCGCTTGCATGTGATATCCGTATCGCTGCAGATAATGCCGTGTTTGCATTTCCCGAGCCATCGCTCGGTGTAATTCCGGGATACGGCGGTTCCGTACGTTTCAGCAGGCTGGTCGGTGCAAGCCGGGCACAGTATTACTGCATGACTGAAGAATGGATCGATGTACAGCAGGCGTATGAGATGGGCCTGCTCGGAAAGATCTGTGAGCCGGCAGAGCTTCTGAATGAAGCGGTCGCACTGGCGACGGCGATGCTTCATAAGTCACTTGCTTCCCAGGCGGCTCTTAAGACACTGATCCGCGACGGAATGGATATGACGCTTGAGGATCAGCTTGCATACGAAAGGAAGCTGTTTGACGGACTGTTTTCCTCACAGGAAAGGGTCGACAGAATGGCAGCGTTTTTGCAAAAACATAAGAAATCCTGAATTCAAAGTTATGTATTGATTTCAATACATAACTTTTTTTGAATAAGTGCTATAATCGGCTCTGATGACGAGGGAGCCAGCATTTTTGTCTGATGGGCCACTCGTCTTTTCTATAAATATGATCATACAGGAGGGCTTTGCATGGGCAAGAGACAGGACATCCACAAGGTAATGATTATCGGATCGGGACCGATCGTGATCGGTCAGGCATGTGAGTTTGACTATTCCGGAACTCAGGCCTGCAAAGCACTTCGTTCTCTCGGATATGAGATCGTTCTTGTCAATTCCAATCCGGCCACTATTATGACGGACCCCGAGATGGCGGACCGTACCTATATTGAGCCGCTTAATGTCGAAAGAGTCACGGCTGTCATAGAAAAGGAAAGACCGGATGCCCTGCTTCCCAATCTGGGCGGACAGTCCGGCCTGAATCTCTGCTCGGAGCTTTATAAAGCAGGCGTGCTGGATAAATATAATGTCAAAGTCATCGGCGTTCAGGTCGATGCGATCGAACGCGGTGAAGACCGTATCGAGTTTAAGAACACGATGAATAAACTCGGGATCGCCATGGCGCGCAGCGAGGTCGCTTACAGTGTGGAAGAAGCACTGGCGATCGCTGATGAGCTCGGATATCCGGTCGTCCTGCGTCCGGCGTATACCATGGGCGGCGCCGGCGGCGGTCTGGTCCACAACCGGGATGAGCTGAAGACTGTCTGTGCCCGCGGACTGCAGGCTTCCCTGATTGGCCAGGTCCTTGTGGAAGAATCCATCCTCGGGTGGGAAGAACTGGAGCTGGAGGTCGTCCGTGACAAGGACAACAACATGATCACGGTCTGCTTCATTGAAAACGTGGACCCGGTCGGCGTTCATACAGGAGACTCCTTCTGTACGGCTCCGATGCTGACGATCTCCGAGGATCTGCAGAAAGATCTGCAGGAACAGGCATACCGTATCGTTGAGCACATCGGTGTCATCGGCGGAACCAACGTGCAGTTTGCGCATGATCCGGTCAGCGGCAGAGTCATTGTTATCGAGATCAACCCGCGTACGTCAAGATCTTCCGCGCTTGCATCCAAAGCAACCGGTTTCCCGATCGCGCTTGTATCCGCAAAACTTGCATCCGGGCTGACTCTCGCGGAACTTCCGGACAGTAAATTCGGAACGCTGGACAAGTATGTCCCGAACGGCGATTTTATCGTTGTCAAGTTCGCACGCTGGGCATTCGAGAAATTCAAAGGCGTGGACGATGTTCTCGGCACTCAGATGCGCGCAGTCGGCGAAGTAATGAGCATCGGCAAGAACTTCAAGGAGGCATTCCAGAAAGCGATCCGCTCTCTGGAGAAGGATCGTTATGGCCTCGGCCATGTTAAGAATTTCAACAAAATGGAGAAGGAGGAACTTCTCCGGCTGCTGGTCAATGCTTCCTCAGAGCGTTATTTCATCATTTATGAAGCACTCCGCAAGGGCGCGACCGTAGATGAGATATTTGAGATCACCAAGGTCAAACACTATTTCCTTCAGGAGATGAAAGAACTCGTCGAAGAAGAGGAAACGCTTGTTAAAGCTTTTGACGGCTTTGATCCTGCGTCAGCGGATCCGGCTGCGTCCGAAGCATTTGACAAAGCGCTCATCCAGGCCAAGAGAGACGGCTTTTCCGATATGTATCTGCATCAGATCCTGCATGTAAAGCAGGATCTCATCCGGAACCGCCGTGAAGCACTCGGTATGACCGAGGCCTGGGACGGCGTACATGTCAGCGGAACGGAAGGAAGCTCCTATTATTACTCGACATATAACGGGGAAGACCATGATCCCGTCAACGGGACAAAGCCCAAGATCATGATCCTCGGCGGAGGCCCTAACAGGATAGGACAGGGCATCGAGTTTGATTACTGCTGTGTACATGCATCCCAGTCGCTCAAGAAGCTCGGTTTTGAAACGATCATCGTCAACTGCAACCCCGAGACTGTCTCTACGGACTACGATACTTCCGACAAGCTGTATTTCGAGCCGCTTACACTGGAAGACGTGCTTGCGATCTACCGCAAGGAAAAGCCGCTCGGCGTCATTGCGCAGTTCGGCGGACAGACACCGCTCAACCTTGCCGCCAAGCTGAAGAAAGAAGGCGTCAATATACTCGGGACAACGCCTGAGGTAATCGATCTTGCCGAAGACCGCGACCAGTTCAGAAAGGTCATGGACAAACTCGGCATTCCCATGCCCGAGTCCGGCATGGCTACAACGGTTGAAGAAGCAAAAGAGCTTGCGAACTCCATCGGATATCCTGTCATGGTACGCCCCTCCTATGTCCTCGGCGGCCGCGGAATGGAAGTCGTCAGCGATGATCAGATGATGGAAGATTATATGAAGGCGGCAGTCGGCGTGACGCCGGACCGCCCGATCCTGATCGACCGCTTCCTGCATAACGCGCTGGAGTGTGAAGCTGACGCGATCTCCGACGGTAATGATGCTTTTGTTCCGGCAGTCATGGAGCATATAGAGCGTGCCGGCATCCACTCCGGAGACAGTGCCTGCATTATTCCGTCCCAAAACATATCAGAAGAGAATTTGAAGACGATTTACGAATATACCAGAAATATTGCTGTAGAAATGCACGTTGTCGGCCTGATGAACATGCAGTACGCCATTGAAGACGGCGTGGTCTACGTTCTGGAAGCCAATCCGAGAGCATCCCGTACGGTGCCGCTTGTTTCCAAGGTCTGCGGCATCCGCATGGTTCCAATCGCGACCGAGATCATCACTTCGGAGCTTACAGGACGTCCGTCACCGGTCCCTGCACTGAAGGAGAAGGACATTCCTTACTACGGTGTGAAAGAGGCGGTCTTCCCGTTCAATATGTTCCCGGAGGTCGACCCGCTGCTCGGTCCGGAGATGCGGTCTACCGGAGAGGTCCTCGGTATAGCACAGACGACCGGCGAGGCTTTTGTAAAAGCGGAAGAAGCAGCCAAGGCGGAACTCCCGATGTCAGGCACCGTACTGATCTCGCTGAACAGGCAGGATAAGGAAGGTGCGGCGGAGCTTGCCGGAAGATTTGCCGATGCCGGGTTCCATATCATGGCGACGGGTGAGACCTGCCGTCTGATCGCTGAAGCCGGGATCGAAGTGGAGAAGGTCAATAAGCTTTATGAGGGACGTCCGAACATTACGGACCACATCACGAATGGCAAGATCCAGCTGATCATCAACTCACCGAGCGGCAGACAGAGTATCCACGACGACAGCTATATCCGGAAAGCCGCGATCAAGGCAAGGATCCCGTATATCACCACGATGGCGGCGGCGCAGGCAGCGGCAGACGGTATTCATGAACTGCAGTCGCATGGAAGCGGTGAACTGCATTCTCTCCAGGAATGGCACAGCATGATCCGGGAGAAATGATCGATACGGAAGGAATCGGATAAGCGGATATGATCGGAAACAATCAGATCTGGAAGATCTACGGTACAGACTATAAGGAAATGACAGTCAGGCTGCTGAAAGAAACAGATCTGGCGTCATTGATCGGGGACCGGGGGAAAAGGATCGGGATCAAACCCAACCTGGTCGTCCCTTCACCGGCGGAATTTGGCGGAACGACCCATACGGAGATCGTGGCAGGTATCATCGAATACCTCAGAGAGAACCGCTTCGATGATCTGGTCATTGCGGAGGGTTCCTGGGTCGGTGACCGTACCTCCGAAGCTTATGAGTACTGCGGATACCGTGAACTGAGCGGGAAGTATGACATTCCGTTTATCGATACTCAGAAAGAGACCTGGCACAGCGTGGATTGCGGCGCTATGCGGATGGAGATCACCGATGTCGTTGACCGCATCGATTTTCTGATCAATGTACCTGTTCTGAAAGGACACTGCCAGACCAAAATGACCTGTGCTCTGAAGAACCTGAAGGGCCTGCTTCCAAACCGGGAAAAATCCCGTTTTCACAGGATGGGACTTCACAAGCCGATCGCATATCTGCAGAAGGCGATCCGTCAGGACTTTATCGTGGTGGACCATATCTGCGGAGATCTGGATTTTGAAGAAGGGGGCAACCCTGTTGTCAGAAATTGCGTGATGGCAGCTCTGGATCCGGTGCTGACAGACAGCTATGCCTGTTATCTGCTGCACTATACGCCTGACGATGTACCCTATGTCAGGATGGCTGAAGAGATAGGCATCGGAAGCACGGACCTGTCAAAAGCCGAGATCATTGAACTCGGCAGTGAGAAACATACCGAGGATCTTCCCAGATCGCATAAACTCCTTGAAGTTTCTTATGCGGTCACGGATCAGGATTCCTGCAGCGCGTGTTACGCAAATCTTACCGGAGCAATCTGGAGGCTCCGCGAGGAAGGCCTGCTGGAAAAACTCAGAGAACCCATCGGAATCGGTCAGGGCATGCAGGGCAAGGGTGGAAAACTTGGTGTAGGACGCTGCACAGCCGGATTCGATGTGTCTGTTCCCGGCTGTCCGCCGGACGAAGAAGAGATCTATCAGAGACTGAAGGAGTATATCCTGAAAGCCTGAGTATGATCATCAATAAAAAGCCGTCTCCGTCAGACTGGCGCCCGCAAGACAGTAATTCAAAGTAATTAACGAAATCCGGCATCTGTCAAACAGGATCGGTTTAGAACACACGACATTCAACACGTGATGAATGTCGTGTTTTTTTTCCTCGAATATAGTTTTGCATTTTGAATTGTATGTACAAATCATGTCTTGAACATAGATCAATACTTAACTATGATGAGTGTGTACATATTATTACATAATAATATGTTATAAGACCTCAGCGGACAATCAACATTCTTAATAAAGCCGGTCTGGAACTGATGCAAGGTTAAGAAAACGAAATTAAAGAGCGATCCCCTGATTTCGAAATTATTCCGCGAAACTTTGTTTGTGATGATAATCGCCGAGCTTTCAACGTCCTTGGCGGCGCTGCTTGACGGCGTTATTATTGCGCGCTTCCTGAGCACAAACGCTATCGCCGCCTATGGTTTGACATCTCCGTATATCAATATGATAAAAATGTTGGGCGGATTTTTCGGGACAGGCACGCAAATTGTTTTTCGGGTTATGCCGCCAGATTCCAAAAAGACAAGGCGAACAATGTATTTTCTCTTACAGCGCTTCTGTTACTCGTCTTCAGCCTTATCATTTCGCTTTTGATGTTCGTCTTTGCCGAACCGCTGGCCTTTGCCCTGGGAGCTTCCAAAGATGCGGAACAGCTTTTGCCTCTTACGGCGGCGTATCTGAAAGGACTTGCTGTCGGCACCCCGTTTCAGCTCGGTGTCTTATTTCTGATACCTCTGATGAACATCGACGGTGATAAGAAAAGAATTGCACTTTCTTTGAACGTTATGATGGTGACAAATCTAATCGGTGAACTCATTGTTGCCTTTTGCTTTGACGGAAACATCTTCGGCATGGCGCTGACAACTTCTATCAGTTGTTTCTGTGCGTTTACCGTGTTAATGCTGCATTTCAAAAACGATACCGTTATTCGTTTCACGCTTCGGGGGGCTTGCTTTGATGATGTCTGTCGGGTATCCAAGCACGGTATTGTGCCTGCGGTTACCCGTTCATTTTCAATGATTCGCTCTTATGTTTTGAATATCATTGTGATTTCTTTGGCAGGAACAGGCGTTCTGGCTGCAAATTCGCTTGTTCAGAATAATATCAAGATCGTCCCGGCTTGCATTGTTACCGCCATCGGTTCCGCCACGCTTTCCTTGGCAAGCGTACTGTATACCGAAAAAGATAAGCCGGGGCTAAATCAGCTTTTGCTTTCTGCGGTGAAGATCAGCTTCGGCCCGTGCCTGATCATCGCTGTGCTTACCTTTGCGTTCGCTGATCAGATCGCCATGATCTTTGGCGTTGGTGAAACTGTCACGCTTGTAGCGCAGGCCCTGCGTTTCTTCATCATCGGCCTGCCTTTCATCGGCATCAAGATGTTTTACATTTACTATTTCCAGGCATCAGGGCATAATGCCCTGTCCTACTATTCCTCGGTAGCCGGTGAACTGGTCTTTCTGGTCAGTTCTGTTTATGTTCTCATTTCACTTTTTGGGACGGTTGGACTGTGGCTGTCCTACCCCCTGAGTGAATTACTCTATCTCCTTTCGGTGTTTGTAATTGCAACCGTCAGGTGTAAGCATATCCCTCATAGTGTGAATGATTTTCTTTTCCTGGGCGATGATTTTGAGAATGAAGATATCAAAGTCTTTTATCAATCGATCCATCGAATCGAAGAATGTCAAAGCCTTTCGGTTTCTGCTGTTGATTTTTGCAAAGAAAACGGAATTGACCCGAAAACAAGAATGTCAATAGGACTGGTTGTTGAGGAAGTATCAACGAATGTTTTTGAGCACAACCGTGATAGCAGCGACCATTATGTGGATGTAAAGATCATCGTTGAAAAATCTTCGGTCACCTTGAGGTCCCGCGATAATTGCCGTCCTTTTAATCCGAAAGAAAGAATTGCCATGTTGGATGACCGGGCGCCGGAGCACAACATCGGTCTGCGGATCATCAGCAAAAAAGCGAAGAGCATGCAATACGTCAGCATTTTCAATTTGAACAATTTTGTGATCACTTTATAGTGCAGGACTCTTTTTGCCTGACAAATCGCAGATCCTCAATCGGCTCAATGAAACCGACAGGATCTGCGATATTGAAAAAGGCTCCGCATCTGACTCTCTGATCAAAGATCATGCCTTTCCTGAAACTGTAAAACTGTCTTATGAAGAGCTGCCGTTCGGAGGCGGTTTTTGTTTATGCGAGTTACCGGAAGTTTTCCCTGATAAAACTGATCAGGCTTCGGACCGCAGGTGTCTGCACGTGATCGGGCACCATTATGCCGAGGGGAACGGAAGCGGCGGGTTCCAGCGGAACACAAACGATGTTCCGGTTCAGCCCTTTTGTGATCAGACGGTTCATAATGCTGATCCCGAGGCCGCATTCCACCATTGCGATCGCACAATAGTTTTCGACAGTTGAGTATCTTACATTGAGGCGGACCTTGTGGCGGGCGAGGAGGCGGCTGACATCATAGTCATCTCCAAGCGCCGGCATGATGAAAGCCTCCTGGCTGCACTCTTCCAGCGAAACGGAACTGCGTGCGGCAAAGGGATGTCCTGACGGAACGACGAGTACCATCGGATCTTCTTCAAGCGGGATCCAGTGATAAGGCGTTCCGGCTTCACGGCTGCACATCGCAAAATCGATAGCGGACTCCCGGAGCCATTGTTCCTGGATCTGATGACCGCCTTCCCTGATCTGGATGCTTATGCCCGGGTAGAGCCGGGAAAAATCACGGATGAGAGGCGGAAGCCAGTGAGTTGCAATACTGTAATAGGATCCGACCGTGACGGAACCGGTCAGAAGCCCGTTGATATCGGAAGCTCTGTTTTTGAGCAGCTGTTCATCACGGACGATCGCACGGATATGCGGAAGGAGTTCCCTGCCGTTTTCTGTCAGGCTGACACCGGATGAATGGCGGTTAAAAAGTGTGATATCAAGGCTCTGTTCAATGCTTTCGACCATGTGGCTGATGCCGGCGGGCGTATAGGACAGCTTTTCCGCGGCTGCGGAGAAGCTGCCGAGATCGGCGGCATATAGAAATGCTTCGTATTTTCTGATATCCATAGCAGGAGCCTTCAACAAAATGTATAAACTGATTTGAATATATGTAATGTTTATTTTAAACAGTATTTATTATATACTAATTGATACAATAATGCACAGCTGATTTGAAAATAGGCAGCTGCCCGGATCTTCCGGGTTTCAAAGCTGCAGTTTGACAGAAAGGGAACAGCTATGAAAAGGGCAATGATCCTGTCCGATACTGATAATGTAGCCACACTGCTGGATGATATATGTGAGGGAGAGACAGCCGTGCTGATCGATGCGGAAAAGGCAGAGATCGGAAGGATACGTGTTCTCAATGATATCCGCCGCGGCCACAAGACTGCGATCCGCGCCATTCGGGCAGGAGAACAGATCGTTAAGTACGGACAGGTGATCGGCGGAGCATCCCGCGATATCGTGACCGGAGAACTCGTCCACACACATAACCTGGAAAGTCTCAGAGGGAGAGGCGACCGGGCCTGACGATAAAGACGGATAAAACGAAAGGGAACAGGTAAAGGATATGAATCTGAAGATGTATGCCCGTGCCAACGGGACGTTTGGGGTCCGCAACCGCATTGCGGTCATCCCTACCGTTGCATGTGCGAATCATGTAGCCGAACAGATTGCCGCAGCAGTGGAAACAGCGGATGCTTACTGTCATCCTTACGGCTGCGACCAGTTGGGCAAAGACCTGGATCTTTCATTCAACTGCCTGAAGTTGATGGGCACGCATCCGAACAACGGCGCGGTGCTCGTACTCGGGCTCGGATGTGAAGAGATCCTTCCGCATGATCTTTACGAGGCCATTAAAGCGGAGCAGCCGATGACAGAGCTCCTTGTCATGCAGGAATACGGCGGCAGTACCAGATCGATCGAACGGGGCATAGAGATCTGCAGACAGTTTGAGAAGGAACTTGCCTTGCAGGAACGTGTTGATGCGGACATCTCCAACCTGACGATCGGACTTGAGTGCGGCGGATCAGACTTCAGCTCCGGCATTGCATCCAACCCTTCACTCGGCGAGTTCACCGCTCATCTGTGCGCAGCGGGCGGCAAAGCAGTTTTCGGGGAAACAACAGAGCTGATGGGTGCGGAGGAGATCCTTCGCAACCATGCTTCATCGCAGGAAGTGTTTGATTTCATCAACAGCCGGATCAAAGCGGTCGAGCAGGTGGCACTTGACATGCATGTGGATCTCAGAGGCACCCAGCCGTCTCCCGGCAACATTGAAGGCGGCTTAAGCACGATCGAAGAAAAATCCCTCGGCGGAGTGATGAAGATCGGGCGTGAAAAGATCGTGGATGCGATCCCGTTCGGTGCGAAAGCGACACGTCCCGGCGTGACCTATGTGGATACTCCCGGTAACGATCTTGCATGTTCCCTCGGACTTGCCTGCGCGGGAGCCCAGATCATTATTTTTACCACCGGACGCGGCACACCGATGGGATTTGCTTCTTCACCGGTCTATAAAGTGACGGCAAATGCATTCATCGCCGGGATCATGGCAGAGAACTTCGATCTGGATCTTTCGGACATTATTGAGGGAGACATGACCATCCGGCAGGGTGGTGAAAAGCTATGGGAGGATATCCTCCGTGTGGCGGAAGGAAAAGAAACAGCGGCGGAAAGACTCGGACACAGGGAGTTTTCTCTCTACAGAGTATCTCCGATCCTGACCTGATCAATAAAATAAAGGATGGGGCATATGTTTCCAAGATTTGTGAGGATCCGTCAGATAAAACCTGCTGACAGGATCGAAAATGTTGCAAATGAAGTAAGAAATGCAGTTGCCGGTCTTCAGAATGCCGGAAAGCTGGATCTTTCAAAGCTGAATGGAAAAAGTGTAGGCATTGCCGTCGGAAGCCGCGGCATTGCAAATCTGCCGGTGATCGTCCGGACTCTTGTGGATATCGTAAAAGAAGCTGACGGCAGACCGACGGTCTTTGCTGCCATGGGAAGCCACGGAGACGGTCAGGCGGAAGGACAGCGGGAAGTGCTTGCTTCTCTCGGTGTGACGGAAGATGCGGTCGGAGCACAGATCCGCACCTGCGCCGACAGTGTTGTCTATGGAACCGGTGAGAACGGCACCGTGATCTATGGTAATCCGCTTGCGCTTGAGTTTGATCAGGTCATTCTGTTCAACCGCATCAAAGAGCATACTGATTTTGAGGATATCACCGAGAGCGGTATTTATAAGCTGATGGCGATCGGCATCGGTAATCCTGCAGGGGCAAGGATCATACACACCGGTGCGATCCGACGCGGCTACGGTCCGTGCATCCGGGAGGCCGGCAACGTGATCCTTAAGAAACTTCCGGTCGCTTTTGCACTGGCAGTAACGGAAAACTGGAAGCATGAGACGGATCATGTTGAGGCGATCGATCCGAAGGAACTGCTCGAGGCGGAGTCCGGGATCCTTGCAAGGTCCAAGGAAAGGGCCGGCAGGCTTCCGGTGGACGAACTTGATACACTGATCGTTCAGGAATGCGGCAAGCAGTACTCCGGAACGACGATCGACACCAAGGTCGTGGGACGTATCATGATCCGCGGTCAGAAAGAACCGGAAAAGCCTGTGATCAGAACGATCGCCGTGCTGGATGTGACAGAAGAGACTCACGGCAATACCATGGGTCTCGGGATCGCTGATGTCATCACGAGACGCCTGTTTGACAAGATCAATATACATGCGACCGGGCTTACGGGACTGACATCTTCCTGCCTGCTGCAGGCAAAGATCCCCTGTGTGGTACCGGACGACCGCAGTGCGATCGACGTGGCATTTACTGCAGCCGGCCTTGAAAAGATGGAGGATGCGGATGCTGTCTATATCCATGATACGACGGCACTGGAATACATGTACGTATCCGAGCACCTTTGGAAAAAGATCAAAGACCGCCGTGACATAGAGACGCTTGGCGAGCCGGAAGAACTGGTATTCGATAAAGACGGAGCATTAAAAGAGGGACGCTTCCATTAAGGAAGCGCTCCGTTTTTTTACACCGCGGAGAATTGATAATAGCCGGTTTTAATAAAAATCAGGAGGGTTTTGACGTATTGTATAATACATCTAAAAAAACACATATGTTATACTCTTGTCAGCAGATGTTGATAATTAGATAATGAACGTCAGAATTTTTGCGAGAACAGGAGAAGCTGGATGGAAGAACGCATTTATGTAACACTCGATGAGATCAAAGATGCGGCAGTGCGCATCAAACCGTATGTTGTCAGGACACCGCTGCTTCGCTGCGAGGCCCTTGACAGGAAACTCGGCTGTGAGGTTTATCTGAAGCCGGAGATGCTCCAGATATCCGGATCCTTCAAGATGAGGGGAGCGACCAATAAGGTACTCCTTCTCGATGAAGATGAACGGAAGCGCGGCATTATCTGCTGCTCAGCCGGCAATCATGCAAAAGCATGTGCGGCCGTAGGAAAGCATCTCGGGATCCATTCGGTCTCTGTAATGCCGGAAGATGCGCCTAAGTGCAAGATCGATGGTGTTATTGACCTTGGCGGTGAGATCTGGTTCGGTCCGCGCAAAGGAAATCGCCGTGTAGAGATGGTGGAAGAGGGCGTTGAGAAATACGGATATATTGACGTGGATCCTTCCGATGACCTGGATCTGATCGCCGGAGCAGGAACGGTCGGACTGGAGATCATGGAAGATCTGCCGGATGTGGATACGGTATTAGTGCCTTGCGGAGGCGCCGGTCTTCTTTCCGGTGTTGCAACAGCTGTCAAGAACATGAAGCCGGAAGCAAAGGTCATCGGTGTTCAGGCAGCGGTCAATAACGGATATGGTCTCAGCTTCAAAGCGAAAAACGTTGTAGTCAAGCCCACTACGGATTCTATCGCGGACGGACTGAACTGTTCCAGACCCGGCAAAGTCACATTCCCGATTGTCCTGAAATATGTGGATGATTTTATCGGCACCGAAGAGCACGCGATTGCTGACGGTGCAAGGCTCGTGGCTGCAGAGGCCAAACTGGTTGCCGAACCGTCATCCTGCGTGGGCATCGGTGCGGTGCTGAGCGGCGTCTATAAGCCGGAACCGGGCGAAAAGGTCGTTTTTGTCCTTTCAGCCGGCAACTGGGATATCGACCAGCTTGGTCGTATCTATGAAGATGTCTTTTTTGACTGATAACAGGTGATTACAAAGGAGGAAAAAATGAAAGAGGTAATTCGTGCTACAAATGCTCCCTGCCCTACAACGGGCCCTTACTCCCAGGCAATCAAGGCCGGAAACACTTTGTATATTGCGGGAACCTGCGGTGAAAAACCGGTTTCATGGGAACTTGCCGGCGGCGGCAATGATATTAAGGCGGAGACTGTACAGGTCATGGAAAACCTGAAAGCGATTGTTGAAGAAGCAGGAGGCACCATGGCTGATATCGTGCAGATCCAGCTGTTCCTGAAAGATCCTTCAATCATGCCGGCATTCAATGAAGTGTACAGATCCTATTTTGAAGAGGGTCATTTTCCTGCAAGGATCGCGGCGGTCGTTACAGGATTCGTGGGGACCAAAGCAAACTTCGAACTGAATGCCATCGCTGTGATTGACTGACATTTAAACGGATCGACAAAGATTTAGTCTGCCTGAGAAAGGCAGACTTTTTTATATAAAGCTTTATAACGGCAGCTGTGATCCTGCACCCGCCGCAGCTGAGAATCACGCAATAAAAAACCTCCCGGTCACTCGGGAGGCTAGAGCAGCGCTACAAGGATTCGAACCTTGAAATGACGGAGTCAGAGTCCGCTGCCTTACCGTTTGGCTATAGCGCTAAATGTCACATTTGATGTGCGAATGCTATTATAACACATTCTTTCATTTCGTCAAGTACTTTCTTCCGCGAAATCCGCGTGCTTCAGAAGATACAGACCGGTTTCCGCCGGTGTCAGAATGCTTGAATTCTGCTGAAGAATACGAAAAGTGTATCAAAATCGGATTCAACAGGGCTGTTTTTATATGAAAAGTGGGGCTCAAGTGCCATAATCGGGGCGAAAATCGCCGCTTTTCTTGAAAAATACGTAAAAGAGTGATATGATATCAGCGTCAGTAGGCAGAAAGGGAGCAGCGTAGGCATGTTGGAAAAACGATACATTCTTTTTGATCTGGATGGGACCCTCACGGATTCGTATGAGGGTATCATCAATGCGTTCAAATATGCGCTGCACAGGATGGGTATCGAGCCAAAGCCGGAAACGTTCCGCAAGTATGTCGGACCGCCGGTCATGTGGTCCTTTCAGACATATTATGGCCTTGATGATGCGCAGGCTGAGGCAGGGCTCACGCTGTTCAGGGATTATTACAGCGCTCAGGGGATCTTTGAGAACCGTGTTTACAGCGGCATTGAAGAGATGCTGCAGGTCCTGAACGCACACGGAAAAAAGCTCATGGTGGCAACAGCCAAGCCTGAGCATATGGCGCTCCGCGTACTGGAACATTTCGGACTCAGAGATTATTTCTGCTTTGTGGCCGGGATCACTCATGACAAGTCTCCGGCTTTTGATGATCCTGCGATCAGAGCAACCAAAGAAGAGGTCATCCGCCATGTTCTGAGAACAAACGGCATTGTTGATCCGGAAAATGCCGTCATGGTCGGTGACCGTTCCGGAGATATCAGAGCGGGCAGGCAGTTCGGTATGCAGACGATCGGAGTGTCATACGGATACGGCACAGAGGAAGAACTGCTTTCCGCCGGGGCGGATCATATTGCGGAAACGCCCGGAAAAGTAGCGGAGATCATAGTTCAGTCCTGACGGAGCGGGTATTCAGTTCTTAAGCGGTGCGGCAGAAGCGGAAGCTATCTGCAGCGCCGTTTTTTTTTCAGGGGAATTTCATCCGCTGAGGCGATATCTTCGAGGGAACATCCCAGATAGCGGCAAAGCACCTCAAGTGTATAGAGAGACACGTTCTGATTTTTTTTCAGACGTTCCAGAGTGGGTCCTGACACGACGCCTATACGTACAAGCGCCGACGGACGTAAATTATGTTTTTCCAGTTCCAGAAAGAGTTTGTGATACATCATCATCTGCTACCTCGATAAATTCCACAAGATCAGAAAGGCCGCAGTGAAGGATATTGCACAGGTATTCGATCGTGTTGGCGTGAACATAGTTATTATTTCTGAGGGCGTTGAGTGAACCAGAGGAGACCGAGTAAGAATGGATCAGAGTGTACTGCGAGATACCGAGGTGGTCAAGCCGGTCCCAGAAAGGACGGTAAGAAATCATATTGTTTACCTTAGATAAATGATAGGGTTCTGATTGTCTGCATGATTATATACAATAAATTGACATTTGTACAGCTAAAAAAGCATAAAAGTTTTATAAACACTGTCCAGGGAGCGGAAAACTCAAATTCCGACATCTGTCATCTTGCATCTTGCTTCCATAAGGATTATAATTTTAGAATACGACAATTAAATTAAAACGAACTCTTATTTTATTCGAGTAAAACACAAAGGAAACATATTTTATGGGAGACAATGCCAGGGAATATGGCGGGCGTCTGGTGATACTGGCTTCCGCTTCGCCAAGACGCCGTGAACTGATGCAGCGGCTGGGCAGACCTTTTGTCTCGGAGACGTCATCTGCCAAAGAGATCGTACCTGCAGGGGTCAGTGTTCCGAAGACCGCAGAGTATCTGTCGGGACTGAAAGCGGGGGACATCTTTCAGCGTCATACGGAGAAGGACCTGGTCGTCATCGGGTCGGACACGATCGTGGTATGTGAAGGGAAGATCTTCGGGAAACCTGCCGATGAAGAGGAAGCGTTCCGCATGCTGCGCTTTTTAAGCGGCAGAGCACATGAGGTCCTGACAGGAGTGACGATCCTGTGGAGAAGGCCTGACGGAACGGAAGGGCAAACCAGCTTTACTTCTGAGACCAAGGTCATTTTTTATGAACTGTCAGATGAAGAGATCCGGGCATATATATCGACCGGTGAACCGATGGACAAAGCCGGTGCTTACGGGATCCAGGATGACGGGGCACTGCTCATCAGAGGGATCGAAGGAGATTACTACACCGTTGTGGGATTTCCCATCGGTGAGATCAACAGGAGGCTGAGAGAGTATGAACTGTAAGAAAATAGCGGGAACGTTGCTGGCTGCAGTGCTTGTCAGCATGCTTTTTTCAATGCATGCACTGGCTGACTATGCGGTATATTCATCAGGAGGAGATCTGCCTGCCGGACCCGGTTCATCATCAGGCACCCCGGGCGTGATCTATGCACCGGGGGTAGTGCCCGGGCATTCATCCGGCCAGATCGCCAATGTAGTGACCTACGGTGATCAGACGACAGTGACATCACCGGCGGAGACGGCGGCACAGCCGGCTGCGGAACCGGTGGCACCCGCTTTTCCGGCAGAATCTCAGCCGGAAGCCGTTCAGGTGCCGGAAACAGCGCCTGCAGATCCGGAACCGGAAGTCCAGCAGGAAACGGCTCAGGGAGGCATGCAGCACGTGGACGGGGACCCCAACAGGGTCATGAGCAACGGACGCGTGATTGATCTGACAAAACCGATGGTTGCCCTTACTTATGACGACGGACCGCAGACCAATGCCGGCAACCGCATTCTGGATGTTTTTGCCCGCTACGGTCAGCGCGCCACATTCTTTATGGTGGGCGACCGAGTTCCGTCCAGAGCTGCGGAAGTTCAGCGCATGGTCGCAGAAGGCCATGAAGTCGCAAACCATACCTACAGCCACACTTACCTCAACAAGGTCGATGCGGCAACGATCCGCAGCCAGGTGGCGAAATGCAATGATATCATCGAGCAGACCTGCGGCGTGCGGCCGACAATTATGCGTCTTCCCGGCGGCAATAAGAATTCAACGGTACTTCAGAATGTCAACATGCCGATCATCCTCTGGAATATCGACACTCTGGACTGGAAGACAAGGAATGCACAGTCAACGATCGGCGCTGTTGTCGGACATGTCAGCAACGGGGACATTGTCCTGATGCACGAACTGTACGATGCCACGGCTCAGGCAACGGAGACCATTGTTCCAGCGCTGGTGGAGCAGGGATTCCAGCTTGTCACCGTGTCCGAACTGGCTGCGCTGCGCGGTATTATCCTCAGCCCCAATACTGTTTACTACAGCTTTAAGTGATATTTGGAGGTCAACATGATCAGACGGGATATGTATCTGAAGAAACTTGAGATGTACACCGGCAGGGATGTGGTCAAGATCATTACCGGCGTAAGAAGATGCGGGAAGACCACTCTGCTGAAACAGTTCATTGAGGAACTGAAGGGGGGCGGTGTTCCTGAAGAAAACATCGTTTATCTAAATTTTGAGGGAATGATCTATACATATTTCAACCGGGCCGAGAGCCTGCGGGATATGCTCAGTGAGTTTATCAACCATACTGCAGGCCACTGCTATATCTTCCTGGATGAAGTGCAGAATGTGGAGAACTGGGCAGAAGTTGCTTCGGAGATGCTGAATCTGTTCGACTGCGAGATCTTTGTCACTGCGTCCAACAGCAGCGTATTCCAGTCCAATTTTGCCAGGGCGCTGGCATACAGATATGTCAAGATCGATATTTACCCTCTGACTTTCAGCGAGTTTCTGGAGCTTACGGCCGGTGAACCCGGACACCGTGCGGAAGAAGGCGCTCCTGCGCCGGACCGCAGCGAACTGTTCCGGGAATACATGACCCGCGGAGGCATGCCGGGCGTTTATGCGCTGAAGGAAGGCGCGTCGGGACGAGATTACCTGAGTAATCTCTACAGCGCGATCCTTCTGAAGGATGTCGTACAGTGCAACAAGCTCAGGGATATATCGCATATCGACAAGATCATGGAGTTCATCCTGTCGCACATCGGTGAGACCTTCTCGCCAAAGGCGATCAGGGATTATGTAAAGAAGCAGGGGATCACTATCTCGGTGGATACGGTATACTCGTTCCTGGAGGCACTGACCGGCGCCTTTCTGATCTACAAGGTACCGCGCTTTGACATCAAAGCGGACAGGGAGCTGGAAACACAGGAAAAGTATTATATCTGTGACCTTGCGATGCGCAATGCAGTCATGGGGGATGAAGGAGCGCCGGCAGAAGCCTGCCTTGAGAATGTTCTTCAGATGGAGATGCTGACCAGGGGATTCTCTATGTATGTCGGAAAATTCGGCGCAAACCAGATCGACTTCATGGCAGCCAAGGGCGAAGACAGGACCTACCTGAACTGCTGCTCTTCCATTGCGGAGAAGGAAGCGGTCAGAAGGGAGTTTGGCCCCCTTACCAGGATCCGGGATAATTATTTCAAGATGGTACTGACGATGGATCCGGAAACTACTGTCAATAAGGGCGGCATTATTAACTATCCGCTGATAAGCTTCCTGGCACAGGGTTAAATCAGAAAACAGAGCAATAAAAAGGGCGGCTCGTATGAGCCGCCTTTATGCTGCGTAAAAAGCAGGGATCATTCTTCGGGCTCGATGAGTCCGTAGGAACTGTTCTTTCTCTTATATACGACGCAGGTCTCGTTGGTCTCGGCGTCCTTGAATACGAAGAAATTATGTCCGAGAAGGTCCATCTGCAGGCATGCTTCTTCGGGAGACATCGGCTTGAAATCAAACTTCTTGACTTTTTCGATGCGGATCTCGGCTTCGTCCTCGAAAGATTCTTCCTCTTCGACAAAGAGTGAGGAGAACGACTCGGCGCTCTGTGTTCTGTCAATGAGTCTGGTGCGGTGGCGTCTGATCTGGCGCTCAAGAACTTCTTCGACCAGATCCAGGGAGACCTGGAGGTCCGAAGATCTTTCTTCGGCACGAATAATGGTGCCTTTGGTCGGAATCGTGATTTCTATGGTGATATCGTCCTTCTGGGTGGACAGGGTGACATTGGCGACAGTATCTTCCTTGAAGAACTTGCCGAGCTTGCCGAGCTTCTTGATGATCAGCTCTTCGGTCTTATCGCCTACATTGATGTTTCGTCCGGTAATGTTGAATTTCATAAATTACACTTCCCTTCGTATTTGATGATAAATACACAGGTGACCGCTTTCGGCAGGGCACTTCTGCATTTATTACATTATCAGTATAACACAGAACTTCTGCTCATTCGACAGGTTTTATCCGGAAGAAAGTTTTTTTTGGAACTTTTCCGCTTTACTTAACCTGACGGGTATACATCAGTAGTACAGTACCCGGAAGGATGTACGCTTGTGGAATATGCGGAAGTCTGGTAGAATGGTGGGACAGGAAAGAAGAGGAGGTTCCCATGGAAAGACGCGACAAAATCAATTATTATCTGGATCTTGCAGATGTGGTCTCCAAAAGGGGAACCTGCCTTCGCAGGAACTTCGGCGCGGTGATCGTGAAGAACGACGAAGTGATCTCCACCGGTTATGTCGGGGCGCCCCGGGGAAGGAAAAACTGTTCCGATCTGGGCTATTGCGTAAGACAAAAGATGCAGATCCCCCGCGGAGAAAGATATGAGCTTTGCAGAAGCGTTCATGCGGAAGCTAATGCCATTATCAGTGCGTCGCGCGACAAGATGATCAACAGCACGCTTTATCTGTCCGGCAGGGAGGTGTCTACCGGGGATTATGTCAGCAATGCGTGCTGCTGTTCCATGTGCAAGCGGATGGTGATCAACGCCGGTATTGAAAAGGTGATCGTACGCGACGACGATGATCATTACAGGGTGATCAGCGTAAAAGACTGGATCTCGGATGATGAATCGCTGGAAGGAAGCTTCGGTTATTAAGCTTTGTCCTCCGGCATTTTTAAGAATTATTAAAAGAAAAGAAAATCAGCGGGATACGACAGGCCGTGAACTTGACATAAACACCGTTTGGTGGTAGTTTGTATAAACGCGGGTCATTGGCCTGCCGGGTTGATTATGACTAATTTTAGCGACAGGAATTTTTATAAAGAACTGATGATCCGTATGCTGCGGGTCAACAGATTTGAAGAGGCGGCGAAGGCACTGTTCGGCAAAGGACAGGTGCACGGTACGCTTCATCTTTGCGTAGGAGAAGAAGCTTCAGTCATCGGGAGCACGGCTGCCCTGAAAGAGCAGGATTATATCCTGACCACACATCGAGGACACGGAGAATGTATAGGAAAGGGCGCGGATCTTAAAGCCATGATGGCGGAGATCCTCGGACGAGCTTCCGGTACGAACAGAGGGATCGGCGGTTCCATGCATATCTGTGATCTTTCACACGGGATCATCGGATCCAACGGTATCGTCGGAGCCGGCACGCCTACGGCATGCGGCGCGGCACTGACCATCAAACTGAAGAAGATCCCGGACAGAGTCTCCGTGAGCTTTTTCGGTGACGGAGCTGCCAATTCGGGCGGCGTCCTGGAATCGATGAATCTTGCCGGGGCGTGGAAGCTTCCGATCATTTTTATATGTATAGATAATTACTATGCTGTCTCTACGAAAATAACAGAAGCGGCGGGAGACCCGGATCTCACAAAGAGAGCGCTGCCTTTCGGCCTTAAGTCCTTTGAGGCCGACGGCAATGATGTCCTGGCTGTTTATAATACGGTTTCGGATGCAAGAAAGCATGTAACGGAGAGCGGAGAACCGTGTCTTGTCGTGCTGCACACCTACCGCATATCCGGTCATTCCAGATCGGATCACAACAGCTACAGGACAGAGCAGGAAATGGATTATTGGAGAGAAAAAGGTCCGATCCTCCGCTATGGAAGATGGCTTGTTGAAAACGGCGTCTTTAACGAAGAAGAGATCGCAGAGATGAATACGGCGGTTGACAGAGAGATGGATGACGTGGTCAGCTGGGCTCTGAAGCAGCCATATCCCGCGGCTGAAGGTCTCGAAGAAATGGTATACGTCTGACAGGTGCATTCATGGAAAATGAAATGAGCATAAAAACTTATCGTGAAGCGATCCATGACGCGCTCGAGGAGGAAATGGACCGGGATGCCGATGTGATCCTGATGGGGGAGGATATCGGTGTCTATGGAGGAGGCTTTGGCGCAACAGCCGGTTTACTTAAGAAATACGGCAAAAGCAGAGTGCTGGATACGCCGATCTCAGAGACGGCGTTTGTAGGAACGGCAATCGGCGCAGCCGTGACCGGTATGCGCCCGGTCGTGGAACTGATGTTCTCAGACTTCATGTCCGTTTGCTGGGATCAGATCATGAATGAGGCAGCGAAGATGCACTTCATGTATGCCGGCAGCCTGAAGGTACCGCTGGTTATCCGGACGGCAGCAGGCGGCGGAACGGGTGCGGCGGCACAGCATTCCCAATCGCTTGAAGCCATGTACTGCCATGTGCCCGGCCTCAAGGTCGTCATCCCTTCGACGCCCTACGATGCCAAGGGGCTGATGAAGTCGGCGATACGCGATGATAACCCGGTCATCGTTCTGGAGCAGAAGCTTTTATATAATACGAAGGGACCGGTCCCCGACGGAGAGTACACGATCCCGCTGGGAAAAGCGGATGTCAAGAGGGATGGTACGGATGTGACGCTGATCACCTACGGAAGGATGGTCCAGATGTGCCTTAACGCCGCAGAGTGGCTGGCATTGGACGGCATCTCGGCAGAGGTGCTTGACTTAAGGACATTAAGTCCGCTGGACACAGATGCGATCAATGCGTCTGTTGTCAAAACCGGACGTGCCGTAGTTGTACATGAGTCTGTCCAGTTCGGCGGATTCGGAGGAGAGATCGTCAGTTCGATCATGGAAGGGGAAGCGTTCCGCTTCCTGAAAAGTCCGGTGAAGCGTGTAGGAGGCAGATTCTGCCCGATCCCCTGCAGCCCTGAACTGGAAAAGAATGTTTTCCCGACGCCGGAACGGATCGAAGCGGCAGTGCGGGAGATGCTGTGAGTTGATAGTCAGAAAAGGAGCTCTTATATGGCAAGTATTGCCGAAAAATTATTTGGTACACACAGTGAGCGGGAACTGAAGAGGATCTATCCTATAGTGGACAGGATCGAAGCCCTGGATGCGACCATGGCTGCGATGTCTGATGAGGAACTGAGAGGTCAGACCGCGCTGTTCAAAGAGCGTCTGGCAAACGGCGAGACCCTCGACGACATCCTTCCCGAAGCATTCGCGACGGTGCGTGAAGCTGCGTCCCGTGTACTCGGCATGAAGCACTTCCGTGTGCAGCTGATCGGCGGTGTCGTCCTGCATCAGGGACGTATCGCCGAGATGAAGACAGGTGAAGGAAAAACGCTGGTCTCAACCTGCCCGGCATATCTTAATGCGCTCGCAGGCAAAGGCGTACATATCGTCACAGTCAACGACTATCTGGCAAAGCGTGACGCCGAGTGGATGGGCAAGGTCCATGAGTTTCTTGGTCTGACGGTCGGTGTTGTTTTAAACAGTATGGATAATGCGGAGCGTAAACGCCAGTATGCCTGCGATATCACCTATGTTACCAACAACGAGCTGGGTTTCGACTACCTGCGCGATAACATGGCAATCTATAAGGAGCAGCTGGTCCTGCGTGACCTTGACTATGCGATCATCGACGAGGTGGACTCTGTCCTGATCGATGAAGCGCGTACGCCGCTCATTATTTCCGGCCAGTCGGGAAAGAGCACAAAGCTCTATGAGATGTGTGATGTGCTTGCGAGGCGGCTGGAACGCGGCGAAGCATCAGCTGAGTTTTCCAAACTGAATGCGATCCTCGGCGAAGAGATCGAGGAGACCGGCGATTTTATTTATGATGAGAAAGACAAGAACGCTTCCCTTACGGAACAGGGTGTCCATAAGGTAGAGGAGTTTTTCCATATCGATAACCTTGCGGATCCGGAAAACCTGGAGATCCAGCATTGTATCATCCTTGCGCTGCGTGCGCATTATGCGATGCACCGCGACAAGGACTATGTGGTCAAGGATGATGAAGTCCTGATCGTTGATGAGTTTACCGGACGTATCATGCCCGGCCGCCGGTATTCCGACGGTCTCCATCAGGCAATCGAAGCGAAGGAACATGTCAATGTCCGCCGCGAGAGCAGGACGCTGGCAACGATCACCTTCCAGAATTTCTTTAATAAGTTCACCAAGAAAGCCGGCATGACCGGTACCGCACAGACCGAGGAGAAGGAATTCCGCAACATCTATGCAATGGATGTCATCGTGATCCCGACCAACGTCCCTGTCAAGAGGGCCGATCTTGAGGATGCGGTCTATAAGACAAAGCGGGAGAAGTTCAACGCAGTCTGTGACAGCGTTGAAGAATCCTACCGTAAGGGCCAGCCGGTACTGGTCGGTACGATCACCATCGAGACTTCCGAGCTGCTTTCCGGCATGCTGAAGAAGAGAGGCATCCCGCACAACGTCCTGAATGCGAAGTTCCACGAAAAGGAAGCCGAGATCGTTGCACAGGCCGGCCAGCACAGAGCGGTCACGATCGCGACCAACATGGCAGGACGTGGTACGGATATCAAGCTGGACGACGAAGCAAGAGCGCTTGGCGGTCTGAAGATCGTCGGTACCGAACGTCACGAGTCCCGCCGTATCGACAACCAGCTGCGCGGCCGTTCCGGCCGACAGGGCGATCCGGGCGAGTCCAAGTTCTATCTGTCTCTGGAGGATGATCTCCTGAGACTCTTCGGAGCGGACAACCTTATGAATATCTTCAACCGTCTGGGTGTTGAAGAAGGCGAGGAGATCCAGCACAAGATGCTCTCCAAGGCGATCGAGAATGCCCAGAAGAAGATCGAGAACAACAACTTTGCCGTGCGTGAACAGCTGCTGAAGTTTGACCAGGTCAATAATGAACAGCGTGATGTCGTCTATGCGGACCGCCGCAAGGTCCTGGACGGCCTGAACATGCGTGACGTGGTCATCGGCTATGCGCAGGACATCGTGGACAATGCAGTGGATATGACGATCGCAGACGATGCACAGCCTGCAGACTGGGATATCTCCGCGCTCAACAACATGCTTCTGCCCGTTATCCCGCTGAAGCCGACCAGACTGACGCAGGATGAATTCGACCATATGACCAAGGCGGGTCTTAAACAGCTTCTCAAGGAGCAGGCGATCAAGCTGTACGAAGAGAAGGAAGCGCTGTTCCCGGATCCTGAGCAGCTGCGTGAAGCTGAGCGTGTTGTACTTCTCAAAGTGATCGACAACAAGTGGATGAGCCATATCGACGATATGACCCAGCTGAGGGAAGGCATCGGCCTTGTGACTTACGGACAGAAGGATCCTCTGGTGGAGTATAAAACAGCCGGTTATGAGATGTTCGAGGACATGGCGGCAGCGATCAAGGAAGAAACGATCCGCGTGCTTTACCACCTTCAGGTACAGCAGAGGATCGAACGTGAGCCGGCTGCCAAGATCACAGGAACCAACCGGGATGATACCGCGGTCCGGGCACCGAAGAGAAGAGAGATCCGCAAGATCTATCCGAACGATCCGTGTCCGTGCGGCTCCGGCAAGAAGTTCAAGCAGTGCCATGGCCGCATGATGAAACCGGGCGAGAAGCTTGACTTCGGTTCTCCTGTCGGCTGATGCCTGAACAAGGCGGGCACGCCGGATGAAAAGACCCTGAAACCGAATACTGACGGAAATGGCAGGTAATACATGGCTTTAATCGAATTTGACAATTATAAGAGCGAACTGGCCCAGTACAAGACGCCGCTGGATGAGATCCGCGCGTCTCTGGATCTTGAGGGCAAGCAGCATCGCATTGCTGAAATGGAACGCCAGATGGAAGAACCTACCTTCTGGGATGATCCTGATAAGTCTGCAAAGATCATGAAGGATCTGAATTCTCTCAAATCCGCTGTCGGACGTTATAACTCACTGAAGTCTCAGTATGAGGATATTGAGACGCTGATCGAGATGGGCCGTGAAGAGGATGATGAGGAACTGGCAAAAGAAGCCGGCGAAGCCCTGCAGAGTTTCTCAAAGGACATAGAGAACATGCGCACCTCACTCCTTTTGTCCGGCGAGTATGATGCCAATAATGCAACGGTCGCGCTTTCTGCGGGTACCGGCGGCACCGAGGCGATGGATTTCAACGAGATGCTTTACCGCATGTATACGAGATGGTGCGAGCGTCATGGCTTTGCGGTAAAACTGCTGGACTATCAGGAAGGCGATGAAGCTGGTATCAAGGGAGTGACCTTTCAGGTGGAAGGAGAAAATGCTTACGGCCTGCTGAAATCCGAGGCCGGAGTTCACCGTCTGGTCCGCATCTCCCCGTTCAATGCACAGGGCAAACGGCAGACTTCTTTCTGTTCCTGTGATGTCATGCCCGAACTTGATGACAATATCGAGATCGATATTGATCCGTCGGATCTGAAGATCGACACCTACAGATCTTCCGGCGCGGGCGGCCAGCATATCAACAAGACTTCTTCCGCAGTCCGTATTACGCATATTCCGACAGGTATCGTATGTGCCTGCCAGGAAGAACGTTCACAGTTCCAGAATAAGGATAAGGCGATGGCTATGCTGAAAGCAAAGCTGTACATGCTGAAGCAGCAGGCGCATGCCGAAAAGCTGTCCGATATCCGAGGCGACGTCAAGGAGATCGCATGGGGCAGCCAGATCCGGAACTATGTCCTGCAGCCATACACCATGGTCAAGGATGTGCGTACGGGTGAAGAGACCGGCAATGCCCAGGCGGTGCTTGACGGTGATATCGACCAGTTCATCAGCGCGTACCTCAAGTGGGTCCAGCTCGGCAAGCCGGACCGCCGTGTGGCTGATGCTGATTAAAAGTATATGCTTTTACCGCGGAACGTGATATAATCGATGTAACGGGAGATGAAAGCCCGCTGCTTTTATCTCCCTGTTTTTGGAGAGCGGGTTAGCTTATGCTTACAAATGTTGTCTTAGAGTAACGGGGTAACTGAATGATAGCCACAGTGGATAAGCGGATCAGGACTGCGGTGAAAGCTGCAGGCATTCCGAGTGCAAGAAAGAGAAAACTGGCAAACAGTATACAGCAGTATTTGCTGGATAATATTGAAAGGAAAGTGACGATCTGTGAACTTGCCGGTCATTTTCATGTTTCTGAGACTCAGATCAAAAACTGCTTTAAGAGCGTGTATGGCACGACTGTGCATGCCTGGTTCCGGACAGAGAAAATGAAGGCGGCAGCAGATGATCTGATAAAAACGGATATGTCTGTTCTGGAGATCGCGGGCAAATACGGGTTTGATAACGGGAGCAAGTTCGCGAAAGCCTTCGGAAGTGTTTTTTCTTTGTCCCCGAGCGAGTTCAGGCTGACAAAAGTCAGCAGAAATAAACTATTTTTTTGAGCTGATATTAGCTATAACTAACAAAAATAGAGCCGAATGGAGCCGAAAGTCTCGGTACAGCTAATTATAATTAAATGAGTAATGATAAAGGACGGCGAAAGATATGAAATATCATAAGATGTTTGCGTGGCTTACGGTGATCTGTTTTATTGTGACGATCATTACCGGATATAAACACAAATAGGAGGGTGAGAAAGATGATAGATATAAGCTGGGGCAAGGTGAGACTTGTCGCCTGTGGTGCGCTGCTTTCCACACTGGGATACCGTATCGTAAGGAGTACGGAAGCGAAAAAACTGTATACTCTGGCTGCGGCTGCAGTGCTTCGGGAAAAGGAATACATCATGACCGGGCTGACGGATATCCGTGAAGACTGTGAGGATATTCTGGCGGATGCAAAAGAAGTTAATGAATGCTATGCTGAAGCTCGTGCAAAGGTGATCGAGGATCGTGCAGCCCGCAGAGAAGCGGATGCGGAAGCAGAAGCAGGGGCGGAAGCAGAAGCATAAAGAATGATAAACATGTGCAAAGCTGCCTTTAAAGGCGGCTTTCTTTGTTTCCTGGACAAACAGGAGTGACACATACATGAAATGCAGAATACTTCATGAATCAAGAGCTCGTATGAGAATAAAGCTGCTGCAGGGACGCATGACGCTCCGGCAGGCTGATTTTGCAGAGTATTATCTGAAAGCGGTAGACGGCGTTACGGATGTGAAAGTCTATGACAGGACCTGTGATGTCGTGATCCTGTATAAGGACGACCGCGAGAGAAAGACCCGGAGCCGCGTGATCGACGCGCTTGCGGAGTTTTCTTATGAAAACAGCACGGCGGCTGTCCCGGAGCATACAGGGAGAGAACTGAACCGGGAGTATGGCGACCGTCTTATAAACCTGATCCTGTGGAGAGCGGTGCGCAGGCTGTTTGTACCTGTAAGCATCCGGCAGATCCTGCATATACGCAGAGCGTCACGTTATATGTGGCGGGGGATGAAAGTCTTAAGCAAAGGCAGGATGGAGGTATCGGTGCTTGATGCGGTAGCCATCACTGCTGCCATGGTACGCGGTGATTTTGATACATCATCATCGATCATGTTCCTGCTCAGGGTCGGAGAGATACTGGAGGAATGGACACATAAAAAATCCGTTGCCGATCTTGCGACTTCAATGGCGCTGGGCGTGGATAAGGTATGGAGGCTGGTTGACGGGCAGGAAGTCCTGACGACGACAGATGAGGTGAAAGCCGGTGACCACATTGTTGTCAGGACGGGCAATATGATCCCGCTTGACGGGATCGTAGTAAACGGTGAAATGACGGTCAACCAGGCGTCGCTTACCGGCGAGTCCCTGCCTGTACGTCGATCGGAAGGCGGATATGTCTACGCCGGAACAGTCGTAGAGGAGGGAGTGTGCACTGTCCGGGTCGAACGGACTTCGGGCAGCGGCAAATACGACCGGATCGTGCGGATGATAGAAGAATCGGAGAAGCTGAAGTCACGTACGGAAGACAAAGCTTCCCATCTGGCAGATCACCTGGTACCTTACAGTCTTGCCGGAACGATACTTACATGGCTGATCACCAAAAACGCGCAGCGGGCGATCTCCATTCTGATGGTGGATTTCTCCTGCGCTTTAAAACTATCCATGCCTCTTGCAGTGCTTTCTGCGATGCGGGAAGCCGGGTCCTGCGGCATTGCCGTAAAGGGGGGCGTATTTCTGGAAAATGTTTCCGAAGCCCGGACGATCGTTTTTGATAAAACAGGTACTCTGACGCATGCTGCACCCAGAGTCCGCAGGGTGATCTCCTTCGGCGGCAATGATGAAAAAGAGATGCTCAGAATAGCGGCATGTCTGGAGGAGCATTATCCCCACTCCATGGCGCGGGCCGTGGTCGAAGCCGCAAGGGACGGTCTGCCCCATGACGATGAACGGCACTCCGAGGTGGAGTATGTCGTGGCGCACGGGATAGCAAGTATAGTTGAAGGGCGGAAAGTGATCATAGGCAGCCGTCACTTCGTGTTTGAAGATGAAAACTGCAGGATCCCGCGGGGAGAAAAACGGAAATTCAATGACCTTCCGTCAGAGTATTCGCATCTTTACCTTGCAATCGACGGGAAGCTTGCGGCTGTGATCTGCATAGAGGATCCGGTGAAGGAGGAAGCGCCCTCAGTCATCAGGAAATTACATGAGATCGGGATCAGTAAGGTAGTAATGATGACGGGAGACAATCGTCATACTGCAGAAAATGTGTCGGGACAACTGGGAATGGACGAGGTTTTTGCGGAAGTGCTTCCGGAAGATAAAGCTGAGTTTATCAGGTCCGAGCACAAAGAAGGCCGCAAGGTGATCATGATAGGCGATGGGGTGAATGATACGCCTGCTTTATCTGAGGCCGATGTCGGGATAGCCATCAGTGACGGCGCGGCGATAGCACGTGAAGTCGCGGACATTACGATCTCAGACGATGACCTGAATGCCCTTGTGACCCTGAAGCAGCTGAGTGATGCCCTGATGAACAGGATCAGGTTTAATTACCGGTTTATAATGTCATTTAATACTTCATTGATCCTTCTTGGCGCATTCGGTATTATGCAGCCGTCAATGTCTGCACTGCTGCATAACCTGTCCACGATCGGTATCAGTTTGCGCAGTATGACTGATCTTCTTTGTAAAAACGGGGAATAAATCAGCCTTTTGGAGTCGTTTTCCGTCTGTTTGGAGCGGAGACGGCTCCTTTTTTGCAGTATTATAATCATAAGTTGTTACCTATAGCTAACATAAGATCCGGGAACATTTTTCTGCCGCGTGAAAGCGGCTATTATTAAACAATGAAGTTAGCAAAGGCTAACATAAAGAGGAATAGAAAATGAGTATTGTGATATTGGGCGGAAATGAAAGAATGGAAAGGGAGTATAAGGACCTCTGCAGGGAATATAACTGCAGTGCCAAGGTTTTTACAAAGCCTTCAGGCAATCTGCGGAGCAAGATAGGCTGTCCGGACCTTATGATCTTTTTTACCGGAACGATGTCGCATAAGATGGTCAATGCGGCGCTTTGTGAGGCAAAGAACCGTAAAACGCAGATCGCCCGTTCGCACACAAGTTCCATGGCTGCACTCCGCGGAATTCTGGATGACCATGTTCCGAAGGAGGCTGTTCATGTCTGAGGAACTGATGATCCGCGAAGCCTCCCCCACATTGGCAGGGATCAAGACAGGAAGCCTGTTCAACTGTGCTTTTAATGACAGGGATGAGCTGCTTGCGGATATACGGAATATGAACCACGGCCTTCTGGAAAAGGGGCTCTGCATGCTGCCGCTCAGGTTTGATGAGGGGAGCGTGCTGATATATCTCTTCCGGGCAGGGCTTCTGAGAAAGGATCTTGCCGATGCCGAGTCTGTCCGCATACTGAAAGAAGCGGGCTACAGACAGCCGGCTTATCCTTATTGCCTTACGGAGCTTGGCAGAAGACTGAATGCTAAAAACGGATTTCCCCACGAGATCGGTCTTTTCCTCGGATATCCGCCGGAAGATGTCCGGGGGTTTATCGAAAACAGGGCAAAAGGAAGCAGGCTGACAGGATACTGGAAGGTATATGGTGATGTGAATGCAGCCAAAAAACGTTTTGAAGCATTCAGGAAATGTACAGACTATTTCTGCAGACAGTTTGAACGGGGATGTACTGTTTTACAGCTTGCGGCTGAGATCTGAAACGGTTTTCATATGGGAGGATGCGCGCGTATTGAAGCAATGAATGACGCGGGTCCCCGTATGCAATATAGATAATAAGAAAGGAACTTGCAACATGAAAAAAGTAGCAGTAGTTTATTGGAGCGGTACAGGAAATACGGAAGCGATGGCACAGGCAGTTGCCGACGGTGCAAAGAAATCCGGCGCAGAGGTGACAGTGCTGACATGTGCGGAGTTCGGTCTGGCACAGGTTGGCAGTTTTGACGCTTTCGCATTCGGATGCCCGGCAATGGGAGCTGAAGTGCTTGAGGAGAGTGAATTCCAGCCGATGTGGGATGACTGCAAGGGCGCGCTGGGCAGCAAACCGGTCGTCCTGTTCGGATCCTATGGCTGGGGTGACGGTGAGTGGATGCGCAGCTGGGCATCGGATGCTGAAGAAGCCGGCATCATGTTTGCGGCTGATTATGTGATCTGTAATGACGCTCCGGATGATGACGCAAAAGCAAAGTGTGAAGCACTGGGCGCAGCTTTGGCAGGATAAATAATCTCATAACGAAGACGAAAGAGGGACTGCAGCAGCAGTCCCTCTTTTTTGAATATCGTATATCGGCGGGGCCGGCCGCGGCCGGTCAGGCATCAGTTCATCACCCGCACGAACGAGTCAAGCGTTACTCCGTTCTTCTCCAGCATCTGGATGATTATGGCAGTGATCTTCGGGCCGTAGACAGGGTCGTGCAGGGAAGAGTAGATGACATACAGCCCGTAAAACGCAACAAAACTGAGACCAAGGTCAAAAAGGCCTATAATGATCCCTGCCGTAGACTTTCCGCTCTTCAGTCCGTTTTTTTTGGAGAGAATACCGGAAGCAAAGGCCATCACGCCCAGAAAAAAGCAGTAGTAGATACCGTCCGGGAAGAAAAAGACATAGGACAGAGCACCGAAAATAGCGCTCCATAAACTGTAGCGCGCCAGATTGTTGATGCTGTTGGTGAATGTCTCGTCCATATTGCATCTATAGTAGCATCAATTTTCCCGACTTGCAAGCAGTGTCTAAATTATATATAATAATACAGCTATGATTACAGAAAGCTATTCAGAAGAAGAAACGTTCGCGATAGGCAGCATGCTCGGACGCGAAGCGGAGGCGGGACAGATCTATTGCCTGGACGGCGACCTCGGCGCGGGGAAAACGGTTTTTGCCCGCGGTTTCGCCGACGGGCTCGGTATACATGAGCCTGTTACCTCTCCGACTTTTACGATCATCCGTGAGTACAGGGACGGAAGGCTCCCCCTGTTTCATTTTGATGTCTACAGGATCGGAGATCCCGGCGAAATGGAAGCGATCGGATACGAAGAGTATTTCTTCGGAGACGGCGTCTGCCTGGTCGAATGGTCGGAACTGATCAGCGAACTGATCCCGGACGATGCGATCCGTGTCATCATACGAAAGGATCTGACGAAAGGCTTGGATTTCAGAGAGATCGAGATCCTCGGGACAGGACTTTCCGGGAGAGCTTCGAAAGGTAAAAACGTATGAAAATACTTGCAATAGAAGCTTCGGCACTTACGGCATCCGTCGCGGTTACGGAAGACGATCTGCTGAAGGGAGAGTTTACGGTCAATAATAAACTGACGCATTCGGAGACGCTGCTTCCCATGCTCCAGAGCATGGCGGAGATCTCGGGAATCAGCCTTAAAGATGTGGATGCGATCGCCGTTTCTGCAGGTCCGGGTTCCTTTACGGGCCTGAGGATCGGTGCGGCAACCGCCAAAGGGCTTGCACTTGCGTATGACCGGCCTGTCATTAAAGTGCCGACGCTCGCTGCGATGGCATATACTCTGAGCCTCGTAAGCGATGCCGTCATCTGCCCGATCATGGATGCAAGGCGGGGACAGGTCTATTCGGCTGCGTATCACAGCGATGCGGAACTGCTGGGAGAAGATGCGAGAGATATCCATGAGTTCATCCGGGAGCTCAATGACTGCGTTCCCGAAGAACAGCGCAGCTATATTTTCCTGGGAGACGGCGTGCCTGTCTGGTCTGACGTTATATCTGCGGAACTCGAAGGTGATGTCAGTTTTGCGGGTGCGGACTGCAACCGGCAACGCGCGGCAGGAGTGGCCGTGCTCGGCTCGGTGCTTTACGGAAAGTGGCTGGTCCGCAGCGGACTGACTGCAGAAGAGGTACGGGCAGAAGGTGCCGATGCGATCGGATGCTTTGATGAGACTGTCATGAATTCAGACGATTTCGCGCCCGATTATCTGCGCAAATCCCAGGCTGAGCGGGAAATGGAGCAGGGTATACTGGAAGATCCCGGGAGGCATTCACTGAAAAAAATGCAGAGCGGAGGACCGCGTCACGGAAGGAATGCGGAACGATGACGATCCTGGAACTGAACGGCAGGACGGACCCTGAATTTAAGGAACAAGTGCTTGGCCGTATCTGCGCGCTTGACAGGGAGATCTTCAACGACAGTGCCTGGGGAAGAGATGCTTTTCTGGAAAACATCGACAACGGGTATGATTACCTGATCGCGGCTTTTGAGGAGCAGACGGACAGGGGATCCGGGCAGCACGGCACAGAGCATGCCGTAACGGCCGGGTATGCGCTGCTAAGATGCTTTGATGATGCGGAGATCATCATGATCGCCTCAGACCCTGCATTCCGCCGGTGCGGAATTGGAAGCGCCCTGCTGAATGCGCTGACTGAAGAAGCTGCAAGACGTCATGCCGGCAGCATTTTTCTGGAAGTAAGAGAAAGCAATGACGCTGCGAGGGCTATGTACAGAAAAGCCGGATTTGTGGAAAAAGGGATCCGCCGCAACTACTATCATGCACCGCTTGAAAACGCGGTGGTCATGCAGCTGGAGCTGCGAGCCGGCGGCTGATGTTGTAAAGAGGTAGATATGTTAGATGTTTGTTTACTCGGGACCGGAGGCATGACGCCCATGCCGCATCGCTGGCTGACATCCCTTATGCTGAGGAGCGAAGGATCGAACGTGCTGATCGACTGCGGCGAGGGTACACAGATCGCGCTCAAGGAGATCGGCTGGTCTCCCAAGGCGATCGATATCATGTGCTTTACCCATTATCATGCGGATCATATCTCCGGATTGCCGGGGATGCTGCTGAATATGGCCAACTCCGACCGCATGGAGCCAGTGATCATGATCGGCCCGAAAGGTCTTTTTAGTATTGTGCGATCGCTCAGGTGCATTGCACCGGAGCTTCCTTTCGAACTCCGGTTCATTGAACTTGACCAGAACACGGAACAGTTTCATCTTGGACCATATGAGATCCGGTGTTTTAAAGTAAAGCATAACATCCCGTGCTACGGCTACAGCGTGATCGTGCCCCGCAAGGGAAAGTTTGATGCGGAGGCTGCGAAAAGCCTGAATATTCCGGTCACATATTGGAACCGCCTCCAGAAAGGCGAGATCATCAGCGACCGGGAGACCGGCAGGACCTTCCGTCCGGAAATGGTCATGGGTCCGGACAGACGCGGGATCAAGGTCACATACACGACGGATACCCGGCCCTGCGACAATATTATCCAGGCCGCATCCGATGCTGATATCTTTATCTGTGAAGGCATGTACGGAGATCCCGATTGTCAGGAAAAGGCACGAGCCTATAAGCACACGACCATGCAGGAATCCGCACATATGGCAGCAGAAGCCAAGATCCCGCCGAGAGAGATGTGGTACACTCACTACAGTCCTTCCATGACAAATCCGAAGATGTACATCGAGGAAATGCAGAAGATCTTCCCCAATGTGAAATGCGGAAAAGACGGAATGACAGCGGTCCTAAATTTTGACGAAGACTGAGAGGATACGGTCTGCTTACATACAGACCTGTCAGGACAGGATCATGACAGATACTTCAAAAAATATAACAATACTCGGAATAGAAAGCTCCTGCGATGAGACTGCTGCCGCAGTCGTTGTCAACGGCAGAAAAGTCCTTTCCAACGTGATCTCTTCCCAGATCGATATCCACACCGTTTACGGCGGAGTCGTTCCGGAGATAGCGTCGCGCCTGCACTGTGAGAACATCAACGGCGTCATCAGGCTGGCGCTCAAAGAGGCGAAAACCGGATGGGACGAAATCGACGCGATTGCAGTCACGAGAGGCCCGGGACTCGTCGGCGCACTGCTCGTAGGAGTATCCGAAGCCAAAGCACTGGCATATGCTCTCAATAAGCCGCTGATCGGCGTGCATCACATCGAGGGACATATTGCGGCAAACTATATTACTCATCCCGCACTGGAACCCCCGTATGTCTGCCTTGTTGTGAGCGGCGGACATACACATCTGGCAGTGGTGCGGGATTACAGGGAGTTTGAACTTGCGGGCAGGACCATGGATGATGCGGCAGGCGAAACATTCGACAAGGTCGCAAGAGCCGTCGGGCTGGGATATCCCGGCGGACCAAAGGTGGACAAGGCGGCGTGCGGCGGTGATCCCCATGCGATCGAGTTTCCCAGAGGGGAAGTGAAGGATCATCCGTTTGATTTCACCTTTTCCGGTTTGAAGTCGGCGGTGCTGAATCATATCAACATGGCGCAGATGAAGGGAGAAGAGATCAATGTCGCGGATCTGGCGGCTTCTTTCCAGCGATCCGTGACAGACTCCCTGGTTACAAGAACGATCCTGTGCGCAGAAAGCTACGGGATCAGAAAGGTGGCGATCGCCGGCGGCGTCAGTGCCAACACCGCACTCAGGGAGGCTATGAAAGAAGCCTGCCTGAAGAGAGGGATGGAATGCTTCTATCCCGAGCCGGTTTATTGTACGGACAATGCGGCGATGATCGCCTCTGCGGCATACTTTGAATATCTGGCAGGCAGAAGGGACACCATGTTCCTGAACGCCGAACCGAATCTGAAACTGGGTGAGAGATAATGGCAGTAAATACACCGATCTATACGGCACTTGTGATGGCGGCAGGCAGCGGAACAAGGATGCATTCGACAGTCAAGAAGCAGTTTGCGGATCTTTGCGGCATGCCGGTCGTGGGATACAGTCTCCGTGCTTTTGAAGAAAACAGTCATATCCGTTCGGTCGTACTGGTGGTGCCGAAGGGAGAAACAGAAACGGCTCTTGAGCTCTGCATGAAATACGGGTTCCATAAAGTACGGAACATTGTGGAAGGAAGCGATCAGCGGTTCAAGTCCGTTTACAACGGACTGCAGTGCGTGCCGGATGATACGGACTATGTACTGATCCATGACGGCGTCCGTCCCCTGATCACGGGAGATCTGATCGACCGCTGCTGTAAGTATGTTCTTCTGACGAGGGCGTGCGTGGCTGCCGTTCCCGTGACGGACACGATCAAACGTGCAAACGCGCACGGCTTTGCTGCGGAAACCCTGGACAGATCCACGCTCTGGAGCATTCAGACCCCGCAGGCATTTTCCTTCCCGCTGATCTTTGAAGCATATAAGTCTTTGTACAAGACGATCCGGGAATACGGTACAGACGAGAGCAAGATCACGGACGATGCGGTCATTGTTGAAAACATGACGGACTGCCATGTCCGGATCATTGCCGGAGACCGCCGGAATCTCAAGATCACAACGCCGGAGGACATGGTCATCGCGGAAGCGCTTATAAAGAGCGGGCAGCAGTGAAAACGTACCCGACCTGAAGCGCTGACACCCGGCGATCCGGATTCAATATAATTAAAAAAAGGGGCTGTGAAAAAAGCATAGCCTGAACAAACAAAGAAGGATCAAGGGTTTATCAAAGCCCAAGATCCTTCTTTTGTGTTAAAATTAAACTTGCGATGAA
>Ga0129307_1000863_pt1 | contig 40262 bp, 32 predicted proteins | sample P1105metagenome_FD_94437 | JGI IMG/M metagenome (GOLD analysis project Ga0129307, IMG submission 94437) | Capybara group fecal microbial communities from Wisconsin, USA - P1105 metagenome | ecosystem: Host-associated > Mammals > Digestive system > Large intestine > Fecal | place: USA: Wisconsin...
ATATGTCCATGGGTGTTATGACTCTCTCAACGTAGATCCCGCAGATCTTTGGCTAGTCAACTCCGGACTCGTTTTCACAAGCCCGCGACTTCAGTCGTGGGTAATTGACGAAACCAACCTCCCGGGCTTCCTTCCCCCTGCGCACACGCCATCCCGAACACCGCCCAGGCCATGGGCGAAATCAGACAGATGCTGAAGGAGAAAAAGCCCTGAACAGAATATAAAAGTACACTCACGCCCACCGCGCGCGAAAACGCATCCGGCCTGCGCAGGCAGCGGGTCACGAGTGAAATCACCAGTGCCAGATAGAGCACAAGGGCCGGAAGCCCGCTGCCCGCCAGCACGGAAAGATACAGGTTGTGCGGATTGTCAAAATTCTCTCCCAGGACATTCCCGGTCGCCTGGAGATAATCCTGCATCGCATAATAGAACATATCCGGTCCGGTGCCGAACAGCAGGGAATCGCGGCTCACCGTCAGCGTATGCCGCCAGACGCCCCATCGCCATGAGCCGAACGAATCACTCGGCCGGCCATGAAAAATCTCATGGATTTCCCAGAGCATCCCGCTTTCCCCAATCGGCACGAGCCACACCAGCACAAGCGCCGATGCGAGCATGCAGCCCCAGATCAGCGCAGTGTTCCGCAGAGACAGACAGCCCTTCCTCTTTGAAAAGAACCAGCCTGCCGCGAGGAGGGCACCGGCCAGGGCCAGCCATGCCAGGGCACTGCGCCTGAAGACCAGTAGCACGCGGTCCGTGCCGTCCAGCCATGGAAGCCCGAGCATTCTCCGCAGGGCAAAGCACAGACAGATGCCTGCCAGCGCAATCCCTGCACGCCGTCTCACCCGCTCCCGGACCATGGCCAGCGAGACAATGCCCGCTGCCAGAATGGCTGTGCAGAGCAGGCCGGACTGCACTTCCATCAGCGCCTCCAGAAATACCCCGGCGAGTGCGCCGACCAGGAGCAGTGCCCCGCCCTGCCCAAGCACATACGGAATCATGACCAGCGGGATCTGCAGGATCAGATACCCGCTGACCATGTCAATGTTTCCGATTGTCCCCTGAAACTCATAGTTTGTCCGCGTGCTCCGGCCTGCGGGAAACAGGTCCAGCACATTCCACCCGGCATACTGGCACAGCACAACGGCGGCATACACCGTCATCCCTGCTGCACAGACACCCAGGATCATGCCGCGCCGCGGACTGTGGAGCGAAAAGATCAGGAACAGCAGCGCATAGCAGACCTGCGTAATCAGGCCTTCATACCGGACTGCACCGGTCAGTACAATGCGCGCACCGTCTTCGTCCGTTCTGGAAGCATAGCTTCCGAAAAAGGCGGACAGCACGACCCATCCCGCATACATCACGCAGAGCATGCGGGAGAGGTTTTTCCACCGAAACGAGCGCTTCCACGAGGGCAGAAACGCGAGAACGGCAAAGCCTGCTGTCCCTGTCAGAAACAGCATCTGCAGATATTTGAAGCGTGTGATGGAACTGTAGTCATGGACAGAGAGCGGAAAGACCCCCAGCAGAAGAGTGCCGAGGATCCCGAAGAGAATCTCCGGGTCCGTCTGCTCTGTCCCCTTCCGGTCGGTCAATACTGGATCTTCCCTTCCGCCACAGCCTTGAGATGCTCACCGTACGGGCTCTTCCCGTAGAGCTTTGCGGATGCCATCAGCTGGTCACGGTCAATCCAGCCGCGGATAAAGGCGATCTCTTCCGGTGCTGAGATCTGAATGCCCTGACGGTTTTCCACCATATGCACAAACTCGGATGCCTCCAGGAGGCTGTCCATCGTACCCGTATCCAGCCAGGCAAACCCACGGCCGAGACGCTGCACATCAAGCGTGCCGTCTTCGAGATACATGCGGTTCAGATCAGTGATTTCCAGTTCTCCTCTGGGGCTCGGCTTGACCTGCTTGGCAAACTCGCACACGCGCTGATCATAGAAATACAGTCCCGTGATGCAGTAATTGCTCTTGGGATTCTTCGGTTTTTCCTCCACGGAAAGAACCTTGCCGTCCTTGTCAAACTCAACAATGCCGAAGCGCTCCGGGTCATTGACATAATATCCGAAAATGGTGGCACGGCCCTTCGCTGCCTGCTCGGCGGCATGCAGCAGGATGCGGCCGAAGCCGTTGCCGTAGAAGATATTGTCACCCAGCACCATGGCGCAGGGTTCGCCGCCGATGAATTCCTCACCGATGAGGAAGGCCTGGGCCAGGCCGTCGGGAGAAGGCTGCACTGCATACTGCAGGCTGATGCCGAACTGGTTTCCGTTCCCGAGCAGCGCTTCAAAGCGCGGGGTATCATCCGGAGTGGAAATGATCAGGATATCCCGGATCCCTGCCAGCATCAGTGTTGCAAGGGGATAATAAATCATGGGTTTGTCATACACTGGAAGAAGCTGTTTGCTCGTTACCATGGTCAGCGGATACAGCCGGGTACCCGCGCCTCCTGCCAGAATAATACCTTTCATACTCTTCCTCTTCCTGCGGCTTTCCTTGGCGTCCGCTTAGATCTTGCGCTGTATCGTCTGTTTTCTGCCGCATGCACATTGTAGTCGAATGCCTCCCGGAAATCAATGTTTCCTGTCAGATTGGCTCTTTTCTCCGGGCCGGGCCGGTGATGTCGCTTGCGTTTCCATGTCACCGTTGCTATAATCTGCTGACAGGAAAGGAGGAATCTGCCGCAATGCCGCGCTCCAAAACCAGTTCCAGTTACCAGAGCATGGTCAATCATGACAAAAAAATCTCCCTGCAGATCCGCAACTGGCTCATTCTCATTGTGGTTGTTCTTCTGATCGGACTGGCAATCTATCTGATCTCCCATCTCGGCTCCGTCACAGAAATATCCTCTGTCGTCCTTCCGTGCTACGCCTATCAGGACGTCACGCCCTTCGGCGACAGTATCATCTATTATGATTCCGCATCCATTCACTGCCTCAATGCCACAGGCGGCGTCAAATGGTCGCTTCCTGTCGGAGCCAACGCACATTTCTCTGTATCAGATTCCAACATTGTCGTATGGTCCGGTTCCCGTCTGTTCATTGTCAACAAGGACGGCCGCCCATCCTACAATGAGACCCAGCTCGCTGAAGTTCAGTTTGCCCGCATCGGCAGCAAATACTGCGCCGCTGTCATCGGAACCGATACCCATCCCACCCTGATCGTCCGCGCACTCGACGGCACCTCGGTGGATGAAGAAACCGAAGCCTACAACAACCTGATGATGCTCGATGTCGGTTTCTTCGGTGAGGCAGACCAGTACATGTGGACGCTCGCCATGGACGTCTACGGGACGGCCATCAATACCGTGCTCAACACGTTCCAGGTCGGGAAAATGAACACCGGAATTGTCAACCTCGGTGAATTCCTTGCCTACAAGGTGCTCTACGAGAACACCAAGCTGCATGTGTTCACAACCCAGCAGATGTATACCTATGACTACAAGGCTGTTCAGGATATGTCCGATACCCGTCTCGTATACGGCTGGTATTACCTTGACAGCTATGTCCCCGAGCGCGGGAACGCCTATATTCTCCTCGCGCCGAATGCCAAGCGCACTTCCACACAGACCATGACCGAGCTGCGCCTGCTCACCGGATCCATTGACCGGCGGTATACACTGCCCTCCGCCTGTTTCGGCGCAGCGATCCAGGGGAAAAACCTCTATGCCATTTCCAAGGATTATCTCTACCGCGCCGATGTCGGCAAACAGAGCTTTTACGGCTATCCGCTCAAGCTGAGCGCGGAGAGTGAGGTCACGGATTTCTTCGGACTCACCAGCAGCGGCCGCGCTGTCGTGGCCTGCGGCGATGTGGTCTACTCCATCTCTCTTCCGCAGTAAATGCACTGAGAAAGGATGATCTGCATGGCTTTCTGTCAGGTACAGTTTTTCTCTGAAGCACTTGTTGTCGCCGTCTCTGTCAATGTCATCTATCCGGAAAAGAACATGGGCATCGGCGTGGAAGCCGGCAGGACGGAAGAACTGCCCCAGGTGCTTTACCTGCTGCACGGGTACAGTGACGATCACAGCATCTGGATGCGCCGCACAAGCGTTGAACGCTATGCCGCAAAGCACAACCTTGCCGTGATCATGCCCGCCGTCAATCACAGTTTCTACTGCAATGAGGCCCACGGCGAACGCTACTGGGACTTTGTCTCCGAAGAACTGCCCCGGGTCATGCACTCCTTCTTCCGGCTTTCCGACAGGCCTGAGGACACGTATGTCGCGGGTCTCTCCATGGGCGGATACGGTGCGATGCGCCTGGCCCTGATGCATCCCGACCGCTTTGCCGCCGCTGCCAGTTTCTCGGGTGCCCTGGATATGGCCGCCCGCGTCTCTGACCCCAAGAGTGCTGCCCGATTCACCAACATTTTCGGGGATGTGGAGAGCATCAAAAATACGGAATATGATCTCCTCTACATGCTCAAAAAGCAATCCAAAGCCGAGCACAGGCCGCGCCTGTATGTCTCCTGCGGAACGGCTGACGGCCTGTTCGCCGCGCACAAGAAATTCTGCACGCAGGCCAAAAAGACCGGCTGGGATCTTGAAACCGAAGAAGTCCCGGATGCCGTGCATGAGTGGGGGCTGTGGGACAGTCAGATCGAAAAGTTCATCGCTTCCTATATTCGATAACACAGTTCAGGCAGTGCATTACGCACTGCCTGATTTTTTCTGACGGCCTCTCATCAGCCTCCTGAGCTGTCAGGCCGTGTATGTGTGCCCCGGTGGTTTCTGTAATAGAACATCATGTCAATGAGCGTCTCATGGTAGGGAATGAAGGTGCCATCCCGGATCATGGAAAGGATTTCCTCCTTTTCCGCCCACCGGACAGCCTGGACTTCCTCCGGCTGCAGACGCAGCGCGGAAAGATCCACGTCCCTGGTCACAATATAAAAATCATCAAAACCCTCACCGAAACTGACCGTAAAGCTCGGCAGGGTGCCCTTCAGATCAATAGACAGTCCCAGTTCCTCTCGGACCTCCCGCTCTGCGGCCTCCTGGCTCGTGTCCCCTGCCTGCGCCGCTCCGCCCATACTGATGTCCCAGAGGTTCGGCCACCCATGCTTAAAGGGTTGACGCTGCTGAATCAGAAGACGGCCGTCGTTTCCAAAAATGCACAGGTGCACAACCAGGCGGTACATGCCCTCAGGCATCGCGGTTTCCCTGACCATCGTTTTACCGGTTTTCTGGCGGTCTTCTGTATACAGATCCATATGCTCCATTCCAATTTCTCCTCTCTGTGCTCTCAAATCTATGATATCATAAAAGACAGCAAGATTCTTCCGGAAATCCGGATGTTCACGGAGGCTGATATTCCATGATCCAGAGACTGAAATCATTCCTTGCCCGCGCCGAAAAGGGCGATGAACTCACCGTGGGCTTTCTCGGCGGTTCCATCACGCAGGGATCCCTGGCTTCAACGCCGGAAACCTGCTACGCCTACCGGGTCTATGACTGGTTCCGGAAGACCTATCCGCAGTCCGTTTTCCATTATGTCAACGGCGGCATCGGCGGAACCAATTCGCATTACGGCGTCTCCCGCGCTGTGACGGACGTGCTGATGTATCAGCCGGACCTGGTCATTGTTGATTTTTCCGTCAATGATGTCACCGGCAGCGAGGGGTTTGACCTGACCGGTGTATCCCAGGACGATTTCTTCGCCGAAACCTATGAAGGCACGCTCCGCCGGCTCCTGGCCTGGCCCTCTGCCCCGGCTGTTCTGCTCCTGTGCAACATCATGTACTCCAACGGCATGACCACGGAGGATACCCATGTGCGCATTGCACAAAACTACAGCATCCCGCACGTCTCCATCCGCGACAGCATCTACCGCGATCTCAGAAGCGGCCGCTATGCCCTTTCCGATATCACCCCCGACGGCCTGCATCCCAATGATCCCGGGCATGAGCTGGTGGCCGGGCAGATCATCCGGAAACTGCTGGAAATATCTCAGATGCCGGACGCTCCCCTGCCGGATGCACTGCCTGCTCCCATCACGCCCAACCGCTTTGAATGCGCCGTGCGGCTGACCATCCGCAATGCCTGCCCGCGTCTTGATGGATTCCGCGCCGACACGGAGGAAAAGACCGGGCTTCTGGATCACTTCAAAAACGGCTGGATTGGCCGGCATGTCGGGGATGCCATTCATTTTGATCTTCCGGACACCCGGACGCTGGCTGTGCAGTACCGCAAAAGCGTACGGCATCCCGCCTGTGTGGCCCGCCTGACGCTGGACGGCGCAAAAACACTCATCCTTGACAGTAATTTTCAGGAGACCTGGGGCGACTGCCTCTACCTCGACGATATTCTGCATGACGCCGCCGCAGGACATCACACGCTCGATCTCGAGATCACAGAGGATGCAGGCGGCACCGCCATCCCCTTCTACCTGATGTCCCTGATTATCTCCTGAACGCACCCTTCCACGTCCTGCCCCTTGGGCAGGGCGTTTTTTCTTCGCACACAAAAAGCTCCCTGAAAAGGGAGCAGAAGGCAGGACCGGGCAGCGCCCGATCCTGCCTTTTCAGAACCAGATTACTTCTGGGCAGCGTCCTGCGAAGCGGCAGCACCGGCGCGGCGGCCCATGGTGGAATACAGGCCCAGGGAAGCAGCGAGAATGTAGTTCTCGTTGTAGAAATAACGGTTGCTCATTTCACCGGCTGCATACAGTCCGGGAATGACGGTGCCGTCCTGACGGGTGACACGGCCGTCCTCGGTCGTGGTGACGCCGCCGGCGGAACCGAAGGTGGTCGGATAGAACTTCACGGCATAGAACGGGGCCTTTTCAATGGGGGCCAGGAATGCGGCAGGCTTGCCGAACTGGGTGTCTTCGCCAGCGGCAACCGCTGCTGCATAGGCTTCGCAGGAGGCCTTCAGGTTGGCGGTGTACACATGCATGTTCAGAGCCAGTTCCTCAATGGTTTCACCCTTGGCCACAACGCCTGCCTCTGCACCGGCTTCCAGTGCGGCCAGGACGGCCTCGTTGGAAGAATCATAGATATACCAGAAGGGGGCATTGCCGTCCTGAATCATGTCAGAAGCGGTGTAGTCCATGGTATCCCAGCCGGCAGAAGCAGCTTCATTGCCGAAGCGGTCGCCGTTGGCATTGACGCCCAGCTGGCCATAGATGGTCAGTGCACTGGCATCGGTGAGCGCGCTGAGCTGAGGATCCACGGTGGTGCCGAACAGAGGCGTTGAGAAGACATCAAAGGTACCTGCACCGGCTTCGAGTGCCATGAGGAAGCCGTCACCGGTGTGGCTGACTGCGCTTGTCGGAATAAGGCCCGCACGGTGCAGTTTCGGGCTGTACTTTTCGACCAGTTCTTCATTCTGGGAGATGCCGCCCGTGGTCAGGATCACAGACTTGGCATGATAGAGGATCACGCTGTCCTCGGTCTCGGCCCATGCGCCGACCACAGCACCGCTGTCATCGGTCATCAGGGACGTGCCTTTGCAGTTGAGCACCAGCGGGATATCCCGGGCCTGGGCAGAAGCCACCAGCATATTGATCAGGCCGGAACCGCCTCCGTTGGCCAGAGCCATGGGATAGGTGGCAGAGCCTGCAAAGGGTTCTGCGCTGAACTGAATGTCATTGGCCACAAGCCAGTCCACGGTTGCACCCGTATCGGCGAGCACGCCTTCCAGACGGGTGTAGTCCGGGTAGCCGCTTTCCACACCGCTCACAGACATATGGGCTTTCCAGTACTCCATCACGGCTTCCAGGCTGTCGGTAGCCAGGCGGCAGTCCTTGTAAAGATCGGAGTTGACGCACACCAGAATACCGCCTGCGAGGTTCGTGGTGCCGCCAGGGATGGGCATCTTATCGATGATCACGACATTGGCGCCGTTCTCCTTGGCGGAGAGGGCAGCGGAGAGACCGGCAATGCCTGCGCCGATGACCAGCACGTCCACGGTTTCCTCTTGAGCTTCCTTGGCTTCTTCCACTTCGGTCTCCGTGGCTTCCGTCATGTAGTCCTCAGGATTCAGGCCCGCAGAAATCAGTGCGTTTTCCACGGCCTGCAGAATGCCCTGGGAGGTCAGGGTGGCGCCGGAAGCGGCATCCACGGCGAGCGTGTTATTGGTTACGATCTGCTCGGTCACAGCGGCAATGGCGATTGAGCTCATGCCCGTGCCGTCCTCACCGTCGACGTCCTTGGTCACTTCAATGCCTGTGATGTGGCCCTCGTCATCGATGGTCACGGCGACTTCGATGGAACCTTCGCCGGCCTTGCCGTTGCCAACACCTGTATAGGTGCCGGCTTCTGCAAAAGCGGGGGCAATGCCCATCGTGGCAAGCATGCACAGGGCAAGCAGAAGACTGATCAATTTTTTCATGTGGTTTTCCTTCCTTTCAGATTAAGTAAGGTTAACACCGTCAGAGGCATTATACTCTCTCCGGAAACCACGCACAAGAGAACTGTATTTCCAAAAAAAGAAGCACCCGGTTGAGTGCTTCAGATCATCAGGAGAATACCCTGCACAAGCGCGACAGCCACACAGGCCACAATCGCGACCGTCAGAAGGTCCTTTCCCTTCCACGCAGCCACAACGGCGGCGGCAAACCCCACAGCCGCCGTGATCAGGCCGTCGGGAACCCCCGCGGTATACCCTGTGGAATAGAAAATATCCGGTATGGTCATGGCCGAGAGCACGGCATACGGGACATACTTGAGAAACGAACGAATGAAGCGGTTCCTGATCTGCCGCCGCATGAGTGTCAGGGGCAGCATGCGGATCAGGTACGTCACCAGCGCCATCACCAGAAGATAGGGGAGATACGTCTGCCACGTCATGCTTCCTTCCCCTCCTCTTCTTCATCGGCCACGGGAAAGAGCAGTGCCCCAACCGTGCTCGCTGCCACGGCACACAGGATGATCGCATAGCCGCTCGGAATATTCCGGAGACCGGGGGTATACTTCAGGATCACGCTGATCACCGCTGCCAGGATCACGACTACCCGCACCGGTTTCTGCTTTCTCGACGGCGGAATGATCACAGCCAGGAACATGCCGTAGATCGCAATCCCCAGCGCCGTGCGGAAGAACTCCGGCAGGAGCGTGCCCGCGGCAGCCCCGAGGATTGTACCCAGGGACCAGCCGATCCACGGGATGATCATCAGACCATACAGATAGTGCTTTCCGAGCCGGCCTTCCTGGCTGGCCGCGACGGCAAAAATCTCATCGGTATTGCAGAAGGAGAAAATCATGCGCTGCAGGGTCTGCATGCTCTCGTCCATCTTCTGGGAGAGCGAGAGACTCATCAGTGCATACCTGAGGTTGATGGTCAGCTGGGTCAGCGCCATTTCCATCAGGGAAGCACCGGCCGCCATCAGGGAAATCCCCGCGAGCTGGCCGGCACTGGTGACATTGGTCATGGATATCAGCAGTGCCTGCACCGGCTCAAGACCCAGTGCGACCGCCTGAATGCCGAAGGCAAAGGCCACCGACAGGTAACCAAGGCCTATGGGGACTCCGTGCCGGAGCCCGTCCCTGAAACTCAGCTTTTTCATGCATCCTCCCCCTGCGCTGCTGCGCTTTGACATGCCTGCTCCAGATTCTTTTTGGCACCGGAGAGCATGAGCTTGATGCGGTTGAGCTGATTAACCTCGCTCGCTCCGGGGTCAAAGTCCACCGCGACCACATTGGACTGGGGATATTTTGCCTTCAGCTGTTTGATGACGCCTTTGCCCACCACATGATTGGGCAGGCAGGCAAACGGCTGAATGCACACGATATTCGGGTATCCGCTCTCAATGAGCTCGGCCATTTCTCCGGCCAGGAACCAGCCTTCGCCGTACTGGTTGCCGATGGACAGCAGCGGCTTGGCCAGCTGCGCGATCCGGTCAATCTCCATGGACGGCTCAAAGTGCTTTGAGGCCTTCAGGGCTTCCGTCGCCGGCTTTCGGAACATGGACAGCGCCTTCACGCCGTGATCCGCCCACCAGGCGTACGTCCAGGGCTTGCCGAGATATTCATGCTTGTATTCCTGATTGTAGGTGGTGTAATTGAAGAAATCCAGCAGGTCCGGCACATTGACCTCTGCACCTTCCCGCTCGAGCACTTCCACCAGATGGTTGTTCGCCATGGGCATATACTTGACCAGGATTTCCCCGACAATGCCCACCCGCGGTTTGCGGATGGTCTCATCAATCGGAAGCGCATCAAACTCTGCCACCAGATCGCGGCAGATATCCCTGTAGCCCCTGCGCCCGTAATGCTTTCTGGCCGTCAGGTCTTCGATGCAGATGCGGCTCCACTTTTCCGCCAGCGCATTGGCCGATCCCGCCTCGAGTTCATAGGGCCGCATGCGGTAGAGGCAGCGCTGGATCAGGTCGCCCAGCAGCAGTGCCTTGACCAGGGCCATGAGCGTAGCCGGGGAAATATGGAAGCCCGGATTTTTTTCCATGCCGTTGAAGCTGGCGGAAATCACGGGGATCTGTTCCATGCCGGCCTTTTTCAGGGCTCGGCGGATAAACGCCACATAATTGCTCGCCCGGCAGCATCCGCCGGTCTGCGTCATGATCAGCGCCAGATGATTGACGTCATACCGCCCGGAAAGAACAGCTTCCATCATCTGACCCACGACAATAATGGACGGATAGCAGGCATCATTGTTGACAAACCGCAGACCCATGTCGATCGCCGAGCGCGTGTCATTTTCGAGCATGACCAGGTGATATCCGGCCTTGCGGAAAATCGCCTCGATCAGGTCAAAGTGAATCGGGCTCATGCGCGGGCAGAGGATGGTATACCCCTGCTGCTGCATTTCCTTCGTATACAGCACGCGCTCATAGGTGCCCGCTTCCCTGCGGACAGCATGGATGCCCTGCCGGCGGCGCATGTTCATGGCGGCGAGCAGGGAACGGACACGGATCCTGGCCGCCCCGAGATTATTGACCTCGTCAATCTTCAGGATGGTGTAGAGCTTGCCTGCGCTCTCCATGATATCGCTGACCTGGTCGGCCGTCACAGCGTCCAGTCCGCAGCCAAAGGAGTTGAGCTGGATCAGTTCCAGGTCTTCCCGCGTACAGACATACTGCGCTGCGGTATACAGCCTTGAGTGATATACCCACTGGTCGGTCACGCGCAGCGGACGCACCGGGACAAAGTCCTCCGGAATGCTGTCCTCGGTCAGCACTGCCAGGCCATAGGAGGCAATCAGGTCCGGAATCCCGTGATGGATTTCCGGGTCCACATGGTACGGTCTGCCGGCCAGCACAATCCCGCGCCGGCCGTTGTCCTCCATCCACTTCAGGACTCTTCTGCCCTCCTCGCGGATGTCCTTCTTGACCTGGCCTTCCTCTTCCCAGGCCAGGTGCACAGCCCTGCGGACCTCGTCCTCGGGGATCTGCCATTCCCTGGCGCACAGGCGGACCAGACGGTCTGCAGCTGTCTTTTCATTTGTAAAGGCGATGAACGGACGGATATACCGGATCTGCTTTTCCCGGATATCGTCGACATTGTTCTTGAGGTTTTCCGGGTACGCGCAGACAATCGGGCAGTTGAAGTGATTGACCGCGTCCCTGACCTCCTGGTGTTCATAGAACACGCAGGGATGCACGATCGTGTCAATCCCGTGATTGATCAGCCACTGCACATGGCCGTGGGCCAGCTTGGCGGGATAGCATTCGCTCTCACTGGGGATGGATTCCATGCCCAGGGTATAAATCGCCCTGGACGAAACCGGGGATACCACCACGCGGAAGCCCAGGCTTGTGAAAAAGGTAAACCAGAACGGATAATTCTCCCAGATATTCAGCACGCGCGGAATGCCGATGGTGCCCCGTGCGGCCTCCGCCTCACTGAGCGGCTTATACTGGAAAATGCGTTTGAGCTTATAGGCGGACATATTGGGGCCTTTTTCCCCGGTATCCGTCCTTCCCAGGCCGCGCTCGCAGCGGTTGCCCGTAATATGCTTTCTTCCGCCCGGGAACTTTGTAATGGTCAGCATACAGTGGTTCACGCAGCCCTTGCAGTGCGTAGTCTCCGAGTCCCACTGAAGATTCGCAATCTCATCCAGGCTCAGCATGCGGGACGTACCGTCCGCACACCGGTCCCTGGCGATGAGCGCCGCACCGAAGGCACCCATGATGCCCGCAATATCGGGGCGGATGACTTCGATATCCGCAATCTTTTCAAAGGCGCGCAGCACCGCCTGATTGTTGAACGTCCCGCCCTGCACCACGACATGGCGTCCGAGCTGGGAGACATCGGCCAGCTTGATGACCTTGAACAGGGCATTGCGGATGACCGAGTAGGCAAGACCTGCCGAAATATCCTGAACCGTCGCGCCTTCCTTCTGCGCCTGCTTGACGTTGGAATTCATGAACACCGTGCAGCGCGTGCCCAGGTCAATCGGATGCTCTGCAAACAGCGCTTCCCCGGCAAACTGCTGTGCGCTGAACCCGAGGGAAACCGCGAAATTTTCAAGAAAGGAACCGCAGCCCGAAGAGCAGGCTTCGTTGAGCATCACCGAGTCCACGGACCCGTTGTGCAGGCGGATGCATTTCATATCCTGCCCGCCGATATCCAGCACGCAGTCCACATCCGGGTCAAAGAAGGCCGCCGCGGTCGCATGCGCGATCGTTTCCACTTCGCCCTCGTCCAGGCAGAACGCGGACTTCATCAGGTTCTCGCCATACCCGGTCGAACAGGCATGCGCGATCCTGGCCGCAGCAGGCAGCCTGTCTCTCAGGTCCGCGAGCGCTTCCATCGCCGTCACCAGCGGAGACCCCTGGTTGTTCGCATAGGACTCCCAGAGCAGTTCTCCCTTTTCGCCGATCAGCGCAAGCTTGGTGGTGGTGGAACCCGCGTCAATGCCCAGATAGCAGTCTCCGCTGTACCCGGACAGATCGCCCCGACGCACTTTTGCGATATCGTGGCGCGCGCAGAATTCCTCATACTCTTCCTTTGAGGCGAACAGCGGATCCATGCGCTTGAGTTCATACGTCATCTGCACGCCGCTCCTGAGGCGTTCGAGGAGTGCACTGAGTTCTGTTTCCTTTGCTTCTTCACACACCAGGGCGGCCCCCAGGGCAGCAAACAGGTGTGAGTTTTCCGGGACAACCGTCGTCTCTTCCGTCAGATGCAGCGTACGGATGAATGCTTCCCTCAGCTGCGGGAGGAAATGCAGCGGGCCGCCGAGAAAAGCCACGCAGCCCCGGATCGGCTTGCCGCAGGCAAGCCCGGAAATGGTCTGGTTCACGACCGCCTGGAAAATGGAGGCCGCCAGGTCTGCCCGGGTCGCGCCTTCATTGATCAGCGGCTGAATATCGCTCTTGGCAAACACACCGCACCGCGCGGCAATCGGATAGATTTCCTGATAATCCCCCGCAGCTTCGTTCAGCCCCATGGCATCGGTCTGCATCAGGGCCGCCATCTGATCGATAAACGCCCCGGTGCCGCCCGCGCACACGCCGTTCATGCGCTCTTCAAGGCCACCGCGGAAATAGATGATCTTGGCGTCCTCACCGCCCAGCTCAATGGCAACATCTGTCTGCGGCGCCGCTTTTTCAATGGCGGATGCGACCGCGACCACTTCCTGAACGAACGGAAGTCCGAGCGCTTTGCACAGATTCATCGCTCCGCTTCCGGTCATCGCCGGCAGAAGGATACAGTCTCCCAGCTCTCTGCCCGCCTGTTCGAGCAGTTCAGCCAGGGTTTCCTGCGTATGCGCACAGTGCCTTTCGTACGCACCGAAAACGACGTTCCCTTCTTCATCCAGCAGGACCAGTTTGACAGTGGTTGAGCCGACATCCATGCCGGCGCGGTATCTTCTCATGCTTTCACCTGTATTCTGTTTGCGGGCAGACCGCTGCCCCGCTTACTCTGTTCTCTGCCACACGCGCATTTCTCCGCCGCCGCGGTTGCCCCAGGCAAAGTACGGCACCAGCTTCACGCGTGTGTCTTCCTCCCGGCGCCTGTGCCAGGGGGTATACAGCGCATCGTCCTCTTCCCGGACGATCTGTTTCCCGTGCACGTCAAGAACCGGCAGATCCATGCCGCAGATCGTCTCCTGATTCACCTGCGCCTGCAGGCTGTCCGGACAGATCTTCAGCATATAAAGGTCCTTTCCGTTATCCTTTTCCTCCGTGCACATGACAAACGGCCCGTACTGCACAGCCGCCCTGCCTGCATCCTCGCGGACACGCCAGTCCGCATGCAGGCACATGACGCTGAATGGCAGCTCGAGATCAATGCTGTCACCGGTCTTCCACTCCCCGCAGAATGTCACATAGCCGTTTTCCACGGTGCCTTCGCCCCGGGTGCTCTTCCATGACGGATGTTCGCACCAGCCGGGCAGACGCACGCAGACTGCGCCATCGGCGCCTTCGGATTCGATGTCAATGTGCACCCTTCCGTTCATCCAGCCGTCCTGCACATGCAGTACGACCTTCTTTCCGCCGAGCGTCACTTCCGCATCCGCAGCCATGTACAGATGCACATAGACACGGTCCTGTGTGGCTGTAAACGCGTACTGCGGGAGCGAGGACAGAAGACGCGCCACATTGGGCGGGCAGCAGGCGCAGCCGAACCACTTCTGGCGCACCGGCTTGACATGCTCAAGACGCTTGTCTGTTCTGCAGGCTTCCGGGTCCACTTCGAGCGGATTGACATAGAAGAAGCTCTGTCCGTCCATGGCCATGCCGGCGAGCACCGTATTGATCAGCGCGCGCTCCATGACATCGGCATACTCGCTTTTGGGCTGCATCTGCAGCATGCGGCGGGCAAAGAAGACCAGACCGACCGCTGCGCAGGTCTCGGAGTACGCCGTATCATTGGGGAGATCGAACCGTCTTGAGAAGGCTTCCCCGACATGCGTTCCCCCGACACCGCCGGTAATATACATCTTGTCCCTGGTCGTGGAGTGCCAGAGCGTCTCGCAGGCTCTGCGCATCTCTTCATCGCCGTCGAGCCGGGCCAGATCTGCCATGCCGCTGTAGAGATACATGGCGCGCACCGCATGCCCGACCGCTTCCTTCTGCATGCGCACCGGCTGATGCGCCTGATAATAGGCAAAGAGTTTTTCGTCGCTGTCTTCCTCCAGCGGCTTTTCTTCCTTCCTGGCTCGCTCCGCATTGACTTCCTCAAGGAAGACATGCGGTTTCTGTCCTCTCTGGTTCAGGAAATACCGGCACTGGTCCAGGAACCGTGCTTCGCCTGTCTCCTCATAGAGGCGCATGAGCGCCATCTCGGCAATCTCGTGTCCCGGATAACCCGGCTTTTTCCCATCTTCCAGCCCGATATGCATGGCAATGCAGTCCGCATACCGCTCAGCCGCCTCCAGGAGGTCTGTCCTGCCCGTCGCCTGATGCCATGCCACGGCCGCCTCGGTGAGATGTCCGAAGCAGTACAGTTCATGGTGATCCTTGAGGTTCGAAAACGCGCCGACACGGTTTTTCAGGATGTAGAACGTGTCGAGGTAACCGTCGGGGTCCTGCGCACTGCACACCAGCTCCACGGCTTCGGCAGCCGTCTTTTCCAGTTCGGGGTCCGGATGCTGCATCAGGGAATAGGAAACGGCTTCCAGCCATTTGTACATATCGGAATCCTGGAAAACAAACCCGTAAAAGGCATTCTCATCCGGCTCCTCTCCGGTGCGCGGCAGGGTCTCAAACGTGCCCTTCCAGACTTCATACTTCCAGCTTTCGCCTGCGCGGCGGCGGGCCTGAAGTCTGGCCGCTGCCCGGAAATTATGCACGCACCAGCTCGGCGCGGCATCCGGCACGCGGTCATTGAGTGCCTCCCACTGATAAGGAATCATGCGGGTGCGGACCAGTTCCATCTCATGCTTCCAGAACGTATCGCGGATCCGGACCTGATTGAGGCTCAGGGGCTTTGAATATTCCTTCATGCGGCATCCTCCTCACGGTTCAGTCGTTTCCTGCCTTTCGTCAGCCAGGAACCTTTCAGATAATATATGATAAACAGAATGGACGTCAGAATCCATGTGATCGGGTAACTGTAGAGTACGGTATCGAGTGTATGGTACATCGGCAGGACCACGAGGATCCAGGCCACGCGCAGCACACAGATGCCGAAGAGCGTGATGAGCGCCGGAACCAGCGCTGCACCCGCGCCGCGCACCGTGCCCGACAGGATTTCCACGCAGATATAGGTCTCATAGAACGGAACCAGCAGGTGCAGAATATGCATGCCCTGGGCAATCACGGCCTCATCGCTCGTAAAGAGGCGATAGAGGTGCTCCCCGAAAAACCACAGGAACACCATCAGAATGCCCGATCCCACAGCGGCCTGCATCAGGCTTGTCCGGACGCCTCTGCGCATGCGGTCGTAGTGTCCCGCGCCGAAATTCTGCGCGGAGAATGTGGTTGCTGCCACGCCGAATGCATTGATCGTCATCCAGAAAAGACCGTCCAGCTTGCCGTAGGCCGTCCATCCCGCGAGCACATCAGTGTCAAACCCGTTGATGGACGTCTGAATCAGCACATTGCTCACCGAATACATCACGCTCTGCAGTCCCGCCGGAAGCCCGATGCGGATAATCTTGGCAAGCATGCCGCCGTGCAGACGGATTCTCCGCGGAACCAGGCGGTAGCTTGTGTGCGAGCGCATCAGCGTGACGAGAACCAGCACAGCCGCCACGGTCTGGGAAAGGATCGTGGCCCAGGCGGCGCCCTGCACGCCCAGGTCCATGCCGATGACGGTGATTACATCCAGAACAATGTTCGTCATGCAGGCGGCGACCAGGAAAAACAGCGGCCGCCGCGAGTCCCCGATCGCGCGCAGGATCCCGGACCCCATATTATAGATCATCTGCGGAATCATGCCGAGAAAATAGATTCTGAGATACGCTGTCGCATGCGGCAGGACCGTCTCGGGGGTCTGCATCATGGAGAGCAGAACAGGAGAAAGCATCAGGCCGATCACAGTCAGGCCTGCACCGAAGAGCAGCGCGACCGCAGCCGCTGTATGCACGGCCCGGCTGACATCCTCATCCCTGCGCGCACCGTAGTACTGCGAGATAATGACCGTTGCGCCCGACGAGACGCCCACAAAAAAACCCACCAGCAGATTGATCAGATTGCCGGTTGCTCCGCCGACCGCCGCAAGCGCTTCCTTGCCGACAGCCTTGCCGACGATCATCGCATCCACGGTGTTGTACAGCTGCTGAAAAAAAGTCCCAAGGAGAATCGGAAAAAAGAACAGCAGAAGCTGCTTCCAGATCACACCTTCGGTCATGGCGCCGCTGCGCACTTTCCTGTTCTGCATCGTCTATCCCTCCGGCTGCATCAAACAGATACGCACGCTACTATAACGCGAACATGTGACTTTGACAAGTGTCAGACAGGCCGGCTTTTTCCGTGCCGGGACAAAAAAGGCGTCCCGCTGCCAAAAGGCAGCAGGACGTGACGGTCAGGAACCCAGATAGGCTTTCTTGACCGCATCATTGTGCAGCAGTTCCTGAGCGCTTCCTTCCATTGTAATCATTCCGGTTTCCAGCACATAGGCGCGGTTGGCGACCGACAGGGCCATCTGTGCGTTCTGTTCCACCAAAAGAATGGTCACGCCGGCTTCATGCAGTTCCTGGATGATGGAGAAAATCTGTTCCACCAGGATCGGGGCAAGGCCCATGGACGGCTCGTCGAGCATGAGCACTTTGGGTTTGCTCATCAGCGCCCTGGCCATGGCCAGCATCTGCTGCTCACCACCCGAAAGCGTGCCGGCAATCTGCTTTTCTCTCTCCTTGAGTCTTGGGAAGCGGGTGAACATCTCTTCCATGGATGCCGAGATCTCTCCGGCAGGACGGGTAAACCCGCCCATTTCCAGGTTCTCGCGGACCGTCATCTGCTGGAAAATGCGGCGGCCCTCCGGGCACAGCGCAATCCCGCGGGAGATCATTTTGTGGGAGAGCGTCGTGGTGACGTTCTCGCCCTGGAAATAAATGCTGCCGTGCTTGGGGCGGAGAAGACCGGTAATCGTGTTGAGCGTGGTGGATTTTCCTGCGCCGTTGGCACCGATGAGCGTGACGATTTCATCCTGGTTCACATGAAAGCTGATCCCCTTGATGGCATGGATCGCGCCGTAGTACACATGGATATCCCTGACCTCCAGAAGCGGAGTCTTTTTGGTTTCGCTCATTTGGCTTCCTCCTTCCGCTTCCCGAGATACGCTTCCACAACAACGGGATTGTTCTGGATGTCATCCGCTGTACCCTTGGCAATGATCTTGCCGTAGTTCAGCACGCAGATGCCCTCACAGATGCCCATGACCAGGTTCATGTCATGCTCGATGAGCAGGATGGCAATCTGGAACTGGTCGCGGATCTTGATGATATTCTCCATGAGCTCTTCCGTCTCATGCGGGTTCATGCCGGCTGCCGGTTCGTCCAGGAGCAGCAGGCTCGGATTGGTTGCCAGGGCGCGCACAATCTCAAGACGGCGCTGTGCGCCATAGGGAAGAGAACCGGCCTGGACATCCGCCAGGTCCTGCATGTCAAAGATGGACAGCAGGTCCAGTGCTTCCCTGTGCATCCTCTTTTCCTTTGTCCAGTATCTGGGCAGACGGAGAATGCCTTCCATCATGCTGTAGCGGATCTGGTTGTGCAGACCGATGCGGACGTTGTCCTCCACGGTCATATTGGAAAAGAGTCGGATATTCTGGAAGGTTCTGGCAATGCCCAGACGGCTGGCCTGAACAATGTTCATGCCCTTGGTATCCTTTCCGTTGATCAGCACCGTGCCGTTTGTGGGCTCATACACCTTGGTGATCAGATTGAACACGGTCGTCTTTCCGGCACCGTTGGGGCCGATCAGACCTGCAATCTCTGTCTTGCCGATGGTCAGGTTGAAGTCTTCCACCGCCTTGAGGCCGCCGAACTCAATCCCGAGATGGTTGGTCTCCAGCACGGGCTGCTGACCGAGGTCACGCTCAGGCACAATGCTGTGGCTCGGAACCGGCACCATTTTGGTTGTCGAATGACGCTTCACTTCCGTCATGCCTGCGCACCTCCCTTGTCAGAACGCCTGCCGCCGAACAGCTTCTTCACCGGGGCCAGCAGGCGGTCGGCGAAGGAACGGATGGTGGGATTGTTGGTGAAAATCATGACCAGGATCAGGACCACTGCATAGACCAGCATGCGGTAATCCGCAAAGGCACGCAGCACTTCCGGCAGAACCGTCAGGAGCGTGGCGGAAATCACGGAGCCCAGCACATTGCCCAGTCCGCCCAGCACCACGAAGACCAGCACATTGATCGACTGATTGAATGTGAACTGGCTGGGAACCACGGTCGAACTGTTCAGTCCGTAGAGCGCGCCGACCATGCCCGCGAGCACGGAGGCCGTCACGAAAGCCATCATCTTATACTTGGTCACCGGAACGCCCATGCTCTCCGCAGCAATCCGATTGTCACGGATGGCTTTGATCGCACGGCCCGAGCGGGAATTGATGAGGTTCAGAACCACAATGAGGGTGACCATCACCAGGATAAAGCCCATGGTAAAGGTGGAAATCTTGGAAATCTTCACCGCGCCGGATGCGCCGTCCACCAGCATTCTCGCACCGTCGGGCACATTCTTTTTCAGGAAGGAGAAGACGAGATGGCCGTCCGCCACGGCGATATAGGTGACATTGACCAGGTTGCGGATGATTTCGCCGAAGGCCAGGGTCACAATCGCGAGATAGTCGCCCCTCAGGCGGAGAACCGGAATGCCGATGATCACGCCGGTGATGCCTGCGGTGATGCCGCCGCCCACAATGGCCAGGACCAGGCGCAGCGTTTCATTCTCCATGCCGTGCGCATTGAGCAGCCAGCCGCTGATCACGGCACCGGTAAACGCGCCGACGCTCATGAAGCCTGCATGACCCAGGGAGAGCTCACCGGAAATGCCGATGACCAGGTTCAGGGAGACGGCCATGACAATCCAGCAGCAGATCGGAATCAGCTGTCCCTTCAGGGCACGGGTAATGGTTTTGTTCTCAATCATGCCCTGCAGCACAATAAAGGCGATGATGACCACGGCAAATGTGACGCAGTTGTAAATCAGACGGTTTCGCTTTGCTCTTGTCATACCCATCACCTCACACTTTCTCACGCACAGGCTTGCCCAGAAGACCTGAGGGTTTGACCAGAAGAACAATAATCAGCACGGCAAAGACAATGGCATCGCCCAGCTCTGTGGAGATATACGCCTTGCCGAAGATCTCAATCACACCCAGCAGAAGTCCGCCGAGCATGGCGCCGGGAATGGACCCGATGCCGCCGAACACGGCTGCCGTGAATGCCTTGATGCCCGGCATGGAACCGGTGGTCGGTTGAAGGGTCGGATAGGATGAGCACAGAAGAATGCCTGCCACAGCAGCCAGTGCGGAGCCGATGGCAAAGGTGATGGAAATGGTCTGATTGACATTGATGCCCATCAGCGAAGCTGCCCCGCGGTCTTCGGATACGCACCGCATGGCCTTGCCGGTTTTTGTCCTGCTGGTGAAGGCGGTCAGTGCAATCATGATGACGATATTGGCAACAATGGTAATCAGCGTTGCACCGGCAATCTTCAGTTCTCCCCCGAACAGGGAGATCGTCGGAATACTGATCATGCTGGCCGGAAAGCTCTTCGGGTTCGCGCCCCAGATCATCAGCGCCAGGTTCTGCAGAAGATAGCTCATGCCGATGGCCGTAATCAGCACGGCAAGGCTCGCTGCCTGTCTGAGCGGCCGGTAGGCCAGCCCTTCAATGACCACACCCATCACCGTGCAGGCGGCCATGGCGATCACCAGGGATACCAGAGGCGGCATATTCCAGTACTGCAGCGCGCAGAACGCGATATAGGCACCCATCATGATGACATCACCATGGGCGAAATTCAGCATTTTGGCTATGCCGTAGACCATGGTGTAACCCAGAGCGATAATGGCATAGATACTGCCAAGGCTGATGCCATTGACCAGATTATCCAGAAAAATCATGAACGGTCCTCCCCGTTTTGAGGATTAGATTTCCCAAATTCCTGTTCATCCTATCACACGAAAAGATGAATGTCCACCATAAACCGTTTCTCCCTCCTCATGCAGATGCGGAGAAACATGGCGAGCCGGCCCCGATCATTCGGAGCCGGCCCGCAGCATGAAGCTTCAGCTTATTCAGCGTCGATGACGTACACGCCGTTTTCAATCACGGCAGCCATAGGCGTCTTGGAAACAGCACCTGTTGCTTCCCAGGTCATGGTTCCGGTGATGCCGTCCACGGTCAGGGTGGGCATCACGGCGATCAGGGCTTCGCAGACATCTTCAGCGCTCATGCCATCGGTCACACCGGCAGCCTTGCAGGCAGCCACGATGGTGTAGATGCCGTCATAGGCGTCAGCAGCAAACTGAATGGGGGTCTCGCCGTAAGCGGCCTGATACTTTTCGACGAAGCTCTTGACTCTCTCGTCTTCAGAGGTGGCAACGAACGGGGTGAGGAGCATGACGCCTTCAGCCAGGGAAGTGTCAAATCCTTCAATGCTCAGGATGCCGTCCATGCCGTCCACGCCGAAGAAGACCGGCTTGTATTCACGGGCTGCAGCAACCTGGAGGATCAGGGAAGCAGGGGTGTAATAGATGGGCAGGAACACGATGTCAGCACCGGCATTCTGAGCGGCAGCAACCTGCACGGTGAAGTCGGTGGTTTCATCATTGAAGACTTCCTCGCCGACGACTTCCAGACCCAGTTCAGCAGCCTTGGCCACGAAGGTGTCGCGGATGCCGATGGAGTACACGTCAGCGTTGTTGTAGATCACGAAAGCCTTCTGACCGAGCTTGTGCTCAACAATGTATTCAGCAGAGGCAAGGCCCTGGTTCGGGTCGGTGAAGCAGATCTGGAACATGTTGTCCTTGTAGGTGCCTTCTTCAAGACCCTGGATGACAGCCTCGGAGGAAGCGGAGGGCGTCACCATGAAGACACGCTCTTCAACAGCCACGGCACTGACAGCCTCGCAGGGCTTGGAGGTGGTGTTGCCGAGAATGACCTGGGCGCCGGCGTCCATGGCGGCGTTGTAGGCGTTCACAGCCTTTTCAACGTTGTGCTCGTCGTCTTCGTTGATCAGGTTGATCTTGAATTCGCCGGCAGCGTTGATTTCTTCAACAGCAATCTCTGCGCCGTGCAGGGTGGCAAGGCCGTAGAGAGCAGCAGGGCCGGTTGTGGGGCCGATATGTGCAATGCTGATGTTGACTTCTGCCATGGCGGCCACAGAGGTCAGGCACAGTGCGAGAGCCAGTGCCATAGCCAAAAACTTCTTCATGGATGATACCTCCCAATGAAAAATGCAATATTCAAACTCTTTCGAGAATGTGAAATGAATTATACTCAATTTTCTGCCATATTTCTGTTCTCTTCGTGTTTTTTTGCAGAAGGCCGCTTTTTTCAGGTGATTTCCATCCTTTTCCATGGAGATTTTCCTGCCGCATTGTGTCCTTTGCGCGATTTTTTTCTCAAAAATGTCACAAACACTCACAAATTTCATCACATCCTTGACAAATTTCATCTGAAACATGTACAATATCATTGGTGTATTTTCTTTACCCTGCCTGCTCCGCAGGCGTGGAAGGAGGATGGGCGACCTCGTTTCGCCTGTTATATTCATATGAAACAAAGGCTTTTTGCATTGCTGCTCCTGGTCGCTGCTCTGTGTGCACTGCTGTGCACGGCTGCTCTGGCAGACGATGCCAATCCGCTTCGTGTTGCCATGCAGGTCAGTCAGAATTCGTTCACAGAGCCGACGCAGATTACTGTGTCCATCCGGGTCTCCAATACCGGATCGGAAGCTCTCCCCGGGCCTGTCACGCTGTACTATCCCAACGGGAAACAGGTCGAGGAATTCGGCGCACCGGTTCTTGAAGCCGGCGCATACAAATCCTGGAGCGGAACGATTGATGTCACCCAGTCCATGCTTGACAGTGGAAAAATCACCTTCAAGGTCAAGTATTCCATGTATAACGAAGCCCATGAACTGGTCAGCAAGTCCCGCAACTTCTCCAAGGAGATTACCTATACCGGCGGCGTGGCCTCCATTGAAGTCAACCGCACCATTACCCCCACAACCGCCGGCAAGGGTCAGGAAGTCAGCATCACCTATGACATCGTCAATACCGGCACCCTGGATGTCACCGATGTCACCATCACCGAGAATGCCAGCATCTCCTCTGCCAAGGGCATCATTGAGAAGGTGGCCGCCGGTGAAAAAGGCAGCTATACCTTTAAGGTGACCATGGGCACCAAGGATCTGACCAGTCAGTCCAACATCACCTACCGTGCAGCCGGCAAGACGGAAACCGCCGCCAAGGAAGCAGCAACGATCAAGTATGGTGAAATCAAGCTGAAGGCCACCCTTTCTTCCGATAAGAAGGGCGGCATGCCCGGTGAGACCGTCAAGCTGACGCTGAAGCTGGCCAACTCCGGCAAAACGGATTACACCAATATTTCCGTGACCGATCCCACCCTCGGCCTTGTGTTCTCCGGTGAAACCGCGAAGGCCGGCAAGACCACCACGCTGGAAAAGGATGTCACCATTCAGGATACCATCGATTATCAGTTTGCCGTCATCGCAACCGATGCCAATGACAGTGAAATCGAGACAGCCTCCAACCGCCTGACCATTACATCCGTTCCCGCTGACCAGGCCATCACACTCAATGTGTACGCCGAAGCAGACCGCGATACGGTTTACAATGCCAATGATTTCGTCCGCTTCAAGGTCTCTGTCACCAACAATTCCTCGGTGGATGTCACGAATGTTTCCGTGTCCGCTTCCGGCGTGACGCTCTACACCTTCCCCACCATTCTGGCGGGCGAGACCCGTGACTTCACACGTGATGTCATCATCTCCATGGCCGGCAAATTCCAGTTTGTGGCCAGCGTGGCCAACCAGCTGAAGGAAACCGTTTCCTTTGACAGCAACATTCTCTCCATCGCCCAGGCTCAGCCCACCGCGGTACCCACCAGCGCACCGATCGTCACACCCCCGCAGCCGGACATCAAGCCGCTGCCCACCGGGGATGACCTCGATCCCAGCCTGACGTCCCTCCAGGATCCCCTGATGACGGCCGGTTATGCCCTGCTCGGACTCTTTGCTGTCGGTTTTATCACGCTCCTTGCCGCAGGCATCCGCCGCAGCAGCCTGAAGAAGCAGTCCAAAGCCGCGCTCGATCACCTCGATGAGGGCGGCGCACGCAACTACAACGTGCCCGGTTCCAGCTTTATGCCGGAAAACGAGGAAGAAGCGCAGACCGCTGAGGATGCCGGAAATGACGCTCAGGTGACCTCCGGCAGCGATGATTCCACACCCGTGTAATGCAATTGTTACAAACCGTTCCTGTTAATTTTCTGGGCTCTGCCATCCCGGCAGAGCCTTTTTTTGCAGGAAAAATCCGTTGTGTATCGAACTGCTTTTCTTTGTTGTACAATCTGGTATGCCTGTGTCCGAAACTTGGTTCTTGTTTCCTTTCGCGCTTTGTGCTACAACTCACTGCGCGCCTGATTGGCGCAGAGGGAATCCGATTCCCTTTTGGAGTATGCTCCACTGAAAGGATACACGTATGTCTCGCACAGCCACCAGAAATCTGACTCAGGGCAGTCCCCTGAAGCTGATCCTGTCTTTTGCATCGCCCCTGCTGTTCGGGTTTTTGTTTCAGCAGTTTTACAGTTTTGTCGATACCGCGATCGTCGGCAAGATGCTCGGTGCCGCCAAGCTTGCCGCTGTCGGCGATACCGGCTCGATCAATTTCCTTGTCCTCGGCTTTGTCCAGGGTGCGTGCGCCGGGTTCTCCATTCCCATCGCGCAGGCCTTCGGCGCACAGGATGAGGCCGGCATGAGAAAGTATGTCTCCGCTTCCGTCTATCTGAGCGGAGCGCTCTCGGTGATCGTGGCCGTGATCACGAGCCTTGCCTGCCCCTGGATGCTCCGCCTGATGAACACACCGGAAGAAATCATTGATTCTTCCATTTCCTATATCCGCATCATCTTCATGGGCATCCCGGTCACCGTACTCTACAACATGGCCAGCGGCATTCTCCGCTCGCTCGGTGACAGCAAAACGCCTGTCTATTTCCTGATTCTCGCCTCCCTGGTCAACGTTGTGCTGGACCTGGTGCTCATCCTCTATGTCCATATGGATGTCGCCGGTGCCGCCGTGGCAACGCTCATCTCCCAGCTGGTGTCCGGGATCGGATGCGTGCTGGTGATGATCCGCCGTTTCCCCATTCTTCGGCTTTCCGCGGAGGAAAGAAAACCGGACTTTGCGCTCATGCGCAGGCTCATGCTGGTCGGTCTTCCCATGGGACTGCAGTATTCTATTACGGCCATCGGCTCGATTGTCGTGCAGTGGTCCGTCAACGGACTGGGCGTCAGCGCTGTGGCTGCCGTCGCAGCCGGCGGCAAGCTGAGCATGTTCTTCTGCTGCGTGTTCGATGCCCTCGCTACCACCATGGCCACCTATGCCGGTCAGAATCTCGGCGCGCGCGAAGTCATCCGCATTCAGAAGGGTGTCCGCTCCGCCAGCATCATCGGCATCATCTACAGCATCCTGGCCCTGCTCGTCATTGTCCTGTTCGCACCCATGCTGCTCTCCATCTTTGTGGATGCTTCCGCTGAGCCGGAAGTCATGAAAATGGCGGTTGCGTATATCCGCTGGAACGGTCTTTTCTATATCCCGCTCATGTACGTCAATGTGCTGCGCTTCTCCATTCAGGGTACGGGCTATACCAGGGTGGCCATGCTCGCCGGCGTCTTTGAAATGATCGCCCGTACGCTGGTTGCCCTGTTCCTGGTCCCGATGCTCGGGTTTACCGGCGCTTCCCTGTCCAATCCGGCCGCCTGGGTGCTGGCCGACCTCTTCCTTTTCCCCTGCTATTTCCGGGTGATCCGTTCTCTGAGCAGCCGTCTGCATGTGCCGGCTCTGTCGATCCGGAAGTACCGCCTGCGCAAGGAGGGTCAACATGCGCATTCTTTTTCTCGGCGATCTGCACGGCAACATGGTTGCAACGCGTGCGCTGGAAAACGTCATTCACGGGATCTCGCCTGATGACATCTGGTTCCTCGGGGATGCGGTCGGCAAAGGACCGCAGAACGATGAAACCTGCGACTGGGTTCGCGAAAACTGCCGCCATTTTATCGGCGGCAACTGGGACTACGGCATTGCAGAGAAAGCGTTTCCGGCTGATTCGTACTTCTGGGATCAGCTGGGGGCGGAACGCATGCAGTGGCTCAGCACCCTTCCCTCTGAAGCCGAACTGATGCTCTCCGGCATCCGCTTCCGCCTCTTCCACGGGCGTCCGGTGACCGGCCTTCTGCACGCCGATTCGGACAAACAGCAGCTGGAAGCTGTCTTTCACACCGACCACGGCAGCTTTGGCGGCGCCATTTTTGCCGACAGCCACCGTCCCTTTTTCCGCACACTTTCCAGCGGATATCTGATCAATACAGGGAGTGTCGGCAACAGCATGGGTATTCCCAATGCGCACGCCGTGCTCCTCGAGGGCACGCCCGGGGAGGAAAGGAAACCCCTCTTCTGCACCGTGATCTGTGTTCCCTATGACAATGAGGCCGCTGCAGACATTGCGCGGCGCGATCCCGCGCTTCCGCGCAGGGAAGCCTATATCCGGGAGGTCCTGACAGGAATCTATTCAAGATAAACCATGCGCCATGCGGAGGTGGTATTATGAAACGTTTTGTCCTGATCGCACTGATGCTCATGCTGCTCTACGCCGTGCCGGCCGGCGCGGACGGCCTTGCCGTGTTTCCCCTTGAAGAGGACGGCGTCCTCATCGGCTCCGCCGCACTGCTCGGGTCGGAGACCGCCCTTCTGACCACGGCTCCGATCACCCGGCCGGATGCGCTGGCGGTGATCTCAGGGGAAGAAAAGATCCCGGTGGAAGTGTATACCGATTCGGATCAGCTGCTTTCCCTCCTGGTTGCCGCATCCCCGGTGCCCGGCACCCCGTTCCAGCTCGGACAGTTTTCACCCGAAGCTGTGCAGTCCGCCGGTTTCCTTCCCGGCGGCACGCTCCTTCAGAGTGACTGCAGGCATATCTCCTATATGACGCATCCCGATGGCCTCACCCTCAGCACGGCCTCTCACCTGCTTCCCGGTGCAGCGCTCCTCGGCGCGGACGGCACCCTGTACGGACTGATCGCTGCTTCCCTGAGCGAAGGGGACGGCCGGTATTTTGCCCTGAGCAGTGCTGAGATCTATACCCGGCTCACCGAAGAGGATGCAGAGTCGGCCCCGGACATCAGCTTCCTTCCCTATACGGCCTCCGTCGAAGGCACCCATGTGCATCTCGACTGGTCCCAGGCGCCCGACGCTGATGAAAACGCCTCCTACAACATCTACTGGCGCGATTCCGCCAATTCCTACTATACCTATCATACGGCCGTGGGCTGCACAGACGAGATCGCCTGCGTGCCCGGCCGGACCTATTTCTTCTGCATCCGGAAGCTCACCTCTGAAAGTGAGGATCCGGCCATCCCGAATTTCCCCGACGGCCTCGAGCCTGTCGTCATTCCTGAAGGCGGAAAGATGGAGCGCTACGGTTTTCTCGATACCGCTGCCTACCTCGCCTTCCTGAAGGACACAGAGACCGCTGCGGAAACCGAACTGCTTCCCGCTGTCACGGATTATTCGACCGTGTTTGCCCACGAGGGCTTCCATCTGTATTTCCAGATCACCAGCACCTATGAAGTGACCGAAGAGCTCTACGCGGATCTGACCTGCGTACTCACGGCCCCGGACGGGAGCTGCTACAGCATGCTCAGCGGATTCATCTTTGCGCCGGAATACATGCCCGCGGATTCCTGGCATATGGATATCACCGAGCTCTTTGATGAATGTTCCCAGTCCATCGATGCACCCGCCGGCACCTATACCCTGAGCTATTACCTCGACGGGGCACTGGCCAGTGAAATCACCTTTGATATTCCTTAAGCAAATGCAAAACCGGCTGCAGATTTTGTCTCTGCAGCCGGCTTTTTTGATTGCATCGGAACCTTTTCCGGTTAATTGACCGTTTCACCGGTCAGCGCCTTCCATGCGCTTCGGATCGTATTCTGATTGGCAACACCGTATTTCGGGTCATTCTGCTCGCACTCGCTCATGGTCCTCAGGAAGTGCACGCACAGATGGCCGTCAAAGTTATTGTTGCTGATCGCGCCGCTCAGATGCGGCATGTCATGGGTGGACCCCAGTGTCCAGGTTCCGCTTGGCAGCCTGACATAGACCGCTTTCTGGTTCCAGGTGTTCTGACCGCCGAACGCCTTGACCATCCTGGCCGTATCATCCGCGGTCAGCGGTTCTGCATCCGCATGCCGGCCCAGGGAGTACAGCCTCAGCGTCCAGGAGATCCCGGACACCGGCTCATACACCAGAATCGTCTGGCCGGTGCGGAGCGTCGGTTTGATATCATTGAACCAGTGCAGCAGTTTGATCGAACTCCTGCTCGGACCGCCGGTATCCGCTGTCGCCACAGTGGACGAGGTCGGTGCCGCAGAAGTGGTGCCGGTGTCTGCCGCGGTGCCGGTATTGTTCGTATTTGCTGTCACAGCAGGTGCTGCGGCAGCACTTCCGGAGTACAGCCTGGTCTGTGTCTTCACGCCCGCAATGCCGTCCGCCGTCAGTTTGTTCTGCCGCTGGAAGAGCGTCACAGCCGCTTTCGTCACGGCATCATAGATTCCTGTGACATTCACCGTATAGGACAGGTTTTTCAGCGCGGTCTGCAGATTGGAGACATCCGTGCCGCTCGAACCGGTCTGCAGATTGCGATAGGTCACGGTGGCGGTCGTGGATGCCGTGGACGCCGTAGAGGCCCTGGTCAGCGCCGCTGCGATCCCGCTCTGTGTCTTCGCACCGGCAACACCGTCCGCCGTCAGGCCGGACGCCTTCTGGAAGGCCTCAACAGCGGCCTGGGTGCCCGATCCGAATACGCCGTCGATGCCGGATGCATAATAGCCCAGGGTTTTCAGCTGGGTCTGCAGGGTGCTCACTGCACTGCCTGTCATGCCCAGAGCCAGTGTCCCTTCCTTATAGGTTGTGCCGGCATTCGCCGTGGACTGGGCAGTGGGAATGATGGAAACGGAACTGCTTGAGGAAGAAGCGGTCTGCGTGCCGGACTTGAGTCCTTCCATTTTCCGAAGCGTATTCTTTCCGGCAACACCGTCCACGGTCAGTTTCTGTGCTCTCTGGAAATTGCTGACCGCCTTTTTCGTGTTCGTGCCATACTTGCCGTCAATCCGGCCCACCGGGTATCCGAGCTGCAGAAGCGCATTCTGAAGCAGCACCACGCGTGTACCGCTCTGGCCCGGATAGATGGATGCATAGTTGCCGCCGAAAAAAGATCCGTCCGACGATGTCACCGCGGAGGCCTGAGCGGTTCCGGTGGAAGTGCTGGGTGTGGAGACCGCAGTGGCGGGTGGAGTAACCACAATCGGCTGCACCGGGGACGACGCAAGGTTTGCCTTTTCATACAGCAGTTCCCTCGTCCGGGCGCCTGCAATGCCGTCAACGGCAAGCCCGTTTTTTTTCTGGAACTTGCGCAGCGCATTCTCTGTATAGGCACCGAAACTGCCGTCGATCTTGCCGACCTGATATCCAAGCTGTGCCAGTGCCTGCTGGATTTTCAGCACTTCTTCGCCCCGGTCTCCATAGGTCAGACTGCCTGCCGGCGTCATGGCCGCAGCACACGACAGGCTGCTCAGAAGCACAAAGGCAAGCAGCAGGGCCAGTATCTTCTTCATGCAGACGTCCCCCCCCTTTCAGAGATATAACGAAGCATAGCACATTTTCCTTCAATTATGACAAAATGTCATAAGATTGTTGCAATCAGCTGTAAAGTTTCTTCCGGACGGTCAATGATGTATTCCGCTCCGGCCTCCTCGAGCTCTTTCCGCTCACGGAAGCCCCAGGTCACGCCGACCGCATGCATCCCGGCCCTTCTGGCGCAGGTGACGTCGACCGACGTATCCCCCAGATACAGGATTTCATCCGGCGAAAGCCCGGCCTCCCGGGCAGCGGCAAGCGCGGCTGTGGGATCCGGTTTCAGCGGGACCCCGGCCTTCTGCCCGTTCACCAGAGCAAACAGACCGTCCCCGAAATAATGCGCAATCACATGGCGGGTATCCGCATCCGGCTTATTGGACAGGACCATGCAGATCATGCCCTGATCCCGGAGCGCACGGAGCAGTTCCGGAATCCCGCTGTACGGCGCCGAGACAATCTGGTTATGCGTCTCATAGTATGCCTGGTAATCCTTCAGTACAGCCTCTGCGAGGTCCTTCCGGCTGCCTACAGCCCGGTCTGTCAGAACACGCGCCCCGTTGCCCACCAGATAGCAGTATTCCTTCACCGCATACTCTTTCAGGCCATGCAGTCTCAGCGCGCGGTTCATGGCGCTGGCAATATCGTCAAGCGTATTGACCAGTGTGCCGTCCAGATCAAAAAGTACCCCTCGTATCATGCCGATGCCTCCATCCAAGAAAAAAAAACGGCTGCTCTTCGCAGCCGTATAATTGTTACGCCTTCACCATTTCCACAAGCTTTGCAAAACCGGCGGGATCGTTCACAGCCAGGTCAGCGAGCATCTTGCGGTTCATATCAATGTTCTTCTTCTTCAGGCCATTCATGAAAGTGGAATAGCTCATGCCATTGATGCGGGCAGCAGCGTTGATACGGACGATCCACAGGCGGCGGAAATCACGCTTGCGGAGTCTGCGTCCGATGTATGCATAGCGAAGGGAACGGCGTACCTGTTCGGTAGCAGCGCGATACTGCTTGGACTTAGCACCCCAGTAACCCTTTGCCAGCTTCATTACCTTACGGCGTTTCTTCTGAGCATTGACAGCTCTCTTAATGCGTGCCATGGTTTTTTTCCTCCTTGCCAGCCAAAGGGCTTATTTATAGGGCAGCAGCTTACGAATAGTACGGGCTTCTTCCTTGTTATCGACAATCCCGTCGCTGCGAAGATGGCGGGTTCTCTTTGTGGTCTTGAGCCGAACCTGATGGTTGGCATTCATCTGCTTATGCTTAACGATACCAGTCTTGGTAAAAGAGAAGCGCTTGGCAGCACCACGATGCGATTTCTGCTTAGGCATAGGGTGGTCCTCCTTCCTTAGTCCGTCTGCAGCTCTCTGCAGACTGTTCCAATTATCCTCAGGCTTCCTGGGAAACCTTTTTCTCCTTTTCGGCTGCCTCTCTGTTTGCTTTCTTTTCAGCAAACGAAGCTTTTGCCGACTTGGGAGCAAGGATCATAATCATGTGACGACCGTCCATCGCCGGTCTGCGTTCGACTACGCTCACGTCTTTGCAACGCTCTGCGAAGTCCTGCATAACCGTGGTGCCGATTTCGCTGTGCGTAATCTGGCGGCCGCGGAAACGTATGGATACCTTGACTTTGTCGCCGCCATTCAGGAACTTGATGGCTTGCTTGGCCTTGGTCAGCACATCGTTTTCCTCAATTGTGGCAGAAAGCTGCACTTCCTTGATTTCGACGACCCGCTGATTTTTGCGGTTTTCGCGTTCCCGTCTGGACTGCTCATACCGATACTTGTCGTAGTCCAGCAGCTTGCATACAGGCGGCTTGGCTGTCGGCTGAATCTTCGCGAGGTCATACCCGCGTTCCTCCGCCAGTTCCAGGGCCTTCTGTGTCAGCATGACACCGAGCTGTTCTCCGTTTTCGTCAATCAGACGAACTTCCCGGTCGCGAATTTCCTCATTGATCATCAGCTCGAAAGCGATATCCATACACCTCCCAAAAAACATCCCCACACAACAAAAGCGGCGGGCAACTTACCCGCCGCATACATGCGTCATCAGAATCCTGCGAAAGGATTCATGCCTGAAACCCGGCGACGTGCGTCACACAAGGTGAGGGGCGGGCAAGCCTCTACTTGAACAGGAGCAAGAATACCACGCATTCCATTCCCTGTCAAGAGTTTTTTTCGAGAGGTTTGACTTGCCCTCCTGCTCATGATACAATCCCATTCTGCCTATCAAAACCTTGGAGGGACTGACACTTGGATTTTCTTGAACTGCTCGGCATTGCGGTCGGACTGAGCATGGACGCATTCGCCGTTTCACTCTGCAAAGGACTCGCCGCCGGAAAAGCGAAACCGGTACACGTGCTCACAGTCGGACTTTACTTCGGCGGGTTTCAGGCGCTGATGCCCTTCATCGGGTACCTGATCAGCAGCCTGTTTTCCTCCTTCATTTCCTCCATTGCCGCCTGGATCGCCTTTATTCTGCTCGTGCTCATCGGCGGAAACATGATCCGTGAAAGCCTGCAGAAGGACGAGGACAGTTCCATCAACGCATCCTTTGCGCCGGGAAACATGATCCCCCTGGCCGTGGCAACCAGCATTGATGCGCTTGCCACCGGGGTCGCCTTTGCCGCGCTCGATGTCCATATTGTCACGGCATGTTCTTTTATCGGCCTGACCACCTTCCTGATTTCCGGCGCGGGCCTGATCATCGGCGTATCCTTCGGCAGCCGTTTTCACAAAAAGGCCGAAACCTTCGGCGGCTTCATCCTCATCCTGATCGGACTGAAAATTCTGCTGGAGCATCTCTTCTGATGCCCTCTCTAATCCAAAACCCAATGAAAAGCGGGCGGATCACCAACCTGATCCGCCCACTTTTTTTATCCATTTTCCTCCGGCTTTTCGTCCTGGGCAAGCAGGCGGAAGCTTCCGGAAAACACTTCCCGGACTTCATCCCCCTGTTCCAGACGGATATACAGTCTGTATACCCCTGCTTTCGCTTCCTCACCGGCCGGCGTTTTTCCGTCCCAGTACAGCGTTGTGCCTTCCGGGTAAAGCTGCTCGGGACGCGTCAGTTTTCTGGAGAGAAGGCGCCGGACGGTTCTGCCCTCCTCATCCTGAATCACCGCGGAGATCAGGGCGGGCTGGTGATGAGAGATGACAAACCCCATTTCCTCGCCCTCGGAGGGGGTAAACGCTTCCTTCAGCGCAATCGATACATCCTGAGACTGCCCGATTTCCGGGGCAATCCCGATTGCGGAACTGGCCACAATCTCCACATGCTGATCCTGCGTGACCACTATCTGGAAGAGAATATATCCCGCCTGGTCGAGCAGCTCATCACTGACGCTGATGGTCCTCTCCTTGCGTCCGGGGACCAGATAACCTCCAGTATCTCCGTTGCCGCCAAGCCATTCTCCTGTGTCATACACAATCTGCGCATGCTCAAAATCCCACCGGTCATCGACCTGGTGCACAATCTGGTAGGCGACGCGCACATTCTTGTAGACCGTAAAGGAAAACGCGATTTCCCTGTGTTCTTTCGACAGAAGGCCTTCCTCAAACACAATATTCCCGACCCCGTCCGTCTGGCGCGCGACCGATGCGGCATCATAGGTCAGCACGGGAAAGTCATCGTCTTCCGGATAGGTATGAACCGTGCTCGCTCCGTGCATCTGGCGAAGATAGCGTTTGATCTCCGAGAGTGTAATGATTCCGTCGCTGTTTTCATCCGCTGCATACCCTGTCTGGTAGGAGAGCCCTGCGCTGAGCACGCCAGAGAAGTATCCGCCGCCGGCCAGCACACCTTCCTCTGTTGCACCGCCCCGCCAGAACCAGCTTTCCTCAGCACCGCCGGACGAACAGATGATCTTGTAGCTGCTCCCTTCGAAAATATGACTGAATTCATCCCGGATGCCCTTGGCAATCATGGCACCGGCATGGCATGCGTCGACGATCAGCACTTTTGTCCCGCGGACGCGCTCAAAGACGTCATGCAGCTGCTGGGCTGTGACACCGCTCTGCGTTCTGCCGTTGGAGAGGAGGAGCGTCATACTGTTTCCGGGGTCCCCCGGTTCCCAGAGTCCGTGCGTACTGATATAGAAGTAACTGACATCGTCATCGTCGGCTCCGGTGAAGGTATATTCGACCAGGTTCCGGAGCTCGTACAGGTCGGAAATGCCGCTGCGCTGCGTTACCAGGGTTTCAAGGTTCATGGCACCCCCGCTGAGCGCCTGTGCCATCTCCATGACATTGTTCTCCGAAGACGGAGATGTATCCTGTCCGGACAGAAAATGATCGCAGCCCACGAGCAGGGCACGGTTTTCTGCCCAGGCAGGACACAAAAAAAGGAGCGTGAGAAGGAACAAAAGCAGACCAAAAAACCGGGTACCCGCTTTCATGCTTCTCACCTCCCTGCACCGGACTCCTTACTTTTCCGATCCGGCTGTCCTCTGATTGACCGATTGTTTCAGCCTTCCATTTCCCCTTTGATTTCCCGTGCGACTGCATGCAGTGCATGCTTGACGGTCAGTGTTCTGATTCTTGCGCGATTGCCGGCAAGATGCAGCGGAACGGCGTACACCCTGTCCCTGGTCGCAATGCCCAGGAATACTGTCCCCACCGGGCGTTCGGGGGTTCCGCCGTCCGGCCCGGCCAGGCCTGTGGCACTCACTGCAATATCCACGTCCAGCTGTTCGCGTGCTGCCTTTGCCATAGCACAGGCAACCTCTTCACTGACCACATTGCATTTTTCAATCAGCTCCCCGGGTACACCGAGCAGCATCGTTTTGGATATACTCTGATACGTGACCCAGCCGCCTTTGACCACGGCGGATGCCCCGGGAACCTCAACCATCGTTGAAGCAATCAGGCCGCCCGTCAGCGATTCGGCGGTGGCAATCGTCCATCCCCTGTCCCGAAGCGCATGGACGGCCGTTTCAGCAAGCGATCCCCCGTCATCCGTGCGGACATCATAGATCACATGCCCAAGACGGCTGCGGATCTCCGAAATCACCGGAACCAGCATGTTTTCAGCCGTCTGCACATCCTCTGCACGCGCTGTTGCGCGCAGGACCACTTCTCCGAGCGAACAGTAGGGGCTCAGGGTTGGATTGTCCCGCACCTCCATGTCCTTCAGGCGCATATCCACTTCTGATTCGCCCATGCCGAAGATCCGGATATACCGGCTGACCAGCACATGCCCTGAACGCGCCAGAATCCACGGCTCCACCTGATCATGGAACATCGGTTCAAGTTCGTGCGGGGGCCCCGGAAGATGAATGATCACTTTTCCCTCCCCGGCCGGCACAATGGCACCCGGTGCTGTCCCGTTGGGGTTGGGCAGGATCTGCGTGTCTTCGGTGAACATCGCCTGAGACCGATTGTTGCCTGTCATTTTCCGGTGATACTGTTCAAACCGCTCACAGACCATCCTGTAGGCTTCTTCATTCAGTACCAGTTCCTTGCCCAGGACCTTCGCCGCAGTGCGCTTGGTGATGTCATCCACGGTCGGTCCCAGACCGCCGCTGGTAATCACCACATCCGCCCTTGACAGGGCAAGCCTGTACGCCTCCTCCAGGCGCGTGTCGTTGTCACCGACCACCTGCTGGTGATAGATACTCACGCCCAGAGCTGCCAGGCGCCGCGCAATGTACTGCGCATTGGTGTTCAGCACCTGTCCCATGAGAAGCTCTGTTCCGACACACAGGATCTCTGCAATCATGCAATTCCCCGCTTTCCTTGTCTCTTCCTCGTGATTGTATCACATTTGCCCTACAGAGAACAGACACCGTCCGTCCGCCCAAAACGGTATAAGAAAACCCGCCGAAGCGGGTTGAGCTGGTCAGTTGGACTGGTTGCGCCACTGCCTGGACCGGTCGCCTGCACTTAAAATGCGCTTGCGCATGCGCAGGTTCTTCGGCGTGATTTCAAGCAGTTCATCGTCATCGATGAATTCAAGGCATTCTTCCAGAGAAAGAGGATGAACAGACACAAGGCGGAGAGAGTCTTCCGAGGCAGAAGCATTGCGCATGTTGGTGACGTGTTTCTGCTTGCAGACATTGACCACCAGATCGCCCGGACGTGCATTCTGTCCGACGATCATGCCTTCGTACACTTCAATACCGGCACCGATAAACAGGGTGCCGCGCTCCTGCGCATAGAACAGACCGTAGGAATTGCTCGTTCCGGTCTCATGCGCGACCAGCGCACCGGCATTGCGGTGGGGGATATCTCCCTTGACAGGTTCATACTTTTCAAACACGGAAGACATAATGCCTTCACCGCGGGTATCGGTCATAAACTCGCTTCTGTAACCGAACAGACCGCGGGAGGGAACCAGGAATTCCAGACGGACACGATCATATCCGCTCATATGTTCCAGCACGCCGCGCCGTCTGCCGATCTTTTCGATGACAGCGCCTGCTGTGGCCTGGGGCGTATCCACCACAAGGCGTTCCACAGGCTCGCACTTCACACCGTTGATCTCCTTATAGATGACCCTCGGCTTGCTGACGGCAAACTCATAGCCCTGACGGCGCATGTTTTCAATAAGAATGGAGAGGTGCAGTTCTCCGCGTCCGCAGACTTCAAACGCATCCGTGGAGTCGGTTTCATTCACGCGCAGGGAAACGTCTGTCTGCAGTTCCTTCATCAGCCTTGCACGCAGGTGACGGCTGGTGACATACTCGCCCTCTCTGCCTGCAAACGGACTGTCATTGACCTGGAAGGTCATGGTGACTGTCGGCTCGCTGATCTTGACAAACGGGAGACCCTCCACGCAGTCCGGTGCACAGACCGTGTCGCCGAGGGAAATGTCGGACACGCCGCAGAGTGCGACAATATCACCCATGCTGACTTCCGTGGCGGAAACACGCTTGAGTCCATCATACTGGTACAGTTCGCTCAGACGCCACATGGGGCTGGTCACACCGGTTTCCACATTGGTATGCACCACGTTCATGCCGGCGGAGAACTTGCCTCTGGTAATGCGGCCCACACCGATTCTTCCGACATATTCACTGTAGTCAATCGTAGAAATCAGGACCTGAGCAGGGCCGTCCGGATCGCCTTCGGGAGCCGGAATATACTTCAGGATTGCGTCAAACAGCGGACGGAGATCTGTTCCGGGCGTCTCAAGATCCATCGTCGCTGTGCCTTTTCTTGCGGAAACATAGAGAATCGGATTGTCCAGGGTGGTCTCATCGGCCTCCAGGTCAATGAGCAGGTCCAGAATTTCGCTCACCACTTCTTCGCAGCGGGCGTCCGGGCGGTCAATCTTGTTGATAACAATGAGCACCTTCAGCTTCAGTTCCAGTGCCTTCTTGAGCACGAAACGGGTCTGGGGCATCGGGCCTTCAAAGCTGTCCACCAGAAGAAGCACGCCGTCCACCATCTTCAGGACGCGTTCCACCTCACCTCCGAAGTCAGCGTGACCGGGAGTATCTACGATATTAATCTTGTGCCCCATATAATGGACGGCCGTATTTTTGGCGAGAATCGTGATGCCGCGCTCTCTTTCAATGGCGTTGGAGTCCATCACGCGGTCCACCATCTGCTGGTTTTCTCTGTAGACACCGCCCTGTTTGAGCATCTGGTCGACCAGCGTGGTCTTGCCGTGGTCGACGTGGGCAATAATAGCAATATTCCGAATATCTTCACGAACCATGGAAATCATCTTCCTTCCAAACTTCAGCGGTTAATTTCTGGTGGATGTGTCAGTCAGTTCAAGTCCTTCATTGTTCTCGCAGGCAAGACGGATGCTCCACTCGTTCTCAAAGAGAAGCACATCGCGTCCGCGGCTGTCCTTCGCCCTGCCTGACGTCGACGTCAGTTTCAGGTCTTCCACAGGCTTCGGGGTCTTCACAACCCACCTGACGTAATGGAACGGCTGGCTTTCCCGGACAATATCTGCCTGATATTCTGTCTTCATGCGGTGTTCGAGCACTTCAAACTGCAGAACACCGACGACGCCTACCAGGAATTCTTCCTTACCGGTCTCTGTTCTTGTAAATGTCTGAATTGCGCCTTCCTCGGCAAGCTGGTTGATTCCTTTCTGGAACTGCTTGCGTTTCATGGAATCCACAGGCCGCACACGATTGAAGTGTTCCGGCGCAAAGACAGGGATATTTTCGTAATGCATTTTCGGACCTGTGGACAGCGTATCACCGAGCTGGTAGATTCCGGGGTCGAACAATCCGATGATGTCGCCCGCCCAGGCTTCCTCCACAGCTTCTCTCTCGTCGGCCATGAACTGCTGCGGCTGCTTGAGTGCAACAGGCTTTCCGGTCCCGCTGTGCCAGACTTCCATGCCCTTTTCAAAGGCACCGCTGACAATGCGCATGAATGCAAGGCGGTCGCGGTGTGCCGGGTTCATGTTGGCCTGAATCTTGAAGATAAAGCCGGAGAAATAGGGCTCCTCAGGCGACACTTCACCCAGATCGCTCGCGCGCGGCAGAGGAGGCGTTGTATACTGGAGGAATCTCTTCAGGAAAGGTTCCACGCCAAAGTTTGTGATGGCCGACCCAAAGAAGAGGGGTGTCAGTTCGCCCCTGCGCACTGCATCAAGATTAAACTCATCACCGGCGACATCGAGAAGTTCGATTTCTTCTTTCAGACGCTCAATATATCCTTCATTGATATAATTCGACAGGGACGGATCATCCAGCGGGATATCCGTTTTTTCAACCATCTTCTGACCGTGATCGCCGCCCGTATAGAGTTCAACGATGCGGGTATCCCTGTGAAAGACGCCCTGGAAATCACCGTCGACACCGATCGGCCAGTTGATCGGGCAGGACCGGATGCCCAGCACCTGTTCCAGCTCTTCCATCAGAGCAAACGGATCTTTTGCTGCACGGTCCATCTTGTTCACAAAGGTAAAGATCGGAATATTCCGCATGCGGCAGACTTTGAACAGCTTAATGGTCTGTGCTTCGACGCCTTTTGCAGCGTCAATGAGCATGACCGCAGAGTCTGCTGCTACAAGAACACGGTAGGTATCTTCAGAGAAGTCCTGGTGTCCGGGTGTATCGAGAATATTGATCCTGAATCCGTCAAAGTCAAACTGCATGGCGGAAGAAGTCACCGAAATGCCGCGCTGCTTCTCGATCTCCATCCAGTCTGACGTTGCATGCCTGTCACTTTTTCTTGCTTTTACTGAACCAGCGGAACGGATAGCTCCTCCATACAGAAGCAGTTTTTCTGTCAGTGTCGTCTTACCTGCGTCAGGGTGGGAAATGATTGCGAACGTTCTGCGCTTTTCCACCTGCTGATGCAGCATATCCTTAAATGCCTGCGTGTCTGTCGAAGGCAGCATCTTACCCCTCCATCATCAAAATACAATCCTGTATTATGGGCATCGCCCTTTTTCTTGTCAAGCCTGCATCATAAGATTCACAAGGTTTTTCTGCATGCTTTCATTTCACAGGAAGCGGACAGAAGCACATGACATCGAAATCCTTCTTGTCGGTCCCGAAGATATTCCGAAGTTTTTTCGTCCCGTTTTTCCAGGCAAACAGATCAGATGACGGGCCTCCGTCAAGATTGTAGGCCCATTGCGGATGAAACTGTTCCAACAGAAAATCGGTCGCCGTTGTCAGCCTCAGCCCAATATTATTCGTCGCAGTCAGAATGACAAAATTGTTCCTGTCAATCGATGCAAGAATCGTTCTCGTGGCTTTGTGCTCTGCGAAATCCCAGTCCCTGTCAAGTACATCCTGGTACTGATCAATCAGAACACACTGATCATAGAATGACCATGTGGAGATCGGATTTGTCGCCAGGATTTCTTCTGGAAGCACACCGGCATACATCCTGAGGCCGTCTGCATTGAGAACAACACCATAGAACGGAACATCTTCCAGATTCCGGTATATTTCCCCGTCTGTAATGACAAGGCTGCCATAGGATGTATTGTAGTAATCTTCGCTCGTGCCGGGATATGTGTCCGGAATCTCCGGATAGGTCTGGTTGATATAGCCGCTTCCGTTAATGACAACCGCTGCTTCCGGCACCTTTTTGGCCAGCTTGGAAGGCGCAGCCAGGCTTTCTCCCCATTCAGCCGCTGCTTTTCTGACCTGGCGTCCCGGATCTTTCATCCAGATCGTGGTGAGATAGCAGGTGGTGCGCTTCTTGATCATGAACCGGTGAATGGTAAAACAGAGGTCTTCCGATTCATACTGACGGATCACTTTTGTTTTCATGCCGGACCACGCAAAGGGTTCATAGGTTTCTTCTGCGCAGGCACAGCTCAGCAGTGCCATCGTCAGCAGAAGGACCGCACAGATCAGCCGTTTCGTCATGTGAATCCCTCCTTGCGTTGACATTATAACGGATTCTGACTGCTCTGTGAATCATTCCTCAGGTGAACTGGCATACGGCACACAGAGACAAAAAAAGAAGCCCTTTCGAGCTTCTGTATTGGAATCCGGCAGCGACCTATCCTCCCGGGCCGTCTCCAGCCAAGTACTTTCGGCACTGAAGGGCTTAACTTCTGTGTTCGGGATGGGAAC